>Ga0209537_1000147_pt1 | contig 80424 bp, 69 predicted proteins | sample BioPla4DNA1_FD_187698 | JGI IMG/M metagenome (GOLD analysis project Ga0209537, IMG submission 187698) | Biogas fermentation microbial communities from Germany - Plant 4 DNA1 (SPAdes) (version 2) | ecosystem: Engineered > Bioreactor > Anaerobic > Digestate | place: Bielefeld, North... | reverse complement strand
TGTCTTAAGCACGCCGCCAGCGTTCGTCCTGAGCCAGGATCAAACTCTCCGATAAATCTTATCGAAAAGCTTCTCTTAGCTCTTCTTTCATAACTCAAATCCTTGACAGGTCGCTTGTGCTTACTTCGGGCACTCGCTTCCTGCGCTCTTTGGGCACCCTCTCGGGTTCCTCCAAGCTACCTTAAGCTTGTGCCTCCTCGCTGTTCAGTTTTCAAGGTTCAGGCGCTTGTTTAACGTGACTTATTTATTGTATCACCCGTTAAGTCCCGTGTCAAGCATTTTTTGTTCCCGCTCTTTGCGGGACACTATTGTATTCTACCACGCGGTTTCTTCCTTGTCTAGAGGAATTTTCTTCTTTCGTCTTTTTCTTCTAAGCAAGGAGTTACTTAACAGCGCCTTATCAGGAACTTTTTCGCCGTTTTTCCGTTTGTCCGTCGTGGTGCTAATTAATATACCAAAATTCCGGTGGCCTGGCAAGGGATATTAGACAAAAACAACTCGTTCATTCTTTAGTATACTCGTTATTATAACGCATTTCACACTGATATCCACTTTATACAGGCAAAATCAGGATTTTTTGCCTATGTTGATTGTGGAACCAGGACGGTTTCCGGTATGGCCATTGCTTCATTATCCGGCATCCTTTTATCGTCAGCAGCCGGCGGAATAGAGCGGGTCTCCGGTTTGGGTGATGCGAACATAAAGTATAAAGAGAGTTGAAAGCCCGGGCTATAATTGGCATAACTGTTGTTATACTCGGCACGCACCGCCAGATTGGGGTGGAAGAAATGGGTGATATCAATGGCGTAATGGTCCCGGGGAATGTTGTAACCAGCAAAGGCCATCCACTTTTGATCTATGTAACGGGCACCGATTATCGCCCGGTTATCCTTGCTGGGCACGCCTTTTTCATAGCCGACATCCTCACCTAGTTCAGCACAGAAACTCATCCGGGGGGTGGAATGGTAATATAGTTCGACAGACCAGATATTCGAAGCATTCAACATTTCTTTAGCAAAAGGGCTGTAAAAGTAGTTTAATCCCACTTTCCATTTGTTTTTCTGGTAGTCCAATTGCCCTTGATAATACCAACGATCTATTCCCGGTTGTGTCTCCTTATATGCCAGGGCAACAGAACCGGCAAAGCCCGCCGGCAGCCCGCTTGGTGTAAATACCACCGCACTTCCGTAAATCCCGTTGATCTCGTGGATCAATTCCTCATTAATCGAAGGCATGACACCGTACCGGCCGATATCAAACTGGCCAATGCCCGTCTTCCATGAGAGATAATACCAGATTCCTTCAAAGTCATAATCCATATCCATAAAGATCTCGGAATTTGGGTCGTTGTCAACAGATTTATCAAACTGTTTCTCAATGCCTTGGAACCGGGTCATAAATGACAGGTTATCCGTTAAATCTCCGTAGATTTGCACTCTTGTCCAGTAAAAGTTATGGGAAGGATAGTTTACCTTGGGATCATCACCCCAGTTATAACCGTACCTCACCCATCCGTCATACTGCAAATCCCAGGCAAAGGCCGGCATGTTTCCGAGGAGCAACAGCACTGCAACCAATACCATAACAATTAACTTATGTTTCATGAATAGACCTCCTAAAACAAAGGGTGCAAATCTTTTTAATTCACGGCTAATAAAAAACTTCCTTTAATTTTTATTGCTCTTTTTGTAGTAATTGTTTTGCAGGATGTGGGAGGCGGCGACCTCAACGTTCCTCCTTTAACTAATTCGGTGCTTACCGGCCTCCCTGGCCGGTATATCAGAGAAGGCCCATGGATGATCGCGTGTAGATAAAATCCCGCTTTACAACTAACGTCTCGCACATCTCCCGGCACGGACGCCGGGTGGTACCTTGCCGGATTGGTTGGGTATTGCTTCTTTGAATAGACTCGCGGCGTCAGACGCGGGCAGTCCTAGGCGTGAGGGAAACGAGGAGCGCAAACGTACTCGATGTACGTTGAGCACCCAGGAGTCGGCTTTGGCGATTTCGGGGTTACAAAATCGACAAAACGATCTCCTTCCTCTAAAAGACCCAAACAATACTTTCAAATCACGCCGCCCCTGGGCCAATCCGGCAAAAACAAAACCTACACCCTCAGAACAACCCGGACAAACTCACCCACAAAGGCTCTCCCACAAAACCACTACTCACCACCCACTCCGGTACAGAACAAGAAGGCCCGGATTCCTCCGGGCCTTCTTCCAGCATGTTCAATATATATACCGTCCGCTCAGTCACGCGGCCGCATCAACGGGAAGAGAATAACATCACGAATGGAGGGTGAATCAGTCAACAACATAATCAGCCGATCAATCCCAATCCCCATCCCACCGGTGGGCGGCATCCCATACTCCAGGGCAACCAGGAAATCCTCATCCCAAACCATGGCTTCCTCATTCCCTTTGGCCTTCTCCCGCGCCTGCTCCATAAACCGTTCCCGCTGGTCAATGGGGTCATTCAACTCCGTAAAGGCATTGGCACACTCCCAACCATTAATGAACAGCTCAAACCTGTAGGTCAACTCTGGATTATCCGCCATCCGCTTCGCCAGCGGCGAAATCTCCACCGGATAATCCTTCAAGAACGTCGGCTGGATCAGCTTCGGTTCCACAAACTCAGAAATCAACTCATCCAAGACCATCCCCTTGGTGGTCTTACCCTTCATGTCCAAACCCAGCTTCTTACCCAGGGCCAAGGCATCCTCGTCCGACTTCACCGCCAGCCAATCCACTCCGGCGTACTTCTGAATCGCCTCAATCATCGACAACCGCGGCCACGGCGGCGTAAAGTCAATCTCCTGTCCCTGGAAGGTCACCTTCAGGCTGCCGTTGGCGGCCTCACACGCCTTGGCAATCAGCCGTTCCGCCAAATCCATCATATCATTGTAATCCGCATAGGCCTGATAGAGTTCAAGCAGGGTAAATTCCGGGTTATGCCTGGTGTCCATCCCTTCGTTCCGGAAACACCGGCCAATCTCATACACCCGGTCCAGCCCACCCACGATCAAGCGCTTATGATAAAGCTCCAGAGCAATCCGGAGCGTGAGCTCCATATCCAATGTATTGTGGTGCGTCAGGAAGGGCCGGGCATGTCCGCCCCCCGCAATCACCGACAGGATGGGCGTCTCTACCTCCAGAAAATTCCTGCTGTCCAACTCTTCCCGGATGGCCTTGATAATCTTCGCCCGGGCCCGGAAGGTCTCCGCCACCTCCGGATTGGCAATGAGGTCAACGTACCGCTGGCGGTAACGCAACTCCACATCCCGCAGGCCATGCCACTTCTCCGGCAAGGGGCGCAGGGATTTGCTCAGAAGCTGAAAACTATGTACCTGAATGGTAATCTCGCCCCGTTTGGTCCGGAAAACAGTACCGGTGACACCGATGATATCGCCCAAATCCAAACGGAGAAAGTCACTATAACCCTTCTCGCCCAGCACGTCAATCTTCGCGTAAACCTGAATCCGGCCCGCGTGGTCCTGCAAATGGGCAAAGCTGGCCTTCCCCATATCCCGTAAGGACATCAGCCGACCGGCCACACTCACCGTCTGGGACTCCAAGGTATCAAAATTATCCTTAATCTCCTGGCTCAAATGGCTACGTTCAAAGCGCCCGCCGTAAGGGTCAATCCCCTCTTCCTGCCATGTGGCGAGTTTCTTGCGCCTTTGCTGGATCTGATCGTTAAGTTCCAACAGCTCGTTATCTTGTTCCATCTCTGCCAAAGGCCTCCCCCCTTCTTGCAAAAGAGAGGGGCGAACCCCTCTCCCGGAGAATTACTTTTGAATGGATTCGATCCGGTAGCGCCGGATGCCAATGGGAACATCCACTTCCACGACCGTCCCCACTTTCTGTCCAATCAGCGCCTTCCCCACCGGAGACTCATTGGAGATCTTGTACTGAGTAGGATCAGCCTCCGCAGAGCCAACAATCACATATTCCAACTTTTCCTGCAGTTCCAAATCGGTTATTACCACTTTGGAACCGAGGGAAACCACATCGGTCTGGACATCGCTGTTATCAATCACCCGGGCATTGCGCAGCATCTTCTCCAGTTGTATAATACGCCCTTCAATAAAGCCTTGTTCATTCTTCGCGTCCTCATACTCGGAGTTCTCACTTATGTCGCCAAATTCCAAGGCCTGCTTGATCCTTTCGGCGACTTCCCGCCGGCGTACCGTCTTTAAATACTCCAATTCTTTCTCCAACTTGGTCAAGCCTTCGAGAGTGAGGAGTATCTCCTTATCGTTGCTCATTTCGCCGCTCCCTTCAATCCAGGAAATTCTAAGTTAATATATATCCTCCCACCTTTGATTATTCTCAAAGCATCCCGGGCAATTACCAATTTAAACAGCACCTCCGGAAATCTCCGTGGTGCTTGCTGGGGTGCTTAAATTAATAATTATTATAACCGACAGGCATTGCAGTGTCAAGGCTTGCCGGCAAATGATAAAGGCCCAATTCTTTGGCCAATTTGCGGATGTATCCCACCCAAGCCAAGCTGAAGGGAAAGGACGCTTTTCCCGTCCGTTCGCCCCCGTCCACGGCAAGCAGGAAGGCCTCCGCCGCAGCAAAGGAGGCCAATTCCTCCGCCAATAACGGAGGACCGTCCAACACCTGCCAGGAAAAACTGGGCGCCGTCCTAAGCCGCCGGGCGGGATTGAACAGGGTGATGTCAAAATGTCCCCAGGTCGGCAGGGGTCCGCACCATACGGCCAAGTCCCACCCGCCGACGGGCCACCCCCGTTTTACCTGCACCGCCAGTCCCGACTCGCCCAGGATCTGCCCGGCCAACCGGGGCAGTGACGGCCACCGGCCCACCATCACCAGTTCGCCTACATCCCGGGCCAGCAAACGGGCGGTCACTCCCAGCCGGTAGGGCTCACACCCCCCGATGACAATGCGCAGGCTTCCCAGGCGCAGACCACGGCCCGCCGCCAGAGACGGGAGCGCCTCCAAGAACAGTCCCAACTCCAAAGCATCACCGGTGGTAAATAATGCTGGTCCCGCCGGAAGATCCACCCCGGCAGGCCATCCCTCCAGCCCAACCACTGTCAAGGCCTGTGCCAACCGGGGCAAGCGACATGCCCGCTCTCCGTTGTGACAACCAACCCAAACCATCCCCCGGGCCGCCGCCCCACCCACCGACACCACCTGACAAGCGCCCAACCGCCGCGGGGGCAACCGTTGCAATAACCGCTCCGGCAGCCAACGCCCGCCAGGCCAAGCCGCTTTAAACCGCACCGGCGGGAGGGCCTTGATGACCCCAAACCGCCTCATCCGGTTCACCCCTTGTCAATAAAGCTATGCAAGAGGCAGGGAAAGCAGAAGCAGTATTTTGGGGGACAGGTTTTATCGGCTTCATTTTGCCCCATCACCCAAGATCTCTTTCATATTCATCCAACAAGGACAGAATCGTTTCGGCCTCGGTAAGCTGGTTGACCCGGTCTCGCATCCGCGCGGCATCGGGCAGGCCCTTAAAATACCAGCCGATATGCTTGCGCATCTCACGGATCCCCCGGTCCTCCCCGGCATACTCCAGGACCGCGCGGAAGTGTCGGCGGATCACCGCAAATCGCTCCGCCACACTGGGGGGCGATAGCTTTTCGCCGGTTTGCAGGTAATGGGCCACCTCCCGGAAGATCCAGGGGTTCCCCTGGGCGCCCCGGCCGATCATTACCCCGTCGCACCCGGTCTCCTCCAGCATCCGTACTGCATCCTCCGGAGTAAAAATATCGCCGTTGCCGATGACCGGCACGTCCACTGTCTCCTTGACTGCGCGGATCACCGACCAATCGGCCCGCCCGGCATAAAACTGCTCCCGTGTCCGCCCGTGTACTGTCACCGCCGCGGCGCCCGCTGCCACCACCCGCCGGGCCAACTCCGGGGCCATGATCTTCTCTTCATCCCACCCTTTTCGCATCTTCACCGTCACCGGGCAGGAGACGCTCTCCACCACAGCTGCCACAATCGCCGCCGCCCGTTCCGGATCCCGCATCAAGGCAGATCCTTCCCCGTTCTTAACCACCTTCGGCACCGGGCACCCCATGTTGATATCGATGATCTCCGGCTTATACTCCGCCAAAATTCGTGCCGCCTTCGCTATCGTCTCCGGGTCGGAACCGAACAACTGGATGCTCACGGGCCGCTCCTCCGGGGCGATCCTAAGCATTTCCACCGTCCGGGAATTGCCATAGACCAGCGCTTTATCACTGACCATCTCCCCACAGACCAGCCCGCATCCCATCTCTTTGGCCAAGATGCGGAAGGGCAAATCCGTCACCCCGGCCATCGGGGCCAGCACCACGGGGGGAACAATGTTGACATTGCGTATTAACACGGGAAAACCTCCAAATCTGTATGAAACCTTTATGACCTCTTCCCCTGCGGGAGGCGGCTTTCCGCCCCTCCCACGCCCTCCAGGGCCAAAGGGTTTGGTCGGAAACCCTTTGGAATCCCCCGACCCTAGGAAACTCCATGGTTCCGGGATCTCCTTCATTCATCCAGGGTTTCTTGCATATCGCCGCCTTCCCTGGCCTTCTGCCTGCCTGGAAGAAGGCCGTTTGCGGGGCGACCTCAACGTTCATCCTTGAACTAATTCGGCGCTTACCGGCCTCCCTGGCCGGTATATCGGAGACAATTCTGCAAGCTATACCTCCACCGATGAATCGGATGCAGACAACGTTACGTTTCGTTGTAACTTATCGAGCATCTCCTAGCACGGACCCGGGTGGTACCTTGCCGGATTGGTTGGGCTATTCTTCTTAGATTAGGCTCGCGGCGTCAGACGCGAGCAGTCCTAGGCGCGAGGGAAACGAGGAGCGTAAACGTACTCAGTGTACGTTGAGCACCGGAGTGACCAAGCAACGACGGAATGCAACGCGGATCACGCCGCCCCAGCCAATCCGGCAATAACACAAAACTCCAACCCACAGAACATCCCAGACAAACCTGCCCGCAACGGCTCTCTTAAAATCACTACTCCTCACCCACTTTTCGCCGCGGGTATCCTGATTCCTCCTGTTTGATAAGCAGTCACCGGGGACATGCTAAATATATGACACAACAGGAGGTCAACCATGGCTGAACAACCACTGATCAGCGAAGAGTGCTACTCCTTCAAACCCCTCATCGAATGGGAACAGGACGAAACCCCATTCCTGGCAGGGATCAGAAAAAAAGAATGGGACTCCTGGGCCGCCTTCAACCTCCGCCTGGAAGCCGAAGCCCTGGCCATCACCCAAACCAACGAAGAACTCCTCTGCCCCGTCCACCTCCACGACCTCTGGGCCCGGGCAGGCATGATCCCCTACCCCCACCAACTCGAAACCGTCCGCCGGGTCATCCGGGAGATGCGGGGCCGGGCCATCCTCGCCGATGAAGTGGGCCTGGGCAAGACCATCGAAGCCGCCATGATCCTCAAAGAATACCTCCTTAGGGGGTTGGTCCGCCGCTTCCTGATCCTGACCCCCGCCACCCTCTGCCGGCAGTGGGCAGCGGAGTTGATGGAAAAATTCCAAATCCCCACCATCATCGCCCGCCGCGGCCATGAGTGGGACATATACAACGGCCTCATCTGCTCCATCGACACCGCCAAACGCCAGGGGCACCGGGAAAAAATCCTGGCCCGCGGCTTTGACCTGGTCATTGTGGACGAAGCCCACAAACTAAAGAATGCCCGCACGGTTAGCGCCCAATTCGTCCAGGAGATCCCCAAGAAATACTTCCTGCTGCTCACCGCCACACCGTTACAAAATGACTTGAAAGAACTGTTTACCCTGATCTCCCTCCTGCGCCCGGGCCAACTCGGCAACTACCGCGCCTTTCGCCAGCGTTACGTTGCAGGCAAGCGAAAACCGAAAAACCACAGCGAACTTAGGAAGATCCTCAGTCAGGTCATGGTCCGCAACAAACGGGGACCCCAGATCCAACTGCCCGAACGGCAAGTGACAACCATCCCATTGACCCTTACCCCGCCAGAGCAGGAACTCTATGAAGAAGTCACCGCCTTCATCCGCAAGGAGTACCGCCCGGGGGAACAGGGCCGGATCAACCCTTTGACCCTGATCACCCTGCAACGGGAGGTCTGTTCCAGCTCCTTTGCAGTGGCCATGACCCTTTACCGGTTGGCCAAAAACTGCGATGAGTCCACCCAGTGGCGGATAGTCAGCCTCTTGGAGAAGTCCCGGCAGATCAAGGAGAACGCCAAAATAGAGAAGGTCTTAGAGATCTTAAGTCAGAGCAAGGAGAAGTTCCTGATTTTCACCGAATTCATCGCCACCCAGGAGTATATCCGCTCCCGGCTGCATGCCGCGGGCATCCCCACCCTCTGCTTCGACGGCACCCTCTCCGCCTCCAAAAAAGACTGGACCCGCTGCTTCTTCCGGGATTCCCCCCACCATCAAGTGATGGTCTGCACGGAAACCGGCGGTGAGGGCGTCAATCTCCAATTCTGCCACCAGATGATCAATTATGACCTGCCCTGGAATCCCATGCGGATCGAACAGCGCATCGGCCGCATCCACCGCTTGGGCCAGACCCGTCCGGTCAAAATCTACAATCTCTCCACCGTGGGCACCATCGAAGAGCACCTCCTGAACATGCTAGAAGAGAAGATCCGCATGTTCGAACTGGTCATTGGCGACATGAACCAGATCAACCGCTACCTGGGGGACAGCCGCTCCTTCGAAGGCCGCGTCATGGAGGCCATCGTCCGGGCCAAGCACAACCGGGAACTCCGGGAAAACCTGGCTAAGCTCGGCGAGGAGATCGCCAACTCCCTGGCAGCACCGGCCAATAGCGCACCTTGGGATGACCTAATCTAAATTTACAGAAAGGAGGGGTAACCATGCCGGATGCCGCTGCCGTCCGGGAATTCGTCCAAAAGGCCCTGGCCATCAACAATGCCGAATACCGTCTGGTGGACGGCGAGTTGATCATTGCCAAGGTCACCGTAGAACACCCACCCTTTCTCTTCGGGCCGCCCCGCCTCGAGACCGTCACCTTAAACCTGATCTTCCAACCCGAACACATCAACAAATACCCCGGGGCCGAACTGGCCACTCCGGGAAGTTACCGGTTAAACTGGCTAATCGACGGCATCCGCCGCCGCGGCGGTCTGACCAAACAGTGCGTAACCTACCATACAAACTTCCGAAAGTGGCAGAAGGAGATCCAGCCCCTGCTACCGGTGGGCTTCCCCTATTTCTTCTTTCACCACCCAAAGTTGCACTACCGTCCCTATCTGTTGGCCAACTTCCTCATCTCCTACCGGACCGATGAGCGCCGGGACGAACTATTCTCCGTCGGGCTGGACCTGGTCTCCGGCCAAATCCTGCCCACCTTGCAAGCGGACTTAAAGCAACATACCCTCACCGACCGGATGCCCGTCACCAGTACCATCAAAGAGGAGATTCCCGTCAAAGAGGCCATCGCCATCTGCCGGGCCCAGGCAGAAAAACAGGCCAAAAAAATGGACCCGGGCTGGATCGAAGAAGCCCGGGAACGGTTTTTGACTGAACTTGCCTGCCTAAAGCAGTACTATGGGGAGAACCGGGACGAGGTGGCCTACAGGACCCGCGCCGCCGAACTGCATAATAAGTTCCGGCCCCGCGTCACCCTGACCTGGATCAACCTAGCCCTCCTGTATCTCCCGGAGGTCAGTTATACCCTCCAGTCCCTTAGCGGTGAGCCCCTGCCCACCGTTCTCTACTATCCTGTAGGCTCCCGGATCGAACTGAAGGATGACCACGCTCCGAATCCCGTTACCGGCCCAAGGGTTCACCCCGTTGGATGAGATGGAGCAGATTACCCTCGGGGTCCCGGAAAAAGGCCACCCTGTTCGGACCGTTGGTAAAAGCGGGTTCAATCGCCACGCCCTTCTCTACCAGAGCGTTATATACCTTGTCAAAGTCTTGCACAACCATGGCTACATGCCGCCAGCCCGGGTCCTGGCGCGCATACGCCGCCGTTTCCCCGCGGGCCGGTACAATCTCAAAGATCATCCCGCCCGGCTCCTCCAGGAAATAAGCGGGCGGGGTCTCATCGGTCACTGCCACTTGCCGGAAACCAAGCAACTCCCGGTACCACCGGGCCAACCCCGTCGTATCCTTCGCCGCCAAACCTAAATGCTCCATCCGCCACTCCATTAAAAATCCCTCCGATATATAATCAGGTGACAAATCATCAAATCCGGTAATCAGATGGAAAAATTCCTTGCCGCGCTCCCGCCGCCCGTCACATATCACCCAGTTCGTATAAGACCAACGCAGCCAGGACCGGCCCGGCCGTCTCCGTCCGCAGGATCCGCGGCCCCAGGGAGACAGGATGCATCCCTGCGGCCACTGCTGCCTGCACCTCTGTGGGAGCAAATCCGCCCTCGGGGCCGATGACAATGGCCACCTGCTCCGGCGCCTGCCCCTGCAAGACCTGGGCCAACCCTTGCTTAGTCTCGGCCTCATAGGCCAGGATGGTAAACCGGCCAGCGCAAGCCGCCCTGACTCCTTCCCAGTCGCTCAGCCCGTAAACCTGCGGGATCTCCGACCGCCCCGCCTGTTTCGAGGCCTCCTCCGCAATGCGTTGCCAACGCTCCTGTCGTTTCCGAATTGCCGCCGCATCGGGCCGGGCCACGCAGCGCTCGGAGAGGAAGGGCAGGAAGCCGGCCACGCCGATCTCCGTCCCCTTCCGGATGATCTCATCCATCTTGTCCCCCTTGGGCAAGGCTTGGCAGAGCAGGATCCGGGTGGTCGCCTCCACCATTTGCTCAATAACAGCGGTGATCCGTCCTTCCACTGCCTCCGGGAGCATCCGGGTGATTATTCCTTGGTAAAAACGGCCCTTACCATCGGCCAGGGTCACCCGGTCGCCCTCGGCTTTCCGCAGGACCCGCGTCAGATGACGGGCTTCTTCCCCGGCAACGGTAAATCCGTCCTCTGTCAATTGATCCGCCAGAAAATACCGTGGCATCCCGTCACCTCCCCAGCAGATAGGCGACCCACTCGCCGGAGACGGCCTTCTTTAGGATCCGCAAGCCGCTCACGGCTACCGCCGCCTCCACCTCTGCCGCTCGGGCGTCAATGATCCCGGCGGCAATCAGCCGCCCGCCCGGGCGCAACCTGGATGGTACCTGCGGTAACAACTCAATAATTACGGAAGCAATAATATTGGCCAAAATCAGGTCAAAGGCCTCCCCCGGGACTGCCGCGAACAGGTCCCCTTGGCGTGCCTCAACCCGGCCTGTTACTTGGTTTAAGGCTGCGTTCTCGGCGCAGACCTTCACAGCCACAGGATCAATATCAACAGCAGTTACCTGAACATCCGCCAGTTTAGCCGCAGCGATCGCCAGGATTCCCGAGCCTGTCCCCAGATCCAACAGTCGTTCTCCCGGGCGCAGCGTCTCCTGGAGTAGTTCCAAGCACAGTCTGGTACTGGGATGGGTCCCGGTGCCGAAGGCCATCCCCGGGTCCAGATCCACCACTACTTGTTCCGGAGCCGCCCGGTACTCTTCCCAGGAAGGCCGGATGACCACCTGGCCAATGACCTCCGGTTTAAAGTAGGCCTTCCAAGCTTCGGCCCAATCCTCCTCCGCCACCCGGCGGAGACTAATCTCTCCCGCGCCCAGCGGCAAAAACTGCGCCACCCGTGTCAAGCCCTCCCGGATCCTTTGCAACCCGTCCTCCAACCGCTCATCTACCGGTAAATAGCCCGTCACCCGGACTCCTTGCTTGGCAGCAAAATCCGCCAGCAGTTTTTCATCGACGAGATCGCCAAGCCCACTAAGGTCCTGGGCCAACTCCGGGTCATCATAGACCACCCCGTGGCACCCGGCGTTTTGCAGCACCTCGCCAACGGCCTCCGCCGCCTCGGCGGTGGTTTGTACTGTAATCTCCGTCCAAAACTGTTTCATAGCGACTCCTTTGCCTACTTTTTCTTTTAGTTTTCCATTGAAAGTATACCATAAATTCCCCTGGACGGATGCATGGAATGGCTAATGTATGATAATTTGGTATGTGGGAGGCGGCTTTGGCGATTTCGGAGTTACGAAATCGCCAAAACGATCTCCTTCCTCTAAAAGACCCAAACAATACTTTCAGATCACGCCGCCCCCGACCAATCCGGCAAAACACAAAACCCTTCAACCCTCAGATCAACCCAGACAAATATTTTCAACGGCTTACTTACAAATCCAAAAATCCACTGCATACAAAAAGACCCCCACGGCTTCACCGCAAGGGCCCCACATCCCTTGAAACAAACTACTTCACCACAACCCGGTGGAAGGTCTTCTTCCCCTTCTTCAGCAGGATCCGCTCACCCTGTACATCACCGTCATCGACCATAGTGGCAACATCCGTCACCGTCACCCCATTGACCTGGACCCCGCCCTGCTCCACCAGGCGCCGGGCCTCCTTCTTCGACGGCGCCAACCCGGCCCGCACCATCAAATCAACCAGACCAATCCCCCCGGCCAACTCCTCAGCAGAAATCACTGTCGTCGGCATGGCCGCCTCATCACCGCCACTGCCGAAGACCGCTTCCGCCGCCTTTTGCGCCGCTAGAGCTTCCGCCTCGCCATGGGCCAGCTTGGTCACCTCAAAAGCCAAGATCCGCTTAGCCTCGTTAATCTCCTTATCTTTCAACGCCCCCAGACGCCGCACCTCATCCATCGGCAGTAACGTATACAGCGCCAGGAAACGCTCCACATCCGCATCATCCGCATTCCGCCAGTACTGGTAAAACTCATAGGGGCTCGTCCGCTTGGCATCCAACCAAACGGCACCCGCCGCCGTCTTCCCCATCTTCGTCCCGGCGGCCGTCGTAATCAGCGGCGAGGTAATGCCATAGACCTCCACACCCTCGACCCGGCGGATCAAGTCTGCACCGGCCAGGATGTTGGACCACTGATCATCACCGCCCATCTCCAGGCGGCACCCGTACTTCCGGTACAACAACAAAAAGTCATAGGCTTGCATGAGCATGTAGTTAAACTCTATAAAGGTCAAACCCCGCTCCATCCGGGACTTGTAGGCCTCCGCTGTCAGCATCCGGTTCACCGAGAAGTGGGCGCCCACCTCCCGGAGAAACTCCACATAATTCAGGGGCAACAGCCAATCACCGTTATCCACCAACAAGGCCTTGTCGTCGGAGAAATCAAGGTAGCGGGAGAGCTGCGCCTTAATACAGGCCGCATTATGGGCCACGGTCTCCCTGGTCATCATCTGCCGCATCTCCGTCCGGCCGGAGGGGTCACCGATCATGGCCGTCCCACCACCCACCAAAGCAATGGGCCGGTGCCCCGCCCGTTGCATGTGGGCCAGGGTCATAATCTGGAGCAAGTGCCCGACATGCAAGGAATCTGCCGTCGGGTCAAAGCCTATATAACACGTGACCTTCTCCTCCCGGAGAAGTCGCTCCAAGGGTTCATCATGGGTGGTCTGGGCTACAAAACCCCGTTCCCGCAGAACATCTAAGACACTGGACATGACAATACCTCCAAATAATAACACTATTAGAAGCCATTATAATCGAACCGGTCTCCACCGTCAATAAGGCAAGCATAGCGCCAACCCCCGGCCAAGGCCCTCGTCCCAACAGCAGCCTGCTGGCCACCCCAAGATCCGCCTCTTTAACCCAGGTCCTTCAAGCACCGCAGCAAATCATCGAAATTCTCCCGGCGCCGGATTAACTCCGCCCGGCCGTCGGTGCGGATCAACACTTCGGCAGGGCGCAGCCGGTTATTGTAATTGGAAGCCATAGTAAAACCATAGGCACCCGCATCCATCACGCCAAGCACATCGCCTTCTTGGATGGGGGGCAGTTCCCGGTCTTTCGCCAGAATATCACCGGACTCGCAGATATTCCCCACCACCGTCACCCGGCGTGGCCTTTCCTCCCCGGAGCGGGGTTGCCCGGGATAAACCTCGATATCATGATGGGCATCATAAAGAATGGGCCGGGCCAGGACATTAAAGCCGATGTCCGTACCCACATAGGTCACGCCGTGGTTCTCCTTCACCGCATGCACTGTGCCCAATAGCACTCCGCACTCCGCCACAACATAGCGGCCGGGCTCAATCCGGTAGTTTAGTTCACGGCCATGCTCCTTTTCCCAGGCAAACAGCAGCCGGTCCATCTCCGTGCCCAGTTTCACCAGATCTAAACGGGCTTGTCCCTCCTGTTTCCGGTAGGGTATCCCCATACCCCCGCCAAAATCCAGGAACTCCAGATCGGCGAACTCCTCTGCCGCCGCCAACAGTTGCTGCATGCCCGCCAGATAATTCGCCCCGTCCAAGAACAGGGAGCCCATATGCTGGTTGAGGCCGATGATACGCAGGGAATACTCCCGGGCCACCGCCTTCACCTCCGGGATCAGCTCCATTGGAATCCCAAACTTAGTCCCGGTCCCAGCGGTGACCACCTTCTGATGGTGGCCCACCCCCACCCCGGGGTTCAGGCGGACCGCCACCTTCCCTCCGGGGTTAATCCGGCCAAACAGGTGCAATTGGGAGAGGGAATCCACACTGGTGATGATATTCCGCTCGATGGCAAACCGCAGTTCCTCGGCAGATACATTGTTGGGCACAAAAAAGATGGTTTCAGGCTCAAACCCTGCTTCCAGCAGGAAAATGATCTCCCCCGGCGACATGGCGTCGGCATGGAGCCCCTCTTCCCGGATAATCCGCAACAATTGCAGATTGCAATTGGCCTTGCATGAATAGTCGGCTTGAAAGCGCGGGTGTTGCAGCAGGCCTGCCATCTCCCGGCAACGGGTCCGGAGGACCTCCTCATTATATACATACAACGGACTACCGAACTTCGCCAATAATTCCTGTGGGGTCATGCGGCCATAAAAAGCATTGTTTCCTGTGCCAGCGTTCATCATGGTACAAAGCCCCCCTATACTCCGGCTGTTTTACATATTATCACTATATAACAAAACGGCAATTTATCAAACCCATTTTTTTGTAAAAATCTTCACCATCCGGCGACCGACCGTCCCGGCCCGGCGAACAAGCCAGGTTTATTTTGCCGTTTTTTTATCAAGCAAAACCTCTCCCCCGCCGAACAATTGTATAGAACCCCCTGTAAGTTCAATCCAGCTTTTCCCGTAAATGATCGGGGGTGGTCCAGCCATGCAACCTTCACTGTTTTCCCGTATCGCCAAATTCTTTAAGTGGTTCCTCTATAATCCCGACTGGGGGCACATCAGTATCCGCTCCAGTAAGGTGCTGCTCTCCCGGTGCGGTTACCGCTGCGACCTCTGTCCCGCCTTTGAAGAGAATATGTACCGGGGCACCACCCGCTACCGCAAGAGCATTAGCCGGGGTTGGGCCAAGTACTTCGGCATCCATATCGCCCCTGATAAGATTATCTGTTGCGGTTGTTTGAAGGATGGTCTTCACCTGGACAAATGTTGCCCCGTTCGTCCCTGCGTCATCAAGAATGCCATCAACAACTGCGCTGAGTGCGTCCTTTATCCCTGCGGCAAGATCCGATCCCGCATGGAATATATTGAGGAAGTAAAGGCAAAATGGGGCAAGATCCCCTGGCTTGACCGGCGGCGGTTCATCCGCCCCTACGAAAGCAGACAGCGCCTGGAACAGTTGCGCAAACGAAAAACATAAATAATAACGCCGCGTTCCTCTTCGCCGCGGCGTTTTCCTTCTTATGCCCGGGTTTATTTACTTGCCCAGAACATCCTTCAACTTCTGCCCCAGGCCCTTCTCCTCAGCCACCTTTTCCCCGGCGGCATGGGCGTACTTGCGCAAGGCCTCCCGTTGCTCCTTATTGAGTTTGGTGGGTATCTCCACTTTCACCTGTACATGATGGTCGCCCCGGCCGTGCCCCCGCAAGTGGGGAATGCCCCGGCCCTTTAGCCGGAAGACCGTACCCGTCTGGGTACCTTCAGGTATCCTCAGCTCCACCTCACCATCAAGGGTGGGAACATCAATCGTCGCGCCCAAAGCAGCCTGGGCTATACCGATCCGAGCCTCCGAAATGACGTCATCCTCCTGCCGTTGGAAAATGGGATGGGGCTTGACATGAATCACAATATATAAATCCCCGTAACCACCGCCACGGATACCCGCTTCCCCTTCACCGGCCAAGCGGAGTTTGGAACCGGTATCGACCCCCGCTTGGATGGTAACGTCAATCTCCCGGGTTCGCCGGACCCGGCCCTGCCCACTACAGGTGGGGCAAGGTGTCTCCACAGTCTTGCCTTCCCCGCCGCACCGTTGACAGGTATGGGCATTGATGAACCGGCCGAAGGGAGTGGTCTGGGTGATTTGCACCTGCCCGGAGCCCTTACAGACCGGGCAAGTCACCACAGGTGTCCCGGGTTTGGCGCGGTTGCCGTGGCATTCCGGGCAAAGCTCCAGCCGGGGAACTTTAATGGTCTTTTTCGTACCAAAAGCCGCTTCTTCAAAACTAATACTCAAATCATACCGGAGGTCCGCCCCACGTTCCGGGCCGGTACGCCGCCGGCGGCCACCGCCGCCGAAGAACATATCAAAGATATCTCCAACACCCTCAAAGCCAAAATCCCCAAAGCCGCCAAAACCACCGAAGCCGCCGGCGCCCGGGTTAAAGTTGGGATCAGTGCCAGCATGGCCAAACTGATCATAGGCCGCCCTTTTCTGGGGATCCCCCAGAATCTCATAGGCTTCGTTGATTTCTTTAAACTTGGCCTCCGCTTGGGGGTCATCCTTGTTGACATCCGGGTGGTACTTCCGGGCCAGTTGCCGGAAGGCCTTTTTGATCTCTTCTTCACTGGCGTTTCGGTCGACCCCAAGTACCTCATAGTAATCGCGTTTCGTCGTCAAGTGGTCCTACCTCCGTCCCCGGTTGAGGATCCCATAATTAGTAAAACCGTCGGAACCCAGCCTTCCTCCCTTGCTTCCGACGCTGGGCCGGGCGGCATGAGTTCCAACAAATACGTTAGCAACAGAATCCCTCTCCTTAACACGCAGAGAATTGTACGCCTCCTCGAAAAGTTCCGGGAATTGCCGAGGCATGGGCAAATGCCCACGCCTCTTTAAGATTCGTACGTCAGTCCTCTTTGACCTTGTAGTCGGCGTCCACGGTGGGCCCGTCACCGGTATTGGAGCCGTAACCCGTAGGTCCGTTATCATCGGCGGCGCCTGGTCCGGCTTGCGCACCCTGGGCGCCAGCAGCCTGATGGTAAATGGTGGCGGAGAGTTCGTGCAGGACCTTCTCCAAGGCCTCTTTCTTGGCGCGGATGGCCTCATAGTCCTGACCGACCAGGGCGGAAGACAACTCCTCCTTAGCCTTCTTTACCGCCTCAACCTTGGCGGCATCGGCCTTGTCTCCCAGTTCTTTCAGGGTCTTATCTACAGTATACACCAGGGAGTCGGCTTCGTTCCGCAGTTCTACCTGTTCTTTACGTTTTTTGTCCTCTTCCGCGTGGGCTTCCGCTTCCTTCATCATCCGGTCGATCTGTTCCTTCGTCAGCCCACTGGAGGAGGTGATGGTCACCTTTTGCTCCTTACCTGTACCCAGATCCTTGGCCGAGACGTGAACAATCCCGTTGGCGTCAATATCGAAGGTAACTTCGATCTGGGGCACACCCCGCGGCGCCGGGGGAATCCCATCCAGTTGGAACCGGCCCAGTGTAATGTTGTCCGCCGCCATGGGCCGCTCGCCCTGGAGGACGTGGATATCCACAGCCGGTTGGTTATCCGTGGCCGTGGAGAAGATCTGCTTCTTGGAAGTGGGAATGGTAGTGTTCCGCTCGATGATCTTGGTGAAGACACCACCCAAAGTCTCCAAGCCAAGGGAGAGGGGGGTAACGTCCAAGAGCACAATATCCTTGACCTCACCGGTCAGGACGCCGGCTTGGATGGCCGCACCGATGGCCACCACTTCATCGGGATTCACACCCTTGAATGGCTCCTTCCCGGTGAGTCTCTTCACCATCTCCTGCACCGCTGGGATACGGGTGGAACCGCCCACCAAAATAACCTTGTCAATCTGGTGGGGTTCCAGGCCGGCATCGGCCAGAGCCTGCTTGGTCGGGCCCACTGTAGCTTCCACCAGGTCGGCGGTGAGTTCTTCAAACTTCGCCCGGGTCAGGGTCATATCCAGGTGGCGGGGCTCCCCATCAACGGCAGTGATAAAGGGCAGGCTGATGCTGGTAGTCAGCACGCCGGAAAGCTCAATCTTGGCTTTCTCTGCCGCTTCCTTCAAACGTTGCATGGCCATGCGATCTTTACTGAGATCCACGCCCTGTTCGCGTTTGAAGTTATCCACCATCCACCTGATAATCCGCTCGTCAAAGTCGTCGCCGCCCAGCCGGTTGTTACCACTGGTGGCTTTCACTTCAAAGACACCGTCGCCCAACTCCAGGATAGACACGTCAAAGGTCCCGCCGCCCAGGTCAAAAACAAGTACCGTATGGGCATCGGTTTTCTCCAAGCCATAGGCCAAAGCGGCCGCCGTCGGCTCGTTGATGATCCGCAGGACTTCCAGGCCGGCGATGGTCCCCGCATCCTTCGTCGCCTGCCGCTGGGAGTCGCTGAAGTAAGCTGGTACGGTAATAACCGCCTTCTTTATCTCTTCACCCAGGTAAGCCTCGGCGTCGGCTTTGAGTTTTCCCAGGATCATGGCAGAAATCTCCTGGGGCGTATAGGACTTGTCATCAATCGTTACTTTATAATTGGTGCCCATATGCCGTTTGATGGAGGACACCGTCCGGTCGCTGTTGGCCACCGCTTGCCGTTTGGCAACTTGTCCCACCAGCCGTTCTCCAGTCTTGGAGAAACCTACCACCGACGGTGTGGTCCGGCCGCCTTCCGCGTTGGGAATTACCACAGGCTCGCCGCCTTCCATCACGGCAACGCAAGAGTTGGTTGTCCCAAGGTCAATTCCGATTACTTTCGCCATATCTTTATAACCTCCCCATCTTCCACAATATGTATACCATTAGCTCCGTCCTTGTTTCTATGTGTTCATTCTCCATGCATTCGTTAGGCTTAAGGCCAATTATTAACCGCTAAGAAACCACCTTTACCTTGCTGAACCTGATGACCTTCCCGTTGAGGATATAGCCCTTCTGCAACTCTTGCAGAATGGTTCCTTCCGGGGCATCCGCTGGTTCGGCAAAGACTGCCTCGTGAAGTTCAGGGTTGAAGATCTCACCCACAGCCGGGATGGGCTGCAGGCCTTCTGCGGCCAAAACCTCTTGAAACTGGCAGAGGACCATCTCCACCCCTTTCTTCCACGCTTCGTTTTCTGCATTGGCCGACACGGCCCGTTCCAGATTGTCCAAAACCGGCAAAAGCCGGTTGATCAAAGCCTCGCTGGCCGTCTGGCGAATACTGGCGATCTCGTTCTGGGTCCGCCGGCGGATATTCTCCAGATCCGCCCGCAGCCGCAAGTAGTTGTTGTGCAACGTCTCATTCTCCTCCTTTAAGCGTTGCACCACCGCTGCCAGGTCTTCGCCTTCCCCGCTTCCGTCATTCCCGGTCTCTTCAGGCCCCGTTGCCTGTTCGGGGGCTACGGTTTCTTCCACAGATGTCTTCCTTGTCTCCGCCGATTCCACCGTCGCCAACTCCGGTTGGACCGTCTCCCGGTCAACCTTGGTTTTTTTCGCGTTTTCCGGCAAATACCAACACCTCCACCATCATTACATGGGACCCCTTTGCCGGGGTCCCTTCATTTTGTCGTTCATGTTGTCATCATTTGTTCCCCACATCCGTCAGGAGCTTACCGAGATATTTGGACATATACTCAACGATGGCAAGGATCTTCCCGTAATCCATCCTTGTGGGACCCAAAACCCCCACCACGCCGACGGCATTATCGCCAATCCGGTAATTGGTTGTGACCACACTGCATTCTTTGATGGCTTCTTGCTCATTTTCGTGGCCAATCCGGATTGTTACTCCTTTATCATTGGGTTTTAATAATTTCCGCAGTACGTCTTCGGTTTCAAAAAGTCCCATCAGGGGTTTGAACCGCTCCACCTCACGGAACTCCGGCTGTTCCAGGATATTGGCGGCCCCGTCCAGATACACCCGATCCCGCCTGGAGTTGGCCAGGGCATCGAGGAGGATGCCTAGGGCGTGGTGGAAATTGTGGTCCTCAATCTCGATGTCCAAACGGATCTCGTTCCAGCGTTTGCCGGTGAGTTCCTCCAGGGTAATCCCTCTTAGCCGGTGGTTGATCCATTTCGAGATTCGGTCCAGTTCGTCATAGGTCCATTCCACCTCCGTCGGCAGGATCTGGTTCTCCACCATGCCGGTATCGGTGATGACGACCACCATGACGTTCTTTTCGTTCAGCGGCACCAACTGCACATGGCGAAAACTTACCTTTTGTTGTTGCGGTGTACTGATCATCGCCGGGTAACGGGTCAGTTGAGCCAGGATCTTGCCAGCCTGCTGCAACAGTTCCTCCATGCCCAATTGCCGTCGTTCCATCTCCCGGTGGATCTCTATTAGGTCCTGTGGAGATAAGGTTTTGTGCGCCAACAGGGAGTCCACATAATACCGGTAACCCTGGTCCGAGGGGATTCGTCCGGCCGAGGTGTGAGGTTGCTGCAGGTAACCTTCCTCTTCCAGATCTGCCATCTCATTCCTTATCGTGGCAGGACTCAAACCCAAGTTGTATTTACGGGCGATGGTGCGCGAACCGACGGGTTCGGCCGAGGAGATATAATCGTCGGTGACAGCCCGCAAAATTATTCGTTTCCTTTCGTTTAATGCATCGGAGGCCATATCCTACAACCCCCTTTTATTAGCACTCAACACCAACGAGTGCTAATCGCTCTCTCTTAAAAATATCACTCACCTATACCTTTGTCAAGATGTTCTCCGTGTTAAAACCTTTTGAAACCACTGGTTTCAGTGGATTTTACCCCTTTGCGCAGGAGCTTTGGCAACAGGAAAAAGCGTTATTTTCTATAATTTTATAGCAATCAATCAATTAACGCTTCACACAATCTTCCGATGACGGCATTGCTCACCAGAACGGCCTTTTGGGACAGCCGTAGGTAAGGACCGGCGGTCTCCAGCCAGCCCTCAGCGATTAAGTACCGGGCGGCCTCTCCCACCCAATTCTCCAAGGGCCCCCGGCGCCGGGCAAAGGCCACTTTATCCAGCCCGCGGCGTAAGCGCAACCCCAGCATGATCTCCTCCAAAACCGCCTGGCGGTCGGAAAGCCGTTCCAAATCCCGGTTTGGTCGGCCTTCCACCGCCATCTGCCGGAGGTATGCCTCCGGGTCCGCCGGGTTGCTCCAACGCAAAAAACCCAAGGTGGAGCAGGCCCCCGCACCAAGCCCCAGATAGTCCCCGCGTTCCCAGTAGAGCTGGTTATGCCGGCAGGCATAGCCCGGTTTGGCATAGTTGCTGATCTCATACTGTTCATAACCAAACTCAGGCAGAAGCACCATGGCCGTCTCCATCATTCCCGCTGTCTCCTCCTCCGCAGGGAGCCGCAATTGGCCAGAGGCCACCGCCGCCGCCAGGGGCGTTCCCTCCTCCAACTGCAAACCGTAACAGGACAGGTGGGTGGGGCCCAAGCCCACCGCCCACTTTAGCGTCGCTTCCCACTCCTGCCTGGTCTGGCCGGGCAAACCGAAGATCAGGTCCAGATTGATATTGGCAAAACCGGCGGACCGGGCGTCCGCCACCGCCGCCTCTGCCTGCCTCCGGTCATGGATGCGGCCAAGCAGCTTCAACAACCCATCATCCCGGCATTGCACACCAAGGCTGAGGCGATTGAACCCCGCCGCCCGCAAAGCAGCCAGCTTTGCCCGGTCCACCGTCCCGGGGTTGGCCTCCAGGGTCACCTCGGCCCCCTCCGCCAACCGCCCCGTGGCCCGGAAGGTTTCAAGCAGGCGGATGAGTTCATCCGGCGGCGCCAAGCTTGGCGTTCCTCCACCAAAGAAAACGGTGGGGAAAAGAGACTCTGCCCAGTGAACTTCCTCCGCCGCAAACTCCCGGGCCACCGCCGCCAAATAAGGGGGGATCAAGCCCTCTTTCCCGGCGGAGGACGGAAAGTCACAATAAGCGCAGCGCTTTTGGCAGAAGGGAAAATGCACATAGATGGCTAATTCTCTCATAACAGCCTCCTAACCGGGGTGAGGCGGCCCGTCACAATTTAGGACAACATTCAACCAAGGATTACCTCTCCACCTATTTCGTCCCCTTGCAGGCCGAATCCTTTCGGTCAAAACCCTGTTTTTCCCGCATTCTAAACAAAGAAGAAGCAATTTCCTAGCTTAATACCAAAAAGGCAGGTGGCATTCATGTCCATCCTCATCGATCTTGCCTTCATCTTCTTCGCTCGGGTCACCGACGTTAGCCTGGCCACCATCCGTGTTCTAATGGTAATGCGCGCCCATCGCTTGGTCGCTGCCACCCTCGGCTTTTTCGAGATCATCATTTATATTCTGGCCCTCAATCGGGTCGTCAACCATTTGGATACCCCTTTAAACCTGGTAGTATATGCCCTGGGCTTTGCCATGGGCACCATTGTGGGCAGTTTGATCGAAGACCGCCTGGCCGTCGGTTTTCTCCTGGCGGAAGTTATACCAAAGGGGGATGGCGAAGAGCTTGCCCGGGAGCTGCGCAAACACAAATTTGGCGTCACGCTGCTTAGGGGCGAGGGACGGGACGGTCCCCGCAATGTACTCCGTATCACATTACAACGAAAGAAACTGCCCATTTTATACAAACTCCTCGACGAGCTCAGTCCCAATGCCTTTATCACCATCTTTGACGCCCGGAGAACCATCGGGGGCTTTTTTCAACAAAATAAATAGGAAGTGGCTTTATCCACTCCCTATTCCGCATCTGTTGTCGTTTCTTAATGAAGCAATCGGCAACTGGTCAGTCCTCGATTTTCAGCACCGCCAGGAAAGCCTCCTGCGGCACTTCCACCGACCCCAATTGTTTCATCCGCTTCTTACCCTCTTTTTGCTTTTCCAACAACTTCCGTTTCCGGCTGATGTCGCCACCATAACACTTGGCCAGCACGTCTTTACGCATGGCTTTAATCGTCTCCCGGGCAATAACCTTATTACCAACCACCGCCTGGATCGGCACCTCAAACATCTGCCTGGGAATGATCTCCTTCAGTTTCTCCGCCAATTGACGGCCGCGGTTATATGCTTTATCCCTGTGCACAATGGCGGAAAGGGCGTCAACGGGCTTTTCGTTGAGGTGAATGTCCAGCCGCACCAGATCTGACTGGCGATGACCGATGTACTCGTAGTCAAAGGAGGCATAACCCCGGGAACGGGATTTCAGCTTGTCAAAGAAGTCCATTAAAATCTCGGCCAACGGCAAATGGTAGACGAGCATCACCCGGGTGGCGGTCAGGTACTCCATGGTCTGGAAAACACCCCGGCGCTCCTGGCATAGCTCCATGATGGTCCCCACAAAATCCGCCGGGAGGAAAATGGTCCCTTTGACAAAGGGCTCCTCCAAACGGTCGATCTTGCCCACCGGCGGCATCTCCGCCGGGTTGCTGACCTTCAACATCTTCCCGTCCGTCAGATAGCAGTGGTACACCACGCTGGGCGCCGTGGCGATGAGCTTTAGATCATACTCCCGTTCCAAGCGCTCCTGGATAATCTCCATGTGCAGCAAGCCCAAGAATCCGCAGCGAAAACCAAAGCCCAAAGCGGCGGAGGTTTCCGGCTCAAAGACCAGGGCCGCATCGTTCAACTTCAACTTCTCCAAGGCATCCCTCAGTTCACCGTAATCCGCGTTATCCACCGGGTAAAGCCCGCAGTAGACCATGGGCTGAACCGGCCGGTAACCCGGCAGCGGTTCGGCAGCGGGCCGTTCCGCCCGGGTGATGGTATCCCCCACCTGTGTATCCTTGACATTTTTAATGTTGGCAATGACGCAACCGACCTCACCGCAGTTCAACCGATCCACCGAGGTCATGCTCGGCCGGAAAATCCCCAGCTCTGTTACTTCAAATTCTTTCCCTGTCGCCATCATTCGGATCGTGTCGCCCACGGCGATGGCGCCGTTTTTAACCCGAACATAGGCAATGACACCTTTATAGGAATCGTACAACGAGTCAAAGATCAAGGCCCGGAGGGGTTCCTCCAGCGCACCTTGCGGCGGGGGAATTCGTTCCACGATGGCCTCCAGGATCTCCTCCGTCCCCAGGCCCGTCTTGGCGCTGGCCAAGATACAAGATTCCGGATCCAGGCCGATAATCTCCTCGATCTCCCGCTTCACCCGCTCCGGTTCGGCGCTGGGCAAGTCCACCTTATTGATGACAGGAATAATTTCCAGATCGTGTTCCAAGGCCAAATAAAGGTTGGCAATGGTCTGCGCCTCCACTCCCTGGGTGGCGTCGACCACCAGGATCGCACCTTCACAGGCGGCCAACGACCGAGAAACCTCATAGGTAAAATCGACATGGCCTGGTGTGTCAATCAGGTTCAAGGAATATTCCTGCCCATTCCGGGCCCGGTAAACGAGGTGCACCGACTGGGCTTTAATGGTAATGCCCCGTTCACGCTCTAAGTCCATGGAGTCCAGCACCTGTTCAGTCATCTCCCGCTGGGACAAAGCTCCGGTATACTCCAGGAGACGGTCGGCCAGGGTTGACTTGCCGTGATCGATATGGGCAATGATGCAGAAATTACGGATATGGCTTTGAGACACCAGGTACCACCTCTCCGGGAGCCGGCAGGGCCGGCAGCCTATTCAAGAATAAGAAGACGACCCGAAGCGTGGCTCCGGGTTCTGATAACGTCATTGATTATAGCATTTCAAGTGGTCTTTACGCAAGGCATTCATTCATGGTGGGAGGCGGCTCCCCACCCCTCCCACGCCCTCCAGGGCCAAAGGGTTTGGTCGGAAACCCTTTGGAATCCCCCGACCCTAGGAAACCCCATGGTTCCGGGGCCTCCTTCATTCATCCAGGGTTTCTTGCATGTCGCCGCCGTCCCTGGCCTTCTGCCTGCCTGGAAGAAGGCCTGTTGCAGGGCGACCTCAACGTTCATCCTTGAACTAATTCGGCGCTTACCGGCCTCCCTGGCCGGTATTTCTGAGAAAGCCATTGCTAACCCCACGGATGAATCGAGTGTAGACAACGTTACATTCCACTGTAACCCATCGAGCATCCCCCGGCATGGACGCCGGGTTGGTACCTTGCCGGATTGGTTGGGCATTGCTTCTTTGAATAGACTCGCGGCGTCAGACGCCCGCCCCTGGGCCAATCCGGCAATACACAAAACTCCAACCCACAACGGCAAACTAACAGAATACATCACAACACGACGCCTATATCAACCCTCGCAACCATGCTGTAACACCCAACGCGTTCATGCCCAAAGGAATAAACTCCGTAACCGCCAGATAAACAAGAAACACCCCACAAACCACGATCAATCCCCGGAAAAACCGGGTCGGAATCACCTGCCGCCCCTTGGCAATCACCACAGAAATACCTGAATACCAAACAAAGTCCGCCAACAGATGCCCCACCAGGAACAGGGCCACCCCAAAACCGCCCGCCTCCTGGGCTCGAACCAACATCCCCAGGCCAATCGTGGCCCACCACAAACTCCAATAGGGGTTCGAGCAGGAAACAACCACCCCCGCCAACACCGGATGCATCCCACCACCAGCAGTATCCTCGCTGGCCGTAAGCTCCAACCCCTCCTTACCACCGTTACGCAACATCCCCCAAGCCATCCACAGCAAGAGCCCGCCACCCAACAGGCCCAAAATGCCGCGAGTCACCTCCAGCCGGATCCAACGGTCCAAGCCCCAGACCAACCCCACCACCAACACCGTCTCCAGCAGGGCATGGCCCAAAACCAACAAGGAACCCGCCCAGGCTCCGCGCCGATAACTCTCGCGAATATCCACCGCCAACAGCGGCCCCGGCATCACCGCGCCGGAAAAACCTGCCCCCCAGGCATGGAAAAAAATCTCTGCCAAACCCATCTCAACTCTCCTCTCCTAAGCTTGTCTCTTCCCTACGCTCGACTTTTCCGCCTACGTAAGATCTGACCAAGCAGCTTTACCTCATCCATCCTCAACAAATACGCCATACCAAAATACACGCCAACACCCACTGTCATGGCAACCGCCACAAGCCCCAGGTCGCCCAAATCCAAGGACACCCCCCGACCGACCAGGAGCGACCGGAGGCCCGCCATGGTCGCAGCAAGCCAGGGCTTGCACCAAGCCAGGGCCAGTCCCATCACAGCTGCAGCCAAACTGGCTTGGAGGAAAGTCTTGGCCATGTTGCGTCCGTCGATCCCTCCCACCTTCCGGCGCAGGAAGTACAGGGAGAGCGCCATATTCAAGATCCCCATGATCGAGAAGGACAGAGCAAATCCCCCGTGCTGCAGGTTGGTAAAGCGCAGGAACAAATAGTTCAAAGCAATACTGATAATTACCGTCACAACGGTAATCAGCACCGGTGTCTTCGTATCTTTCAAAGAATAGAAGCCCCTGGGCAAGAGCTGAATCGCCCCGTGGGCAAACAGGCCAAGGCAATAAAAGGCCAAGGCATAAGCGGTAGCTTGGGTATGGGCGGGCGTAAACTTCTGCCCCTCAAACAACAGCCGCACAATCTCCACCCGCAACAGCAAAAAGCCCACAGCCGAAGGAATTGTCACAAACAGGATCATCCGGATCCCCATAGCCAGTGTCCGCCGAAACTCCTCCCATTTGCCTTCCGCCGTTAACCGGGACAAGGTCGGGAAAAATGCTGTGGAAATCGCCATAGCAAAGATCCCCAGCGGCAGGAGGATCAGGCGGTTGGCAAAGCGCAAAGCCGTGATGCTACCCTCCTTCAAGACCGAAGCCATAGTATTTGTCACCAAAATATTGAGCTGTGTCGCCGACAGCCCCAGGAGGGCCGGGATCATCAACAGGAACATCCGGCGGATGCCCGGGTGTTTGAGATTGATATAACCGGGTAAATAACCCCTGGTCAGCCGCGCCGCATAACAGGCCTGGGTCAGGAAGTTGGCCGCCGCCCCCACTACCACACCCACTGCCATTCCGAAGATACCATACCGGGGGCCCAGAAAATAGGCGCCCATAATAATGCCCACATTATAAACCACCGGTCCTAAGGCCGGGGCGAAAAAATGCTGGTAGGAATTGAGAACCCCGCCCATTAGCCCGGCCAAAGCAGTAAAGAACACCGCCGGAAACATGACCCTGGTCAGCGCAATCAACAACTCCAACTTTTCCCCTTCAAACCCATGGGCCTCCAAAGGAGCCAATTGCCGGGAAAAGATCATGCCCAAAACCGTAAGGCTCAATAAAAGAAGAACGGTGAAATTAATAAAAGTACTGGCCATGCGCCAGCCTTCTTCTTCTTCATTACGGGTTAAATACTCCGTGAATAAAGGAATGAACGCCGCAGACAACGCCCCTCCAACCAGCAGGTAATACATGAAATCGGGAATCCCGAAGGCCGCAAAGAATGCATCGGTCTCCGCCCTGTTAAACAGACGCCCGGATATGGTCTCCCGCACAAAGCCCAGCAAACGACTGAACAGGATCATACCGGCGATCATCCCCGCCGCCTTAGTTGCCCTTTGTGAAGTGGTGGGTTGCTGCTCCATTTTGTCCTTCCTTTCTACCATTGCGCCAAAGGCGCCTCTTGTCCCATAAAGTTTTATCATTCCCCGTCCGCTGGCGAACTCCTTCTCGCCACGGAAGTTTTCACCAAATTGTCGTGTAACCTTGTCGCCCCCTAAGCCTAGGACTCCTCCTTTAACAAAAACTCCTGCAAGACCCGGGCAATGCATTGGGCCGCAGCCCGTGCCTCCGCTTCTGAATGATGCACCTCGCCAATCTCCAAAATTACCGCATGGGGGTGCACATGCTGGTTCCACCGGCCGTCTTCCCTCAGCCGCACCCCCCGGGATAGGCCGGGGTACAACTGCTCCATGATCCCATGCAGTTCCTGGGCAAAGCGGAGGTTCTCCCGCCAATGGGGATGGGGCAGGCCCAGCTTATCCGAGCCCACCACGATCATCACCCGCGATGTGGGCACCCCGTTTATTTGCGTGGTATAATTATCCATCTTCCCGCCCTGATAGGCATCGCGGTGCAGGTCAATCACCACCCGCAGGCCAGGATAGGTCCGCACCAACTCTTCGGCGGTCTCACACGAATTCACATAGGACATGCGGAAGGTGGGATAGTCGTGGATGGTTCGGTTATGCACCACAGGGATTCCGTACGCCTCCCACAAGGTCTTGGCCAGTTCTTCACCCACCCGCACCACCCCACCCGGCGTCCCTTTGGTCCGGGGTGCACCGGTATCGGGCAGATAAGACTCGGAAGTATGGGTATGATAAATGGCCACAAGGGGCGCCTTGCCCCAATCCCGTCGAACCAGCGGTGTTGCCTCGGCCGGGGTCGGCCCGGGAGCTTGCGGGCGTCGCACCAATTTTTCCGGCAGGGAAAACCGGCGTAAGGGCGGGAGTTGCCGGTTTAAAACAGATTTGGGCTTGGCAAAGTCAATATCGCTGGTCAGGTCTATAAATGCCCGGAAAAAACCCCTGGGTTGTCCATAAACAGTTTGGGGTTGATTGCGCCGTTTTAAATAAGGAATGGCCTGGTGCAACAGGCCCCGCCCCAAGCCCAAATCCATCTCCCATAAGCCACAGATCTCACCACCGCCCACCCGAACCAGCTTGCTCCAGCCCCCGCCCATGGCCGGCACCACCGCTGGCCGTTGCCACAGGCGAAGCCCCAAACCGGCAATGACTACCACCACAAGCAAAACTCCTTGATAAGCCAGGAAATTCTGCAACGCCTGCCGGGGCAAGGTCCAGCGCGGCATCCGCCCACCCCCCAATCGATCTTATGAGACGGAGCAGGCGCTTATGTACCGGGCAACATAAATAAAACGAACGCAAGCCGTTCCTGCGTCCGTTCAAAGCAAGCCGTGGCTACTGAAGGTAACGGAAGACCTCCTCGGGGGTAACCCCTGGATGAAGGGCAATGTTCAGGGCTCCCGCCACCACCTTGGTGATGTCCTCAATCAAGACATCCACCTCCTTCGGGGTAACGATCAAATCCCGTAAATATGGATGGAGCACCCTTTGGACCGCCTCCCGCTTCTGTGGCGGCGAGACCCCGGCCCCGCCTGCACCCCCGGTAATCTGATCCAGGGCATCATGGACAATGGTAACTGCATCCACCACCGTCGGTACGCCCACCGCCAGCACGGGAATACCCATGGTCTCGGGGGTAATGCCCACCCGTTTGTTGCCAATGCCCGAACCGGGACTGATGCCGGTATCAGCCAGTTGTACGGTTGTCCCCAGCCGGGCTGTGCTCCGGGAAGCCAAGGCATCAACCACCACTAAGAAACGGGGACGCACCCGTTGCACCAGGGAGGCCACGATCTCACCGGTCTCCATGCCCGTAATCCCCAAGACGCCCGGGGCGATGGCACAGACCGGGCGCAAAGCCCCTCGCTTCTCCGGGGGAGAAGCGGAAAAGAGGTGGCGCGTGACCAAGATCTTCCCCACCACCCGCGGCCCCAAGGCATCAGGTGTGGCATTCCAGTTGCCCAGCCCCACCACCATTCCCAAGGCATCTTCCGGGATATTCAGGTGTTTGAGGAAACCCCGGATCTCCTCAGCCAAGGCCTGGCTGACCTCCTCCAGCCGGTCCCTGTCCCTGCTACGCAGCGTTTCCGCTTCCAAGGTCACATAATACCCCGGTTGTTTACCCATCATCCGCCCGGCCTCCGGGGTCTGAACCAAAACCCGGTTGATCAGGACATCACCCCGTTGTTCCGTCCTGGTCTGCACCCCGGGCAATTCCTGCTGCCCCTTCAGAGCCAGTTCCCGGGCTTCCATGGCCAGATCCGTCCGGATCCGCCCCAGATCCAACAGTTGATCCAAGCCTTGTCCCGTCTTCTCAGCGTCCAACATCATTCTCCCCTCCTAGCGAAGCTCCGTGGGGACGAACGCATCAATAATCCCAATCACCAGCGCCGACAGCAGCGCGCCAACCACCGTCACCCTAACCCCGCTGACGATAAATTGGGTTAAATAGATAACCACGGCCGATGTGAGGAAGCCAACAATACCACGGCTTTGGGGCGATACGTTCCGGCCAAATAATTTCTCCGCCAAATATCCCAGGAGCGCAATGATGACCGAGGCCACCAATGCTCCGCCGAAACCGCCGACCCGGAAGCCGGGAACTACAAAGCCCACAAACATCAGCACCAATGCGGACACGATAAACCGGATGATCATACCCAGCATCTTCTTCACCACCTTTCCGCTCTTAGCCTGTATTTTCCCCAGGCTGCCGCCTTTTATCCCCTCTGCCTGTAAGCTTTGACCTTGGGCGAGATAAAAGCGCCGGATAAAACCCGTGGCCAGGCGGGGCAAAACCCAGTTAAAACGGTTATTATAAACTTTATCTTGCATTCCCAAGAATTTCAGGGTAAAATATAGTCTGTGCATTTTGATGTAAGGTTATCTCAAGGAGGTGAAGTCAATGCCCAATATTAAGTCCGCCGAAAAACGGGTAAAAATTGCCGCAACGAAACGCGCCCGCAATATGTCGCAACGTTCCACCTTGAGAACCGCTTTGAAGAAATTCGATCAGACCTTAGCCACCGACGCCACCGCTGCCGCCAATTTGCTGCCCAAGACCGCGAAGGCTTTGGATCAAGCGGCCAGCAAAGGTTTGATCCACAAGAATAAAGCCGCCCGCAAAAAATCCCGGTTGGCTAAGAAGTTGAACGCTGCTCAGCAAGCCCAAGTCCAAGCTTAAGTCGACGCATAATAATAATATAGGGTAAGAATGATCAAACACCATGCCAAGTAAAGGCATGGTGTTTTTGTTTTCCCTGTATCGTTCGGCAAGAAGCCGGGTAAAAGCCCCGCCGCAATTTACAGGCCGGTGGTCAGATCAATGACGGCCATCTCCAGTTCCCAACGGGGGTCGCCTTGCCCGGTTTTGATTTTATACTCCGCCCGGAGTACCCGCTCAATGGCCTTAGCCAGGTAGGAAAGGTCGAAAGCCTTTGCCTGCTCCCAGATCTTCTGCGCCGTATAGGGATGGAGGACCAGTTCCTGCTGGAGCCGGCGGACATCCCCCCCGGCCTGCCGGAGGGTCAAGGCCCAAACCAGTTGGTGCAAGTGATTCCCAATCATATAGAGGATTCTCATCTCCGCTTCACCCATACGGATCAACTGTTCCAAGAGGGTCAGAGCCCGCCCCGTCTCACCCCGGGCTACACCATCCAACATACCGAAGATATTGGTCTCGGTGGCGCCACCAATTAGCGCGTCCCACTCCTCGGCGGTAATATGGCCGCCTTGCCCTTGGTAAACTGCAGCCTTGGCCACTTCCTCCCGGAGGATCCCCGGTGACGTCCCTTTACGCTCAATGAGCGTCCTGGCAATCTGCGGCAGAATCGCCACACCCTGCCTGCGACCTTCTTCCACCACCCACTCCTGGGCTTGTTTTGGTTTCATCGGTGCACAATCAACAACGGCTTGCCGGGCTTCCAGGGCCTTGGCCAGGTGGCGTCGGCCGTCCAACTTATCGCCCTCCAGAACCAGATAGGTCCCAGCCGCCAGCCGGTCCAACCCTTTATACAAAGCCTCATCCACCGCAGCGGTGGCCTTCTCCAGCCCACGGATCACCAGGAGCCGGGCGCCACCAAAGAACGGCGGCGTGGCCAACTCCCCCAGGATCACCGCTGGTTCCAGCCCCTGCGCGGCAAAGACCACCTTGCCAAAGTCCTGCCCTCCCTCAGGGAACAAAATCTTCTCTATCTCCAACAGGCATTCATTAAACCAGAACTTCTCCTCGCCCAGGAAGCACAGGACATTGGACACTCCCGCCCGGCGGCAACGGATAAGCAATTCTTGTGGCGTCATGGTGTGACCTCCCGGTAGATTTTTAACCGCTTCCCAGTGAAATGGGCGCGGATCAGGCCGTGCCGGTCCGTCCGGTAGATGGTGGCGCCCGCCCGTCTCAATGTGGTTAGCACCTCCGGCGCCGGGTGCCCGAAGACATTTCCGCGGCCGACACAGATCACCGCCACCCGGGGCCCCACGGCCCGGAGAAAAGCAGTCCCGGTGGCGTCCTTGCTCCCATGGTGACCGACTTTGAGCAGGTGGGCGCGGAGCTTTACCCCCTCCAACGACTGGAGCTGCGCTTCCACCGTATGCCCCGCGTCTCCCGTCAGCAACACCCGCCAGTCCCCATAGGTTAAACGGAGAACAATGGAACTGTCATTGAGTTCTTGATAGACCCCGCCGGTCCGCAGGGGCCACAGCACTTCCCCGGTAATCTTGCTGCCCAGGCGAAAGCTGGTCCCCCGGCGTCCTTTTGTATAGGGAATCCGCCGGATTTTGATCTGGCGGAGAAAATTCGTGTAAAGTTGGGTATTGTGTAACACACCCGGTTCCATGATCCGGTCCGTCCGGATCCCGGCATCCTTCAACAAGCAGACAAGCCCGCCCAAATGGTCGGAGTGGGCATGGGTGGCCACCACCAGGTCCAGCCGGCGGATGCCCCGTTTCTGTAAGTACGGCCGGATCACCCGGTAATAGGCCTCTTGTTCTCCCCCGTCAACAAGGACCCGCCGGCCCTCCGGTGAGGTAATGAGGATACAATCCCCCTGGCCAACCGGGAGAATTTCCACCGTCATCCCCAGGCCGGGCCGGGCCAAGGCACTGGCCACGGGCAACAAGATCAGCCCAGACAGAAGCAGGACCCAGGCCAGGATGGGCCAGTTTCGTCTCTTTCCCGTCACCGGATTGAGCGGCGGCCCCCAGGTCGCCCGCCAGATCCCGGCTACCAACAGCAGCATGGCCCACCAGGCGGCCGTAGATACCCCAACAGGCTCGGCCCACCGGTCAAACCAGGCCACAATGGCGTTAAGCAGCTGCAAGAGCAAGCTGACACAAGCATTGAGCGCGACCCCGGCCGGCAGCCACAGGCGGCCCAAAACCCCCGCTACCATGCCCAACTGCACAACCAAAGAGCCCAAGGGTACCACTAATGGATTGACCAGGATCCCCGCCCAAGAAAAGGTGGCGAAGTAGTAGGCCACCACCGGCGCCACCCCCACTTGCGCCGCCAGACAGACCAACAACGGATCAGCCAAGGTGCGCCAACGGGCGGGGACATGCTTGCGCCAGCGGCTAAAAAGGCCGCCGATCCCGGCACAGGCCGCAAAGGACATTTGGAAACCGGGATCATAGAGATCCAAGGGGCGCAGGGCCAACATCACCAGGGCGACGGCAGCCAAGAGATTGAGGCCGTCGGTGGTCCGTTCCCGGGCCAATCCCAACAGAAGCAGTCCTGACAGCAAACCCGCCCGCACCGCCGGAGGCCGGGCGCCCACCATAATAATGTACAAGGCCACCGCCAACATGACCAAGAGGCAGAGGAGACGGCGGGGTATATGCAGGGCTGCCCCGCAGCCCATGAGCAACATGACCAGAAAGCCCACATGCAGCCCGCTGACGGTCAACAGGTGGACCACGCCCACGCGGCGCATGGCCTCAGTTACAGCGGCATCCTCCGGATCATCGCCGTAGACCATGGCATGGAGCATTGCCGCTTCTGCCGGAGCCAGGGTTTGCCGGCCGACAGCTTTTAGCTTGTCTTTCAGCTGCCAAAGGCCCTCCCGCCAACCGGTCCGGCGTCCCAATATTGTAAAGCTTGTAATCTTAAGCGTACCCAAATAACCTTGGCGTTCCTGCCGGCCGGGCCAGCGCCCGGAAAAGCCCCTTTGAAAGCGTCCCCGGACGGACAGGATGGTGCCGGGCATAGGCGTTCTTACGGCACCGGCCAGTTCTCCTTCCACAAGGAGCAAAGGCATCCGCCGTCCCCCGGCCACCTGCAGCTTTAGGGGGAGGCGCTGGAGATCCCCCGCCTGTTTTGGCTCCCCGGTCACCACGGCGGTAAAAATTTTCTCCGCCTTCAGCCTGTTGGCCGCTTGGCAAGACGCGGTGCGCCAAGCAAACCGAGCGGCGGAACTCAAGAGAGCACCTGACAAAAAAATTACCGTAAACAAAATGACCAGGGGCCGCCGGTCCCGGCGCAGGCGGATCACACCAAGCAAACATGCTGCAGCCGTAAGCAGGCCAAAGACTGCCGGCGCCCAACCGGTCACCACCGCCCCGTGGATGCCGCCGCCAAAACAGAGGGCCGCCCCCAGCAAGGGGCGGTTCCGGATTAACGCACGCATAGGTAAGCACGGAGTTGGGCCAGGCGTTTGTTACCTATCCCCGGCACTTCCGTTAACTGGTCCAGGCTGGTGAAACGACCCTTCTCCGCCCGGTAGGCCAAGATGCGGGCAGCCATAGCCGGCCCGATGCCCGGAACCGCTTCCAACTGGTCGGCAGTGGCCGTATTGAGATCCAAGGGCCAGGATGGCCTGGCCGCTTCCTTCTTCTTGATCGGACGCCCTCCGGAGGCCGTCCGGCTTGCTGCCGGGGAAGCCTCACCCCGCTTGGGCAGGTAAATCTGCTCCCCGTCCACGATCTTGGCAGCTAAATTGATGGCGGCGGTATCCGCCTCCGGTGTTGCCCCGCCGGCCGCCTCAATCGCCTGGAAACAGCGGGCGCCCTCCGGCAGTTGGTAAACACCAGGGTTTTGCACTGCACCGCAGACATGGACGAAACAGATATTGGAGACTACCTGGACCGGGTTATCCTCCGTGCAAGTAATGGTTGCCGGTTCCTCCCGGACTTGTTCCCCCACTTGTTCAGCCGGCTCTTCCAGGGAATATACCTCCGCCTGGCGGCCCAGGCCGCTCCGGGCCGTAAGTACCGCGGCCCCGACGACAAAAGCGCAAACTACCGCAATTATGACCCATCTTTGCTGTCTGGAGAGATCAATCATGCTGTCATCCCTCCTGACGTAATTTTTCAAAGATCACCGGGGCCATCCCTTTCCCCAGGGCTAAACAGTAACCCAATAAATCTTTACGCCCAAAAATCCGTTGAGCGTTTACAGCTTTTTCCCCACCTTCCGCAGGCGGACGGTCTCCGCCAGGGCCAGCATCTCCTGGGCGTGACGGCGAGTGGTCTCCGTCACTTCCGCTCCGCCAAGCATCCGCGCCAACTCGTCCACCCGCCCTTGCATCTCCAGGGGCCGTACATTCACTCTGGTTCTGGCGCCGTCGGTAGTCTTCTCGATGTAGAGATGGCGGTGGGCCATGCTGGCGATTTGCGGCAGGTGGGTCACACAGATCACCTGACGGGACCGGGCAATCAGGAGCAGTTTCTCCGCCACCGCCTGGGCGGTTCGGCCCCCGATCCCCGTATCAATCTCGTCAAAAACCATGGTGGGAATGGCATCCACCTCGGCCAGGATGGCCTTGATGGCCAACATAATCCGGGAAAGTTCGCCCCCGGAGGCGATTTTGGCCAATGGTTTAGCGCCTTCGCCCACATTGGGAGCGACCAAAAACTCAGCATGGTCAAGACCCGAAGCGGTAATCGCCCATCGGCCGTCGGCCAAAGGCAACCCATCGGCTGTCTCGGTACGGCTGAGTTCCACGGTAAAGGCAGTCCGCCCCATGTTCAACTCGGCCAATTGGGCCGTCACCGCCTGCTCCAGCCTGTCGGCGGCCTCCCGCCGCAATCTGGAAAGAGTGAGCGCCGCCGTTGCCAGCCGTTCCTGGACCTCTGCCAACTCCCGCTCCAGTTCCGCCCGGCGCACGTCCCGGTTCTCCACCTCGTCCAGCTCCGCTCGGATCTTATCGGCGTACGCCAGGATCTCGTCGACCGTCTGCCCGTATTTCTTTTTGAGTTTGGTCAGGAGATCCAACCGCCGCTCCACCTCCTCCAACCGTTCCGGGTTAAAGGGGATGGCATCTCGGTATCTCCGGATCTCATGGGCGGCTTCCTCCGCCTGACAAGCGGCCTCCCGGATCAACTCGACAACCGGGGCCAGTTTGGGATCGATCTCCACCGCCGACATTAAGGCCCGTTCCACAGCAGCCAGTTGGTCCAGGACACAGTCGCCCGCTTCCCCGCCGTAAAGCCTCTGGTAACTTTCGGCTGCAGCCGCGTAGAGCTTTTCCGCTCCGGCCAGGATCGCCCGTTCCTGCGCCAATTCCCCATCCTCACCAGGGGTCAGCTGCGCCTCGGTGATCTCTTGCAACTGGAAGTTTAGCAGTTCCATCCGGCGGGCCCGGTCTTCAATGTCCCCGTCCAAGCGGGCCAACTCCTGCCGGAGCCAGCGCCACCGTTCATAGGCCTCCGCCACCTGTCCGGCCGCTTCCGCCAAGGATTTGCCGCCAAAGGCATCCAGAATGGCCAGTTGTTTCTCGTTAATCAGCAGCGATTGGTGTTCATGTTGCCCGTGGATATCCATTAACATGGTGCCGACCTTCGCCAAAGTAGAGACGGTAACGGTCTGGCCGTTGATCCGGCAGCGGTTCCGGCCGCTGCTGCCCGCCTCCCGGCTGAGGATCAAGAGGTGGTCGTCACCAAGTTCAATACCCAGTTCATCCAGGGCAGGGCGGAATTTCTCCGGTTCCTCTAGTTCAAAGACGGCCTCCACTTGCAGGGCGTCGGCCTCCGCCCGGACCATTTCGCCGGAGAACCGTCCGCCCAAGGCCAGCCCCACCGCGTCAATAATGATGGATTTACCCGCGCCGGTCTCACCGGTCAGGATGTTCAGCCCGGGCTCGAATTCGATGCGCAGCCGCTCAATCAAAGCCAGGTTGGCGACGGACAGTTCCCGCAGCATGGGCCTACCTCCTCAGTTTGTGCAATTGTTCCAAAACCGCAGCCACCTGATCGCGCTTGCGGACAATCACCAGAATCGTATCATCCCCAGCGATGGTACCCATGATCTCGCTCCATTCCAGATCATCCAGGGCGGCCGCCACTCCCTGCGCTGTTCCGTTCAAAGTCTTGATAACAATCAGGTTTTCGGTGTGGTCGATATTGACCACTGCGTCCTGGAAGACCCGTTCCGCTCGGCGCAGCACATCCGCTACGGCCTTCTCGCCGGGCAAGGCATAACGGTAACTGCCGTCAGGCATGACCTTTTTGGCCAGACCCAACTCTTTAATGTCCCGGGACAAAGTGGCCTGGGTCACCTCAACCCCTTCCGCCCGCAACAGTTCCCCCAGTTCCTCCTGGGTCCCGACGGGATATTCCCGGATCAACGTCAGGATCAGTGCATGGCGTTGTGCTTTCATGTTCTCCCTCCTAAAAGCTCAACCGTCCCGGAACAATCAGAGTTTCCCGGCCTGTACCCGGTCGCGTAAAATCTGATAAAAACTACGGGCCCGAAAACGGGCGAAACGGGTGGGATGGGGTGCAGTGGTGAACCGGATCAAATCATCGCCCGTTAAATCTACACTCACCTGTCCGTCGGCGATCAACCGCACCTCGCCGGGGATGGCGGCAAAAGTAATTTCAATGCTGGAGCCTCCCCCCACCACCAGGGGTAAGGCAAACAAGGAATGGGCACAGATGGGGTTTAAAATCAGGGCGGACAGCCTTGGGTCCAGGATGGGGCCGCCGGCCGAAAGGGAGTAGGCCGTCGAGCCGGTGGGTGTGGCCACGATTAATCCGTCCGCCGGATAATCCGCCAAAAACTGCCCGTCAATACTGGCCCGCATCTTCAAGATCCGGGAGACCGTGGCCTTGGCGATGACAATGTCATTCAACCCCACCAACTCTGCGGCCACTTGTCCGCTTCTGATCACTTCCGCCCGGACCATCGTCCGGTCTTCACAGAAAAACTTCCCTTCTTGCACCAGCCGGACGACCTCTTCCATCTGTCCCGCCTCAAACTCGGTGAGAAAGCCCAGATGCCCCAGGTTAATGCCAAACATCGGGATGGCGCGGGGATACAATATCTGGGCGCCGTATAAGAGGGAACCGTCACCGCCCAGAACAATCACGAGCTCACAGCGGTTTTTAAGTTCATCCACAGAAACAGCCGCTTCCGGCCGGCCGATCTGGTTGGCATCGGCCTCGGTCATGAGGACCGTGAAACCCGCTTTGGTCAAAAGTTCGGCCAGCCGGGCCGTAGCCGGAATCACACCGTCCTTCTTTAAATGGGGTAAAATACCGATCACCGCCAAACGACTCCCCCCTTTTTAACCAAGAGAATATTCCCGACAAACGCCCGGATCTCCTGCCGGTTCGACAGTCTCCGGGGCTTTTCCCTGGGGCCCGGCAATTTCCCCCTTACTCCTCCAGCTTAAGCCGGCGGAAGAGCCAAGGCGCCCCGGCCGTCATCCATAAACTTGTGGCCAAAGCCCGAAAATAACTGAGAGTAAGGGACGACCCCCAGGGCAGGCAAGCCCACACCAGCCAAAGCCCAACAAAGCCCACCAACAAGCGGGCCGCCACCTGCCACGGAGCGGGCCGGCGCCCTTGTCCTTCCCCGCTTTCCCCGAGCAAACCAAGGAGGGACCCGGTGTAAAACCCGCTAATCAGAATGTCAATGGCACTTTTCGCAACTAACGAGCCAATACTACCCAAAACAGCAATCAGTAGCGCGATCCGGTTTAACCAGACAAGGGAGATCTTTTTCTCGCAATATTCCACACCCGACGCCACCAGACAACCAATGACCAAACCGGCCAGGACATCACTGGGCCAATGAACACCTAGATAAATCCGGGAAATCCCCACCAACAGCACAATAAGCGTACCCAGCCATGCCCACAGCCGACGGGGATAAAGCAGCACAAGCGTCCGCCAGAACGCGGCGGATTGCTGGGTATGGCCGCTGGGAAAAGAAGTGCCGCCGGCGGAACCGGTATAAAGGGAGCGCACCCCCTCAACGCCGATGGGCCGCGGCCGCATGAAAAGCAATTTTAACCCCGTATTCACCATGCCGGAGAAAAATATCGCCAGCACCAGCCGGGCGCCCGACCGCCGGCTCCCGCACCAGTATACGATGGCAATGAACGGCAGATAAAAAACGACTTCACCCAAGCGGGACATGAGAATAAAAAAGGCATCCGCCAAAGGTGAAGTTAATTGCTGTACCACCAGGAGAATTGTCTTGTCCACAGTCATATCCTCCTTGCCTATTTTATCAGGATTTTGTCAGGATTCTATCATAGTTTGGAAAAAACGTCCAGTATCTCTTCGCGTTTCACGGGTTAGTCCCCATGATCATACAGAATCCCCCGGCGACATAAGAGTTTAAACGGGGGATTGCATGAGTCAGCGCTTTATCCGGGATTATCTTGTCTTGTTAACCGGTGGCATCTTGTTACAGATCGGCGAGTTGCTCTACCGGCTGGTCCTCGCCGGGCAAGCAGGGGCCGAAACCCTGGGTTTGACCGGAATGGTCTTCCCGCTCTACCGTTTCCTTTGTATTCTGTCCACGCTGGGCCTATGCCCGACCCTAACCAGAATGGCCGCCGTCCACCAAGGAAATGCCCTGGCGGTGGAGGCAACCTACCACCGTTTAATCCTACGCTTTGCCGTCCTCTTAAGTCTGGCGCTGGTTCTGGCCGCGCCCCTCCTCAGCCGCTATGTGTATCCAGACCCCCGGGTACTGCCCCTTTTCTATCTCATGGCGACAGCCTTGCCTTTAACCGCTCTGGCCATCGCCTACCAGTCCTCCCTGCAGGGACATGGATACCCCGGATCTTTGATCATGGCGGAATGGGTGGAGTTGGCGGTGGAAGCCGGCTTCGTCTTGGCGGCTGTCTTCAACCGCTCCTTCTCTCCGGCCGGAGCAGCCCAGAACCTGCTCATCGGCTTTGTCTTGGCAGAGGCAGCTTCATTGTTCTATCTGCACCGGTCTTGGCAGGCCTTCCGGGAGCAGGCGACCCGGCAAAGCACCCAACCGCCAGTGACAGCAAAGATCGGACGGAGTATCCGCAGTTCGTTACTGATCTTGCTTAACCAGTTCCTACTTACCGCTTCGTCCATGGCGGAGGGCTGGCTCATCCCCCAACGCCTGCTGGTCTCCGGCCTGTCTGCGACTGCGGCCACCCGGGCCGTGGGCCAACTCTGGGGCATGATTTATCCTGTGGTTTTTCTCCCGGCCACCCTCATGACTCCCTTAGCGCCACTGGTGCTTCCCCGCAGCGCCCGTTGGAGCAGAATGGACGATTGGTCACAAATCCGCCCGTTGTTAATCAGGCTCTTGTGGGCAGCGGGCTTCCTGGGCGTCTGTTCGGCAGTCTTCGTGAGCAGGGCTGCCAGAACCATCACCGCCCTCCTCTATCCCGGAGCCTCCATCGCCGATGAGGTCCGGCGCTGGGCGGCGGTGCTTCCCTCTGCCTTCACTGGCTTTCCGGCCGTCATAGTCCTGCAGGGGTTGGGCAAGTACCGGACCTTGGCGGGAATCACTTTGCTCACGGTCATTGTCCGGACCGCCCTGGTCTTCCTCCTCACCGGCGACCCGTCCCTGCGGCTCCACGGCACTCGCTTTGCCGTCATCTTCAGCCAAGCCCTGGCGACAATCCTCTCTTTAGCCGCAATCATTGCCTATTTGCACCGAAAACAAAGACAGGAGGGCCCTTGACCCCTGCCTTTACCAAAACCCCTTTCCCTTTCCTCTTTACCTTTCACCCTTCACATTTTGCCCTTTTCACTTCTTTTTTTCACTTTACCCTTTTCTCTTTATACTGTCTCGCCCGCATCAGCCCCAAGACCCCCAAGGAATGGGTGATCTCCCCGTTAGCAATCTTCTCCGGGATCTGATCCCAGGGGATCTTCACCAGCTCAATCTCTTCCCATTTATCCAGTTTTTGCTCTTGGACCTGGTAGACATCCTCGGCCAGGAAAAAATGGCATTTGTTGTTCTGCACCGCCGGGTTGGGGTGCACCCAACCCAGGAGGATTAATTTATCGGTTCGGTATCCCGTCTCCTCCGTCAGCTCCCGGAGCCCGGCAGCAGCCGGTTCGTCTTCCCCCGGATCCATGGTCCCACCAGGCAATTCCAGGGTAAAGTCGTGGATTCCCTTGCGGAACTGGCGCACCAGCAAGACCTCACCTTCAGGAGTTAAGGGCACCACATTAACCCAGTCCAAAAGGAACAAGCGGAAAAACGGCGCTTGCAAGCCCTTGGCCGGGTGCCGACAGACCTCCTCCCGCATCTCCGTACTGCCCAGGCGGTAAACCGTCCGGGACGATAATATTTCCCATGCTTTCAATCCATAAGCCCTCCTTAAAATGGCCGGGGCAAAATCAGCCCATCTTTACCTTCGCCAAGGGTAAATCGGAATTATATTATGGATCGGATTTAATGTCAATCTGACCGAAACAGTCATGAGCGGGATAATCGATAAACTTGCCATCCTCCGCCCTCTTCCACATTTGCCCTGCGCGACAATACAGGTTTTGGTCTTTCAACAGCTCAGGATGTTTTTCCTCAGCTTTTGTCGTATACCGCATTGCACAATCAAACACCCCGCTCACCACCGATTCTTCCGTTTCCTCCCCCATCCTGTCATCAATATGGTGATGGATCCCTAGGCCATGTCCGATCTCATGAATGGTTACACTCCGCAGCATTTTGGTATATACATCGTTCCTGACCGATGGGTTGCCAATGCCGGACAATAATTTTTCCAAACCCTTGGGGGCAATCCGCACAAGATAAATTGTCTTCAGCGGCTGTTCAAACATGTAGTAGAGATCCCCGGAGTCCTGTTCCACCCATTTTGCCTCACCAACCGTCTTATCCGTGGTGGTCCAAAGGGCCACATTTAACGCATACTGCCGGGCATACCAAAGCTTCTCCGAACTGTTGAAGTTCACCCACCGGTTGGTTGGGTCCTTGGCAACACCATTGTATTTCATCATCTTCTCGTCAATGTAGTGCAGTTTGAGTTGAGCGGGATTATACGGTTCATACCATTCCTTAACCACACGATCCGGGTCATGGACAAATAAGTCCTTCTGCAAGGGGTTGGTCCGGACAAAACCGTTTAGCGTCATAAATCCCCGGTACTCTTCATACAGGGTATATCCGTCCCCGTTACGGCGTTGTTTTGCCGGTTGGTTATCCTCATCATCGGTGGGGGAATAATTGTATTTATAAATCCCCATGGCCCGCTCCCAGGCATCCGCCACTTTGTTTTGGTTATCGTCCATGGGAATGGAAATAGCATGGGCGCAGGTCCGCTCATCCACCGCCACCAAACCTTGTTCTTCACAAGTTGCCTGGAGTTTGCCGTAGGCCCCCGTATCCAACCCTTCTACAATCACCTGTGCCATGGTGCAGGGTTCTTTGGTATAGGCATGGTTGGGGTTATTGGGGTCAATGATTATGTTATCCTGCTTTTCCGCAAAACGAAGGTCGTTGTCGGCCTTCCCATCCAAGGGGAAGTTTGTGCAGATGCCCTTTTCTTGGCTCACATCAGTCAACCAGAAATGGATCCGCCCGGGGGCAGCGGGTTTTTCCCCATCTTTGGCTTGTATTTTCGCCACAAAGGCCAGCGCGCGGGAGGAACCAAACCGTTCATCATCGATGGGCGCCGGGATCCAGCTTTCATATTCATTGATCTCAGCCGGCTCCAGCGTCATTTTCGTCTTGGGGGCCACTGCGCCCAAAGCCCATGTCACGGTCACATTCCCCCGCCAAATAATCTCCGAAATACCCTTCGGCGCTTTCCCGGGATTGTCGCCGTTTCCTCTGAAAAAGCCCTCCGGATACCAATAAAACATATCATATGAGTAAACCGGGAGCGTAAAGGAGCCATTAGTGTTGCCATGGGCTGATGACGTTTCAACCCACCCCTCAGGTATATAGCTGTTCATGTTAGCGTCCTTGACCGCCCGCGACCAGCGGGACCCGGATAAACCGGCGGAGGGCAGAAATAAATTAAATGCCCTTTCCATCCTTGATTGTTCATGATCAGTCTGTCCTCCGCTTTGGGTTACACATTTTCTTTCAACAATTGTTGTTGGGATTTTCCAGCCCAAACTACCATTTATCAACTGATTGGTCTGAAAGCTGAGGAGTTTAAGCTCCTTGCTCCATTGAAGATACGGAATTATGTATCCCCCGGAGACATCGGTCTGTACTCCCGAGATCTTCTCCTCTTCGGTCTTCCGGTAGGGTGTGTCTTGAGGTCCGACAGGCCGTATGTATAAATCGTACTTTTTCAGGCCAGTTACCTCACTGACAACCTTCTCCGAATTTTTGTCACGACTGTATGTCACCTGCGTGTTCAAGCGCAGGGAGATTCTTTCCGTTGTGGCAGCTTGGGTCCCTTCTCTGGTTTTTTTATAGGGTATATGAAAAACATAAGAGTCATTTACAGTTAAGGTAATCGTTATTTGCCCCGAAAAGTCATCCCTGCTTACATAGTCGGGATATGCAAAAACAGGGGAGATCCTTCCCAACACGTGATCGGGGAAAAATTCATCCTTGGGTTTGACCGTCGTGCTTCCCTCAACTTGTTTGCTCAGAACAACAATAATAGCATAACTCATTATTAGCGCCAAAAAAAACAGCCGAAAAGTTTGGGTCTTTGCTTGGTGCGTCATTCTGCTTTACCTCCAACGATTTTATTGAGTCCACTGCAACATTTCCTACTATTACTTCGGCATTCTCAGATCCGTGCTGAATAAATATTAATAATGCAACAGAAAAGCCCGGTCACAAAGGCCGGGCTTTACCATATAATTAAATATTCAAGAAACAGCAATATAATGTTAACTAGAGGCAGACAGGCTCAGAGTTTAAGGATCTTCCCCAGAAAAGCCTTGGTCCGTTCATTCTGCGGATTGGTAAAGATCTGTTCAGGAGGGCCTTCCTCCACAATCAGCCCATCATCCATGAACAGCACCCGGTCGCCCACCTCCCGGGCAAAGCCCATTTCGTGGGTCACCACCACCATGGTCATCCCGTCACGGGCCAGGCCCTTCATAACGTCCAGGACCTCCTGGATCATCTCCGGGTCCAAAGCGGAGGTGGGCTCATCAAAGAGCATGGCTTTGGGCCGCATGGCTAAGGCCCGGGCGATGGCCACCCGTTGCTGTTGACCGCCGGACAACTGATCGGGATAGGCATCAGCTTTGCTCCTCAAACCCACCCGTTCCAACAGTTGATACGCCCGCTCCTCCGCTTCCTCCGCCGAGAGGCCGCGGACTAGCATGGGCGCCATTTTAATGTTCTCCAGGACGGTTTTGTGGGGGAAGAGATTAAACTTCTGAAAGACCATACCCACCTCCGCCCGGACTTCATTGACGTCAATAGTTTTATGGTCGGTAACCTCCACCCCTTCAATAAAGATTTGCCCCGCGGACGGCTCCTCCAACAGGTTCAAGCAGCGCAGGAAGGTACTTTTCCCGGAACCGCTGGGTCCAATGACACAGACCACTTCACCCTGGGCGATCTCCGTGCTGACCCCCTTTAGGACATGGAGGCGGTGGAACTTTTTGTGCAAGTCAACTACTTTAATCACCGGTCTTCATCCTCCTTTCCAGCATGGCCACCAATCGGGTGAAGGGCAGGGTCATGCAGAGAAAGATAATGGCCACTGCCAACCAGATCTCGGTAGATCGATAGAACCGGCCTTGGAGCAACTGGCCGGTCCGGACCAGTTCTTCCATGGCAATCACCGAAACCAGGGAGGAATCCTTTAACATGGCAATAAATTCGTTACCCAGCGGTGGGATCACCCGTTTAAAAGCCTGGGGCAGGATTACATGGCGCAAAGCCTGCCGGTAGGTTAATCCGAGGGACCGGGCAGCTTCCATCTGCCCCCGGTCGATGGATTGGATCCCCGCCCGGACGATTTCAGCCACATAGGCCCCACTGTTGATGGAAAGAGTAACAATGGCCGAGATAATAGCGGGCACATAAACAGCATCGGTCCCGGTGAGCAAGCCCAACAAAGGCGGCAAACCAAAATGGAACATGAAGATCTGCACCAACAGCGGGGTTCCCCGGATGAAGTCGGTATAGAAGCCCGCGATCAAATTGACGACCTTACTTTTAATCACCCGGCCAATCCCCACCAAGGTCCCAATGATGATCCCGTTAAAAACGGCCACCACCGTCAGGCCCAGGGTCAAGAGGGCGCCCCAAAGCAAAGCCGGGAAGACATAAAGGATAAAACTGAAGCTGTTCAACCGCAATGACAACTGAAAGTTATGCTCACCCGGGGCAAAACTGATCTCCCGGAAGTCATCGGTATAGCCCCGGGCTTTCCCCCGGAGTTCGTACCTTTGGCCCGGATTCAGGACAAAGGTGTGGGGAGCGGTAAAACCTGTGGGTTTCCCGTCAATGAAGATCTCCACCGCCGGGGATTTTCCGCCCCGTTCCAGGCCGACATCCGGCACCAGCTTAGTCGTGACGGTTACAACCGCTTTTTCCTGCCCGCCGGCGTCCGGCGTTTGGCCATCCGCTCCGGCGGGGACAACCAAAAACAAGCAACCAATTATTAAACCCCATAGAATCCACCGTTTCATCCAACCAAACTCCTTTTCGCCGCCCCATTAATCCGGCATAAACCACCAGGCGTCAATAAAAGGACACCACAGATTTTGCCTGGAAAGACAAGGCAGTATAGATTCAAGCAGCAATAATGCAATGAAAATGTAATAGCACGAAACCGGAGGAGCAAAAAATGATGCGTAGCGCCTTGCTACGCATCCTGATCAAGATTCTTCCATGCAACCTATTATTCGGTTTTAAACCACTTCTTGAAGATCTCGTCATACTTGCCGTTTTCTCTCAGTTTCGTCAAGGCTGCGTTAATCTCATCCAAAAGCTGGTCATTGCCTTTTTTCACACCGATCCCGTATTGTTCCACGGTAAATGGGGTGTAACTGACCACCTTCAAAGTGGGATCCTTAACAGATTCCCACATGATGATGGCGTTATCGGCCACCACCGCGTCAACTCCGCCATTCTTCAATTCCTGTACGGCCTCGGGGTTGCCTTTAAACCGAACCACCCGGACGCCTTTCATATTGTCTGTCAACCAAAGGTCGGCAGTGGTATTGCCTTGAACGCCCACTGCCCTGCCATCCAGGTCTTCAACGTCTTTGATTGTGGTGTTGTCTTTCCGGACAAGAATCAGCAGCCCGGCTTGGAAATATGGATCTGAGAAGTTAATCTGGGCTTTGCGCTCATCGGTTATGGTCATGGCGGAAATAATACAGTCGAAGTTACCGTTGAGCAAGCCGGGGATAATCCCGTCCCAATCAACTGCAATGAATTCCACTTTTTCTCTGCCCATTTCTTTAGCAATCGCTTCGATAAGATCAATATCAAAGCCGACAATCTTTCCATTCTCTTGAAACTCCATCGGGGCATAACCCGGCTCCGTCCCTACCCGCAAAACTCCGGCATCTTTTTTCCCGCATCCTGCAGCCAGCGCCACGAGGAGGACCAGGATCAGACCACCCACCAGTATCCTTTTCATTCTTCAAAACGCCCTCCCTCTTCTATTGAGATGATTCCCTTGCGGGAACACCTGAAAACATTAGAATTTCAAGGGTTCATTGCCGATAACCGCCGCTAACATTTATAAAAAAGACCACAAATAAAATAAAATGAAATGAAACAAATAATAAACCATCTATCTTCTGCACAAACGCTAAAACAACTTAAGGTTTACTTTTTGTAAAACCATAGCAAAATTATATCTCATCCTGCTTAATCCTTCAAGATTGGTAATTTATGCGACATCGCATAAAGGCCTTGACCCGCCCCCCGATACTGCAAAAACCCAGAGCAGCGCGAGCAAGACTCAGCTCCCGGTAATCAAGATGGCTCGAACCGGCGCCGCATCTCCCCCTTTGATCAACAAAGGGAGCGCCACCAGTTTATAAAGGCCCGGCGGTACCTTCCGCAGGTCGAGCCCTTCGAGGATTAGCACTCCCGCTTGCAACAAAGCCATGTGAACCGGCAGGCCCGGTGAATCATCCGCCTCCACTGATTTATTCTCCACCCCTACCAGACTAATACCGGACTTAATCAGATATTCCGCTATCTCCAAGTTCAAATAGGCCAACCTGCGCCGGCCTTCACCGGTGCGCGACTTAAACAGCACCGCTTCCCCCGGCAGCAATTGGCAGCGATTAACCCGGTCCAGGGATACGGCTTCCCCGGCGGGAACTTCCAGCACACGAGCAGGCATGATAAACCGCTGTGGCGGAATATGGTCGGTTGTCGCCCCACCCAAGATCAAGTGGGCCGGCGCATCCAGATGCGTCCCGCAGTGGGAGCCAAACGTCAACTCCGAGATATAGACATCATCCCCGGACAACATTCGCCGAGAAAAAGGGGGATCACCCGGATAGACCTCCATCCCTTCCTCCATTATTTGGGTAATATCCCAGATCCGCATGGGAAGTCACCTCCCTACCAGGCCGTTCTCCTTGTGCGGGCAACAATTTTCGAACAGTTCCTCTACTTATAGGAATTCGCGGGCCTCGGCGGGTTTCCTTCATCTCCAGTTTAAGGTAATTTTTCTCAAGACCCCTTCGTTAGCAAGGAAGTATCGAACTTTATATACTTAATCCGCCCCGCCACCGGCCGATACAAGAGTAATACCCTTTCCTCCCCCGCCGGGGCCTTATCGGGTGACTCGGGATCCACGCGCAACCGCAAAAGCCGTACCCGGCGCCGGCGGTCATTCGGAGCAAGCGCAGCCAAATCCGGCAGGTGCGTGTTCACCCATGCAGTGTCCGCCAACTGCTCCCGGAGGGCCTCCGCCGATTCCGGCGGCTTACCCCACCCATCCACCGCCGGATCGTAACCCCAATCCGCTAGGGCCCGGTCCAGCCGGAGCAATTCCTTAAAAATCAACTTATCCCCGGGGTCTGTCAACAAGGATTCCTCCGCTGCTTCCAACAGGATCCGGAAGAGTTCCCGCAGGCCATGGGCGACCGCGTCATAACCCCGTTCTTCCCAAAAGGTTGTAAACTTCATCAGGGTCCAAAAGGGCGATCTCCCCCTTGCCTCCAAGAGGTAAGGCAGGGCATGGCGGAAATGCCCGCTGTTTTGGTAGTCCTCCACCAGCACGGCCATGGTCTTGAGCTGCCGGAGTTCGTTGAAGCTCAGCCAGGGGGTAATCAGCACCTCATAAGGGGCCTCTTCCGTCGCCAGATAGCCCAGAACCCGGCCCTTCCTACCCAATTCGGAGCCTTTGAGCAACTTCAGGATGCCCAGTTGCAACTCGTCAGGGTGTAACCGGTAGGTCCAGTCAAAGGTCTGGGCAAACTCCGCCATCCCCTCCTCCGGTAAGCCAGCAATCAGGTCAAGGTGGACCGGGACATTCCCCGGAGCCAACAACCTCTGGACCCGATCCGCCAAGACCACCGGATCCACTCGACGGTGGATGGCCCGGAGCGTTGGCGGGTTCAGGGACTGGATCCCGATCTCTGCCCGAAACAGCCCAGGCGGGGCCTGGTTTAGAATCTCAATGGTCTCTTCGCTTAAGATTTCCGCCACCAGTTCCAGGTGGAAATTGGTCTGCCCTGTCCCGTGTCGCTCCAGGATGTACCGTAAAATCGCCGTAGTCCGCCGGGGTTCCACGTTAAAGGTCCGGTCCACCAGTTTTACCTGGCGGATGCCCGCTGCCACCAGCAGGTCCAGTTCGGCAAAAACCCGGTCCAACGGAAGATAACGGACTCCCCCCTCCTGGCCCGAAAGGCAATAGGCGCAGGAAAAGGGGCACCCACGGGAAGTTTCATAATAGATAATCCGCCCGGGCTCTTGTAAAGCCGCTGGTTCGTAGGGAAAGGGCAGCTCCGCCAGATCCAATGGCGGCCCGGGTGGAATCCACGAAACAACCGCACCGCGGCGAACTGCCAGCCCGGGCAGGCCACAAGGCTCATCCCCCCGGTGGAGGGCCATAAGGAGCAGGCGCAAGGGTTCCTCCCCCTCCCCCAGGACAGCAAAGTCAGCCCAGGTGGCCAAGAGAATCCCCTCTGGATCCGGTGTCACTTCCGGCCCCCCCAGCACCACTTGGATGTGGGGGCAAACCGTTTTCAGCCGCCGGACCAGGATCCGGGTGGCCTCAATATTCCAGATGTTACAGGAGAACCCCACCAGATCCGGTTCCTCCCGGACGATCTGTCCCAGAATCCAATCCAATGCCTGGTTGATGGTGAACTCCCGGATTGCCACGGTAAAACCGTGTTTGGCTGCATAGGCCCGAAGGGTATGCAAAGCCAGGGCGGTATGGATGTATTTGGCGTTTAAAGTGGTAAGAAGGGTCTTCATTCCATCGCTCCGTTCCATGCTTGGCCAAGACTTAATCTTTCTGCAAAAGGATATTCGCCTCTTTTGTCGAAACCCCCTTCTCCGGAAGGAAGTGTCGCCGTTGCGCATCGATTTTCATGCCCATGCCTTTGCCGATCCCATTGCGGAAAAGGCAGTAGACCATTTAATCGAGTATTATAGTATTTCCACCAAGCACGGCGGGCGGTTGGCCGATCTGCTCCGAACCCAAGCCGAGGCCGGTTGTGATGCCTGTGTGCTGTTGGTGGCCGCCACCAAACCCCAACAGGTGTTACCGGCCAACAATTGGATCCTTGGCATCAACAGCCTGACCCGGGAAGAACTAGTCGCCCAAACCGGTGTGGCCACCCCGCCCCGTCTGATTCCCTTTGGCACCATCCACCCGGACTTCCCCGACTGGGAGGCGGAGCTTGTCCGTCTGCGGGCCGCCGGCATCCGCGGGCTCAAACTTCACCCCGAATTTCAGGGCTTTGCCCTGGACGATCCCAGACTCTTCCCCATCTTTGAATTCATGGGCGGGGAGATGATTCTCCTGACTCATGTGGGGGACCGGACCGTCACCCCGGACAACCTCAGCACCCCGGCGCGGGTCTTGAACATCCGGCGCAACTTCCCCCGTTTGCCCATCGTGGCTGCTCATATGGGGGGCTATCGCATGTGGAACGAAGCCTTGGAGCTGTTGGGCGGCAAAGACATCTACCTCGACATCTCCAGCACCATGGCCTTTATCGACCCGGCACTGCTGCGCAGGTTCTTCAGTTGCCACGGGGTTGAACATATCCTCTTCGGTTCTGACTATCCCCTCTTCTCTCCCGGAGAAGAACTGACAAAACTCGAACGTCTTCTCCCCGACCTATCCACCTACGACCGCCAGCGTTTGTTGGGCGAAAACGCCCGGGAACTCCTTAAGTTGGCGGAGTAAGGAATAATTTCAGATTAAAAGTTAAAAGGCGGTGATCAGACCGCCTTTGTTGTTTCTTGCCTAAAACCCGCAAAAACCTTTGCCGTCGCCGCAACAGACCACTAACAGAATTAGGAGTAAAAAGAGGCAGATGACCGCGGAGCAAAAGTCGTTCCAACACGAGAAGGGGTTTCTCTCCGTATAGCACTCGTGTCGATGATGTTTACCCATTTGACACTCCTCCTTCTTCCTCCGGTCTACAGGCAAAAGTCGTTCCTTATTGCCTCAGCCTATTTCATTGTATTGCCCGTCGGGAGAGGACGTGCCATGGTTTGGGCACAAATAGCCACCTTTAAAAATTCTTAGTCAATCCGAAGCTAAATATATAGTTTGTCGCCGTCTTCCCGGCCTGGAAATTTTCGTTGTCAATCTCCGCCACTCCCGCGGTGGCCTCAAGGAGCAGGTCACCACAGATTCTCGTGTGGAAAGTAACCCAGCAGGAAAGCACCTCCTGGGGTCGGGCCGAGGTTTTGGCCATCTTCAGGTACTCGCCGTGCAGGGCCCAGCGGGCGCCAGCGGGTGTATAGTTGGTCAATTTAACATAGTAACGTTCCGCATCATTGCCCATGGCGTCGCCGATTAAGTCGCCCCGGTAGGTATAGCCGTTGGTGTACAATGAGTGCACATACCAAGCCTTGCCAGTCTCCGCCGCCTCAATCGTCAGATCCCAGGCGCCGTCCGGCGTCAACCGCGGCAAATAGATCCCAGCAATCCACGCGTTTTTGGAGGGCCAGGGCAACAAAGAGCCTGCTTGATCCTCCCCGTACAGTTCCAGATAAAACTGGAACCCGTTCCACCGTGGAATTCGCCAGCGCAGGTCAAAACCGGCAATGATGTTCCATTTGTCCTCCGCTGGGGTCAGGGCATTCTCCCCGATCAGAAAATCCCAATAGTCATCGCCGTGCAAAGCATGGCCCTCGCCGCCCAAAAAGGCGGTAAGGCTGCCAGCGAAGGTAAAGTCGGCGGTGGGCGAAAAATCCGCCCGCAGCCCGGTAAAGGAGGGGTCAGGAACATCGCTCCGGTCGCTTTCCAGTTCGGTATAGAAAAAGGTGGCATTCATTTGGCGCAATAATCCAAGCCAGCCGCCCAAAGGGATGGGCGAGACGTTGGACAGCTTGAGGGCTGTCTGTGGGGTGCTGTTATTGGTTAAAACACGGCTGCCCCGCTCCCCTTGTCCCCACCACATGGCCTCTTTGCCGGCCTGGATCTCCAGATTGCCTAAGCGGGTCTTGAAATAACCCGCCTTTAAGGTCAAATCCGCTTCCTCGTCATCGTCATAGGAGAAGCGCGGGGTCAGGCTGGCAACAAAATCGTGGTGGGACCCCGTTTCAATCCGGACTGTAAACGCCGTATTAAGGCCCTCCGCATATTTATCACCGTCATTGTTGATGTTCAACGGTTGGTAGGTCGACAGGGTACGGTGCTGGGCTAAGGCATGCCCTTCATAGTATGTATTGGCCCAGTCCACCCCCCGGACAAGCAAGCCACCCCCGCTTCCTTCACCCCTTAAGACCGCCAGTTCCCTTTGGAACTCCGTTTCCAGAACTCCGAGCAGAGTTTGGGCATAGGCGGGAACATCAGCCTCCGCTGCCATCCGCCCCTTAACCTCCAGGACCCATTCCGCCACCCGCAGGCGGCTGTAGGGTTTGGTCCCGGTGGCGACCAACGAGAGATAACCGAGACCCTCCAGTTTACTGATGTAGTTGTAGATCTCACTGCCAAAGGGGATATTGGCGGACAAGAGGGAAGAGCCATCCCCCGCCCAAACCGGCACCGCAACGGTAACCAGCAAAAACAGGACCACACAGAAGATTCTCTTTGTCACTCGTCTCATCGCCCAGCCACCTTCACCAATGCTAAATTCGTTATGATGATTCGCCCCCGGAAACCAGGTTCCTTTTTTGTTGTGAAAAACAGCTCCGGTCGCCGGATCATGGCAAACCGCCCCACCTTTTACGGTGGGGCGGTTTGCTGTTTCCGTCTCTCCTCTCTTTCTAGACCCCCATCTGCCCGATCTTTTTCTGGCAGCAATTATCCAAAAACACTTCGATCTTTTGGATCTCCCCTAATATCACGTAAAGGTTCCACGGCCCGTCTTGCCGATCTTGCAAAAACTCCCGGTAAGTCCGGCTGGAAACCGGAATCAATTTATAAATAATCTTAAAGTAAAGACTTTCCCCGTCCAGATCGTCAACCTGCCCGTCCAGATACTTTTGGACTTTGGCCCGGTCAAGCTTCAACACCTGAAAGTTATCGGCATTGACAAAAAACAAGCCGACATTCTTCATCCTTCCCACCTGGGAAGGACCGGGGGAGGGATCCCGGAAGCGAAAGTATTGCCAGGATTTAAGGTGTAAATAGTAATTTGCCCCATAGCGTTCTATTTTTTCGTAGGTATGAATCACGTAGGCATCAGCCGGACGGTAACCCTTCAGGATCCTGTCCCACTCTTCCCGCAACTGCGCCACAAGTTCCTGATGGCCCACCCCGGAGTTGCGGGCGTCTTCGTAACGTTCATATTGGTAAGCCTGGCAATACTGCAGGAGTTCCTTCCGGGTCGGGCTCCGGTCACCGGTCTTAAAATAATAAAGCAAGCCCTCAATATGATCAAGCTCCGGGAGCTTACCCGCCATAAAACATTCAACGGAAAACACCAGGCAAAAAACAAGCATCAGCCAGCCAAGCCAAGGTCTCCTTCCCATAACCATCCTCCTTTCCCATGTTTTCTCCGCCCTTTGCCCGCGGCAGGAGCCCATGATGATGCCCAGGGGCAACCTTCGGTTCTCCGGTATAAATTTAACTCATATTTAAATTTTATGGTCCAGTTGTTGCGTTATTGTTGCGTCCATTTTTTTCATTTATAATCCGATGTTGAATTAGTTTTCCATTATGAAAGAATAGCCTATTAAAAAGAAAAAAGCGGTTGCACATTCCGCTGCAACCACTTCTCCTGTCCCCGAAGAACCTCCCGCTTGAGAACAGGATATATACTTATTTTACCTTTTCGGAGGGCAAAGCCGCAATTCCCTATTCCCCGATGATTTTAATCAATACCTTCTTGGGCCGTTGCCCGTCGAATTCGCCGTAGAAGATCTGCTCCCACGGGCCAAAATCCAGTTTGCCGCCGGTAACCGCAATAACCACTTCCCTGCCCATGATCTGCCGTTTGAGATGGGCATCCCCATTGGCTTCACCCGTCCGGTTGTGCAGGTATTGCCCGATTGGTTCATGGGGGGCCAGTCGTTCCAACCAGTTGATATAGTCTTGCCACAGGCCCTTTTCATTATCGTTAATAAAAACGCTGGAGGTAATATGCATGGCATTGACCAGACATAGCCCTTCTTGAATTCCGCTTTCCCGTAAGGCTTCATTGACCTGGTCCGTGATGGGCACAATCTCCACGCGTCTTGGTGTGGTAAAGGTAAGTTCCTTACGATAAGACTTCATGGGGTCAACTCCTTTGTACTCATTGGTCGGAGAAAAATTCTGCATTCCTCCGGATTTTCCTTCTTTCCCTTTACCTTCACCCGGCGCAGGAAAGATTATGTTGAATTATGTTACCCATCTTTTGTCTTAATCGTAAAACCGTAACTTGGCGGCTTAACAACTTGTCCGCTGATTTTATTAAAGACCGCCCTATTGGTAGGGACGGTCTTTAATATATTCGCTTCAATTCATTAAATATCCACTTTCAGCTTGGGTTCAGCAACATCGCCCGCGGTCTTCAGCTGTTCCCTTGCCACCTTATTTACGGCGTGGAGATACGCCTTGGCACTGGCCTGGATCACGTCGGTGGACAGCCCCCGCCCGGTGACGGCATGGCCGTTGGTGCTGACCTTGATGGTGACCTCGCCTAAGGCATCCTTGCCGCCGGTGACCGCTTTGATATTATACTCCTTCAGCTTCAAAGCAATTCCCGTGATCCGTTCAATGGCTTTATAGACAGCATCCACAGGTCCGTCGCCGCAAGCGGCTTCTTCCAGCAGTTCTTCCCCTTTCCGCAGCCGGACCGTGGCCGTGGGAATCGTTGTATTGCCGCTGGCGATATGGAGATACTCCAGTTCGTAGATATCCTGCAGCACTGCAATCTCGCCCCGGATAATGGCCTCGATGTCGGCGTCGGTAACCTCCTTCTTCTTATCCGCCACTTCCAGGAACTGTTGGTAACATTTCTCCAGTTCCTGCTCCTCCAGGACATAGCCCAGTTCCTCCAGGCGATTACGGAAGGCATGCCTGCCGGAATGCTTGCCAAGCACCAATCTGCTGGCGCCAATACCAATGGACTCCGGGGTCATAATCTCGTAGGTGAGGCGATTTTTCAAAATCCCGTCCTGGTGGATGCCGGATTCATGGGCAAAGGCATTGGCGCCCACAATGGCCTTGTTGGGTTGTACCTGGACACCGGTGAGGGTGGATACCATCACACTGGTGCGATGAATCTGTTCAGTCACGATCTTCGTATCAGCCTTGTAATAGTCGCTCCTGGTCCGCAGCCCCATGACCACTTCCTCCAGGGCTGCATTGCCCGCCCGTTCACCCAGGCCGTTGATGGTGCACTCGATCTGGTCAGCCCCGTTTAAGACCGCCGACAGCGAGTTGGAAGTGGCCATCCCCAGATCGTTGTGGCAATGCACCGAGAGAAACACCCGATCAATCCCAGGAGTATTCTCCTTCAGATACCGGATTAACCGTCCAAACTCCTCGGGGGTGGTATAACCCACTGTATCGGGAACGTTAATCACAGTGGCACCAGCGGCAATCACTTCCCGGAAGATCCGGCAGAGGAAGTCCCAGTCGCTCCTGGTGGCGTCTTCTGCCGAGAACTCCACCTCCGGGCAGAGGCTCTTGGCATATTTAACCGCCTCCACCGCCATAGCCACTACTTCGTCCGGTTGTTTCTTCAGTTTGTACTTCATGTGAATATCCGAAGTGGCAATGAAGGTATGGATATAGGGTCTTTCCGCCACCCGTACCGCCTCCCAGGCCCGGTCGATATCAGCGCGGACGGCGCGGGCCAAGGAGCAGATGGCCGGGCCCTTCACCCGTTCAGCAATGGCACGGATGCCTTCAAAATCCCCTGGGGAAGCAATGGCAAATCCGGCTTCAATCACATCCACATTCAAACGGGCTAATTGCATGGCAATCTCCAATTTCTCCTGGGCATTCAGGTTAATTCCTGCTGATTGTTCACCATCACGCAAAGTGGTGTCGAAGATCCTGATCATCCGGGTCATTATCATCTCTCCCTTCCACTTTTCTTGTGTAAAGCACTCCCCCACCAAAGGAGGGTCCAAGCGGGAACCGTGCACAAATCCCCGCCTTGCCCAAAATGTAAACCAAAAGAAAACCCCTCGTCCCGCTTTAGGGACGAGGGGTATCGTGGTACCACCCTAATTCTCGACGGCCTCACGGCCAAAGGTCGACTTGCCAAGTCCCACCGCGCCCCGCAGGCATTCGGCTAGACTCTTCGCTGTAACGGGCCGGATCTTCTAGATCCCCCGGCACGGATTACTCGCCTTGGCGCTTTCCTCCGCGCGGCTCAGAGGGGAGTTCGGAAAGGCTGCGACACCGGTTTGCACCTACCACCGGCTCTCTGCTGTCTTCACCGCTCCTACTGGTCCTCGTCAACGCCTTTAGAAAATCCTTGAATTGCTCTCATTATAGGACGGTGGACAAGGAGTTGTCAAGATTTTTTTCGTTTTTGTCAGACATATTTTCCGGCGCCGTCTTTTCCGGGGTTATGACCCAACCGGAAAAAGCCTGCTTTTCCATTACTTCGGAAAAAAACCGGTGGCAACCATGTATCCGGTTGCCACCGGTCATTACTTAACCGGTTTTTCTGTTGCATATCATTTAGAACGAACGCTTTTCCCAAGCTTAAGCCCTGCTTAAAGCTTTACCACCCGGGCGTCGAGGATGCCGGGAACCGCAGCGACTTTGGCCAAAGTAGCATCATCAATGGGATTATCCACCGTCATCACCATGATGGCAGTGCCGCCTTGATCCCGCCGGCCCACTTGCATGAAGGCGATATTGATCCCGGCCTCGCCAAGGACCGTACCCACTTTCCCGATGATCCCGGGCCGGTCTTCATGGGGCGCCACCAGCAAGTTGCCATGGGGCACCACCTCAAAGTAATAGCCGTCGATCTCCACCACCCGTTCGTCGTCCTTGCGGAAAAGGGTTCCGGCGACGGTGTGCACTGTTTTACTGGTGTAAACCTTCACGGTAATCCGGTTGGTGTAGTCCGGCGATGTGGCCTCCTTGTTCTCGGCGATCTTGATACCGCGCTGCTTGGCCAGGAGCTGGGCATTTACCATATTGACCTCCACATCCAGCACGGGCCGGAGGATACCCTTCATGATCATTGTGGTCAACAAGGAGACATCGTATTCGGCAATCTCACCTTCGTAACCAATCTCAACCTTCTCAATCCGGCCGGTGCACAACTGGGTAATCATCAGGCCCAGTTTCTCCGCCAGGGAGAAGTAGGGTTTGACCACCGCCAGCACCTCGGGCCGGACCGACGGTATGTTCACGGCATTCTTGAAGGCCTCGCCCTTCAGGCACTTGGACATTTCAACTGCCACATCAATAGCCACATTCACCTGGGCTTCCTTCGTCGAAGCACCGAGATGCGGCGTGGCGATCACCTTATCCAACTCGATTAACCTGCGGTTAACCGGGGGCTCCTCCGGATAAACGTCCACGGCCACCCCGGCCACTTGGCCGGCTTCAATGGCAGCGGCCACATCATCCTCGTTCAAAATCCCGCCGCGGGCGCAGTTGATAATCCGCACTCCCTTCTTCATCTTGGCAATGGTCTCGGCGTTGATGAGGTTTTTGGTCTCCGGCGTCAACGGGGTATGCACGGTAATGTAATCGGCATTGGCATAGATCTCGTCAAGGGTAGCTAATTTCACCCCCAACATTTGGGCCCGCTCTTCCGCCAGGAAGGGATCATAGGCCAGGATCTTCATGCCCATGGCCTGCATCCGTTTGGCCACTTCAGTGCCGATGCGGCCCATCCCGATGATCCCCAGCACCTTATTGTTGACCTCCACCCCGGTGAAGCTCTTCCGGTCCCATTGACCAGCTTTTAACGAGCAATGGGCTTGGGGGATATTGCGGGACAGGGCCATGATCATGGCAATGGTATGTTCCGCAGTGGAAATGGTGTTACCGTCAGGCGCGTTCATGACTACAATACCACGTTTTGTGGCCGCCTCCACATCCACGTTATCCACACCCACACCGGCTCTGCCGATGACCTTGAGTTTTGCGCCGGCTTCGATAACCTCGGCTGTGACCTTGGTTTGGCTGCGGACGATGACTCCCTCGTATTCAGGGATCTTCGCCACCAACTCGGGCAGGGGGAGGGTTGGCGACACATCCGCCTGGATCCCATTCTCCCTAAGAATGGCTATGGCTTTCTCGGAGACTCCATCCAAAACTAAAACCTTCATTCTGACACCTCCATTGATTTTTCACCGGAACATATTAAACTGTTAAAAATAAAAAGCCCCCATCCTGTTTAGGGACGAGGGGTTCGTGGTGCCACCCTAATTTTCCGGGCAAGCCGGACTCAGTGCACATGCATGGTTGTGCCGGAGGTAACGGTTCCTGCCGCCAAAGGCCTCCATTGCCCCCCGCCTGGCTTAGACGGGCTCAAGCTCGACCTTTGGAACTCCGGGGCGGGATTTCGTCCTCCCGCAGGACCGGCTTGCACCGTCCGCCGGCTCTCTGGGCCTCAGGTGGGACTACTTGACCCCTTCATCGTTTCTGGACAAAATTAAAGATTTAATTAAAAATATTATAGCCGGGAATTCCCCCGGGTGTCAAGTTAAATATTTCACAAAGTGCAAGCACAGTCCTTCGTCCCAACGGCGAAGGACTGTGCCCATAGATTTAACCCGCAGGCCGGTTACTTCTTGATCCAGGACATCATGCCGCGCAGTTTCTCGCCGACCTTCTCGATGAGGTGATCGGCTTCCCGACGGCGCATGGCCAGAAAAGAGGGGCGACCCGCCTGGTTCTCCAAGAGCCACTCCCGGGCAAATTCGCCGGTCTGGATCTCCTTGAGAATCTTTTTCATTTCTTTCCTGGTTTCTTCATTGATCACCCGTTTACCGCGGGTTAGGTCACCGTATTCAGCGGTATCGCTGATGGAATAGCGCATCCGGGCAATACCGCCTTCATACATCAGGTCAACAATGAGCTTCAGCTCATGCAAGCACTCAAAGTAGGCGATTTCCGGCTGATAACCGGCCTCCACCAGGGTATCGAAGCCGGCCTTCACCAACTCGGCACAACCGCCGCAGAGAACCGCCTGCTCACCAAAGAGGTCCGTCTCGGTTTCCTCCTGGAAGGTGGTTTCAATCACTCCGGCCCGGGTGCCGCCGATCCCCTTAGCATAGGCCAGGGCCAGGTCCTTGGCTTTCCCGGTGGCATCCTGATAAACCGCAATCAAGCAGGGAACACCCTTGCCCTCGGTGTAAACCCGGCGAACAAGATGGCCGGGGCCCTTGGGCGCCACCATGATCACGTCAACATCTTTCGGGGGAATAATCTGGGAATAGTGGATGTTAAAGCCGTGGGAAAACAGTAAGGCCTTCCCGGGCTTCATCGCTTTGGCGATATCGTTCTTGTAGACGGCTGCTTGCACTTGGTCCGGGACCAGCATCTGGATGATATCGGCCTGTTCAGCGGCCTCGGCGGCCGAAAGGGGCTTAAACCCGGCTTCCACCGCATAATTGTAGTTATCCGTCCCCGGCAATTCACAGACAATGACATTCACACCAGAATCCCGCAAGTTTTGGGCTTGCGCATGACCTTGACTGCCAAATCCGATGATGGCGACAGTCTTCCCGCTAAGTAACCCCAGGTCCGCATCGTGATCGTAATACATTTTCATACCGAATCTCTCCTCCTAACATTGATTGCATATTTTTTCCGCTTTAGAGCGCGGATGGACAACCCTTAACCATTATCTTCGGCCTAACGTTTACCGGAACGGACCATGGCGATCTTCCCTGTCCGCACAATCTCCCGGATCCCGAAGGGATGTAACAGGGAGATGATGGCCTCCAATTTTTCCTGATCACCGGTAACCTCAATGATCACAGCCTGTTCCGCCACATCCACAATTTTCGCGCGAAAGATATCCACAATCTGCAGGATCTCCGAGCGGTTGCCGGAGTTGGCAGCCACCTTGATGAGGGCCAACTCCCGCTCTACAGAATCGTCCATGGTAATATCGGAGATCTTTACCACATCAATCAGCTTGTAGAGCTGTTTTGTGATTTGCTCAATCTGAGCATCATCCTCCGCCTGGACCACCACAATCATCCGGGAAAGTTTTGGATCTTCCGTCGGCCCCACGGCGATACTGTCAATGTTAAAGCCGCGCCTGCTGTACAGCCCGGCCACCCGGGACAGCACACCAGGATTGTTCACAACCATGATTGCCAGGGTATGCTTCATTCCTCCACCACCCCCAACATCTTGTTGATCGAGCCGTTCTGCGGCACCATGGGAAAGACATTCTCCTCCCGCGCCACCACACAATCGACCACTGCAGGCCCGGGGGTCCGGAAGGCCTCCGCCAGGACCGGCTTTAATTCAGTGGAGTTTTGGATCCGGTATCCCTTGATGCCGTACGCCTCCGCCACCTTGACAAAATCCGGATTCCCCGTGAGTTCAGTGCAAGAGTAACGTTTCTGGAAGAACAACTCCTGCCATTGCCGGACCATGCCTAAATAACCGTTGTTCAGGATAACCACCTTCACCGGCAATTGGTAAGCAACCAGGGTGGCCAGCTCTTGCATGTTCATCTGAAAACTGCCGTCGCCGGCAATACAGACGACCAACCGGTCCTTATTGCCCACCTGCGCGCCGACGGCCGCAGGAAAACCAAAGCCCATCGTGCCCAAGCCCCCGGAGGTCACAAAGGACCTGGCCTTAGTGAACTTGAGATACTGGGCGGCCCACATCTGGTTTTGCCCAACTTCCGTCGTGATAATGGCGTTGCCAGCCGTCAGCTCATCGATGGTCTCCACCACCCTTTGGGGGGCGATGGCCCCGGGGCTCTCGTTATAACGCAAGGGGTAGTGACGTTTCCATTCGTCAATGCGGGCCAGCCATTCCGGATGCTGCAGTTCCTTCAATTCTTCCAGGAGTTGGCCGATGACAATTGTGGCATCGCCGACGATGGGTATGTCAACCCGGACATTCTTCCCGATCTCCGCAGGATCAATGTCAATATGGATGACCTTGGCCTGCGGGGCAAAGGTATCCACCCGGCCAGTGACCCGGTCGTCGAAGCGGGCGCCGATGGCGATGAGCAAATCCGCCTCGGTCACCGCATAGTTGGCATAAACCGTCCCGTGCATCCCTAACATACCCAGGGACAACGGGTGCCGGCTGGGGAAAGCCGTCAAGCCCATCAAAGTGGTGGTCACCGGCGCCTGGATGCGCTCGGCCAGTTGCAGCAGGGGTGCCTCCGCCCCGGCGGCCGTCACACCGCCGCCAATGTACAGTACGGGACGTTTCGCCTGTTCGATGGCACGCACCGCCGCCTTGATCTGGCGGGCATTTCCCACATAGGTGGGTTTGTAGCCGGGCAGGTTAACCTCCTCCGGATACTCGGGCTTTATCTTCGCCATGGTAATATCCTTGGGCAGATCCACCAAAACTGGCCCCCGCCGCCCGGTGGAGGCGATATAAAAGGCTTCCTTCACTACCCGGGGAATGTCCCGGACATCCTTCACTAGATAATTGTGTTTCGTCACCGGCATGGTGATCCCGGTGATATCCGCCTCCTGGAAGGAATCCCGGCCGATCATAGCCGTACCCACCTGGCCGGTGAAGGCGACCATCGGCACAGAATCCATGTAGGCCGTGGCCAGCCCGGTCACCAGGTTGGTAGCGCCGGGACCCGAAGTGGCAAGGCAAACGCCGACTTTACCGGTGGAACGGGCATAGCCGTCCGCTGCATGGACCGCACCTTGTTCATGGCGGGTCAGGATATGACGCAAAGGCGAATCATAAAGCACGTCATAGATGGGTATGACCGCACCCCCGGGATAACCGAAGATCACTTCAACGCCTTCCCGGCGTAACGCTTCAATAAAAATCTCTGCACCAGTATTTTTCATGGGTTCACCTCCAAGTCTCATCCAAACACAGCATGAAGAAAGAAAAAACCCTCCGTCCAAAAGGGACGAAAGGCTCGTGGTACCACCCTCATTCTCCGGTGTTTTACTGGCACCGGACTTTGTGCGCCAATAGCGCTACCCCTTTAACGGAGGGCTCCCGGCCGGAAGTACTCCCACTCTTCCCCCCGACTGCTCCAGGGCGACCTTCACCCAAGCCCCTCCACCGGCTTGCACCACCCGCCGGCTCTCTCCCGTCAGGATCTTGGATTACTCCTCCCCTTCTTCGCCTGTACACAATCTAGATGTTGTAATTACTATAACCAGATCTGCCAATATTGTCAAGGGGGTTCTTGCAATTTGTCAGACAAATTATCAAATCCTAATCCTCCCGGGCAAATACCCGGGCCTGACCAGGCCGGATTGCCAAGCGGACCTCCTGGCCCACAGCCACTACCTCTTCACCATTCCCGGCCAGAACCCGGCCAGACCAAGCCCCGCCCTCCACTAGATAAACGGTGCTATGGCCCAGGTACTCCCAGCCAACGACCCGGGCGACCAAGCCGGTTTCATGGATGGTCCAACCCTCTGGCCGTACCAGCACCCAAACCGGCTGTCCCACCGTCAACCGCTCTTTCCCGCCGGGGATGCCCACCAACTCAACGTTGCCCAGCATCACCCGGACCTCCGCTTCCGTACTCTCCTCCACCCTGCCGGGCAGCAGGTTCGCCTCGCCCAACAAGCCGGCCACCTCCAGGGATTCCGGCCGCTCATAAACCTCCTTCGGGCTGCCAACCTGCAAGATCCGGCCGTTTGCCATCACCGCCAGCCGGTCCGAGAGGGCCAAGGCATCCTCCTGGTGGTGGGTGACAAAAACTGCTGTAAAACCAATCCGTCGCTGCAACAAACGCAGTTCCTCCCGGAGCCGGCGGCGCAGCCCATAATCCAAGGCGGAAAAGGGTTCATCCAAGAGGACCACCAAAGGCTCCGGGGCCAGGGCCCGGGCCAGGGCCACCCGTTGCCGTTCACCGCCAGAGAGCTGTCCCACCTCGCGCCGGGCCAATTGCCCGATCTCAAACTGCTCCAAAAGCCGCCGGATCCGCTTGTTGCGCTCCGTCACCGGCACATTTTGGACCGCCAGCCCATACCCGACATTTTCTTCCACCGTCATATGGGGAAACAACGCATAATCCTGAAAAACCAGGCCGATGCGGCGGCGGGAGGGCGGAAGATCCGTCACATCCTGCTCATTAAGGATGATCCGGCCGTTCTCCGGACGTTCCAGACCGGAGATCAGCCGTAACAAGGTGGTCTTACCGCAGCCACTGGGACCCAGTAGGGAAAAAAACTCACCTTCACCAACGGTAAACCCGGCCTGTAGCCGGAATTCCGGGTAATCCCGGACCAAATCCGCCACCTTAAGCATCTTTCGTCGCCCCCTTCCGACGCCAATCCATTCTTGCCCAAACCTCAATACCCAAAAAGAGAAGGGTGGCGCAGAGCACAAACACCGTCCCCAGGGCCAGGGCCTGCGGGAAACGGTACTGTCCAATCAACCGGTAGATCGCCACCGGCAACGTGGTCACCTGTCCTTCTCCCAAAACCAACACCGCCGACAAGTCCCCTAAGGCCAAGGCGGTGGCGTAGGCAAAACCCGTCCCCAAAGCCGGCCGGAGCAGCGGCCACTCAATATCCCGCCACCGCCGGCGGGGGTCGGCCCCCAAAACCGCCGCCGCCTCCAACAGCTCATCCCCCAATTCCTCCCGGGCCAACCTGAGCCGGGCGTAGACCAGCGGAAAACCCAGAAAAACCTGGGCCCAAAAGACCTGGGCCAGCGGCGGCAGCCATTGCCCGGCCAAAGTATAAACACCAAGGGTAAAGGTTAAGAAGGAAACGCCCAAAGGCGCCTGGGCCAGCAGGTCCCACCGGTCCGAGGACAGGCTGGACTCGCGCCGGGCCCCCCAATAGGCCAGGGCAGTGCAGACCAGACCGGCCGTCAACGCCAAGAGCAGGCTCACCCCGGTAATGATCCAAAAGTCCTTGCCAGCCAGATAGTGGAAACCCGGTTCCAGCAACGCCCGGTAATTGGCCAGCGTTAGTGGGGTATCTGGCAGCCCCCGTTCCCGGAAGGAGCGTCCCAGGATCCCGGCCAGTGGCCCGCCAAAGAATATACCGATCAGAACAAGATAATTTAGAAACCCAAGCATACCCAATTTGCTCTGCCGCCAGGACAGCCCGGGCAGGTGCCGCACCACCTGCAGGCCGTGACGCAAGCTCCGGCTTAACCGGTGGGTGATAAGCAACAATCCAGCAAGCAGGGCAAACTGGGCTGCCGCAAACATCCGGGCCGCGGAAAAGTCCAAGCGTTTGTTTAACACGGTATAGATCAAGACTTCAAAGGTGCGAAAGCGCAGCCCGCCAAGGACCAAGACAACGGTAAAGCTTAAAAACGAGTAAACAAAGGCCATTAAAAAGCTGTAAGTCACCGCCGGCAGCAACAAGGGCAGCGTTACCCGGCAGAAGGTCTGCCACCGGTGGGCGCCCAGGACCGACGAGGCTTCACGGTAAGCTGGGTCCAACCCTTCCCAGCTCTCACTGATCGCCCGCACCCCCAGGGGGAAATTATACAAGATATGGGCCAGGATAATCCCGGGCCAACCATATAAACCGGTAAAACGGAATCCCGCTCCCAGCGTTTCCAACCAGCCATTAAGCGTCCCGTTACGGCCGTAAAAGACGATCAAGCCCAAAACCACCAAAATACCAGGAAGAACAAAGGGGATCACTAACAAACTGCGGACAAGCCGCTTACCCGGGAAGGAATAATTCCCTAAAAAGTAGGCGCCGGGCAAGGCCACCAGCAGGCTGCCGGCAGCGCTGACCACCGCTTGCGCCAGGGAAAAGGCCAGGGCCCGCAGGAAGACCGGAGACGAAAAAAAGGCCGCCCAGCGCGGCCACGGCTCAGCAAAGGCACCCAGTAGAACGACGACAAAGGGCAGATAAAAACCGATAAAAATCAGCAGTCCCCAACAAGCACGGTTGGATCGCACTTAACTTCCCACCTATTGCATGGTTTTTTCCCAATCCGCCAACCAGCGATCGAGTTTTGCCGCCACCTGCTCCGGCGGCAGGTTCAGCAGCCGGTCGACCTTGGCCGCCACCCGGAAACTGGCCGGCAGCTTCGCGTCTTTCACCGCCGGGTACATGAACTGGGCCTCCGGCAGTTTCTCCTGGAAATCCTTGGAGAGCAAGTACTCAAGCAAGGCCGCCGCCAACTTTGGTTGCGGGCTGCCTTTGACAATCCCCGCCCCCTCAATCTGGGCATAGGCCGCTCCATCCAAGACCAGCGCCTTATACTGCTCGCTCTTCTCGTAGATCAGGTGGTAGACGGGGCTTGTCCCGTAGGACAACACAATCGCCCGTTCCCCGTTGGTGAACATGCCATAGGCCTCGTCCCAACCCGGGGCCACAAAAACCCCGTTCTGCTTCAAGCCCCGCCAATATTCCAGGTACCCGTCCTCCCCAAAGAGAGCAATAGTGGCCAAGAGAAAGGCCTGCCCCGGCGAAGAACTAAGGGGGCTCTGCACAACAATGGCGTCCTTGTAAGCGGGCTTCAGCAGATCCCGGTGGGTTTGGGGAACTGGGGAAACCGTTTTACTGTCATAGTTGAAGACAATATAGCCAAAATCGTAGGGGATCAATTGAAGGTCTGGATCGAAGAGCAACTCCTCCCTAAGGCGCGGCAGGGCCTTGGGGCGATAAGGCTGTAAGATCCCCAGCTTCTTCACACGGAAGAGATAATTATTGTCAAGGCCAATCACCACATCCGCCTTGGGGCTGGACTTCTCCCGGATCAACCGGTTGACCATAGGACCCGTATCCCCGAAGGTCTTAACGTCCACCCGGACATTGTACTCCTTCTGAAAATGCTGCTGGATCTCCTGCACCAGGGATGCGGGAAAACTGGCATAAGTGTAAACCGTCAGTACCCGGGAACGCCCCTTGCCACAGCCAGTCACCACAGCCAAAATCACTGCCATTGCCAACAAAGCACGGATAAATCTCCGCATGACCTTGCCTCCTGTCCAAAAACCCTTTCCCCTATAGTTTTACCATCATGTGACCGCTCAAGAAAAACCCCACCACATGGCGGGGTTGTCCAATCTGTTCCAACAAAACCACGGATTTGCATCCATTCTACCATGGGTGTTCTTTCCTGTCAAAAGCCAAAAGATCTAGCCTTCTGCTTTACTCCCCGTGGCCACCAACACCGCCACGGCCTGTGCCGCCATCCCTTCACCCCGGCCGGTAAAGCCCAGCCTCTCGGTGGTCGTGGCCTTCACATTCACCGCTTCCGGCGGAATCCCCAGCACCTCCGCCAAGTTGGCGCGCATCTGCTGAATATACGGGGCCAGCTTTGGCCGCTGGGCGATGACGGTGGCATCCACATTACCCACCCGGTACCCTGCCTTCCTGAGCTCCACCACCACCTGCGCCAAAAGGAGCAGGCTGTTGGCGCCCTTGTAAGCCGGATCCGTATCAGGGAACATCCCGCCAATATCCCCCAAGCCCGCTGCCCCCAACAAGGCATCCATGATGGCGTGCACCAGGACATCCGCATCCGAGTGACCCAATAAGCCCAGTTCGTAAGGGATCGCCACTCCCCCCAGGATCAACGGGCGCTCCGGGGTCAGGCGGTGCACATCAAAGCCCTGGCCGATCCTCATCTCCCGTTCACCCCCAGCCAGCAACGCTTCTGCCATGACCAGATCCTCCGGCGTAGTTATCTTCAAATTGCGATAACTCCCTTCCAATAAACGGACGGGCACATTCATCCGTTCCAATAGTGAACAATCGTCGGTACCCAGGAACCCCTCGGCTGCCGCCGCCTCATGGGCAGCCAGGATCAAGGGCAGGCGAAATACTTGCGGCGTCTGGATGGCCCACAGCCGCTCCCGGGGTGGAGTCTCCGTGATAAACCCGTCGTGAGACGCCACCTTAATGGTATCCTTCACCGGCACCCCCACCCCAACAGCACCGTACTTTTGGGCCCAACGGAAGGCTTGGGAAACATGCTCCGCAGCCACCAAGGGCCGGGCCCCGTCGTGAATGGCTACCAAGCGCTGCTCCGGCGCCACCCGCCAGCCTGGCCAGGTCGCAATGGCGCGCAAGCCGTTAAAGACCGAGTATTGCCGCTCACTCCCGCCGGCGATCAAGCCCGCCACAGCCAGCCCATACCGGGCCAGCAGCACCCGGAAATTCTCCTCTTCGCCCGGGGGGATAACCAAAAAGACCGCCTCCACCTCCGGTACTGCCTGTAGCGCCCGGATGGTGGCGACCAAAACCGGTTCACCGTGAATTAAACGTAAGACCTTTGCTGCGCCTGGTCCCATCCGCCGTCCTTCTCCGGCGGCGGCCACCAAGGCCACTCCCTGCAATTCCCCGGTCATTCCCTGTCCTCCTAACAAACGCTCCCTTCATTAACCTGAACCCGTCACCGCTTGAACCGCCGGTCACCCGGCGGTTACCAATGAACTCCGGCTAGTTTACAACCAATGTCAAAGGTTTCGCCTTAAAATGAGATTATCCTCCGTCAGCGCGGGCAATAAAAAATGCCGGAGATCCCGGCAGTGACAATTCCCTGCTTATTGTACATTTACCGTCAGGCAGGCAGCCCCCTTTTAGGGGAAGGGAGATACTCCCATCAGCGTTGCAAAGCCCTTCCCCATCAGGAGATGGAAGAAGAAGCCCTGATGCTGACAGCCTCTTTGGGCTTGGCAAAGATCATCCGGCCCGCCGCCGTCTGCAGCACACTGGTGACCAAGACGGGCAGTTCCTCCCCAATGTATTGTTTTCCGCCGTCAATGACAATCATTGTGCCGTCCTCCAGGTAGGCAACGCCTTGTCCAAATTCCTTGCCGTCTTTGATGATATGTACCGTCATCTCTTCCCCGGGCAGCACCACGGGTTTGATGGCATTGGCCAGTTCATTTATGTTTAGGACCGGTACACCGTAAAGCTCCGCCACCTTATTGAGGTTAAAGTCATTGGTTACCACCTTGGCCTCGAGCATCCGGGCTAGGCGCACTAGCTTGGTATCGACTTCCGTCAGGTCGTCGAAGTCCTTGTCCAGGATCTTGACGGTTACCTTCGGGTCCTTTTGCATCCGGTTAAGAATATCCAACCCCCGTCGTCCCCGATTTCGTTTCAACGTATCCGAAGAATCGGCAATCCGCTGCAACTCAGCCAGGACAAAGCCGGGTATAACCAACACGCCCTCGAGGAATCCAGTCTGGCACAGATCGGCAATCCGCCCGTCAATGATGGAACTTGTATCCAGCACTTTATAGGCCGGACGGTCCTTTGCTGCATTGACCGGCTTTGCGCCAAGAATGTTTCGTTCATTGTTTCTTCCATAATTAAGCAAGCTAAGTAATTCTTCCCTTTTGCGCAAGGCGACGGCAACGGAGAGGCCCACACTCATCAGCAGAATGACGATGGCGGAGATATTCCCGATCATCCCCGAAAGCCGGGTCACCGGGAGCGCCAGAATGATTAGTCCTGCAACCACCAGACCAAAACATAGGCCTATCGCACCGGACAGAATCTCTTGTAGTGAAGCCTTTTGCAGGCGCTCCTCCAAGCGGTTGACGGCCTGCAGAAAAAGACCGGCTAAGAAGAAGCCAAGCAAAAACCCCACTCCAACGGCTGCGGCTAAATTCAACAAACTTGACTCCTTCAGACCAAAACCTGTCAGAAAATAACCAAGATAGGCCCCAAGCAGCGCAAATAAAAAGCGTACCAACTTTCCGAGCAACCTATCAACTCACCCCCTTTCTGCTTTTAATTTTTCAACGATATTATAACCGCAAAAGTTCCGACTATCCCAAAAATATTCTGTCGGCACCAAAAGGCCGGCATTATCATCAATTCCCGCGATAATGCGTGGCTTTCAATGGAATTGCTTCATATTCCGTTTTCCGCTGCCGGCGCGTGGGGGTATTGCAACAGTTGATCCTATTCTGTCCTTAAATTACTTTGGCTATTAATTAAAAAATCTTCATTGAAAAAGCTCCGTCCCTTAACAAGAACGGAGCCCGTTTAACAACGGATCTTTCCGGTTTTTTAAGACAAACAGCCCTCCACCAATTCTTCGACCTTTGCTTCATCCATGTTCTTGGCCAGTGCCAATTCACTCAGGAGAATCTGCCGGGCATTCTCCAGCATCTTGCGTTCCCCTGTGGACAAGCCTTTTTCGCGGTCCCGCAACGAAAGGTTCCTCACCACCTCGGCCACCTCATAGATGCTGCCGGATTTGATCTTCTCCATGTTAGCACGGTACCGCCGGTTCCAGTTGTTCGACATTTTACTGCTGTCGCTACTTAGCACTTCCAAAACCTTGTTTACTTCCTCTTCCTTGATTATCCCCCGCAGGCCCACTATATCCACATTTTCCACAGGAATCATGACTTTCATGTCACCCATCGGAAGCCGGATGATGTAATAGCGCTGGAGTTCATCTCCTTCTTGACGTTCTTCAATGGATTCAATCACTCCCGCTCCGTGCATGGGATAAACGACACGGTCCCCGATATTGAACATCCAGCGTCCCTCCTAGTCCAAACTTACAACGTTCATTATACCACAGCCTTTATTTTCTGTCAAGAAAACTAACGATTTTAGCAAATTTAATACTGAATGTCAATACCTTTTCCTAAAAAAGTCTAATTGCCCACATCCTCGGAGCAATTCCGGGCCGGATCGCTCACCTGGGGCCGGGCCGCGGTATACTTAAAGCCTATCCAAAACAAGGAAATTTATTTACTCCATACGTTGGACCATAAAGGGGGTCTGTAAATCAGTCTCCTTAAGGTTTAATAAAACAAGGCCGGACACCAAGGGGGGCGTTACCACGCAACGTCCCCCGGAAAGAAAAGCAATTTCGCCATAACGCCTAAGACAATAGATTAAATATGCCGGTCCAACAGGACCTGCTCCCGCAGGCGCCGCAGGCCCTCTTTGATGGAGCGGGCCCGCACCTCGCCGATGCCCTCCACCTCGTCCAATTCTTCGGTGGTGGCATCCAAAATCCGCTGTAAGTCCCCGAAGTTTTTCACCAGATTCTCAATCACCGGCATGGGCAGGCGCGGGATCTTCTTTAAGATGCGGTAACCCCGGGAGGTGGCCGACGACTCCAGTGTAACATTGGTACCGGTATAGCCGACCAAGCGGAGGATTCCCGTCATGTCCAACAGTTCTTCATAGGATAGATTGAGCAGCAGGCCACGGACCTCCTCCAACTTCTCCGGATCCGGGATATAATCCCGCAGGACCAGTAAGCCCTCGTCCTCCACATCAGCCATTAACTCTTCCAGCTGCATACTGACCAGGCGGCCCTCGGTGCCAAGTTCATAAATATAATGTTCGATTTCACCGGCAATCCTGGCCACCATCTCGGCACGCTGGATCACGGTGAACACATCCTCCAGCGTCACCAAATCCTCAAACTCCAGAGCGCTCAGATTGATGAGGGCTTGCTCCAAGACGCTCTTATACTTTTGCAGGGTTTGCAGGGCTTGATTGGCTTTGGCCAGGATAGTGCCAATCTCCCTCATCACGTAACGGGTGTTGCCACGGTAGAGGGTAATCACGTTCCGGCGTTGAGAGATGGAGATGACCAGCTCACCGGTTTGGATGGCCACCCGCTCGGCCGTCCTGTGCCTGGTGCCGGTCTCCCCCGTGGGAATCATTGGGTCCGGGTTTAGGTGGGCATTAGCCAATAAGATCTTCTTTGCATCGCTGGATAAGACAATAGCCCCATCCATCTTGGCCAACTCATACAAGCTGGCCGGTTCCATGTCGGCATCAATCCGAAATCCACCATCAGCGATCTTCATCACAGCTTCCGAATCCCCGACAACAACCAACGCACCGGTGCGCGCCCGCAGAATATTCTCCAAGCCCTCATACAACCGCGTGCCCGGCGCAACCATCTTGATGGCTTTGAAAAACTCCTCGTCCTTGTGCATGAATTCCCCCCCTAACCCCAAACTTTGGCCATCGTCTCCCCGATGGTTCGGACTCCGATCAGTTCCATTCCTTCCGCCTGGTCCTGCAATTCCTTCACCAAGGAACGGGGTAGGACAGCGCGGCGAAAGCCCAGGCGCAAAGCCTCATGCACCCGTTGCCGCCCGTTGGCCACCCGCCGGACTTCCCCGGTCAGACCAACTTCCCCGAAGGCCACCAGATCCTGGGGCAAGGCTTTATCCAGCAGGCTGGAGGCAACCGCCAAAGCCACACTTAAGTCCACGGCAGGCTCCTCCAAGCGGACGCCACCGATGGCGGAGACAAAGACATCCTGGTTACTCAGGACCAGTCCGGCCCGTTTCTCCAACACCGCCAGAACCATACCAACCCTGCTCTGATCCAGGCCGTTCACCAAACGCCTGGGTGAGGCATAGCCAGCAGGCGCCGCCAGGGCTTGCACCTCCACCAGCAAAGGCATATTGCCTTCCATCGCCGCCGTCACCACCGTGCCACTCTGCCCGGGATGACGCTCTGCCAAAAATGCCGTGGACGGGCTGGCCACCTCAATTAAACCCTTATCGCCCATTTCAAAGAGGGCCAGCTCATGGGTGGCGCCGTACCTATTTTTGACGGCGCGGAGCAGGCGATGGGCCGAATAGGGATCACCTTCAAAGTAAAGCACCGTATCCACCAAGTGTTCCAAGACCTTTGGCCCCGCCAGCCCGCCGGTCTTGGTAATATGTCCCACAATCAGGCAAGGGACTTGCTGCGCCTTCGCCCACTTGACCAAGGCCGTTGTGCATTCACGAACCTGGCTGACCCCGCCGGGAAAACCGGGGATCTCGGGGTGGACCATGGTCTGGATGGAATCCAGGATCACTAAGCCGGGCTGTAAACGCTCAGCGTAGCTTATGACCCGGAGCACATCGGTTTCGTTCACGGCCTGGACCGCGTCGGACAATACCCCCAGGCGTTTAGCGCGTAAACGCAACTGTTGAAAGGACTCTTCACCGCTGACATAAAACACCGGGCCACGCATGGAGGCAAAGGCTGCCGCTGCTTGCAACAACAGAGTGGACTTGCCTACCCCCGGTTCCCCACCCAACAACACAACGGAACCAGGGACCAATCCTCCCCCCAACACCCGGTCAAATTCCAAAAACCCCGTACTAGACCGGGGTAATTCCTCCATGGGCTCATTCAAGGCCTTGGGTGGTTCACCTTGGTCTGCGCCAAGCTTTGCCGGAGGCTCCGCCGCCACGGACACAAAGGAGTTCCAAGCTGCACAGCCCGGGCACTTCCCCAGCCATTTCGGCGTCTCATAGCCGCAACTATCACAGATATAAACAGTCTTCGTACGCGCCAACCCAGCCAAACCTTTCATGGGTTATTTTATTTTCCCCGTCGCCGGGCGCCCAACCACCGGTACAAGCCATAACAAAGGCCTGTCGCCAACAAGATAAAGAGCATTATACGCCCGGCATCAGTCCATAACTGTAAAAACTCCCGCCACCGGGCGCCGACGCTCCGGCCTCCCAAAACCAGCAGCCCCACAAAGACCAAGATACTCCCGGTCAAAGTCAGCAGGGCTATGGGCCAAGGCATCTCCGCCACTCCGGCAAAAAAAGCCAGACCCGACCGGATTCCCGGTAAAAAACGGCTGATCAAGAGGGCAATGGGCCCATACCGCCTGACCCACGCCTCGGTACTCTCCCATTTGTCCTCGGCCAGCAAGGCCCGGCCGACTTTGGAATGAAGCAGTTTGGGGCCGAACCGCAAACCGAGATAATACAAGAGAAGCGTCCCGGTTAAAGTGCCGATGCTCCCAAAGATAATGGGAATAAGCGGGGAAACGCCCGCCCGGCCGGTAAGGTAGCCGGCGTACACCAGCACAGCATCGCCCGGCACCGGCGGGAAGACCACCTCCACAAAGGAAGTGCCAAAAATAATGAACCCAAGCCCCCAGGGGGTTTCTGGCAGATTGATCAGCATGCCTTCGGCTCCAGTACGAAGAATACTCCGTATGCTTAATTTTTAATTATAAATTATAGCATATCTTTCCACCAGAGAAAGCAACTTTCCGACAAAATGTTGTATTAATTAATTTCCATGTAATTTCAAAAATACCTTTTTGTTGCTCCGCGCAACTTGGCGTTGAAATAACCTATACCGTGAGCAAATTGCCAAAATCTCTCTTGGCATTGGTACTTGGACAGAAGCAGAAGAAGATCCTTCCCGGATCCGGGAAGGATCTTCACATTAAGCTTGGACGAACTCCAGTTGGCCGTCTTTCTCGATCACACGGACGGTTGTACCCTCGGGGAACCTTCCCTTCAGAATTTCCTCAGCCAGCGGATTTTCAATTAGTCTCTGGATGGCCCGCCGGAGCGGCCGGGCGCCAAAGGCCGGATCGTACCCTTCCTTCACCAAGACCTCCTTGGCTTCTTCGGCCACCTCCAATTGGATCTTCTTCTCAGCCAACTGTTTCCTGACCGATTGTAACATCAGCTCGACGATTTCTGAAATCTGCTCCCGTGTTAAAGCGTGGAAAACAATGGTTTCATCAATACGGTTCAAAAATTCCGGCCGGAAGGTCCGTTTTAACTCCTCCAGGATCCGTTCCTTCATCCGGTTATACTCGTCCTTCTGTTCTTCCCCTTCGTCGACGGCTTTAAAACCAATATTCGTACCCCGTTGAATCAGGTTGGCCCCGACGTTGGAGGTCATGATCAACACGGTATTTTTGAAGTCCACCGTCCGGCCCTTGGCATCGGTCAATCGCCCGTCCTCCAGGACTTGCAACAGGATGTTGAAGACCTCCGGGTGGGCCTTTTCAATCTCGTCCAGCAAAACCACACTGTAGGGCCGACGGCGCACCCGCTCCGTCAGTTGCCCGCCTTCTTCATAGCCGACGTAGCCAGGAGGGGCCCCCACCAGGCGGGAGACAGTATGCCGCTCCATATACTCGGACATGTCAATCCGGACCATGGCGTTTTCATCGCCGAACAACGCCTCGGCCAAAGCGCGAGTCAGCTCGGTCTTACCCACACCCGTGGGCCCCAGGAAGATGAAGGAACCTATAGGTCGCTTCGGGTCTTTCAACCCGGCGTGGGCCCTGCGGACGGCCTGGGCCACCGCAGCGATGGCCTCGTCTTGGCCAATCACCCGGCTGTGCAAGACCTCCTCCAGCTTCAACAGGCGCTCCGCCTCTTCCTGCTTCAACTTGGCCACAGGAATGCCGGTCCAGCTGGAAACGATCTGGGCAATATCTTCCTCGGCGACTGTAGCCTCAGTCATCCCCTTCTCCTTTGTCCACTGCTGTTGCAGTTCCTCCAGTTTCGTCCGGAGCTGTTGCTCCTTGTCCCGAATCTGGGCGGCTTTTTCAAATTCCTCGTTCTGGATGGCCGCCTCTTTTTCTTTCTGCACTTGTGTCAGTTCCGCCTCAATATCCTTGAGATCCGGCGGCACGGTGGTCACCTTCAGCCGCACTTTGGAGGCGGCCTCATCGATCAGGTCAATGGCCTTATCCGGCAGGAAACGGTCGGTAATGTACCGGTCCGACAGGACAACCGCAGCTTCAATCGCATCATTGGTAATCTTCACGCGATGGTGAGCCTCATAACGGTCCCGTAGTCCTTCCAGGATCTTTTTTGCCTCCTCCAACGACGGCTCACCCACCATAATCGGTTGAAACCGCCGTTCCAAAGCGGCATCCTTCTCCACATGCTTGCGGTACTCATCAATGGTGGTCGCCCCGATGCATTGCAGTTCGCCCCGGGCCAAGGCCGGCTTGAGAATATTGGCGGCGTCAATGGCGCCCTCGGCGGCGCCCGCCCCGATCAGGGTATGCAACTCGTCGATGAAAAGAATAACATCGCCAGCGTTGCGGATCTCTTCCATCACCTTCTTCAGGCGTTCCTCAAATTCCCCCCGGTACTTGGAACCGGCCACCATCGCCCCGAGATCCAGGGTGAATACCCGTTTATTCCGCAGCACTTCGGGGACGTCGCCACTAGTGATCTTCTGGGCCAGGCCCTCCACAATCGCTGTCTTGCCAACCCCGGGTTCGCCAATGAGGACGGGATTGTTCTTCGTCCGGCGGGACAAAACCTGTACCACTCGCTCAATCTCTTTTTCCCGTCCGATGACCGGATCCAACTTACCGACCTTGGCTTGTTCCGTTAAATCCCGGCCAAACTGGCTCAAGGTCTGGGTCCGGGCATTGCCCGTTCCTTGTCCGTATTGGCCCGGAACAGCACTGCTGCCGCCCAAGAGCTGCAAGACTTGGCTGCGGACCTTTTCCAGGTCAGCACCGAGATTTTTGAGCACCTGCGCGGCAATCCCCTCACCTTCCCGGATCAAGCCAAGCAGGATATGTTCCGTGCCAACATAGTTGTGACCCAATTGCCGTCCTTCATCCAGCGCCAGTTCCAACACTCTTTTTGCCCGTGGGGTAAAGGGAATCTCCATAAGCGGCATGGCATCGCCAGTACCGATGATCCGCTCAATCTCATTGCGGACCCGGTCCAGGCTAATGCCCAAATTCTCCAGGGCTTTGGCGGCCACGCCCTCCCCCTCGGCAATGAGACCGAGCAACAGATGTTCCGTCCCCACCACATTATGGCGTAAACGGGCGGCTTCCTGCTGTGATAAGAAGACAACGCGCCGCGCCCTTTCAGTAAAACGTTCAAACATTATGATCACCTCTCAATTCAATAACCAATCTTTCGGCTCCGGCCTTTTTCGTCACCGGCTCTATTTTGTCCCCGTTCTTTACAGGCCTATCCTAATTTTTCAAATGTTCCCTGATCACCGAAGCACGGTAATAGTCCCGCTCGGCCGGGCTCAACTCCTTGCCGATGAGTTTTTGCAAGATGGCCACACGCGTCAGTAAAAATAGTTCGCGTACAGCCTGGGCATTGACCTTGGGGATCAACTCCAAATCCACGCCCAGGCGCACATCGGACAAGAGTCGCAAGGCCTCCTCGGAGGTAATAAGTCTGGCCTGGCTGAGCAGGCCGTAGGCCCGGCAAACCCTGTCCTCCAAGGGTATTCTGGAGTCCTTCAACAAAGCCTCCCTAGTATTACGTTCGTGTTCCACCACCTGACGGGCGGCGGAAATCAACTTACCGATTAAATCCTCTTCAGAATGGCCCAAGGTGACTTGATTGGAGATCTGGTACAGATTGCCGTGGGCTTCGGTGCCTTCGCCGTACAAGCCCCGGACATTGAGACCCAAATTGGAGAGGGCCGCCAGGACTTTCTTCACCTGATCAACCATGGCCAAGGCCGGCAAGTGCAGCATCACCGAGGCCCGCAAACCTGTACCGGTATTGGTGGGGCAGGCGGTCAGGTAACCCCGGTTTTCATCATAAGCGTAATCGACGAAGGCTTCGATCTCGTCATCCAGTTGGAAGGCCAACTCCAACGCATCATACAATCGCAAGCCGGGCAGGATTGTCTGGATGCGCAGATGATCCTCTTCATTAACCATGACACTGGCCACTTCGTCCTCCCTAAGCAGGACGCCTCGGTGGGCAGGTTTGCTGACATGTTGGGGACTGACCAGGTGTTTCTCCACCAAGACCATTCTTTCCACAGGCGTCAGGGCTTCCAATCGGGTCAGTTTATATTCACCCTTTTGCTGGGAGAGCTTAGCGGTCAGCGCTTCCACCTCTTCAAGGATCTGTTCCAGTTGACTATCGGAAGCATGGTGCGGAAAGGGATACTTCTGAAAATTACGGGCCAACCGGATGCGACTGCTTAGAACAATGTCCCCGTCATCACCGGTGGCACTGGCCCATGCGGGCAGAATCCTTTGGATCTGTTCCCGGAAATTCATCAACCCCACCCCCTAACCTAATTCCTTTTCGAGACGGCGAATCTCGTCCCGGAGTTTTGCGGCTTGCTCGTAATCTTCACAGCGCACGGCTTCCTGCAGCTTAATCCGGAGGGATTCAATGTCCTTCCGCACCCGGACCTTACCACCAGTGCGTTTGGGCACCTTGCCCGTATGGTATAGACTACCCTGCACCCGCCGGAAGAGGGGCTCCAGGTATCCGCCAAAGGCCTCGTAACATTTGGCGCAGCCCAATTGACCAATTTGACGAAAGTCAGCTAACGTCAGTCCACACTCGGAGCAGACGGGACCCTTGGCCGGCGCTTTGCCGAACATAAAATCGTTCTCCACCATCCCGGCTAAAAGATGTTGCAACGAAAAATTGGGTTCAAAGAGCATGCCCCAGTCCATCCCGGATTGCTGGGCGCAAACCTCACAGAGATTTAATTCGGTTTTTTCGTTATTAATAATCTTCGTCAAATGAACCGTCGCCGGCCGCTGTTTACATTGTTCGCACAACATCAGCGCCACCCCCCGCTTATATTCCCAATTTACTTCTATGGTCAATAATTATCCCTGTCTTTGTAGACCATCAAAATTCCCGCCAGGAGTTTTGCGCGGATCAACGGTTCCACTTCAGGAGCGACTCCTTGAAGGCTTTGCTCCAGAATATACCGGGCCAGTAAAGCCTGTTCCTCATGGATCTCCCCCTGTTCCGCCAGGGTCTCGAGGAGTTCCTCCGCTTCCTCCCGGGTTAACTGTTCAGGAACCACATCGGCGATCCGCCGGGGCAACTCCTTTTGGATCCGGTAGATCCGGATAAATCCCCCGCCGCCCCGCCGGCTCTCGATTAGGTACCCACGGTCCACGGTAAACCTGGTTTCCAGCACATAGTTAATCTGTGAAGGGACACACCTAAACATCTTGGCCAGCTCGCGACGTTGCAACTCCACTTGGTTCGCCTGGGCCAGCAATTGTTGGAGATACTGTTCAATCAGATCCGCTAGGCTACCCATGAGAATTACACCTCTCTGACCTTTACTGACCTATGTTCATTGTAGGTCACGTCAATAGAACGCGCAATCGGCAATTCCTCTTATTTTTCCCTGTTTTTTAACAAAAAAAATGGGCAATCCAGATTATTTCGCCGAATCGCCCTTTTTCTTGTTATGTCTAAAGCTGACGCATAAATTTAAAGATTTAAATAGGGGGCGGGATTAATCGTTCGCCCTTGGACAATCACCTCAAAATGGAGATGGGGGCCAGTAGCACGGCCCGTTGCACCCGACAGGGCAATGGGCTGGTTTACTTCAACCCGATCCCCGGTGCGGACCAACAGCCGTGAATTATGGGCATACCTAGTCCGCCACTGCCCATGGTCCAACTCAACCAGCCATCCATATCCCCGGCACCAACCCGCACTAACCACCTGACCAGCAGCCACCGCCCTGACTGGCGTTCCCACCGGGCAAGCCAGATCAATACCCCGGTGCATCCTACCCCAACGCATGCCGTAACCCGACGACAACCGGCCCTGGGCCACCGGTTTAACCATGGCCTGCAGGGAACGTAAGACCGGCGGGGAGATGGTTCTTACCGCCGGGCTAACGTAACTACGGCTCGCATAAGTAGACCCCATTTTTCGCTGCCGGTTTCCCGCTGGAATCAATAACTTTTGCCCGGCCAGGATACAGTGGGGATTCTTTATCCCATTGGCCTGGGCCAAATCCACAACGGTTGTTCCATACCGCCGGGCAATCTTCCACAGGCAATCACCGGCCTGAACACGAATGACGCTTGGGCCCCGGGACGCCATCGCCCCTTCCGCCCAAATTGCCAACGCCAACAGGAGTGGCAAGATAAGCCGGTTCCATCTGCAATTTTGCATTTTATCCCTCCGAACAGTTCAGGAGTCTTCTAAAATGTCCGAAGGTTATTATTGCCTGGATCCCTTGAGTCTATTCCGGCATAACCCGCCAATCAGCCGGATTGCTCCCCGTTCTTCCTTTGGTTACGGCAATTCTCCGCATAAGGTGATTTGAGAATCAGGTCCATAAGCTCAAGGTTGGTTTTGGTGTGGCTCAGCCGGTCCAGCAACAGTTCCATCGTCTCCGCAGGCCCCAGCGAACTGAGGAGTTTCCGCAAGACCCACATGGTCTCCAATTCCTGAGGGCTGAGCAATAACTCTTCCTTACGGGTACCCGAGCGCATGATGTCAATGGCCGGAAAGATCCGGCGGTCCGCCAGTTTCCGGTCCAGATGAAGTTCCATATTGCCTGTCCCTTTAAATTCTTCGAAGATCACCTCATCCATCCGGCTGCCCGTCTCCACCAAGGCCGTGGCCATAATCGTAAGGCTACCGCCTTCTTCGATCTTCCGGGCAGCGCCAAAGAACCGTTTGGGCTTATGCAATGCTCCGGGATCCACCCCGCCCGACAGGGTTCGGCCGCTGGAAGGCTCCACAAGATTGTAGGCCCGGGCCAACCGGGTAAGGGAGTCCAGCAAAATCACCACGTCCTGCCCGTTTTCCCCCATCCTTTTGGCGCGTTCCAGCACCATCTCGGCCACACGCACATGGTTATCCGCAGGCATATCAAAGGTGGAGCTGACAACCTCGCCCTTAACCGAGCGTTTCATGTCCGTGACCTCTTCCGGACGCTCATCAATGAGCAGAACAATCAAGTGAATCTCCGGATGATTGGCGGTAATGCTGTTGGCCACCATCTTTAGCAAGGTGGTCTTACCGGCCTTTGGCGGCGCCACAATCAAGCCGCGCTGGCCCTTCCCCAAGGGCGATACGAGATTTACCAGCCGCATGGCGATCTGCTCTGGTGATGTCTCCAACTGGATCCGCTCCATGGGATAGACCGGAGTCAGCTCTTCAAAATGATTCCTGTGCTGCAGGCGTTCGGGATCACCGCCGTTGACCAGTTGTACCTTTAAAAGGGCAAAATACCGTTCGGATTCCTTGGGCGGCCGCACCTGACCGGAGACAAAATCACCAGTGCGCAGATTAAACCGGCGGATTTGCGAGGCGGAAACATAAATATCCTCCGGTCCCGGGGAATAGTTCTCCACCCTGAGGAAGCCGTAACCTTCACTTAAAATCTCCAAGGTCCCTTGAGAGAAGATAAGCCCCTCCTGTTTGGTCAGGACCTTCAAGAGTTCAACGATGAGTTCCCGCTTCCGGTATTTGGTATAATTCTCCAGGCCCACATTGCTGGCAAGCTCCTGTAATTCGGCGACAGTCTTTGCATCCAGTTCAGCAAGTTCCATTGTGTACAACCCCACCTATTCCTCTAAATCATAAAGAAATTTATAAAACCTAACAACAACAAAGTAAACCCCTTTGTCCGGGGTTTTTGTAACAATAAAAAAATACCCGTTTAACAGTTCCGTTTTACAGTGTGGCTGGGGTAATCAGCAGAAATCCGAGGTATAACAGGGGTAAAAGAAGGATTAACCCTCACCGGGGACGCGATGGGCGTTGAAACTGGTAAATCCCCGTTCGGTCATGGCAATAATCCCGATGCTCCTCAGCAAATCCAGGTCTTCTTGGCTTTCTGCATAAATTATGCTCAAGCTGTTGCAACGCGGACAGTGCAGTTCAAGTTTGTCCGGGAAAACCTCCACTTGAATATCGGAGTTCCCGCACAGGCAATAGAGGTTGCCTTCTTCGGCAATCCGATGCAAATGAGCCAAAACCTGCACCATAATCGTGGGGCTGGCAAAAAAGTCGGAGAAACCTATGTCATTCATGATGCTTTCCATACTCCGGCAATTCTCCAGCACAAACTCGTCCAGGCGCTCTCTGCTGCCTATGTAGCCCATTTCCTGGCCGGTGGCAGGGCAAAGGATTGGCGTCAAGTCATTCTTCCAAATCTGCGCATAACGTAATTTTAGCATATGAACTTCATCACAGATCATGCATGTGTACTGAAGAAAATAGTTGCGGTGATCCTTAGTGGAAAGGGAGAATAGCTTAAACCCGCAAACACATTTGACGGTAAGCGACTGTTTTCCGGAGAACGCGAAAAGAGACAGGTTATGCAGCTCCAAGCACCCGCAGATGGGGCATCGCAGTGCTATCTGGCGCTCGGTTGTGATTATCATACCGCCCCGCCTCCTTCTGCATAATTAATTCGCTGGGTATTGGCAAATTCCTCTTTTATTAGAAAACCGGTCCAACCGGCAGCAAAAGCGAAAAGGCAGAGCAAAAGCCGCGCAACCATGAGGCTGCGCGGCTTTCATTCCTTCCTAT
>Ga0209537_1000145_pt1 | contig 80845 bp, 84 predicted proteins | sample BioPla4DNA1_FD_187698 | JGI IMG/M metagenome (GOLD analysis project Ga0209537, IMG submission 187698) | Biogas fermentation microbial communities from Germany - Plant 4 DNA1 (SPAdes) (version 2) | ecosystem: Engineered > Bioreactor > Anaerobic > Digestate | place: Bielefeld, North... | reverse complement strand
GATCATACTGCAAGATCAACATCGCTAAAATAACCATTCGGGAAGGAGGCAGTACAGGTGGCAACCAGGATAAGAGAAAAAGCCAGAGCTCGTCAAAGAAACAGAGATGAACGTCCCCGGGCTATTGCTAAATATGTTCGGATGTCTCCCAGAAAAGTAAAAGTAGTAATTGATCTGATACGGGGCAAAAGAGTTGGCGAGGCTTTATCAATATTGGCTCATACACCCAGGGCAGCAGCTGAGCCCGTTACAAAACTTTTGAAATCAGCAATTGCCAATGCGGAAAACAATATGAATATGAATCAGGATAATCTGTATGTTGCTGAGGTATATGCCAACCAGGGACCAACTCTTAAACGCATAAGGCCGCGTGCAAGAGGTATGGCCTACAGGATTCGCAAGAGAACCAGTCATATTACCATTGTGCTGGATGAAATCAAAGAGTAAGGAGGGATTGGCTCGTGGGACAAAAGGTACATCCCCATGGATTAAGAGTCGGCATTATTAAGGATTGGGATGCAAAATGGTTCGCAAATAAAAAGAATTTCCCTGATCTTCTTATTGAAGATGTAAAGATCAGGGAAACGATAAAGAAGAAATTGTACAATGCGGGTATTTCCAGAATTCAAATCGAGCGGGCAGCAAACAGAATAAGGATAAATATTCATACTGCCAAACCGGGGATCGTAATCGGTAAAGGCGGATCTGGGATTGAGGCTTTAAGACAAGACTTGGAGAAGCTTACCCAAAAAACCGTTGTTATCAATATCATTGAGATAAAAGCTCCGGATCTTGACGCACAGTTGGTAGCCGAGAACATCGCCGCTCAACTTGAAAGAAGGATTTCGTTTAGACGTGCCATGAAGCAGGCAATGTCAAGAACGATGAAAGCAGGGGCAAAAGGTATTAAAACCATGGTGTCCGGAAGATTAGGCGGTGCTGAAATAGCCAGAAGCGAAAGATATCATGAGGGTACAATACCTTTGCAAACCCTGCGGGCCGACATTGATTATGGATTTGCCGAAGCTCATACCACATATGGACGTATTGGTGTGAAGGTATGGATATACAAGGGCGAAGTTCTCCCCAGGAAGGACCAACCAAAAGGAGAAGGGGGAAAAGCAAATGTTGATGCCTAAGAGAGTTAAATATAGAAAAGTGCAGCGTGGAAGGATGAAGGGAAAGGCCAATAAGGGAAATTATATCTCATACGGTGAATACGGATTGCAGGCAACCGAGCCGGGCTGGGTTACCAGCAACCAGATCGAGGCAGCCCGTGTTGCCCTTACCCGATACATGAGAAGGGGCGGAAAGGTATGGGTTAAGATCTTTCCCCATAAACCGGTAACCAAGAAGCCCGCTGAAACCCGAATGGGAAGCGGTAAAGGTTCTCCCGAGTATTGGGTGGCTGTGGTGAAACCCGGACGTGTCATGTTTGAAGTAGCTGGAGTTCCGGAGGATGTTGCCCGCGAAGCTTTACGTTTGGCTAGACACAAACTGCCTATAAAGTGCAAGTTTGTAAAAAGAGAAGAATTGGGTGGTGAAGTAAATGAAGGCCAGTGAGTTAAGAGAGATGACCAATGAGGAATTGAATGAGAGGGTTAACGAATTAAAAGCTGAACTGTTTAACCTTCGCTTTCAACTAGCTACCGGCCAGCTGGAAAACCCAATGAGGATCCGGGAAGTCAAAAGAAATATAGCCCGTATTAAGACGATATTGCGTGAACGGGAGCTTAAAGCTGCCGAAATGTAGCATAAATACAGCCCATTTTCATTGCAATCAAGAAGGGAGGAACAATGAGTGGCTCAGAAGGTTCGTGGTAGAAGAAAGGTGCGGATTGGGACCGTTGTGAGCGATAAGATGGATAAGACAATAGTAGTAGCTGTTGAATCCAGGGTTAAGCATAAACTCTATGGAAAAATTATAAAACGTACCAGGAAATTTAAAGCTCATGACGAAAATAATGAGTGCCGGATTGGCGACAGAGTAAGAATTATGGAAACACGGCCGCTTAGTAAAGAAAAACGCTGGAGACTGGTTGAAATAATACAAAAAGCTCAGTGATATAAGCGTATAGGGAGGAGGGAACAAAGATGGTGCAGCAGCAAACCCGCCTGAAAGTAGCAGACAATACCGGAGCAAAAGAGATAATGTGCATCAGGGTGCTTGGGGGTTCTGTACGGAGGTACGGGAATATTGGCGATGTTATTGTAGCTTCTGTCAAAAATGCGGCTCCCGGCGGTGTTGTTAAAAAAGGTGATATAGTAAAAGCCGTTATTGTTCGTACAAAGAAGGGCGTCAAGAGACCGGACGGTTCTTATATAAAATTCGACGATAACGCAGCTGTAATTATAAATGATGCAAAACAGCCCAGGGGAACCAGGATTTTTGGTCCCGTGGCCAGGGAGTTAAGGGAAAAGGATTATATGAGGATCGTATCCCTTGCCCCTGAGGTACTATAGGTAAGGAGGTGGCTGAAATGGCGGTGCGCAGAAAACTCCATGTGCGAAGAGGAGATACAGTTGAAGTTATATCCGGGAAAGATAAAAGTGTCCGCGGTAAGGTTATTGCATCATTTCCCAAGGAAGGAAAAGTGCTTGTAGAGAATGTTAACATGATTTCAAGACATCAAAAGCCACGTGGAATGAACCAACCAGGAGGAATAATTCGCAGAGAGGCACCCATTTATGCCAGCAAGGTAATGTTGGTCTGCAATAAATGCAATGAAAAGACACGCGTCGGCCGGAAAATTTTAGAAGATGGGAAAAAGGTTCGTGTTTGTAAAAAATGCGGTGAAACTTTTAATGACTAGCTTTTGTGAAGGGAGGGAATTGTCGTGCCACGATTAAAGGAATTATATAAACAATCCGTTGTTCCAGCAATGATGGAAAAGTTTGGCTATAAGAATGCAATGGAAGTACCCCGGTTAAACAAGGTAGTTATTAATATGGGTGTAGGAGATGCAAAGGAGAATCCGAAGTTTTTGGAAGGTGCTATGGAAGATTTGGCCACTATTACCGGTCAAAAGCCTGTTGTGACCGTTGCCAAGAGATCTGTAGCCTCATTTAAGCTGAGGGCCGGAATGAAAATCGGTACCAAGGTCACACTGCGGGGAGATCGGATGTATGAATTTCTGGATCGTTTATTTAATGCTGCTCTTCCGCGGGTTCGTGATTTCAGGGGCACATCTCCAAAATCATTCGATGGACGCGGCAACTATGCACTGGGAATCAGGGAACAGTTGATATTCCCGGAGATTAATTATGATAAAGTTGAAAAAGTAAGAGGGATGGACGTTATAATTGTCACAACCGCAAAAACCGATGAGGAAGCAAAAGAACTGTTGGCATTGCTTGGGATGCCATTTTCAAAACAGGAATAAGGAGGGGAAGTGAGTGGCAAAAAAGTCAATGATTGCAAAACAACGGCGGAAACCTAAGTTTTCAACCAGAGCTTATAATCGATGCCGTTTGTGCGGACGTCCTCACGCATATTTGAGAAAATTTGGGTTATGTCGTATATGCTTTAGAGAATTGGCATACAAAGGCCAGATCCCTGGCGTCAAGAAGGCAAGCTGGTAAGCGGGACAGACAGGAAGGAGGTATAATAATGGTAGTGACCGATCCAATCGCTGATATGCTTACTCGTATTCGTAATGCTTTGGTGGTTAAACATGAAACTGTAGAGGTACCTGCCTCTAATATAAAAAGAGCTATTGCCCAGATACTGCTACAGGAAGGTTATATTAAAGGGTTTACCGAGATAGATGATGGAAAGCAGGGTATTATAAGGATTGTATTGAAGTATGGTATGAATAATCAGCGAGTTATTAGCGGATTGAAAAGGATAAGTAAACCCGGGTTAAGAGTATATGCAAAGAAGGATCAAATTCCCAGAGTTTTGGGTGGATTGGGTATTGCGATTATTTCAACATCCAGAGGAGTAATGACCGATAAGAAGGCCAGAGAGGAAGGACTGGGTGGAGAGGTACTCTGTTATATCTGGTGATTTTATACTTTAGCAAAATGGAGGTGTGCAGCAAGATGTCTAGGATAGGCAAACGTCCTGTGGCTGTTCCGGCTGGTGTTACCGTAAATGTAGATCAAAACAATCTGGTTACGGTAAAAGGTCCGAAAGGGGAACTAAGCCAGCGTATTCATCAGGACATTAAAGTCTTTATAGATGACAATGAGGTAAGGGTGGAACGTCCTACTGATAATAAATTCCATAAATCTCTCCATGGCCTGAGCAGGACTCTGATCTATAACATGGTAGAGGGTGTAACCAATGGTTATCAAAAGAACCTGGAACTTGTCGGAGTTGGATACAGGGCTCAGAAACAGGGGAATAAGCTTGTGTTGACGGTAGGATACTCCCATCCGGTTGAGATAAATGAAGAAGCCGGTGTTGAGTTTGAAGTGCCGGCACCGAATAGAATTATTGTCAAAGGTATAGACAAGCAAAAGGTTGGAGCTTTAGCTTCGAGGATAAGAGGCGTAAGGCCGCCTGAGCCATATAAAGGCAAAGGTATTAAATATGAAAATGAAAGAATACTGCGTAAAGAAGGAAAAGCTGGTAGCTAATAGGGGAAGGAGTGAAACAGGGTGATAAAAATTGTGGATAGAAATGTTGCCAGGAAAGTCCGGCATATGCGTCTTAGGAAAAAAATAACCGGTACCGAAAACAGACCCCGCTTAAACGTGTTCAAAAGCCTGAAGCATACTTATGTTCAGATAATCAATGATGAAGCAGGTAATACCCTGGTATCAGCTTCCACCCTTGATCCGGAACTGAGAGATAAAATAGCTGATAAAACGAAAAAGGAAGCTGCCAGGATGGTTGGAGAGTTAGCAGCCAAACGGGCTTTGGAGAAAGGGATAAAAACCGTGGTTTTTGACCGGGGAGGCTATATTTATCACGGTAGAGTACAGGAAGTAGCGGCTGGAGCGCGGGAAGCCGGACTGGAGTTTTAAAGGAGGGTAATGCATGCAGCGAATAGATGCAAGTACATTAGACCTAAAAGAACGGGTTGTAAGCATAAATCGCGTATCGAAAGTTGTTAAGGGAGGAAAAAATTTCAGGTTCAGCACTGTTGTTGTTGTAGGTGACGAGAACGGACATGTAGGAGTGGGACTTGGAAAGGCTGCTGAGATTCCCGATGCCATCAGAAAGGGCGTTGAGAGTGCGAAAAAGCAGATGATTAAAGTTCCCATTGTTAATACTACTATTCCTCATGATGTAATTGGCGAATTTGGTTCAGGAAAGGTGCTCATGCTGCCGGCGAGTGAGGGTACAGGTGTTATTGCAGGCGGACCTGTGCGTGCTGTGATGGAGCTTGCCGGTATTCGTGATATCTTAACAAAGTCAATAGGCTCAAATAATCCCATAAACATGGTATATGCAGTAATAGAGGGCCTTTCAAGATTAAAGACCGCTGAAGATGTAGCCAGACTACGCGGAAAAAAAGTTGAAGAGATCTTAGGTTAAGGGGGTATGTGACTGATGGCCAAATTAAAAGTAAGACAAGTTCGAAGTACTATTGGCTGTAGGAACGACCAGATTGGGACCATGAAGGCCCTGGGCCTGAAGAGGATAGGTAGCGAAAAGATTCATGAAGATACCCCGGTGATACGCGGTATGATAAAAAAAGTACAACATTTGGTGAATGTTGAAGAAATTGAGGAATAAAAGGAGGTGTATCAGGTGAAATTGCATGAACTTAGAGCTCCTGAAGGCTCGAGAATTGCACCTAAACGTAAGGGAAGGGGAATTGGTTCCGGCCTTGGCAAAACAGCCGGCCGTGGACACAAGGGACAGAAAGCCAGGAGCGGTGGTGGAGTTCGTCCGGGATTTGAAGGCGGACAGATGCCGTTGAGCAGGCGTATTCCAAAAAGAGGTTTTACAAATATCTTTGCCAAAGTATATGCCATAGTTAATGTTGGTGATCTGGAAATTTTTGAACCTGGTACAGTTATTACCCCCGATCTTTTAAGGGATAAAGGAATTATTAAGAAGGTAAATGATGGGGTTAAAATATTGGGTGATGGCGAGCTGACAAAGAACCTTACGGTTAAAGCCCATAAGTTTAGCAAAGCAGCCCAGGAAAAGATCGAAGCCGTTGGGGGAAAGGCAGAGGTGATATAAAATGTTAAACACCTTTAAAAGTGCCTGGAAGATAGAAGACCTGAGGAAAAAAATAATATATACGCTGTTAATGCTTTTTGTGTACAGGCTGGGAAGCTTTATTCCTGTCCCCGGTATTGACAGCAGCTATATGCAGGAATTGGTCAGCACAAATACTCTGTTGGGGCTCCTGGATATTATATCCGGAGGTGCTTTTGCCAACTTTACCGTGTTTGCAATGGGTATAACTCCTTACATCAATTCATCAATTATTATGAATCTGCTTACGGTAGCTATTCCAAGGCTTGAGCAGCTGGCTAAAGAAGGAGAAGAAGGGCGAAAGAAAATAGCACAGTATTCCCGGTATCTGACTGTTATACTTGCCTTTGTGCAGGCAATTGGTATTACCTATGGCCTTGCCCAGAATGCATTGGAAAACCGGACCTTTATCGGATATATTGTAGTGGCTCTGACATTGACTGCCGGTACTGCTTTCCTGATGTGGCTGGGAGAACAGATTACCGATAAGGGAATAGGAAATGGAATATCGCTTATTATATTTACCAGCATAGTATCCAGGCTTCCCATTGCGGTTGTATCCCTGTGGCAGCTTGCATTTGTTGTAAAAACAATGAGTCCGTGGAGCCTGCCTGTTATTCTGATATTTGCTGTAGTGATGATAACCGGAGTAATATTTGTAGATTCCGGCGAAAGGCGGATACCCGTACAGTATTCAAAACGTGTTGTAGGACGTAAAGTGTATGGAGGCCAATCGACCCATATTCCTATGAAGGTTAACTCCTCCGGGGTGCTGCCGATTATATTTGCGGTTTCCATCCTTTCCTTACCGCAGATTATAGCCCAGTTTTTCCCCGGAACCGGATTCTATGCCTGGGTAGACAAGAATTTTGACCAGAGTGGCGTACTTTATGGGGTATTATATGCTCTGTTTATTATATTCTTTACCTTTTTCTATACGCAGATTTCATTTAACCCGGTTGAGATTGCAAACAACCTGAAGCAGTACGGTGGCTTTGTACAGGGAATCAGGCCGGGAAGGCCCACTGCAGAATATCTTATGCGTATATCAAACCGTATGACGCTGGTGGGTTCGCTGTTCCTTGCAGCCGTAGCCATTGTTCCCATAGCTGCAGCAGGCGCATCGGGGATACCAATGTATTTTGGCGGAACGGCCGTGCTGATTGTAGTGGGTGTAGCCCTTGAAACAGTCAAACAGCTGGAAGCCCAGATGCTTATGAGGCACTACAGAGGGTTCCTGAAATAAGGGTTGTGTATTATGATAATAATAAAATCAAGGACCGAGCTGGAAATTATGAGAACGGCCGGGAGGCTTGTAGCCGGAGCTCATGCGCTGGTTGCTGAGAATATAAAAGCCGGGATTACAACCATGGAGTTGAACAGGATTGTTGAAGAGTATATATACCGTCATAATGCTATTCCTTCATTTAAAGGATATAATGGTTTCCCGGCAAGCATATGTACTTCAATTAATGAACAGGTGATCCATGGTATTCCCGGACCAATTCCGCTTAAGAACGGGGACATAATCAGCGTTGATATAGGCGTTATGTACAACGGATATCATGGTGATGCGGCAAGGACTTATCCGGTCGGAGATGTGCAGCCTGGTGCTCAGCGTCTGATAGAAGTTTCTCAGGAGGCGTTTTTCGCCGGGTTAGAATATGCCAGGCCCGGATACCGCCTTTTGGATATTTCCCATGCAATAGGAACTTATGTTGAAAAGAACGGTTATTCTGTGGTCAAGGCTTTTGTAGGGCATGGGATAGGTCAGAATATGCATGAGGATCCTCAGATACCCAACTATGGTCCTCCTGGAAAGGGTGTCCGCTTGCGTCCTGGTATGACCTTGGCTATTGAGCCCATGATAAACGAGGGTACTGACCAGGTTGTTATATTGGATGACGGATGGACCGTTGTGACACAGGACGGCAGTTTGTCAGCTCATTTTGAACACACTATAGCTATTACTGATGATGAGCCTATTATTTTAACGGAGGAAGCGTAGGTGTGTAACATGGGTAATAACGATCAGTTTGAGATAGGAAGGGTTGTAAGAGCTAAAGCAGGACGTGACAAGGGTAAGTTTTTTATAATAGTAGGACGGATAGATCAGGAATATGTTTTATTAGCTAATGGAACAAACAGATCCATTAAAAAACCTAAGAAAAAAAAGATAAAACATCTGGAAGCCAAACCGGATGTGGTATATAATTTGAGAGATAAAATAAATGACGGAAAACAAGTTTTTGATGCCGAGATACGAAAAAGCCTGGAAATGATGGGATATGAATAGGAGGGGTGAGCTGTTTGGCCAGGGATGATGTAATTGAGGTTGAGGGTACTGTAGTTGAAGCACTGCCCAATGCCATGTTTCAAGTAGAACTGGAGAACGGACATAAGATTTTAGCGCATATTTCCGGGAAACTTCGTATGAATTACATCCGGATATTGCCTGGAGATAAAGTTACTGTGGAACTATCACCTTATGATTTGACTCGTGGCCGGATTACATGGCGTGTTAAATAGCAAGGAGGGATATTGTATGAAGGTACGGCCGTCAGTTAAGGCTATATGCGAGAAGTGCAAAATAATAAAGAGAAAAGGAAAAGTAATGGTTATATGCGAAAATCCCAGACATAAGCAAAAGCAGGGATAAACCGTGAGTTTGAAATATAAAAAAACTGGAATAATGGGAATATAAAGCATGGAGGTGTGAAAATGGCACGTATTGCCGGTATTGATCTTCCTCGTGAAAAACGAGTGGAAATTGGTTTGACTTACATCTATGGTATCGGAAGAGCTAAGGCAAATGAAATTTTAGCAGCTACGGGTGTAAATCCCGATACAAGAGTAAGAGACCTGACCGAAACCGAAGTTGCTAAATTAAGGGATTATATTGACAAAAACGTTCAGGTTGAAGGTGACTTGAGAAGGGAAGTTGCCATGAACATCAAACGTTTAATGGAGATAGGATGCTATCGGGGAATCCGACACAGACGGGGTTTGCCGGTCCGCGGACAGAGCACAAAGCAAAATGCAAGGACGCGGAAAGGACCCAGACGTGCTGTAGGTATTAGAAAGAAGAAGTAAGGAGGGACATGAATGGCAAGACAAGTTCGACGAACAAAAAGGCGACGTGAAAAAAAGAATATTGAGCGTGGTGCTGCACATATCCGTTCTACTTTTAATAATACTATCGTTAGTATAACAGATGTAAATGGTAATGCAATATCCTGGTCCAGCGCCGGTGCGCTTGGCTTCAGAGGTTCAAGGAAGAGCACTCCTTTTGCGGCTCAGATGGCCGCGGAAACAGCGGCAAAGGCGGCAATGGAACACGGCTTAAAATCGGTTGAAGTTTATGTAAAAGGTCCCGGCGCAGGGCGTGAAGCCGCTATCCGTTCTCTACAGGCTGCCGGTCTGGAAGTAAGCCTTATAAAGGATGTTACTCCTATACCTCACAATGGCTGCCGGCCGCCTAAACGAAGAAGGGTATGAATTATTCAAATATTTGGAGGTGTTAATACAGAATGGCGAGATATACAGGTTCGGTATGTCGACTTTGCCGACGAGAGGGTATAAAGCTGTATCTGAAAGGTGAACGCTGTTATTCAGATAAATGCGCAATTACACGAAGGCAGTATGCTCCCGGACAGCACGGCAGAAACAGGAGGAAGCTTTCGGAATATGGCCTTCAGCTTAGGGAAAAGCAAAAGGCCAGAAGATTGTATGGAGTCCTGGAACGTCAATTTGAAAGATATTTTGAGATGGCAGAACGTATGAGAGGGGTTACAGGTGAAAACCTTTTGGTATTATTGGAGAGAAGACTTGATAATGTAGTATATCGTATGGGTTTTGCCGGTTCCCGGGCTCAGGCGCGCCAACTGGTTAGCCACGGCCATATCACAGTGAATGGAAAGAGGGTCAACATTCCCTCATATCTGGTTGAAGTTGGCGAAACAATTGCTGTTGCCGAGAAGAGCGCTTCGCAGATGGATTATTTCAAGGCTTTGAAAGAGCAGGGGCCTGCAGGCGCAGTAGTTCCATGGCTGCAGGTAGATTACGATAAGCTGGAAGGGACGGTAAACGCATTGCCGACTCGTGAAGAGATTGATGTACCAATACAGGAGCACTTAATTGTTGAGCTTTATTCCAAGTAATAAATATAGTGTGAGAATATCGCCCTCGTAATAAATGTGTGTTCAATTATATTATGAGGAGGGTTTGTTTATATGATTGAAATAGAAAAGCCTAAAATCGAGATAGTTGAAATGAGCGATGATAACCGGTATGGAAAGTTTGTAATAGAACCATTGGAGAGAGGATTCGGCATTACTTTGGGGAATTCATTGAGAAGGGTGCTGTTATCCTCCTTACCCGGAGCTGCTGTAACTTCGATCAAGGTAGATGGAGCTCTCCATGAATTCTCGGTAATACCAGGGGTGAAAGAGGATCTGGTGGAGATAATACTCAACCTGAAAGAGCTGTGCATTAGGATGGACGGAGACCAACCCCAGGTAATGACCATTAATGCCCAGGGAGCCTGTGAGATAACCGGTGCCGATATTATAGCCGATGCTGATATAGAAATATTAAATCCCGATTTGCATATTGCAACCCTGAATGAGGATGCAAAGCTGTATATGGAAATAAATGTGGAAAAAGGCAGGGGGTATGTGCCGGCAGAGCGAAACAAACAGCCGGGCCAGCCAATTGGTATTATCCCCGTTGATTCCATATTTACACCTATACGGAAGGTAAATTATACTGTGGAGGATACGCGTGTAGGACAAATCACAGATTATGACAGGCTCACCCTTGAAGTTTGGACAAACGGTGCTCTTAAACCAGATGAAGCAACGAGTTTGGCTGCAAAAATCCTGAGCGAGCATTTAATGCTGTTCATAGACTTAACAGATCATGTAAATGATGTAGAAATAATGGTTGAAAAGGAAGAGGACAAGAAAGAGAAAGTGCTGGAGATGACCATTGAAGAACTGGATCTTTCGGTCCGTTCGTATAACTGTCTGAAACGTGCGGGAATAAACACGGTAGAGGAATTAACTCAAAGAACCGCCGAGGATATGATGAAAGTAAGAAACCTTGGGAAAAAGTCCCTGGAAGAGGTACAGCAAAAGCTTGCTGCTCTTGGATTAAGCTTGAAAAAAAATGAAGACTGAGCAATTTTGAAAGACCATTAGTAACAGGAGGCGATATTATGGCTAGACAAAGGAAGCTGGGTAAAGCCGGTGATCAAAGGCGGGCGCTGCTTCGCAATCAGGTTTCTGCGCTTTTGTGGCATGGGAAGATTGTTACTACAGAAGCAAGGGCCAAGGAAGTAAGACGTGTTGCTGAAAAGCTTATAACACTGGCTGTAAATGAATATGATAAATCAATCAAGGTACAAAAAGAAGTTAATAATGAGAAGGGGCAAACGGTTACTATAGAAGTAACAAATGATACTCCTTCAAAGTTAAATGCCAGAAGAAAGATGATATCATATCTGTATAATTTGCGGGAACCCAAGACAAGAGAGGAGACCAGGAGCGAATACAAGCAGCGCAGCCGTGAAATAAAGCATCCTTTGGTAGAGAAGCTGTTTAATGATTACGGTCCGAAATACAGGGCACGAAATGAAGAAAAGAATTGTGTCGGCGGGTATACCAGGATAGTCAAGCTGGGGCCCAGAAGAGGAGATGGCGCCGAAGAGGTGCTGCTGGAACTGGTTGAATGAAATTTTCGATTGGATTAAGTGATAAGCTTAATCCATAATTTTTTTGTGGCTTATTCCTATTGATCAGCCGTTATGGTATTATATAATGAAAGTACCAATATGTAAGGACAATAAAAGGAGAACGGTATGGAGTTAATGATAGAGGTTAAAGATGTGCAGTTTGATTACCTAAGCTATGAAGGCCAGGAAGTTGCGGCATTGAACGGAGTTACCCTGGATGTAAAAAAGGGTGAGTTTGTGGTTATCATTGGTCATAATGGTTCGGGAAAATCAACACTGGCAAAGCATTTTAACGCACTGTTAAAACCAAGTAAAGGCGTTGTATTGATAAAAGGAATAGATACCAGGGATGAAGACATGGTATGGGAAATCCGCCAAACGGCAGGTATGGTCTTTCAAAATCCTGATAACCAGATCGTTGCAACAATTGTGGAGGAAGATGTTGCTTTTGGACCTGAAAACCTTGGGCTGCCTGCTGAGGAAATACGAATAAGGGTGGATGAAGCGTTAAAAACCGTAGGTATGGATAAGTATGCCAATTCTGCGCCCCATTATCTGTCGGGCGGACAGAAACAGAGGGTTGCCATAGCTGGTATTCTTGCCATGAGGCCGGAAGTGATAGTACTGGATGAACCAACGGCCATGCTTGATCCATCGGGAAGAAGGGAAGTAATAGAGACCATTAAGTATCTCAACAAACATGAAGGTATTACGGTGGTACATATAACCCATTACATGGAAGAGGCTGTGGATGCCGACAAGGTCATTGTAATGGAGCAGGGAAAAATAGTGCTCCAGGGGACGCCGGAGGATGTATTTTCGCAGGTAGAGGTTTTAAAAGGAATAGGGCTGGATGTACCGCAGGTTACGGAACTGGCGTACCGGCTTAGAGTAGAGGGATTGGACGTTCCTCAAAACCTGCTTAGAGTGGAAGAGATGGTGGATGCGATATGTCAATTGTAGTTGAAAACCTGACCCATGTTTATATGAAAGGAAGTCCTTTTGAATCGGTTGCCCTGGATGATGTCAGTTTTGAAATACAGGACGGAGAGTTTGTCGGGTTAATCGGGCATACCGGCTCCGGAAAGTCCACGCTGGTTCAGCATCTCAACGGCCTTTTAAAGCCTACAAAGGGCAGAATAATCGTAGATAATATAGATATAACAGAGCGTACGAAGTCTTCAAAATGGTTAAGGCAGCATGTAGGTTTAGTGTTTCAATATCCGGAACACCAGCTTTTTGAGGAAACGGTGTACCTTGATATCGCTTTTGGCCCTAAGAATCTGAATCTTTCCAATGATGAAGTGGAAAAAAGAGTCAGGGAAGCCATGGAACTGGTTGGCCTCGATTATGATTCCTTAAAGGACCGGTCGCCCTTTGAAATCAGCGGCGGGCAGAGAAGAAGAGTTGCAATTGCAGGTGTTCTGGCTATGAAACCTAAAGTCCTTATACTGGATGAACCGACTGCCGGGCTGGATCCCAAAGGGAGAGATGAAATTCTTGGCCAGATAAAGGATTTGCACAGGGAACGGGGGATGACCATTATCCTGGTTTCTCACAGTATGGAGGATATTGCGAAACTGGTTGACAGGATTATAGTAATGAATAACAGCCGTATAGCTCTCATGGGAAAACCTGAAGAGGTTTTTTCCCATGTTGACGAACTGCAGGAAATGGGATTGGACATTCCTCAGATAGCCCATGTTATAAGGGGTTTAAGGGAACGGGGGATGGATGTGCCGGAAAACATATATACTGTTGAGCAAGCGGCCGCCGCTATTCTGGCAATGGTAAGGGGGAGAAGCAATGCTTAAGGATATTACCATAGGACAATTTTTCCCCGGGCAATCATCCATCCACAGGTTGGACCCGAGGGTTAAAATAATTATTACCTTTGTATTCATTGTAATTATATTTTTTGTCAGGAGTTTTATCGGTTATGGAATGATACTTGCCTATATGGCATTGGCTGTTATTCTTTCGGGTGTACCGGTCAGGTATATGCTTAAGGGCTTAAAACCTCTGTTGTTTATAATAGCATTAACCTTTTTTATAAATATCTTCTTTACCTCGGGAGAAAAGGTTATTTTCAAGTTTTGGTTCTTTACTTTGACCCAGGAAGGATTGCTGCAGGGGGTTTTTATGGGTTTGCGCCTGATTTTTCTTGTAGCCGGCACCTCCCTCCTGACTTTGACTACATCCCCCATCGCTTTAACAGACGGTATTGAACACTTGCTGCAGCCTCTAAAGATCTTTCGTTTTCCGGTCCATGAACTGGCGATGATGATGACCATTGCATTAAGGTTCATACCTACCCTTCTTGAAGAGACCGACAAGATAATGAAGGCGCAAATGGCCAGAGGAGCTGATTTTGAAAGCGGTAATTTATTTCAGCGGGCCAAGGCCCTGGTGCCTCTTCTGGTACCATTATTTATCAGTGCCTTCAGGCGGGCTGACGAACTGGCTATGGCGATGGAATCCCGATGCTATCGGGGAGGAGAAAACCGGACCCGGATGAAGATTCCCAAAACCGCTTCCCGGGATTATATAGCTCTGGCTGTGACTTTTTTGCTGGTATTGGGCATACTGCTTAACAGCTATTTATAATATAAAAACTAAGCAGACAAATCGGAAATAAGTATGCGCTTGACAGAATTACCGGATTTGTTGATAATATGTAGTTTACTGGTGAATAAGAAGTATAACGGAGCGTTTGTTGATAATGAAAAATATTAAATTACTGATCGAATATGACGGTACCAACTACAGCGGTTGGCAGAGACAAACCAATGCTCTTTCAGTTCAACAGGTACTGGAGGAGGCTTTGGCTGAGCTTACCGGCGAGAGTATCACTATTATCGGTTCCGGCCGGACAGATAGCGGAGTACACGCCAAAGGCCAGGTAGCCAACTTTGCAACCACATCTTCAATTCCCCCTGATAAGTTCAGCTATGCCATAAACACTTTAATTCCACCGGATATCCGTATACTTCATTCCCAGGAAGTTTCCATGGACTTCCATGCCAGGTACAGCGCTGTGGCAAAACGGTACAGGTATTCTGTATTGACGCGCCCTCATGCACCGGCCATTGGCAGGAATTATTATTATCATATACCTGACATTCTTGATGTTGATGCTATGAATGATGCAACCAGGTATATTATAGGAACCCATGACTTTAAAGCTTTTCAGAGCGGGGGAGCAAGCTCAAAAAGCACGGTCCGTACTGTTTATGAAGCATATTGGAAACAGGAGCCTCCTTGCCGGCTGTACTTTAATGTAAAAGGAAACGGCTTTTTGTATAACATGATACGTATACTTGTGGGTACGTTTATTGAGATTGGGAGGCATAAAATCAGCTCTTCTGACATGAAAAACATATTGGAATCAGGGAAACGGAACAATGCAGGGCCAACTGCGCCGCCTCACGGGCTGTGCCTTGAACAGGTCTATTACCGGGCTTATTAAGCGCTTTGACATTACAGCAGCGCTCTATAATATTAATAATTTTATTAGTAGTTTAGGGGGATACAAATGAGTGAGAAAAATTTGTTAGGTACCAGGGTTATTACACAAATCGGCATTATTGTCCGGGATATTGATGCTGTTTCACAAGTATATGCTGACTTTCTGGGAGTCGAAAAACCCGGCTGGCGCTGGACGGATGGATATGAAAAAGCCAATACTGAGCTTTACGGCAAAGCCAGTGATGCCAGGGCTAAGCTTGCTTTTTTCAACATGGGCCAGGTGCAGCTGGAGTTGATTGAGCCTGATGAAAACCCCAGTACATGGCGGGAGTTTCTGGATAAGCACGGTGAAGGAGTCCATCATATTGCCTTTGTGATAAAAGACATGGATGGAAAGATCAGGGCGCTGGAACAAAACGGCATGCCGTTGATTCAGCGGGGTGATTACGACGGCGGAAGATATGCATATATTGATACGTTCAAGCAGTTAAAAGTATTGACAGAGCTGCTGGAAAACTTCAGCGATTAGTATCTTGACACGCTGTAAAGCTTGCGTTACAATATAGGTTAGCTTTATAAGATCCACTAGCCCCGGATCTTCAAAACGGAACGGAAACATTTGCTGATTTTGCAAAAAGCAGTGTTTTTTTATGTTTAATAGTAACGGAACGTGAATATTGTAGAAAACGGGAGGAAAAGCCATGAAGACTTACGTAGCAAAACCTCATGCAGTTGAGAGAAAATGGTATGTTGTAGATGCAAGCGGCAAACCTCTTGGGAGGTTGGCGTCTGAAATAGCAAAAATATTAAGAGGAAAGCATAAACCAATATATACTCCCCATGTAGACACCGGTGATTTTGTTATTGTGGTAAATGCTGAAAAGGTACTGCTGACCGGCAAGAAACTGGACCAGAAGATGTACCGGAGGCATTCCCAGTATCCCGGTGGATTAAAGGAGACACCTTACAGGCAGCTTATGGCCAGGAAGCCTGAATTTGCTGTGTATAAAGCGGTGAAAGGCATGCTGCCTGATAACAGGCTTGGCCGCAAGATGCTCAAAAAGCTGCGTGTTTATGCTGGGCCCACTCATCAACATGAAGCTCAAAAGCCGGAACGGCTTGAGCTTTAATGAAGACCACAGGAAAGGAGGGGTACATTTTGGCACAAGTACAGTATTACGGAACCGGAAGAAGAAAAAAGGCCATTGCCAGGGTAAGGCTTATTCCCGGTGATGGAAAAATAATCATCAATGGAAGAGAAATGGATGACTATTTTGGTTTGGAGACTTTGAAAGTTACGGTAAGACAGCCCCTGGAACTTACCGAGACGTTGGGTAAGTTTGATGTGGTCGCAAATGTTGTAGGTGGTGGTTACAACGGACAGGCCGGCGCTATCCGACATGGTATTGCCAGGGCGTTGTTAAAGGCTGATGAAGAACTCCGGCCATTACTTAAAAAGGCAGGCTTCTTAACACGGGATCCAAGAATGAAGGAAAGAAAGAAGTACGGCCTGAAAGGTGCTCGAAGAGCTCCGCAGTTTTCCAAGAGGTAGGGATTTGTTTCATTACACACGAGTTTGTTTACAATTACAAAGTTTGCTTATCGCAATCGCCAACCGTCAGGGGGTTCATTCCCTTTGGCGGTTTTTATTTTTGGAAGTTCAGGCTGTCAGTTTATGCATACACGGCAAACAGCTTTCTGCTTTGGCGCTGTCTCAATAGCAATTATACTATGTTAATGATATAATAGGGGCTGGTTATTATAAAAATGGAGGAGTAGATTTAGCATATGAGTATCAGGAATAACTACAAACATACATTGGCAGCAAGCTACATAGGTTTCATAACTTTGGCGGTTATAAACAATTTTGCACCGCTGCTTTTTCTGACATTTCAAAGTACATATAAAATACCACTGGGTCAAATAACGCTGTTGGTAACGGTTAATTTCACCATACAGCTGTTGGTTGATGTGCTGTCAGCCAAATTTATTGACAAAATCGGATATAAAGTATCTATCGTTACAGCTCATTTCGCTGCAGGCGCAGGTATTTTGGGTTTAGGTATATTTCCCGAGCTCTTTCCGGATCCCTTTACGGGCTTGTTACTGGCCATTTCCATTTATGCCTTTGGCGGCGGGCTGATAGATGTGTTAGCCAGCCCGATAGTTGAGGCATGCCCAACGGAGAATAAGCCGGCTGTCATGAGCCTGCTCCATTCCTTCTACTGCTGGGGGCATGTTTTGGTTGTCCTGTGTTCCACACTGTTTTTTGCTGTTTTCGGGATTGAGAACTGGAGGATTCTTGCATTTATATGGGCGGGTATTCCTCTGTTCAACGCATTCTATTATTCCCGGGTTCCGATTGCAACTCTTAATGAAGACGGCGAAAGTATGTCCATAAGACAATTGCTGCTGACAAGGATTTTTTGGTTGTTTGTGCTTGTGATGATATGTTCGGGCGCTTCTGAGATGGCAATGAACCAGTGGGCATCTGCTTTTGCCGAGGCCGGGCTCAAAGTATCCAAAACGGTTGGGGATCTCGCAGGTCCGTGTTTGTTCGCAATATTAATGGGATGTTCCCGTTTGTTCTATTCCAGGTATAGCGAAAAGCTAAATCTGATGGCATATATGCTGGCCAGCGGCTGCCTCTGTATTATCAGCTATATGTTTGCCGCCTTTTCTCCATATCCCATACTTGCTTTTATAGGGTGCGGCCTGTGCGGATTATCTGTAGGCATAATGTGGCCGGGTACGCTCAGCCTTGCTGCTGAAAACTGCCCAAAGGGCGGAACGGCGATGTTCGCTCTGTTGGCGCTTGCCGGGGATTTGGGCTGTTCTTCGGGTCCCACGGTTGTCGGTTTTTTTGCAGAAAAATTCAATGACAACCTTAAAGCCGGACTGGCTGCAGCCATTCTTTTTCCTGTTTTCCTTATTACAGGACTGCTTTTATTGAAAAAGGCCAGACAAAAGCAATTAAAGGCGCAATCATAGACAAACTGTCAAATATAATTCTTAATGTTCATTAAATACCATTCAGGCAGAATAAGGGTTCTTCGGCCATAGATTGTTCACATTATACGGGTTTTGGGTTATAATATTTTTGTTGATGTTTTAGCAGGGATGAAGGTGATAGGAATTTTATTAAAAGTGGGGTGTTGGTATGCTTAAAGATATCATAATTATAGGAGGCGGTGTTGCCGGCCTTACTGCGGGCCTGTATGCCAAAAGAGGCGGAATGGATACGCTGCTGATTGAGAAGATGTTCCCGGGCGGCCAGATAGCAACTACATATATGGTGGAAAACTATCCGGGATTTGATGAGCCTATTGGCGGGCCTGAGCTTGCTATGAAGTTGGAAGCTCATGCCCGAAAATTCGGGCTGGAGATATTGTATGACGAAGTAGCTGAGCTTAAACTTGATGATAAGATTAAAAAGGTTATAACCAGCGGTGGGGAATACCAGGCCAAAGCCCTTATATTATGTATGGGCGCTGAAGCTAAGACGCTTGGGCTGGATAAGGAGGATCTTTTCCGGGGAAGAGGTGTTTCCTATTGTGCCACCTGTGATGGAGCTTTCTACAAAGATAAATATGCAGCAATTGTTGGTGGAGGCGATACTGCAGTTGAGGATGCCGTATTCCTGGCACAGCATGCCAGGAAGGTGTATCTTATTCACAGGCGGGATGCCCTCAGGGCTTCGAAAATACTGCAGGACAGGCTGTTCCAGAATCCGAAAATCGAAATACTCTGGGATACGGTAGTTGATGAGATATTGGGTGAGCAAAATGTAGAGGGGCTGCTTATCCGAAATGTAAAAGACGGTTCTAAAAAGGAATTGAAAGTAGATGGACTGTTCGTGGCAATTGGAATGAAGCCAAACAACGGCCTGATTCTGGGCAAGGTAATGACAGATGAATCAGGTTTCGTGACAGCCGACGAGAATATGGCTACCAATATACCCGGAGTTTTTGTGGCAGGCGATTTACGAAAAAAACCTTTGTGGCAGATTATTACGGCTGCAGCAGACGGTGCTGTTGCTTCAATATCCGCTCAACGCTACATAATGGAAAAATTCGAATAGCGCAGGAGGGCATAAAATATGGCTAGATTATTTGGTACCGATGGAGTCAGGGGGATTGCCAACAAGGATTTAAACTTTGAATTAGCTTTTAATCTTGGGCAGGCAGGAACATATATTTTATCAAAGGGTAAGAAGAGGCCAAGGATATTGATTGGTAAGGATACAAGAGCGTCAGGTGACATGCTGGAATCGGCTTTGGTGGCCGGTATATGCAGTGCCGGCGGCGAAGCTTTGATTGCCGGTGTGGCCACTACTCCGGCAGTAGCCTATCTTACACGTCATTACGGCGTTGATGCAGGAGTTGTAATATCTGCTTCACACAATCCGATGGAATACAATGGTATCAAGTTTTTTGACGGCGGTGGATACAAGCTTCCTGATGAAATTGAGGATGAGATAGAGGCCGTTATTTGCGGAAAAGCTGATGCCGGGATTCCCGCGCCTACGGGTATCGGGATTGGAAGAAAGGTTACTGTTCCTAATGCCGTTCAGGATTATATCAGCTTCCTGAAGAGTACAATAGATGTTAAACTTAATGGATTGAAGGTGGCTCTGGATTGTGCCAATGGCGCCGCATATAAGATTGCTCCCCTGGTTTTTTCCCAGTTGGGTGCAGATGTGAGTGTTATTCATAATGCACCGGATGGCAATAATATAAACAATAAATGTGGTTCTACCTGTCCTGAAAAGCTTCAAAAATTTGTTACAGAGACTGGAGCCGACGTGGGTTTGGCCTTTGACGGCGATGCTGACAGACTGATTGCTGTAGATGAGACCGGCCGGCTTGTAGACGGAGATCAGATCATGGTGATTTGCGGATTGGATATGAAAAGAAGGGGAGTGTTAAAAAAGAATACTGTAGTAGGGACTGTTATGAGCAACATCGGTATTGGCATTGCCCTTAAAAATGCAGGCTGCAGCTTTGTCAGAACCAAAGTGGGAGACAGGTATGTCCTGGAAGAGATGCTAAAGAACGGATACTGTTTTGGCGGAGAACAATCAGGGCATATTATCTTTTTGGATTACAGTACTACAGGCGATGGTATTTTAACAGCGCTGCAGTTATTGTCGGTTATTAAACGGGAAGGCAGGAAACTGTCTGAACTGGCTTCCGTCATGACAAGGTTTCCCCAGGTGCTGGCAAATGCCAAGGTGGATCCTGCAAAAAAGGACGATTATACCAAAGACCCGGTAATTATGGAGGAGATAAAACGCATTGAGGATATGTTCAGAGATGAGGGCAGGGTTCTGATACGGCCGTCTGGAACCGAGCCTTTGGTTCGTGTGATGATTGAGGGAAAGGAACAGGAGAGAATAGAAGAGTGTGCGAACATGCTGGCAAAGCTGATTGAAGACCGCCTGAATTAACGGCTAAGTATAATAAAATTTTATTTATATCTTGTAATCATATGTGAAGATGTTATACTAAACATTAGGTAATTCTGTTATTCTACACATAAGAAGGAGTTGTATACCATGAGAAGGGGAAACTCAAGGAGCGCGTGGACTCTGCTTTTGTTTATATTTGCAGGAATTATCATTGGGAGCGTAGTTGGGAACATATTAGCCCAATATTTTGATACTCCTATATTAAATAAAACAATTCAGATCGGTACAAAAGATGCTCCATGGTCCATTGACCTGGCGGTTATAAGCCTGGCTTTGGGATTTACATTAACGATAAACTTCGGCACTGTGCTGGGAGTGCTTCTGGGTATCCTGTTTTATTTAAGATCGTAGTATGAGAGTAATACTGGCTTCATCTTCACCCAGACGAAAGCAGCTGATGGCCCGGATGGGCCTGCAGTTTGAAGTGATTCCCAGCAATTGTGAAGAAAAGTTTCTGCCAGGGCAATCACCTGTTGACATCTCAGTAGAATTAGCCCTTCAGAAAGCAAGAGATGTCTCGGGAAGGATAAATGAACCGGCATTGGTGATTGGCGCTGATACAATAGTTGTCAAACAGGATAAACTGCTTGGAAAACCAAAGAATAAAGATGAAGCATATATGATGCTCCATGAACTGCAAGGGCAGGTTCACGAAGTGATAACAGGCCTGGCTGTTATAGATACGGGAAGCCACAGATGCCTGACCGGCTATGAAAGAACTCAGGTCGAGCTGGCTCCTTTGACCCCTCAGGAGATTGAATGGTATATTAATACCGGTGAACCTATGGACAAGGCCGGCGCCTATGCTATTCAGGGATTTGGAGGAATACTGGTGAGCAGGATTGAAGGGTGCTATTATAATGTTGTTGGCCTTCCCATTCACCGGCTTTGGGTGATGCTCAAACAGATTGGAGTGCACCGGACAGGCGGGATACAGGCAAATATACCGGAATAAATTCTATTGTTTAATATTATAATATATGCCTGATAATACTATCTTTACTTGATTTGAGTGTTATCAAACGGTTAATAAATGGCAATAATTATAAAAGAACTAAGAATATCAAAATTTGGAAGGAGCAAGAAACACAATGGGAGTATTCAACATATTCAGTAAGGATTTGGGCATTGATTTGGGAACAGCCAATACGTTAGTGCATATTCGCGGTAAAGGGATTGTAATCCGCGAACCTTCAGTAGTTGCCATAAGAAGTGATACAAAGCAAGTATTAGCTGTTGGTGAGGAAGCCAAAAGAATGATTGGGAGAACTCCTGGGAATATAATTGCCATCAGGCCTATGCGGGATGGTGTAATAGCTGATTTTGACGTTACTCAGGAAATGCTGAAATATTTTATAAGAAGAGCTATAAGAAGATCGATTATGCTTCATCCCCGGGTGGTAATTTCAGTGCCATCCGGTGTAACCGAAGTGGAGAAGCGGGCTGTATATGAGGCTGCGAGGCAGGCTGGAGCAAGGGAAGCCTATCTGGTTGAAGAACCAATGGCTGCAGCCATTGGTGCCGGACTGCCCGTTCATGAGCCTACGGGAAGCATGGTTGTCGATATTGGAGGAGGCACCAGTGAGGTAGCTGTAATTTCACTGGGAGGAATTGTTACCAGCCGATCTTTGAGGATAGGCGGGAATAAAATGGATGATGCAATTATCTCCTATATCAAAAAAGAGTATAACCTTATGATAGGTGAACGTACGGCTGAAGAGATAAAGATCAGAATAGGAGCGGCTTATCCCATAGAAGAAGAACAATCAATTGATGTTCGCGGCAGGGATTTGATAACCGGTCTTCCCAAAACTCTTTCCATAGCATCATCGGAGATACTTGAAGCTTTACATGAACCTGTAAGTCAGATTGTTGATGCTATCAAGCTCACCCTGGAAAAAACACCTCCGGAACTTGCTGCCGATATCATGGACAAGGGTATCATGCTGACAGGCGGTGGAGCCCTTCTGGATGGGATTGACACATTGATTGCACAGGAAACCGGCATGCCCGTCCATATTGCTGAATCACCGTTGGATAGTGTGGCACAGGGTACCGGGAAGGTATTGGAAGAATTGGAGATTTTAAAGAGAGTGGCCATTTCATCTAAGAATATAGGATAGGGTAGTTATGTCTTTAATTCGTTTTTTTCGTAATCGTCCATTGGTTATAATAGTAATACTATCTGTTCTTTTAATTGTCGCTGCTGTTTTTACTTCGCAAAATGACGGGAGTATAAACGCCGTTGAAGGAATAGTAGGGGAGATTATTTCTCCTGTCCAGAAAATATTGTATAGCGCCACATCATATGTGTATAATTCTATTTCAGATATAAAGGAAAGGCGCGAACTGAGAACTAACTACCAGAATTTAAAAGAGCGTGTGGCTTACCTTGAGAAAGAATTGCTTCGGATGAATGAATTGGAAAAGCAAAATCAGCGGCTTAGGAGACTTTTGGATTTTGCCACTGAAAGAGAGGAGTTTGTGGTTACCGGCGCCAGGGTGACAGGGAAGGACCCGGGAAACTGGTTTGATATTTTTACAATCGACAAAGGTGAGAATCATGGCATAGCCGTTAATATGGCGGTGGTAACCGAACAGGGACTGGTAGGCCGGATTATAGAAGTGGGTTCAAATTGGTCCAAGGTACAGTCTATTATTGATGCCAGGAGTTCAATAAGCGGAATTATAGAAAGAACGAGAGATAACGGAGTGGTAAAAGGAAATAATCTCTTTGGGTTTGAGGACGGTACATGCAGCATGATATATTTGCCTCTTGATTCCGAGATAGTAGAAGGGGACAAGGTGATTACATCGGGATTGGGGGGTATTCTTCCCAAAGGTATATACATTGGGGAAGTGAAAGAGATAACGCGTTCAAAGCGTGATCTTTATAAAACCGTCATTGTAGAACCGGCTGTGGATTTCCGCCGCCTTGAAGAGGTACTGGTAGTTAAAGGAAGAACCGATGATTGACTTTGCTCATTGGCAATATTGTTTAATATGAGTTCAATATGTATACGGTAAAGGATAGAAAGAATGAAAGGCTGGGTTATTTGCGGGATACTGTTGGGTAATATTATTATTCAATCGTCTTTGTTTCCATTTATTCAAATATACGGGGTTCAACCGGATTCCTTGGCTGTCCTGGTTGTATCCTTTGCGTTACTGGCGGGAAATCCTACATCTGCGATAGTAGGCCTGGCCGGCGGTTTGCTGCAGGATATTATTTACGGACCGTGTGTCGGAGTATATGCGCTTCAATATATGCTGGCCGGCTATACCATAGGTTTGGTTTATGGCAAGGTATTTGCTGACAAGATGATGGTTTGCATGTTTTTTGTTGCATTAATGGTTTTATTAAGGGAGTTTCTTATGTTTATACAGCTCTTTTTCACTGGCCTGGATGTGTCGATTTACAATGTGTTCTTCACGGTCATATTGCCTGAAATTGTATATACCGTAGCTGTTACACCATTGATATATTATTTGATGAGAAGATTGTATAAGTATAGATTTATGAACCGGCGCTGGCATTTTGGGAATTAACCCTCCTGGTACACGGATAACCATAGCCTGTTTACAGCCGGTTAAATCAGTTAGATGCATTTTGTGTGAAGCTGTGTTTTTATGAAAAAAGAATACGGAACTGAGGGAAATGAGGGAGTAGTGAAGGGGTAAAATATACCTCTTTTTTATTTATATGCTGCATGATAGAATAATGTTGGATTAGTTGCTGTTTTGATTGAGTGAGGCAGGGATTTACAGGGGGTCCACAGATGTTAAAGATTTTAAAAAACCGGTATTTTTTGTTTGGAGTTATATGTGTAATAGGATTTACTATATTATTGGGACAACTGGCCTATATAACGGTTAAAATGGGTGACACATACTATACATTGTCCATGGAACGGAAATCGGTGGAACTTCTTCTCAAAGGAAGCAGAGGAAATATCCTTGATAGAAACGGTATTCCGATGGCTATGAATAAGCAAATTTTCGTGGTAGAGCTGGCAAGGGAAAGAATACCATCAAAGGATGAAGAACTAAACCAGCTGCTGTATGATATTGTAAATATTATTGATGAAAACGGTGATACAAACCGTTTGATGGATAATATACCGATAAAAATGAGAGAAAATGGCCAGCTGTATTATATATGGGAAGATAAGGATGCTGATACTCAGAGTAAGGAATTTAAGCGTTGGAAGGACAATGCAGGAGTAAAAGTTGATCTTTCCGCGGCAGAAATGCTTAAACATCTCAGGAACAGGTTTAAAATCGAAGACAGTATGCCGGATGAAACAGCACGCAGAATAATCTCCATCCGGCTGGATATATATATGAACCGGTATCGTCCAAATCCCATACGTGTTGCTATGGATGTGAACCAGAAAACCATAGCCCAGATTGAGGCATACAGCAGTCAGCTTCCGGGACTGCAGGTATCGGTTGAGACAGGGCGTTATTATCCCATGGGAGATGTGGCTGCCCATATTATCGGATATGTAGGCAGCATAAGTACAGAAGATCTTGAGGAATACAAATCGAATGGCATTGATTTAAAGGAGGCGGGCTATGATCCGTCGGTGGACAGGATAGGGAAAAGGGGCATTGAAAAATATGCCGAGATGTGGTTAACTGCCAATACAAAGGACAAGCACGGCAAGATGTGGGCAGAAGTTAATTCTACCGGAAAAGTAGTCCGTGTATTGAAAGAAGAGCCGCCGGAGGATGGTAATAACATTATCCTTACGCTGGACAGCCGGCTTCAAAAGTCAGTTGAAGATATTCTGGGAGAAGAGATACAGAAAATGGCTGAAGGGGTGCCTCCATATACGGATGACAAATATGCGCCTCTTGCTGAAAGAGGTGCAGCCGTGGTACTTGATGTAAATACCGGTGAAGTATTAACCCTTGCGAGTTATCCGTCTTTTGATCTCAATATGTTTATTCCTTCGATATCCAATGAGGATTTTAAACAGATACTGGAGGGCAAGGGCAAGCCGCTGACATCTGTAGCTTTCCAGGAACGTTTCGCTCCCGGTTCGGTATTCAAAATGATGGTCGGAATTGCCGGACTAATGGAAGGGAAAATAACCCTGCATGAGCAGATTTATGATGCGTATATGTACGATAAGTACAGCAAAGGACAGGGCCCCCGGTGTTGGGCGCGGCCCGGATATCACGGGAACGAGGATTTTATGGATGCCATTAAGCATTCATGCGACTATTATTTCTATGAAGTAGCTGATCGCCTTGGCATTGAAAAAATAAACGAATGGGGTAAGCGGTTCGGCATGGATGGACATACGGGGCTGGAAATAGAAGAGGTGGAGTCTTCCATCGGAGGACCTGAGAGGAAGTACTATGACAACCGTTTTAATATCATTTACGAAATAAGGCATTACATGACCGCGGCCGGCTGTTTCAAGGACGTGGATCCGGAAACACAGGACAAGCATATTCAGAGACTCGCAGAGCTTCCCCATGAGACTACCGGTGTGGAAATAATGGAAATTATACGTGACGAACTGGGATATTTTAACGAAAAAGGAGATAAGGAATTTGAAAGACAACAGCGAAACAAGCTGTCTGATCTGGCGGTTAAAATAAAGTACAACGTATTGATTCCGTATAAGAAATGGAATCCTCTGGAGACTGTAATAACAGGGATAGGCCAGGGATATGTACAGGTTACGCCTCTGGCCCTGGCCAGGTATATAGCGGCCATTGCAAATGGAGGCAAGGTGATGGAAACCCACGTAACCAAAGCGGTAGTGTCCCCTGACGGAAATATTATAAATGAAACCCGGCCGGTTATTGTAAACGAGGTTGGCGCGGATGAACGGTATATTGAGGCTGCACGTGAGGGTATGCATAAGGTAATATATGACAGGTCGGCTGCGGGGGGAGGAACCGGTACCGCCGTTAGTTATTTTGCAGACATAGATCCCAGTATAACTCTGGCGGGTAAAACCGGAACTGCGCAGACATCCGGGCATACCGATGCTGAAGAGCGTTCAAGGAGAAATACAGCGGTGTTTGTTGCATTTACCCCTTATGAGAATCCCGAAATAGCAGTGGCAGTCATGATCCCAAACGGACGCACTGCCAGCAATGCCGGTCAGATTGTACGCCGTATAATTGAAGAATACTATCGTATAAAGAATACACAGAGAAGTTTTGAGAGTGTTCATGATGTAAATCAGCTAAAACAATAGTGTTTTTGCAGAATTATGCAGGAATTTTGGTTTGTTTGGCGAATATTGCAGGGTATGGTATTATAGAAGACTTATATGGGGGCAATTGTAATGAATCAGGACGCGGTTATATTCAAAGGTGTGCGTAATGGTATAAAAATATATATAGATTCCAATTACCGCAGTGAACAAATTATGGATTCATTAAAACGTAAAATTGAATCGGGCAAACGGTTTTTTGAGGGTTCTGAAATAAATCTCACATTTACCGGCAAAAAATTGACTCCGGACGAACAACAGGCTATTATAGACCTGATTTCCCGGGAAATAAAAATCGGAAGCATAACATTTGATATCGCTGAATCTACACGTCCTTCCGCTGATCCCATTGAGTTTTTTGACGGTATAGAAGAAGGCATGACCCGGTTTGTCAGGGGGACCATCCGCAGCGGTCAGCTGGTAAGCTACGAGGGTAATGTGGTCATTATTGGCGATGTAAATCCCGGCGGCGAGATAGTTGCCGAAGGAAACATTATTGTGATGGGTACTTTGCGCGGTATGGCCCATGCAGGGGCAACGGGAAATAATAATGCTGTCGTGGTCGCCTTCAGTCTTCAGCCCACTCAACTGCGAATTGGAAGTATAATAGCCAGACCTCCCGAAGGTGAGGTGATAAAATCACTGTATCCCGAAATTGCCTACGTAAGGGATGGAAATTTGGTAATAGAACCCTATTTACCCAGCAAAGGCAAGTAATATATAATTAAAATAAAAGCTTTATTGATATTTATAAGCTATGCAGGCGGTTCGTTGATCATGGTTTAATATAAATCCGGACATACAGATTGAGGGTAGTGGAGTTTTAGGGTGCAATACCAGATTCATATTAAACATGGATATAAAAATCGAGTTTATAGGGGGAGTAGACATATGGGAGAGGTAATAGTTATTACATCAGGGAAAGGAGGAGTTGGTAAAACCACTACAACAGCCAATATTGGGACAGCTTTGGCACTGCTGGGCAAAAAGGTAGTGCTGGTGGATGCCGACATTGGCCTCCGTAATCTTGATGTAGTTATGGGACTTGAAAACAGGATTGTTTACGATTTAGTTGATGTTGTAGAGAAGGTTTGCCGTCTGAAACAGGCTCTTATCCGTGATAAGCGGTTTGAGGGGTTATATTTACTACCTGCAGCTCAAACAAAAGATAAAACTGCTGTTTCACCGCAGCAAATGCAGGAGCTGTGCGAGCAACTGAAAGAAGAGTTTGATTTTGTTCTTATAGACTGTCCGGCAGGTATTGAGCAGGGATTTAAAAACGCAATAGCCGGAGCGGATAAAGCAGCAGTAGTTACTGTTCCCGAAGTATCGGCGGTACGGGATGCCGATCGCATTATAGGGCTGCTGTCCGCTAATGATATAATGGATCCGGAACTCATAATAAACAGGCTCAGGATAGATATGGTTAAGCGGGGAGACATGATGGATATTGATGATACCATTGAGATACTGGGTGTGGATTTATTAGGTGTTGTTCCTGATGATGAACGGGTTGTTATATCTACCAACAGAGGTGAGCCTGCGGTAATGGATGACAGTTCATTGGCAGGCCAGGCTTACAGAAATATAGCCAGAAGACTGATGGGCGAGGATATACCTATTATGAACCTGGAAACTGATGAAGGCTTTTTAGCAAGAATAAGACGTTTTTTCAACTCGAATAGAAAGCGTGCCTTATAGTAAGGATGAGGGGGATTGCTGTGTTTGATTTATTTAGATTCTTTGGAAAAGGAGAAAGCAAGAGCAAGGACATTGCTAAAGAGCGGCTGAAGCTTGTACTGATCCATGATCGGACAAATATTTCCCCTAAATATTTGGACATGATCAAGGATGATGTGATCAAGGTTATTTCCAATTATATAGAAATAGATGAGAAAGGTATGGATATCCGCCTGTCACGTATACCGCAGAAGGGGGATACATATAGTACTGCTCTGGTGGCCAATATTCCGATAAAAAAGGTGAAAAAACTGGGACCGAACAAAGGTTAGAGATTGCGCACGCAATCTCTTTTTTATAGTTTATATTATCCTTTCTGGCAGTCACTTCCTATTTCATAATTAACACTGCTGTGCTATAATGATACAAGATGAACAGTGTATTTTTTCAGGGGGAATAGATGTTTAACAAAAAGCTTATCAAAAACTTTGATTTTCTTATCCTTATTCTGATAATGCTGCTGACAGGTTTCGGCCTGATAGGCATAAGCGTTGCCATGCGTTCGCCGGTAGAAGGTACGGAAGAGGGACTGAGGGACATTATTGGCAACTTTGATATGTATCATGTGAGGTTGCACCTGATGTGGTTTGCTGCCGGGCTCGTTGGCATGTTGATCGTGATCAGCATTGACTATCATCTTTTGGCCGATCTGTCTCCCTATATGTACTGGGCGGTAATAGGCCTGCTTTTATATGTGTCAATTAAAGGTCATGTTGCCGGCAATGCGCGCAGCTGGATAGATTTCGGAAGTTTCTATATTCAGCCTTCCGAATTTGCTAAGATTGCTTTGATTCTGACTATGGCCAGGGTTATGGCTAAAAAGAAGGATGAAGGCGAAGGATTTTTGCATGTCAAAGATCTTATTCCGGTTTTTTTTCAGCTTGTTATTCCTATGGCATTGATAATAGATCAGCCCGATTTTGGTACGGCTATGGTTTTTATAGCTATAGTTTTTGGGATGCTGTTTGCAGCCGGCATAAATTATAAGATACTATTGGGTGCGGCAGGAGCAGCTGTTGCAGCTGTACCGGTCGTTTGGCATTTGCTTTTGTCCGATGTGCAAAGGAACCGTATACTGGTGTTTCTGAACCCCGGGATGGACCCTCTGGGTACGGGTTACCATGTGGTTCAATCAATGATAGCTATTGGCTCCGGAAGGTTATACGGTAAGGGGATCTTAACCGACAATACATTGAGCCAGCTGAATTTTGTTCCTGCCAAGAATACCGACTTCATTTTTTCGGTTACGGTAGAAGCCCTTGGTTTTGTAGGCGGTGCTATTATAATAGCTTTATATTTGCTTCTGATATTGAGGACCATATATCAGGCTTCAAAGGCAAAAGATACTTTGGGCAGCCTTATAATTGTAGGCGTGGTATCCATGATAATATTTCACGTATTTGAGAATATAGGTATGACAATGGGCTTAATGCCCGTTACAGGGATTCCACTGCCATTTATGAGTTATGGAGGAAGTTCCATGCTTACCAATATGTTCGCCTATGGCCTGGTCTTGAATGTGGCTATGCGCAAGCAAAAGATCAGGTTTTGAACCGGTGGATGATTGATTAATATGCTGGGAGGTAAGCTTTTGTGAATATTGCATTAATTGCTCACGATAGAAAAAAAGAGGAAATGGTAAACTTCTGTGTGGCTTATAAAAATATTCTGGCCAAGCATTCATTATGTGCTACCGGAACAACGGGCAGGCTCATAGCTGAGGCAACCGGCCTGCCAATACATCGTTTCCTTTCAGGCCCCATGGGAGGGGATCAACAGATAGGAGCCATAGTAGCATACAATAAAATTGATTTGGTTATATTTATGCGCGATCCATTGACTGCACAGCCCCATGAACCCGATATAAATGCGTTATTGAGGCTTTGTGATGTACACAATATTCCCCTGGCTACCAATATGGCTACCGCGGAAGCGATGGTTAAAGCCCTGGAACGGGGGGATCTGGACTGGAGGTTAATAGTGAATCCTTCAGATGATGATAACGCCTTTGGCAGATGGTGAATGGCTTAGATCATATATAAACTATAGTTTTAAAAATCATATTCCCCATTCTCCTTAAATATACTTTTACTGATGGGAGGGAATGGGGATTGGATATGAAAAGAAGCGTTTATCCAAAGACAAGAAGCCTTCGCCCGGTCAGGAGGCGTCCCAGGCTTGATTTGCCTGTTCCGGGCAGCATCCGCAGAAAGGCATGGTATAGAAGCACGGACAGCAGTGATAATCAGCTGAGGATGGCAATTCTGTCAGTCAGATTGGCTGTGTCAGCTGTGATTATAATAGCAGTCATACTGCTAAAGAGCATTGACATTCCGGCAACCCGGTGGGCGGTGGAAAAAGTTAAAGAGGCAATTACATACGATTTTAGCATCAGCGAGACCCTGGGGAAGCTCAAGTTTGTCTCCAGGTACCTGCCCGATTTTCAAGCCGTTTTTGGCGAACAGGATATGAAAACACAGCCTTCTCCGGAGCAAGACAGCGGACAGGACCTGTATCAGCCTGTATTTACCGCTCCCGCTGAGGGCAAGGTGGTAGGGTTATTTGGGAAAACATATGACGACGCTGGTGGGGGCAGTAATCAGGGTATTGATATTCTTTCACAGGAGCAAGGATGGATTTATGCCACTGCCGATGGACAGGTCATTGCAACAGGGGAAGATGAGAATTATGGGAAATACATAAAAGTAGCCCATGATGGCGGATGGATGTCTTTATACTCAAACTGTTCGGATATCCAGGCTGAAGTTGGTTCAGCGGTTAAGCAGGGAGACAGGCTTGGAAAGATGGGCGCTAATTCTTCAGGGACGTATCAACTGCATTTTGAAACCTGGAAGGATGAACAACCTGTTGACCCTCTGCCGCTGATCCAGGAGAACAGCAAGGTAATCCGGTAGGTTCCACTGCAGGGCAGGCGGATATGAAGGTTGGTGTATTATTTAACATAGATATTTACATCAGCAAAATGATGCTGTTGATGATGGTTGTTGCTGTACTGATCGGGGAAGGAGCAAAGCTTGCTGTTTTTTTTGTAATTATTTTTGTGCATGAAACAGCCCATGTTATAATGGCAAGATTTCTGGATTTAAGCGTAAAAGAGATTGAACTGCTTCCCTTCGGCGGAGCTGTCAGAATAGAGACTTTATTTGAACTCAGCCCCAGACACGAAGCTCTTGTTGCAGCTGCCGGACCTTTGTCCAATATCGCGTTAATTATGGGATACTTAACTTTTCGCAATTTAAATCTGCTTAACCTGGAAAATCATGATTTGTTTGTACAGGCAAATTTGGCTATAGCCGGATTTAATCTTTTACCGGTCCTCCCTCTGGATGGCGGCAGAATACTCAGAGCTGCGCTGTCCAGGGAAATGGGCATAAAGAAAGCCACACGCATTACGGCTTTTGGTGGCTTTTTGCTTGCTCTGCTTCTGGTAATGATTGGCCTTTATGCTCTTTATTACAGGATATTTAATCCGACGCTGTTTGTTACGGCCGGATTTTTGGTATATTCAGCCGTAAAGGAAAGAAGGATGGCTGCGTATATTATCCTGCGTGATATTACCTATAAAAAGGATGTATTGCTAAAAGAAGGCATACTGCCGGTAAAGGAAATAACCGTATTATATGACGTGGCTGTTAAAGACGTGATAAAGAAGTTTATACCCCGCTGCTATCACTACGTGGCAATAGTTGATGAGCAGTTCAGGTTTAAAGGCCGTCTGAGCGAAGCCGATATTGTAGGGGGGCTTATGGAACATGGTTTGGATACCCCTGTACTTAGACTGATTGATAATAAACGACATTTCAGATAAAATTGATGTATTTTATTTTGGGTACAATAGAGTAAGAGTAATTATAAGGAGGCAGCCTGGATGGACAAGGCTAAAATAGATCGAATACTTGGACAGGTTGGTAAACCGGTTAGATATATGGGTAATGAATACAATATGGTTGTTAAGGATCCTTCTGAAGTTTTAATAAATTTTGCTTTTGCATTTCCTGATGTATACGAGGTGGGGATGTCCCATCTCGGTATGAAGATACTGTACCACCTGATAAATGAACGGGAAGATACCTATTGCCAACGTGTTTTTGCGCCGTGGGTGGATATGGAACAGAAGATGAGAGAAAACCGGATTCCGCTGTTTGCCCTGGAAACCGGGGAACCGGTTGCCGGATTTGATTTTATAGGTTTTACACTTCAATACGAGATGAGCTATACAAATGTAATAAATATGCTTGATCTGGCGGGAATTCCCCTTATGCGGCGGGAGAGGGGCAAAGGGCACCCTTTTGTTATCGCAGGTGGGCCGTGTGCCTATAATGCCGAGCCCCTGGCTGACTTTTTGGATCTTGTGGTCATGGGTGAGGGGGAAGAAGTTATTAACCAGCTGCTGGATGAATACGCGGAGTGGAAAAAACAGGGGGCGGATCGGCAGGACTTTTTGGCCAGGGCAGCCGGTATAAAAGGGGTATATATTCCCGGGTTTTATGATGTGGATTACAACCACGATGGCACGATCTGCTCTGTCAAACCCAATCGTCCCGGTGTACCTTCCGTTGTTCAAAAACGGATAGTCAGGGATCTGGAAAAAGCCTATTACCCTGAAGCCATGATTGTGCCTTATATGAATATAGTACACGATCGCATTACCCTTGAGGTGTTCAGGGGATGTACCCGCGGCTGCAGGTTTTGCCAGGCCGGTATGATATACAGGCCGGTCAGGGAGCGTTCGGCTTCAAGGCTTATGGATCTGGCCCGGGAATTGGTTAAAAATACCGGATATGAGGAGATTTCACTGTCATCTCTGAGTACCAGCGACTATTCTCAGTTGGAAGAACTGGTAAAGCAGTTCATGGACGAATTTCAGTCCCGGAGGGTTTCTTTTGCTCTGCCCTCTCTTCGGATTGATTCCTTTACCCGGGAGTTTATTGAGGAAATGAAAAAGGTCAGGAAGGCAGGATTAACCTTTGCCCCTGAAGCCGGGACCCAGAGGCTGCGTGATGTTATTAATAAAGGGGTAACTGAAGAGGATCTTATAAACAGTGTGACCCAGGCCTTTGAACTGGGATGGGATACGGTTAAGCTCTATTTTATGATTGGATTGCCCACCGAGACTGAACAGGATTTGGAGGGAATTGGCGATCTGGCCGCAAAGGTCAGGGAATGTTATATGAATCTTAACCGGGGCAGGAAGTCCCGCAGGCTGAAAATAACGGTGAGTACTTCTTCTTTTGTGCCGAAACCCTTTACACCCTTTCAGTGGGTTGCCCAGGATTCTGTGGAATTGCTGGCGCAAAAACAGGAATTTCTTCGGGAAAAGCTGCGGATCAAAGGGGTTACCTATGATTGGCATGATCCCGAGTTAAGCTTTTTGGAAGCAGTGTTTGCCCGCGGTGACCGACGGCTTGGAAAAGTGCTGCTTGAAGCATGGAAAAGAGGTTGTAAGTTTGATGGATGGGCGGAATGCTTTAACTATTCAGCATGGCTGGAAGCATTCCGGGCATCGGGAATTGAACCGGAGTTTTATGCAAACAGACCTAGGGACAAAGAGGAAGTGCTGCCCTGGGCCCATATTGATATGGGAGTCACCACGGCATTTTTGCGGCGGGAGTATGAAAAGGCTTTAAGAGGTGAGCTGACTCCGGACTGCCGCGGCGTATGCCATGGCTGCGGTATAAACAGATTGGAAGGCGGGCTTTGCCCATGAGAATGGTGGTTAAATACTCAAAAGGTAAAAAAGTTAAATATATATCTCATCTGGAACTTATGCGAACAATTCATCGCGCATTGAGAAGGGCCGATATACCCGTGGCCTTTTCCCGGGGGTACAACCCACAGCCTAAGACGGCATTTGCCATGCCTCTCCCCGTTGGAATGACAAGTGAAGGAGAATACATGGATATTATACTGGATTCGCATTTATGTCCTGAAATATTCTGTCAGCGCATGAATGATGCTCTCCCTGATGGTATTATGCTGTTGAAAGCAGTGGAGGTTGGTGAATCCCTTCCTTCTCTGATGAGCCTGATCGATCGGGCAGTGTATTTAATAACTGTACACAATCCGCCAAAGGATATAGATATAAAACTAAATCGTTTTCTGCAGCAAAATGAAATTGTCATTAAAAAAGACAGTAAAAGGGGGGAACGGTTTGTCAATATAAAGCCTATGATTTTAAAGGCTGATATTCTAGGCTCTCAGGAAACGGATACAGCAATGGAAGTTGTGTTAAGTACGGGAAGCAGGGAATATTTGAATCCTGAGCACATGATAAAAGCATTTCTTGCGTATGCAGAAGGGGATGATTTTGAGGCATATTTTAATATTCACCGCGTTGATATGTTGATACCCGGAAATGACGGTTGTATGGCCCCTTTGGAATTGGGAAAAGGAGGATGAGTTTGGGTAAGCGGATAATTGTTGATATTCATTATGATCAAAAGCGTGTTGCCATTATGGAGGACGGAGAACTGGCAGAATTCTATATGGAGGACGATGAAAACCAGGGCCTGGCAGGGAACATATACCGCGGCAGGGTGGTAAATGTACTGCCGGGAATGCAGGCGGCTTTTGTGGATATAGGCCTGGATAAGAATGCATTTCTATATGTAGGGGACATTAATGTTGAGAATTCGGTTTTTGATTTTAACGGTTTGAATAATGAAGGGCAGACAAGAATAAAATCGCTGTCGATAAAGGATATTATAAAAGAAGGACAGGCAGTGACGGTCCAGATCCTGAAGGAACCGATGGGCACAAAGGGTGCACGACTGACTACAAATATTACTCTGCCGGGACGGTATGTGGTTCTGATGCCCACTCTGGATTATATCGGGGTCTCCAGGAGAATCGACAGCGAGGAAGAACGCAACCGCCTCAGGCAAATAGCCGAATCCGTAAAACCCAAGGGAATAGGACTGATAGTAAGGACGGCCGCCAGAGATAAGAATGAGGAAGATTTAATACCTGATATTGAAATGCTGTGCCGGCTTTGGGAAAAAATAAAGAATGCTGAGAAAACCGGAAGTGTACCCAGACTGCTGCATAAGGATGAAAGCTTGTTATACCGTACAATACGCGATATTTTTGATTCGGATGTAGAAAAGGTGGTTATCAACGATTACGAGCAGTATGAAAAGGTGTTGGAACTTGTCAGAACGATTTGCCCGTCGCTGGAAGAGAGAGTGAAATATACAGATTTGAAAAGAAATTTGTTTGAATTGTATGGAATAGAATCAAAAATTGAAAAAGCCATACAAAGGAAAGTATGGCTGAAAAGCGGCGGCTATATAGTAATTGATCCTACCGAAGCATTAACGGTTATTGATGTAAATACCGGCAAATATGTCGGAAAGGCTAATCTTGAAGATACGGTATTCAGAACAAATCTTGAGGCTGCCGAGGAAATACCTCACCAGATACGATTACGTGATATAGGTGGAATTATTATTATCGATTTTATTGATATGGAACAGGAGGAACACCGGAAAAAAGTGCTGGAAGTGCTGTCCGAGGCTCTGAAAAAGGACAGAACAAAAACCAATGTAATTGGGCTGACAGGCCTTGGGCTGGTAGAAATAACCCGGAAAAAGGTACGTCCGTGCCTTTCCACGGTTTTTTTGAAGCCCTGTCCTTATTGCAACGGTACCGGCAGGGTATATTCGGAATCTTCTGTGATTGCAAAGGTAGAGAAGGAACTGGAGAGATTGTTCCAGAGGGATAAGGTCTGGGGCGCACTGGTGAGGGTCCATCCCAGCGTTGCCCATGCATGGATATCGGATGATAAAAATGCCCTGGAACAGTTGGAGACTACTCTTGATAAGAAGATATGCATTGAAGCCGATGATAATCTTCATATTGAGGAAAGCCGTATAGAACTTCTTTACGGGCCGGGTGACCTGGAGAAGACCGTCCGGTTTTCTTAAGGGTTTTACTGAACTTATATGTCATTGAATTAAAGTACGTTTCCAGGATTAATTAATAAGGATAATTGTGTTTTGCGGTTAAAAAAGGTTTAACAGGGTGTTAATGCCGTTGTTGAGCCTTTTTATTTTTTTAGGGGAATTATGATCGTATCATCCGGTATTCATTAAAGCTGTTTCCTCACATTTGATTGAGGCAAATGTGTCCTTCTGGCTTGCAGGATACTAAGGAAATTACCTTGCGAAAAGGCTTAGAACCTGTTAGCGAAGCGGAGGACAGCCGGAGCCAGTCTAATGCGTCAGCGAGTTTTGGTGGAGGCCGGAACGAGTGCTGCAGGTTCTTAGCCTTGAGCTCCAGCGAGCGGAATAGTATTATTCATATACACTATTAAGCATTATATGAAGAATGCTATGGAGCCCCGGTGAGCGTGATGATATTCTGCAAAAACATCCAAATACTTTGGATCCCTGCCTTTTGCTGAGTTTTGAGATATACAATTCCCATGTAAAAATATATGTTTTGGTTAATAATAAGGAAAAGAACTGCTGACTGATGAAATACCATAAATTACAGCTTAAAATCTATGCTGATTATATATATAATAGTATATGAGTGCAAATATACCGGAGGATATAATGAAGCACAACGGGATGTCTATAACCGACTACCAGTTATATCTGTTTAACCAGGGAACCAACTATCACAGCTATAAGATGCTGGGCGCTCATCCAATTGACAGCGGCGGTACCGTTGGTACCCGTTTTGCTGTCTGGGCTCCCAATGCCCGTAGAGTCAGTGTGGTTGGTGATTTCAACAGCTGGGACGGTTCGGCTCATATAATGAACAGGCTGGGGGATTCAGGAGTATGGGAGATATTTATACCCGGTGTTAAGGAGTTTGAACTGTATAAATATGAAATTGAAGACTGCAACGGTTGTACCGCTATGAAGGCAGACCCTTACGCTTTTTACAGTGAACTAAGGCCGCGGACTGCATCGGTGGTGTACAACATTCACAACAGGTATAAATGGAGGGATGAGGAGTGGCAGGAATATAAGGCCGGCACGCCAATTTATGATAAGCCCGTATTAATCTACGAAGTTCATATTGGTTCATGGCGGAGAAAAGAGGGCAATGAATTTTTAAGTTACCGTGAAATAGCCCGGGAACTCATACCATATGTGAAATATATGGGTTATACCCATATAGAGCTGCTGCCTGTAGCCGAATATCCCTACGACGGTTCCTGGGGATACCAGACCACTGGGTACTATTCGGTGACTTCCCGGTATGGAACTCCGGAAGATTTCATGTATTTTGTTGATGAATGTCATCTTGCAGGCATTGGAGTGATTATAGACTGGGTACCGGCTCACTTTCCAAAGGATGGACATGGATTGATACGTTTTGACGGCACTGCCCTGTACGAACATGATGATCCCCGAAAGGGAGAGCATCCCCATTGGGGTACCCTTATATTTAACTACGGACGCAATGAAGTAAGAAGCTTTCTTATTTCAAATGCTATGTTCTGGCTTGACGTATACCATATTGACGGACTCCGGGTGGACGCGGTAGCCTCCATGTTATATCTGGATTACGGAAAATCCCGGGGTGAATGGATTCCCAATCAATATGGCGGCAAGGAAAACCTGGAAGCCATTGATTTTATGAAGAAAATGAATGAAGTGGTATACAATGCCTTTCCCAATACATTGATGATTGCTGAGGAATCTACTGCATGGCCAATGGTGACCAGGCCTGTATACCTTGGTGGACTGGGATTTAACTATAAATGGAACATGGGATGGATGAACGATATACTCCGCTATATGTCCATGGATCCAATATATAGAAAATGGCATCACGAAAGCCTTACGTTTTCAATGCTGTATGCATTTTCTGAGAATTATATCCTTCCCCTGTCCCATGACGAAGTGGTTCATGGAAAGCGCTCTCTTTTGGACAAAATGCCCGGCGACTACTGGCAGAAATTTGCCAATCTTCGCTTGCTGTACGGCTACATGATAGCCCATCCGGGAAAAAAGCTTTTGTTTATGGGGTGCGAATTTGGGCAGTTTGTGGAATGGAGATTTTATATGAGCCTTGACTGGCATCTTCTTGATTATGAGATGCACAGCAAGCTGCACCATTATGTCAGGAAGCTGAATCATTTTTATCTCGGGCACAGCGCACTTTGGGAGCGCGATCATGTATGGGATGGCTTCCGTTGGATCGATCCCCATGACTGCAGCCAGAGCATAATATCTTTCATCAGGAAGGGAATGGATCCGGATAACTGGCTTATAGCGGTATGTAATTTTACACCGGTTGTCCGCCATGAATACAGGATAGGTGTGCCATTGGCGGGGGAATATGTTGAGGTGTTTAACAGCGACGATCCCAACTTTGGAGGCTCGGGACAGGACAATCCCGGTACCATATTGTCGCAGAATATCCCCTGGCACGATTTTAGCCAGTCAATCAGCATTACCATTCCCCCTCTGGCAGCAGTATTCTTTGAATATGTTGACAAAAGGAGGCAGGCGAATTGCTAAAGGTTTTATTTGCCGCTTCGGAAGGAGCGCCTTTTGTGAAGACGGGGGGATTGGGTGAGGTTATAGGTTCGCTGCCGGCAGCTTTAAGGCAGCTGGGGATAGATGCCAGGGTTATTTTGCCGAAGTACAGGCTTATTCCCCAGGAATTGAGGCAGAGTATACGATATATAAAACACATATATGTAAAGCTGGGCTGGAGATATCAGTACTGCGGAATAGAGGAGTCTGAATATAACGGTGTACCCTGTTATTTTATCGATAACGAGTATTATTTTGGACGGGATGTAGTTTATGGATACGGGGACGACGAAGTGGAACGCTATGCTTTTTTCTGCAGGGGGATACTGGATTCATTGATTCATACCGGCTTTATGCCCGATGTAATACATTGCCATGACTGGCAGACCGGTGCCATACCCGTATTATTGGAGGCTCACTATCGCCATCTGGATTTTTACCGCCGGGTACGTACTCTGTTTACAATCCATAACCTGAAATACCAGGGTATTTTCGACAGGAAGATATTAGGGGATATATTGGATTTGGGGGATGATTACTTTACACACGATAAACTGGAGTTCTATGGAAATGTTAATATACTGAAAGGCGGCCTGGTATATGCGAAACTTATAAATACCGTCAGTCCCACATATTCATATGAGATCCAGATGCCGTTCTTTGGCGAGGGACTGGATGGCTTGCTGAGGGCAAGAAAACATGAGCTGTTTGGCATATTAAACGGGGTGGATTACAGCGTATACAATCCTGATTTCGATCCGCTTATATTTAAAAATTATGATCAGGATCATCCGGAGGGAAAGCTGGAGAATAAACTTAAACTCCAGGAAACATTAGGGCTTGAAGTCTGCGGGGATATTCCCATGATAAGCATTATTGTAAGGTTGGTTCCTCAAAAGGGTATTGATCTGATTGTTCATGTTTTGGAGGAAATCCTTGCAATGAATGTACAGCTGGTGGTGTTAGGCACCGGGGAATGGCATTATGAGAATATATTCCGTGACGCTGCGAAAAGGTATCCAAAAAAACTTTCGGCCAATATCTTTTATGACAATACGCTGGCCCATCGGATATACGCCGGTTCCGATCTTTTTCTTATGCCTTCCCTGTACGAGCCGTGTGGTTTGGCACAACTGTTCAGCATGAAGTATGGGACTATCCCTATTGTCAGGGAGACGGGTGGGTTAAAAGATACCGTTCAACCCTATAACGAATTTACCGGTGAGGGAAATGGCTTTAGCTTTGCAAATTATAATGCCCATGATATGTTGTATACCATAAAAAGGGCTTTAAACTTCTATTACAATAAGGATATATGGCATAGCCTGATGAGGAGGACTATGCAGTGCGACTACAGCTGGAAACGTTCGGCCATGGAATATATTGCACTGTACAAACGCCTGGTGGAAGCTTAGCGGTACAGCGCAAAAAGAAATATGGCCTGATGAAGATTATATGTTGTTTGGATTATAAAATGATTGTTTGTAAAGGGGTGTGGGTCGCTTATGGGACCTGTAATGGGTTTGGGAGAAGGAAGCACTGATGTAACTTGTACAAATACAAATGTAAGTTTGGGTAACAATAAGGAAAGAATAAAAGAATGTATTATAAATAAACTGCAGTTCAGCCTTGGAACCGCTCTTGAAGATGCAGCGCAGGAACAGCTGTATAAAGCGGTGGCCCTGGTTGTCAGAGATGAAATAATGAAGATATGGTTTAGTCATAACCAGAACATGAAAAAACGAGATGAGAAAGAGCTGTATTATTTCTCTATGGAGTTTTTGATAGGCCCGGTTCTGGGAAACAATATAATGAATTTACTGGAAAGCGAAGCATACAGGGAAGCTTGCAGCGACCTTGGAATAGATTTGGAGAAAATAGAAGAACAGGAGAACGATCCCGGCCTGGGTAACGGAGGCCTTGGACGGCTTGCCGCCTGTTTTATGGATTCACTGGCATCCCTGGGATTGCCTGCTTTTGGATGCGGACTCAGATATGAATACGGCCTGTTTAAACAGGCGATAAAAGACGGCTGCCAGGTAGAACTGCCGGATGATTGGTTATCTGACGGGGATACCTGGAGCATACCCCGGTTTAATGAACAGGAAGAGGTACGGTTTGGCGGCAGGGTGGAACAGGCCTGGGAAAATGACAGGATGGTGTTCAGGCATGTAGATTATGAGCCGGTCATTGCCGTTCCGTATGATATGCCGGTACTGGGGTATGGCTCTTCCAGGGTCAATACAATACGCCTGTGGAGCGCCAAATCCCCAAGCACCCTGGATATGGACTGCTTTAACAGGGGGGATTATATAGGGGCTGTCCGGAAAAAGGAACTTGATGAAGTGATCACCAAGGTTCTGTATCCCGAGGACAGTCATAATATGGGGAAGGTACTGCGTTTAAAACAGCAGTATTTCCTGGTATCGGCCACCGTCCAAAGCATGATCCGCCGGTTTAAGAGTAAATATAAAAATATACGGATGCTGCCGGAAAAGGCAGTGATCCACATCAATGACACACATCCTGCGCTTGTGATTCCCGAACTGATGAGGGTGCTGATCGATGAAGAGGGATTGGACTGGGATACAGCCTGGGACATAACTGTAAAAACCTGTGCTTATACCAATCATACCGTGATGAGTGAAGCCCTTGAGAGATGGCCTGTTTCCCTTGTCAGGGAGCTGCTGCCGAGGATATATATGATAATCCATGAAATAAATGAACGTTACTGCAGGTATCTGTGGGAGAAATATCCCGGGCAGTGGGACAGGATCAGCAGGATGGCTGTTACAGCCCATGATGAGATCAGGATGGCCAATTTATGCATTGTCGGATCCAGTTATATCAATGGTGTCTCCCGGCTTCATACAGAGATATTGAAGAAACATATATTTCAGGATTTTTATGCAAGCCATCCGGAAAAGTTCCTGGGGATAACCAACGGCATAGCCCACCGAAGATGGCTGCTCCGTGCCAATTCAAAACTGGCAGACCTTATAAATGAAATAATCGGGGATAAATGGATTGAACAGCCCGAAAGGCTGGAGGAACTAAAAATATATGCGGATGATCCGGGGTTTAAGGAACAATTTAAGCGTATAAAGCATGACAACAAACGGAAGCTGGCTGGTTACATCATGGACGCCAACGGAATTAAGGTTGATCCGGATTCCTTGTTTGATATACAGATTAAACGGCTTCATGAATACAAAAGGCAGCTTCTGAACCTGCTTCATATAATGTACCTGTATAACCGGCTGTCGGAGGATCCCGGATTTGATATGCATCCAAGAACCTTTATATTTGGGGCGAAGGCTGCATCGGGGTATCATATGGCCAAGCAAATAATAAGGCTCATACACTGCCTGGCTGACAGGATTAACCGGGATGAAAGAATTGGGGATAAGCTGAAGGTTGTTTTTCTGAACAATTACAGGGTGTCCCTGGCTGAAAAGATCATTCCTGCAGCCGAGGTGAGCGAGCAGATATCCACTGCAGGTAAAGAAGCTTCGGGTACGGGAAACATGAAGTTAATGCTCAACGGGGCTCTGACCGTAGGAACATTTGATGGAGCGAATGTCGAAATTTACAATGCTGTCGGTGCCGATAACATATTCATATTTGGTATGACGGCCAGGGAAGTGGAAGAGTTGTACCGCAGCGGGTCATATAACCCCCGGAAAATATACGAAAGCGATGATGATTTAAGAAAAATACTGGATCAGCTGGCCGGTGACTTTTTGACCCCTGGCGGCTACCCTGTATTTAAGGATATAGCAGATTCCCTCCTGACAGGAAATGGAGGTATGCCTGATCCCTATATGGTCATCAAAGATTTTGACTCCTACAGACGTATACAACAGCAGGTTGACAAGGAATACCGCTGCCCTGGTATTTGGTGGAAGAAAGCCATTATCAATACAGCCTGTGCCGGTGTTTTTTCAAGTGACTTAACTGTAGGAAAGTATAACGACCGTATATGGAAGCTGTCCGGCAGATGAATATGTTTACCCGGCATAAGAAGGAATGATATGGATGGACGGATTATGGATTTTCCATGATTCTCATGACATAACCTATAGAGAACCGTTTGGCGCAGTTCCCTGCGGGGAAACGATAACCCTCAGGCTAAAGATGTGCTCATCGATTGCTTTAAGTAATATTTATTTAAGGTTGTGGCGGGATGGGGCAGGCGAAAAAAGAATGCCTATGCATCCGGTAATGCCGGATGACGGCCAAATGGTGTATGAAGTTCAGTTCAGGAGCCCTGGTGAACCGGGGCTCCTATGGTATTATTTTATTATAGAAACAAACCATGGGAAAGTTTATTATTACGGCAGCCCCGATGGATTGGGGGGTGTCGGGCAGCTGACCGGCTATCCGCCTCATTCGTACCAGGTAACGGTGTATAAACGGGACTTTACAACTCCCGACTGGTTTAAAAACAGCGTTATGTATCAGATCTTTGTTGACCGCTTCTATAACGGAAACGAAGACGGCAGTTTTATGGCCTATAAAGACGATTGCATATTCCATGATGACTGGTCTGAAACACCCTGCTACAAACCGGATCCCAAAACGGGTGAAATAATGTGCAATGATTTCTTCGGAGGCAATCTGCCCGGGATTATACAGAAGCTGCCCTATCTGAAAGAACTGGGTATAAGCGTGCTGTACCTCAATCCTGTGTTTGAAGCTTACTCCAATCATAAATATGATGTGGGCAATTACAAGAATATAGATCCTATGTTCGGAGATCTTAGGATATTCCGGGAGCTGTGCAGTAAGGCTAAAGAAATGGGGATCAGTATCATTCTTGACGGGGTGTTCAGCCATACCGGCAGCGACAGCGTATACTTCAACAAAAAGGGCAGGTATCCCTCCCTGGGAGCCTATCAGTCCAGGGAATCTCCATATTACTCCTGGTACCGGTTTATACGTTATCCCGACAAATATGACTGCTGGTGGGGTATTCATACCCTGCCGAACGTAAATGAAATGGAGCCGTCCTTCATGAACTATATAATACATGATGAGGATTCGGTGGCAAAATACTGGTTGAAAATGGGGGCCAGGGGATGGCGGTTGGATGTGGTTGACGAGCTTCCGGATGAATTTTTAAAAGCTTTCAGAAAGGCGGTCAAACAGGCAGACGGGGATGCCGTTATTATCGGCGAGGTTTGGGAGGATGCGTCCAGGAAAATAAGTTACGACAGGAGAAGGGAATACTTGCTGGGAGAAGAGCTGGATTCTGTTATGAATTATCCTTTTCGTGATATGGTTATAAAATTTATTATGGGAGAATGGGATGCCAGGCATTTCAACAGGGGGATTGTCAGCCTGTTTGAAAATTATCCCATACACTGTGTATATTCCCTTATGAACATTGTGGGAACCCATGACGTTGCGCGCATAAAAACCATATTAGGCGGGGCTCCGCCCCAGCATACATTAACCAGGGATCAGCAGGCTTTCTATGTTATGACTGATGAACAGGAATACCTGGCACGACAAAGGCTTAAGCTGGTTTCCCTGCTGCAGATGACATTTCCCGGTGTACCATGTATTTATTACGGTGATGAAGCTGGGTTGGCCGGATACAGCGATCCGTTCAACAGAAGGACCTATCCCTGGGGACGGGAGGACAAGGATATATTGGAATGGTATAAGAGAATCATTGGGCTGAGAAACGGTATGGATGTTCTAAAGACAGGTGAGTTCATCCCCGTTTATTGTGAAAACGATGTGTACGGCTTTGTACGCAGAATTCAGGGAGGCAGGAACGTGTTTGGACATCAGTGCAAAGACGGATTCGCCCTTGTACTGGTAAACCGCAGCCGGTATAAGGCATATACCGTAAAGCTTAACATGATAAAATGGGGTGTAGGCAGGTTAACTGACATTCTGAACAACTGTGCTGAATTCTATGCAGAGGACGGTTATTTGACAGTTGAGATACTGCCCCTTAAAGGAAGGCTGATTACCGGTTGACGGTACGGCCTTTTGTTGTATTCGTATAATTTTTGAGGTTCAAAATTAGCAAATTGGCAATTTTTTATAAAATCATTGCTTTTGCAAATATACGGGTGTAAACTTAGAATAGTTCATGTTTGAAATTTTGACATAAGAAGGAGATTTTATGTAAATAAATGAGGATAAGCCGAGAAGGGTGTAGTTAGTATGAGCCAATCAAAAGCTGTAAACAAATATTTGACTGAATACTTTGGTTTTGAGTCCTTTCGTCCCGGACAACAGCAGGTAATTGAGAGCATACTGCAGGGAAATGAAACCGTTGCCATATTTCCTACGGGAAGCGGCAAATCATTGTGTTACCAGCTTCCGGCTCTCTTGTTCCCGGGAGTCACTATCGTAATATCACCTCTTATTTCTCTTATGAAGGATCAGGTGGATCAGTTGAGCAAACTGAATATTCCCTGTACATTTATCAGCAGTATATTATCCGAAAAAGAGGTTGCCAACAGGATTGAAAACATGAAGCAGGGGAAATACAAAATTGTTTATATAGCTCCTGAACGGTTTTATTCCGAGCAGTTTATCGATGCCCTTGAGGGCATAAACATTTCATTTATTGCTGTTGATGAGGCTCACTGCATATCGCAATGGGGACACAACTTCCGGCCGGCCTATCTGAAAATAAAGGACTTAATTGAACGAACGGGCAATCCCGTTGTAGCTGCTTTTACAGCCACTGCCAGCCGGAGAGTGCAGCAGGATATAATCCGCCTGTTGAATCTAAAGAATTACAGGATATTTGTTGACAGCTTTGACCGGCCCAACCTGGAATTCAGGGTAGAACGGCCCGCTAATAAGCAGATGTATATATTCAGGTATATTAGGAAAAATATCGGGAAACCGGGAATTATTTATGCAGCAACAAGAAAACATGTTGAGGATCTTTACCAACTGCTGTACAATAACGGTATTTCGGTTGGAATGTATCATGCCGGGTTGAGCAGCGAGGATAGAAACCTGGCCCAGGAAGCCTTTAGCAAAGGGAAAATATCGGTTATGGTTGCAACCAACGCTTTCGGCATGGGTATAGACAAAAGCAATATCCGGTATATAATTCATTACAACATGCCCAGATCAATTGAATACTACTATCAGGAAGTAGGACGGGCGGGGCGTGACGGCAAACTGGCTTCCTGCATACTTCTTTATTCGGAGTCCGACTATTACCTGAACCGGTTTTTAATTGGCGGGAACTATCCGCCAATCAGGCTGGTTGAAAGTGTCTATAACAGGGTATGTAAAGCAGGCAGAAGGGGTATTAAACTGGAAACCCTTACGAAAAGCCATGCAAACATGTCCAAACAGCTGATAAACAGCGCTGTACGCAAGCTGATAGAATATAATTATGTACAGATAAGGCGAGGGATCGTTTACCGGTTCCTGCCGGGCAGGAAACTGGAACTTACCCAGGAAGATATTGACAAGCACAAAGAGGTGGAACTGGAAAAACTGTCAAAAATGATGGAATACTGCAACAGCAAAAAGTGCCTGCGCTGTTATATACTGGAGTACTTTAATGAAACCCCAGAATTTACGCGCTGCGGCAGCTGCAGTGTTTGCGGTTCGGCTTCAGACGGTACCAAGAAAAAGGTTATCGACGAACTGCTGACAAGTATTTTAAATATAACATCCTCGGAAACAGATATCCGGACGCTGGCCAAAGCTGATGATGCACTTCTCGAAAACCTGAAAACGGTCAGGGAAAAGATAGCCCAAAGAACCGGTATACCCCTATCCAGGATCTTCGATGATAATATGCTGGAAGAAATTGCTGCTGTAAAACCGGTAAATAAGAAGCAGATGATGAAGATCGATGGGATACAGCATTTTGAAGGCCGGCAGTATGCTGATGAATTCCTGGTAGAGGTTCACCGGTACCTGAGGAAAAAAACCATAGTACAACCCCGGTAAAACCTATAATTCCAGTTTTCTATATGAAGATTCTGCCAGGGTGTATAAAATCGCCAGGCTGGGAACTGATAGTATAGCCGCGCTCAGGCCAAGTATGATATATACCCATCCTTCGGGAATGCCTATTTTAAAAAGCAGGGCAGACAGCACTCCCCAGATTATCAGTGATACAAATGTAAGCAGTATGCTGAAAAAACCGTTGAGATTCTGTTTGACGGCTTCCTGAGGATCATTCCACACCAGCTTAGGACGGATCACATCTATAATCAGGTTTAATGTATTAAGCAGAAAGGAACCCAGGATACCCAGAATAAGTATTGTAAACAGTCTCACAGGGGACAGCTGTAAAACAAAAGCAATAATAATAATGGTGAATAAAATGCCAATTCCTGAAATTGCCATCCCGTGGAGCAGTTTAGCTGTAACCTGTTGTTTGGGAGATATGGGTATTACTTTGGAAATCCAGAATGTCTGCCCCTCACGGGACAGGGATGTACACGAAACAATATTAATGCTGGCGGTAAATAAAACAATGGCTAAACCGACAAGAGTAGCCTGTGTTATGAATTGGGGATCTGTTGCCATCGAAATTAGTTCCTGCATATCCCCGCTGCCGCTGAAGTACGGCATAAGCAATAGAAATGGCACCATGATCATGCCTGCCAGCCCGTTTATCATATATATGGGCGTTCTTAAGAAAAGTTTCCATTCTCTCCAGAACAGGGCGGTTACCGGGTTTGAAGTCTTTTGGGTTTTGCGGTTTATTTGCTCGGCTGAAAGGTTTCTTTTTTTACGGCTTACTTCCTGGCCTGACAGCAATCCCTTATAGAAAATCCGGTTCCCCAGCCAAAGAAGGAATATAAAGGCAATCGCCGCAACAGCTATAGTTAATGCGAAATAGAGCAGTCCTTCGATGCCCGGTTTGGAAAGGCTGTAGGTCCCCCAGAGCACATGAGGAAGCTTCTCTCCCAGCTTATCTATAATATTGATTCGGGAAGTCAACAGATCCTGCATAAACTCATCAGGATTACCGTTGGACATTCTCTGAGCAAAGTAGTTTATTGCAACTCCCAGGAATAATCCGAGGAGTCCTCCTATAACCATAAGGAGATCCTTGCTTTTGCGTACGTTAATCAGGCGCATCAGTACCAGGACAAATACCGATGCAATAATCAGCGGAATAACGGGAGACAGCAGCATTATGAACACACTTTTAAACCAGTATGCTATATCCGGCCTTGTACCCACACCGTAAATAATGATAGCGGGAATCAACATGGGGAGAAGTACCAGGTATTCATTTATCAGTATTATCAGGAATTTAGTGCCCAGGATATGGTAAGGCTTTAAGGGAAGCGGAACCAGGATATCTACATCGTTGGAAAAGTAGAAGGCAGATATGATGTAGAATATTCCGAATACAAATATTACAAACTGGCTTGCAAGCAAGCCTATGGTAATGACGATTTCAGGAGTGTTCATAAACACACCTGCTGCGTACACACTGTATAGAACCATGGTGAAGAAGGCTACTAATGATCCTCCGCCAATGATTATGGCCAAAAAAATCAATATAGGTTCCCAGAGGCGTTTCTTCTCCCTGGTAAAGCGATACCGGAGGGCAGAAATCCCAAAATTGACATTCAGGCTGATTTTCAGTAAATTGATAAACTGCTTCATTGTTCCGTCAGCTCCAGGAAAATATTCTCCAATGTTGCGGCGTGTTCGCCGTGGCGGAGTTCATCAAGGTCCCCTATGGCAATAAGTTTACCTTTGTGAATAATGCCGATACGATCGCATAACCGTTCAGCAACCTCCAGGATGTGGGTTGAGAAGAAAACAGTATTTCCCTTGTCGCAGTGTTCCCGCATAAGCTCTTTGAGCAGATGGGATGACCTGGGGTCCAGGCCGACCATGGGTTCGTCCATAATCCAAAGGGCAGGGTTATGAATCAGTGCGCCGGTAAGCAGTATTTTTTGTTTCATCCCGTGTGAATAGCTTTTTATCAAATCATTTGCTGCATCAACCAAATCAAACATTTCCAGAAAATAATTCAGTCTCTGTGTTTTCAAATCCACAGGGACCTGGTAGACATTTGCCATGAAATTAAGGTATTCCAGGCCTGTCAACCGGTCGTATATAACCGGGGAATCGGGTACGTATCCGATATTCCTTTTCGCTTCAGTGGGATCTTTCTGGTTGTCAAAATCGTTAATAATTATACTGCCTTCATCCGGGTTTAACAGGCCTACCATCATCTTGATTGTGGTAGTCTTCCCGGCACCGTTCGGGCCTAAAAAGCCGAATATTTCTCCGGGCCTGACATGAAGATTGAGGTTATCGACAGCTCTGACTGCCCCTTTGTTGTAGCTCTTTGACAGGTTACTTATTTTGATCACCGCTTAAACCTCCCTTTTGAAACTATAATCATTATATCAACTGATATAAGTGATTACAATTACCAGTGAACATATTCCAAAAAATATTTTTCTTGCAGGAGCGTAAACATTTTACCGTACATTTTATTTTACAATAAACAGGAACCAAACAGCTTTATTTTTCCACTCACTATAAAAGCAAATGTTATTCAGGGTTGTTTCAACAGTAAAAGAAGTTACGTGCTGCATCTCTCCTGAGGCTGTTTGTTTTTTACTTTTTGATATGTTATAATTTGAACAAAACAGAAAAGATACCATATAACGGTATTAATCAAAATCAGAAAAGGATGTATATAGGTGGAACTGGTATTTTGTGGAGGAGCAGGGGAAGTGGGAGCCAGCTGCTGCCTGCTGAGGGTTGACGGGAAAAATATACTTTTTGATTCGGGGATTCGCATGGATTCCACACAGGATAAGCTTCCCGATTTCCGTATTATCCAGGAAAAAGGCGGCCTGGACGCTGTATTTATCAGTCATGCCCATCTGGATCATACGGGGGCCCTGCCGCTGATCAGCAGGGAATATCCCAATGCCCCTATATACATGACTCATGCGACAAAGGATCTGGTGCGTGTGCTGCTGTATGACAGTTTAAAAGTCATGGGCCAGCAGGAAGGGGAAATCCCCATATATGCCGAGGTGCATGTTGAGCATATGCTGAACCGGATCCTGTGCTTTTCTCCTGAATATACAATACGGCCTTTTAATGATTCGGATATAAAGGTCACATTTTATCATGCCGGCCACATTGCCGGTGGCAGCTCTATTTTTTTGCAGAGCGGGGAAGGCAGCGTATTTTATTCCGGTGATATTTCGTTGACAAATCAATTCACTGTGGGAGGAGCTGTAATTCCTAAGCTAAGGCCCGATATAGCTGTTATAGAATCAACATACGGTGATAAACTTCATGCCAACCGGCAGACGGAGGAAGAGCGGCTTGCCCGGATGGTCGGGGAAGTTATAGAGGAAGGCGGAAAGGTACTTATACCCGCCTTTGCCCTGGGACGGGCCCAGGAGGTTATACTGATTTTAAAGCGTGCCATGAACAGGAATAAACTGCCCAGGTTTAAAGTGTTTGTTGATGGAATGGTACGGGAGATCTGCCGGATGTATCGTTTAAATCCCAATTACCTGCGCAGCAGCCTGGCCAAAAGGATCTGGAGGAATATAGATATTTTTTTCGACGAGTGGATACAGCCCGTTACAAACCGTACCATGCGGGAAGCTGTAATAGAAGATTCCGATCCGTGCTGTATTATTTCCAGTTCGGGTATGCTGACAGGAGGGCCAAGCCAGTGGTACGCAGAAAAACTGGCAGGCGACCGAAAAAACTTTATAGCAATAACCGGCTACCAGGATGAAGAAGCGCCCGGCCGGCGGCTTCTCGATTTGCTTGATTTACCTGTTGAAGACAGGTTTTTGCAGTTGGGGGACAAACAGGTTCCCGTTAGATGCCGCGTGGAAAGCTATAGTTTATCCGCCCATGCCGATAAAACTCAGCTTATTGGATTGGTGCACAATCTGTCTCCCAGGCAGGTGTTTCTGGTTCATGGCCAGGAAGAAATAATGACGGTTCTGGGGAAGGACCTGCAGGCGGACTACTGGGGCAGGGTGTATCTGCCGGCCAATGGCGAAAGTTATAACATCCGGCTTAAAAGGCAGCGGAAACAGCTGGAAAGGCCGGCGATTCCTTCACTTGGGAAGGAAAGCTTTCCGGAGGAGCCGGATCTCGGGGAGCTGTGGAAGCACATTCTGAAACATGACAGCAAAAAGAGATCTTTTACAGTTGAAGAACTTTTCAGTATATGGCACGGCGGCCGGACACCTGAGCTTCAGCAGATCAGCAGACTGGCACAACTGCTGCAGGACTCAGATTACTTTGAACCAGACAACCGGCGTCCTTTTCTTTATAACCCGCTGTCCCGGCAGGAAGTGGACCAGCGCCGGCAGGAGAAGGAAGGCCCCATGGAAGTTAACCGGATGCTTGCATTGCTGGAGGAATTCTTTCCTCCCGAAACCGGGTTGTATAAGAAAGGAGCCAGGTTTGACGAAAAAATAGCCCTGCTGTATTTTAACTTTCCAAAGGCAGCCGGTAAAGCCTATGAGGATCGGCTGCGGGAGTTTGAGGCAGTAACCGGCTGGAAAACAGAGATTAATCAGGAATGCAACCTGGAGGCAGCAGAAGATCTGTTGATAAGCCTTCTGCCTCAGGGGACCTATTTATCGGGCAAGCTGTCATATTACCGTTTGCAGGGATATTTCAAGGCCAGTATAGAAGGGGATGTAGATCATGAAAGTATAAAACAGCGGTTTCTGGAATCTACCGGCCTTGAATTGATCCTCAATGATGAAGAAAAAGCAGAACCTGCTGCACCGGTATCAGCACAGCCGGGCCAGATGGAACAGAACAAGGTTTTCAAACTCATAGATGAGGTTTTTACCGGTAAACCTCATAGATTGTATAGAAAAGGCCTTAAGAAGGATGAAACGGGCTCATATGTGGAATTGTCCTTTGTATCACCGGAGATAGGAGCACAGTATGGTGATGTGATTGAACAGCTGGAGAAAATAACGGGATGGGCCATGAAGATAAACCCCAATCCCAACCAGAATGAGATAATCAAGCTGGCAAGGCGGTTGATGGAGGGAAACGGCCTTAGACTGAAAAGAAACCCCGGCTTTTACCAAATGGAGAAGGCTGTCCGGGTTATACCTGCGGAAGAGTGGGATGAAAATATTTTCGAAAGCCTTAAGCATGAATTCTACAGGCAAACAGGCTATAACTTGCTCAAAGATTAGGATAAATGTTATAATTAGTTAATGGCTGGAATATGCCATTTGTATTTTTATAATCAATTAAGTAAGCCTGTCTGGAACAATATAATAATACTTGGAATTGGAGGATGTAAAAGTGAAGGTTAGGAAAGCTATTATTCCTGCAGCCGGGCTGGGGACAAGATTTTTGCCGGCTACAAAGGCACAGCCAAAGGAGATGCTGCCTATAGTGGACAAGCCCACTATACAGTATATTATTGAAGAAGCAATTGATTCCGGTATTGAGGAGTTTCTTATTGTTACAGGGAGAAACAAGAGATCGATTGAGGATCATTTTGACCGTTCCCTGGAGCTGGAAGAGGCTCTGCAAAAAAGCAACAATGCAGATTTGCTCAAACTGGTTGATGATATTTCCAACATGGTGGATATTCACTACATAAGACAAAAGGAGCCTAAGGGGCTGGGTCATGCAATCTACTGTGCGCGTTCGTTTATCGGAGACGAACCTTTTGCCGTCCTGCTGGGGGATGATATTGTTTATTCCAAAACCCCCTGTCTTAAACAGATTATTGAGGTTTACAATGAATATAAGACCACCGTTTTGGGATGCCAGCATGTGTCCCGGGAAGATGTTAACAAATACGGTATTGTTAATGGGATTGAGATTGAGGACAAGGTGTACAAGGTAAAAGAGCTGATAGAAAAGCCGGATGTTGATAAAGCTCCCTCCACCCTGGCAATTCTGGGGCGGTATATTATCACTCCCAGGATATTTTATTACCTGGCCCATACAAAACCCGGGATTGGAGGGGAAATACAGCTGACTGACGCGCTGCAATCCCTGGTTTCGGAAGAAGCTATATATGCTTATGATTTTGAGGGTAAAAGGTATGATGTAGGTAACAAGCTCGGCTATCTTCAGGCAACCGTTGAATTTGCCCTGCGCAGGGACGATCTCAAGGCCGAGTTCGGTGAATATTTGAGGGATTTTGTACAGGGCAATTTGCTGACTTAGCATATCATACTGCGATTTTATATGCAGTTTTATATTTTATGTGAAATGGTGTATGGAACGTTTTGAGATTGATATGGTAATAATATTTATTGGCATGACAGACAATAATAGCGGTGTAATGACTAAAGCGTTGTAAAAAGGAGGAATTCTGCGTGGATTACAGGGAAAAATACAGGCAATGGCTGGATAGTCCGGTTATAGATAAAGCTACAAAAGAAGAACTGGCTGCAATAGAGAATGATGAGAAGGAACTGGAGAGCCGGTTTTACAAGGATCTGGAATTTGGTACCGGCGGCCTCCGCGGAATTATTGGGGCCGGCTCCAACCGGATGAACAGGTATACTGTGGGAAGAGCCACGCAGGGCCTGGCAAACTACATAATAAAACACGGCAGGGATGCTATGGACAGGGGAGTTGTTATAGCTTATGACACAAGGAGGATGTCGAAAGAGTTTGCCCTGGAAACTGCCCTTGTGCTGAATGCAAACGGGATCAAGGTATACCTTTACGATGAGATGCAGCCGACGCCCATACTGTCTTTCAGTGTAAGGGAACTCGGCGCTGTTTCCGGAGTTGTTATAACAGCCAGTCATAACCCCCCTGCATACAACGGTTACAAGGTTTACTGGGAGGACGGCGGACAGGTTCCTCCAGGACGCTCTGAAGAAATAATCAAAGAGGTATACGCTGTAAAAAGCTTTGAAGAAATTAAAACCATCAGCAAAGAAGAGGCTGAGAACCGGGGGCTTTTGAATATAATAGGCAAGGATGTGGTAGACCGGTATATTGATCGGGTTAAGAATTTATCCATTAACAAGCAGCTGATTAAGGAAATGGGCAGCCAGTTGAAGATTGTATATACTCCAATCCACGGTACCGGCAACAAACCCGTCAGGCGTGTGCTCAAGGAACTGGGTTTTGAGAACGTCATGGTGGTATCTGAACAGGAAATGCCCGATCCGGAATTTCCTACCGTTAAATTCCCTAATCCCGAGGAGCCGGAGGTTTTTGAATTGGCCATTGAAATGGCTAAAAATAATGAAGCCGATATAATAATCGGAACCGATCCCGACTGCGACAGGGTAGGTGTTGTTGTCAGAGGTTCTGATGGCAGATACATATTCTTAACGGGAAATCAGACCGGGGCGTTACTGGTTGACTATGTGCTGGGAGCTTTGCAGAGGCAGGGAAGGCTGCCTGCTGACGGAGCTGTCATTAAAACCATTGTTACAAGTGAAATAGGGCGGGAGATAGCCAAGTCTTACGGGATTGAGGCTGTAGACACCTATACAGGGTTTAAGTTTATATGTGAAAAGGTACAGGAATTTGAGGATGAGGGAGACAAAACATTTTTATTCGGCTATGAAGAGAGTTTTGGATACCTTGCGGGTGATTTCGTCCGGGACAAGGATGCGGTAATTGCTTCAATGCTGATTTGTGAAATGGCTGCTTACTACAAATCCAGGGGCATGAATCTCTATGACGGTTTGGTTGAACTGTGGCAAAAGTTCGGATACTATCATGACGCCCAGGAATCCGTATATTTGGAAGGCAGGGAAGGGATGGCCAGGATCAAGGAAATCATGGAAGACTTCCGGCACAACCCCCCGGTACGGGTCTGTGGGACAGATATAGTAACCATTCAGGATTACAAAGAACTGAAAGCATATTATCCCGGGAAGGACAGGATTGACCCAATCAACATGTCGGTGCCGTCAGATGTGCTGCGCTACAGGCTTGAAGACGGTTCCTGGTTTGCAATCCGGCCGTCGGGTACCGAGCCAAAGATAAAACTGTACTTCTCGATCGTCAGGAAAAGCCTTGAAGAAGCGGAGAATGATATGCAAAGGTTTGTTACCGAGGTTATGGCCAGAATACGTTAGAGAGGCGTGATTGCTTGAAAAATGTTGATACGTTTTTGTTTGATCTTGACGGGACTCTCCTGCCAATGGACCTTGATGAGTTTACCCGGCTTTATTTCTGTGAAATAGGCAGGGAGTTTAAGGATATAATGGAACCGGAAACCCTGGTAAAATACATATGGTCGTGTACAAAAGACATGATCAGCAATACGGAACGGCGTACCAATGAAGAGGTCTTTATGGACAGCTTTGCAAAACTTGTGGGGGAAGATAAACTCAATTTTTACAGGGAACGGTTTGACAGGTTTTATGATACCGCTTTTTTGAAGACAAAAAAATGTATCGGCAGTGTTCCCTGTATCAGGGAAAGCGTATATATCCTCAAAGATAAGGGATACCAGGTTGCCATCGCTACAAATCCTCTTTTCCCTGAAAAGGCAATTTTACACAGGATCAGATGGGCGGGGCTGAAACCTGAGGATTTTATATATATTTCCTGCTATGAACGGAACTGCTACTGCAAACCCAACAAGGAATTCTACGAGGAAGTGCTGGAGGAGATTGGGAAAAAGCCTGAACAGTGTATAATGGTCGGAAACGATGTACAGGAGGATTTAATCGCCGGCTGTTTGGGAATGAAAACATATCTTATAACCGACTACCTGATTCACAGGACCGGTGAACCGATAAAGTGTACATATAAAGGGACATACCAGGATTTCTACAGGTTTGTTATGGGTTTACCGGCATTGGCGTCCGTTCTTAGCCTTAAGCGCCAGCAGGCGGAATGATATTCTTCTATCAATCAATGAGCATAGTTTTGAGCATAGTTTGAAGAATACTATGGAAATCACCTTGTGAAAAGGCTTAGAACCTGTCGGCGAAGTGAAGCGGGTACGCTGATTACCAGTTGTATGCCGTCGAAAATTATGATACAATCCCATTGGGAAAAGCACCTCGATGCTTTTATATTTTATTGCTGTGGGAGGAGAACATGTGATAAAGGTGAGAGTGCCTGCCACTGCCGCAAATATCGGGCCTGGGTTCGATTGTTTGGGAGTGGCTCTCAATATATATAACGATATAGAAGTTGAAGAATGCAATGAAGGATTAAGTATTAACATATCGGGCGAAAGATGCGGGGATGTGCCTGTTGATGAAACCAATTTGGTGTATAGGTCCATGAAGAAGGTTTTTGACGTGGCCGGTTTTTCTCCCAAGGGCATAAGGCTCAATCAAAAAAACGGCATCCCAATTACCCGCGGCCTGGGCAGCAGCGCAGCCTGTATAGTGGGCGGCATGACCGCTGCAAATGCTTTGGCCGGGTTTCCTTTTGATAAAAATGAACTGATGAAGATGGCTGTTGAGGCAGACGGCCATCCCGATAATGTTGTTCCGGCCATGATGGGCGGAATGACGGCGGCATGTATGGAAGACGGCGAAGTCTTATATGTAAAAATCCAGCCCCCCGAGGGGATTAAGTTTGCTGTAATGATACCTGACATAATGGTTAAGACTGCAAAGGCGAGAAAGATAATTCCCCGGACGATACCCCTGGAGGATGCGGTGTTCAATATAGGCCGTACTGCTGTGCTTGTCGCGTCTTTTTTGACGGGAAGCACCGATAATCTTATGACGGCAACCCAGGATCGGATTCACCAGCCGTATAGGAAGGCTCTTATTCCCCACTGGGACGAGGTATACTCTTATTCGCGGGAATTAGGCGCTAAAGGGGTGTTTTTGAGCGGTTCAGGGCCTACGATTATTGCAATACTGGATAAGGGCTATTCTCATTTTGTCCAGCAGATGAAGGTGTTTGTCTCATCATTTGAAGAACACTGGGAGGTAAGGATTGCTGACTTTTGTCATCATGGAGCGGTAACGTGTTGATTTATATAAACCGGTTGTATAAGTGCTTTTGCTTGTCATCACCTATATCAAATAAGGGGTATAGAAATGGAAAGTCAGAGGACTGCAATAGAGGATCAGTTGAGAAGGCGGGGATATAAGCTTACAAAACAGCGGGAAGCTATTATAAAAGTATTGGACAGTCTGGAAGAAAACCTGGCAACAGCTCAGCATATTTTTGAGAAGGTCACGGAAACAAATCCCGGTACCAATTTTTCTACGGTATACAGGAATCTGGATCTTCTTGTTCAGGAAGGTATTCTGCGAAAAACATCCCTTGGGCATGAGGCTTCCTATTATGAACTGGTGACGAATGATACCCACCATCATCATATGATCTGTAAGGAATGCGGAAAAATTCGGTGCATAGATTACTGCCCCATTAAGGATATACCGCTTCAGGAAGACGGATTTGTACCTGTTGATCATAGACTTGAAATATATGGTTTTTGTAAAGAGTGTTTGGGAAATGCCAATATTCTGGATGATGAAAGGGGGAGAGACCGGGAGTGAGTATGTGGTTTATTGAGGATGAGACACCGGGATACAAGCTCCAATGGAAAATCAACCGAGTTTTACTTCAAAAACAAACCCCATATCAGTATCTGGAAGTAATAGAGATGGAGGAATTCGGACGAGCACTATTGCTGGACGGCGCAATCCAGATAACCGAAAAGGATGAATTCATTTATAATGAGATGATTTCCCATGTACCTATGCTTACCCATCCTAACCCCGGAAAAGTGCTGATAATCGGCGGAGGCGACGGGGGAGCGGCGCGGGAGGTGCTTAAATACAAGGAAGTAGAAGAGGTTCAGCTGATTGAGATAGATGAAGAGGTTATCAATGCTATTCGGGAATTCTTTCCCGGCTTAGCCGGCGTTTTTGATGACCCGCGCTTTAAACTGATTGTGGATGACGGAATAGAGTTTGTTAAGTCAAAACAGGACGAATATGATGTTATAATAGTAGATTCTTCGGATCCGGTGGGACCGGCTGTAAATCTGTTTGAATATCCTTTTTATAATGACTGTTTCAGGGCTTTAAAACAGGATGGCATATTGAATATTCAGTCCGAATCACCTTTTTTCAACCGGGATATCATTAAAAAAGTAACAGGGATATTAAACGGATTATTCGAGTATGTGAACACTTATTTAGCTTGTATTCCAACTTATCCAAGCGGTTTATGGAGTTTTACCATGGCTTCCAAAGCATACAATTATTCGGGTGCGTCATTGGAAAGGGCTAGGGGCATGAATACACATTATTTTACACCGGATGTTTTTCAGGCCTGTTTTAAACTGCCCAGGTTTGTGCATGATTTTTTGAAAGAATAGAGTTTATTAATATAACATATGCATCAATCATATAAAACGGGTGGTTTCATTGCATGAAGGACACAGGGACAGAGTTAAGAGCAGGTTTTTGAATGAAGGCCTTGATGCCTTTGAAGATCACCAAATATTGGAACTTTTGCTATTCTATTCAATACCCAGGAAGGACACCAATGAGCTTGCTCATACGTTGATCAGGAAATATGGATCATTGTCTGCAGTGTTTGAAGCTGATCCTGCGGATTTGATGTCAACACCCGGAATCGGGAAGAATTCGGCGGTTTTGCTGAATCTTATTCCATCTCTGGCACGAATTTATTTCAAGGACAAATGGGGGCACAAGCCCAGGCTTAATAGTACGGCGAAGGCAGGAGAATACCTGGTTTCTTTGTTTTCCGGAAGATTGTATGAGGTTTTTTACGTGATCTGCCTTGATGCGCAGAACCGGCTGAACCATGCCTGCCTGGTCCATGAAGGGACTATTGATCAGGCGCCGGTGTACCCGAGAGTTATAGTCGAGGCTGTTTTACGCCATCAGGCTCACAGCGTTATACTGGCGCATAATCATCCGGGCGGGACTTTGGAACCCTCTCAGGCAGACATAAATATAACGCGCAAAATAACTGCCGCCCTGGAGACCATATCGGTCAGGGTGCTGGATCATATAATTGTTGCTGACGGCAAGTATTTCAGTTTTGCCGATCACGGGCTTATAAAAAACTGATAAACAGTATTTGTTTCTAATACGGACGAAGCGTTAACATGGAAGGGGAAGAGAATTGAGCATACTGATAAAGAACGGCAGGATTCTTACCATGGCCAACCGGAATTATGATCGGGGGGACATATTGATAGAAGGAAACAAGATAAAAGAGATAGCTGAAGATATACCTGCCCCTGCAGGAGCGGAGATTATTGATGCCCGGGGAATGTGGATTATGCCGGGCATAGTGGATGCTCACTGCCATATAGGGATGTGGGAGGATGGAATCGGTTTTGAAGGAGCCGATGGCAACGAGGAAACCGACCCGGTCACCCCGCATCTTCGTGCAATAGACGGAATCAATCCCGGGGATAACAGTTTTCGTGAAGCCAGGGAACACGGTATTACAACTGTAGTAACAGGCCCCGGAAGCGCTAACGTGGTGGGCGGCCAGTTTGCTGCCCTTAAAACCTATGGGCGCAGGGTAGACGATATGATAGTAAAAGCGCCCCTGGCTGTAAAGGTTGCATTGGGAGAGAATCCCAAAAGAGTATACGGCGAGCAGAGAAAATCACCTTCAACCAGGATGGCAACTGCTGCTATACTGAGAGAAACCCTGATAGAAGCCCGGGACTACAAACGTAAAATGGAATTGGGGAAACAGGATCCGGAAAAAATGCCGGACAGGGATCTGAAAATGGAGATAATGGTAAAGGTACTCGACCGGGAACTCCCGTTAAAAGTTCATGCTCACCGGGCTGACGATATACTGACAGCTATTAGAATCGCCAGGGAGTTTGATGTTGATATCACCATTGATCACTGTACCGAAGGCCATAAAATTACCGATTTTTTGCTTGAGGAGAATGCCAGGGTTATTGTGGGCCCGTTATTAACCGACCGGAGTAAAGTAGAGCTTAAGAACCTTACGTTTAAATCGCCGGCCGTTCTGTCAAGGGCAGGGCTGAAAGTTGCCATTATGACGGATCATCCCGTTATTCCCATTCAATACCTTCCCGTCTGTGCTTCCATAGCGGTGAGAGAAGGAATGGATGAGATGGAAGCATTAAAAGCCATTACCATTTATCCCGCATGGGTCAGCGGGCTTGACGACCGGGTTGGAAGCCTGGAGGAGGGAAAAGACGCTGATATTGCTATCTTTGACGGGCATCCGCTGGACATACGCTCCAGGACCCGGATGGTTTTTATAGACGGCAGGCTGGTTTATAAAAAAGAATAGCAACAATTCTATATGTGAAGTAGTGAACGAATAATGGACAATATACAGACAGATAAACCGGTAATAAGGATTTCCGTACGCAATATAGTGGAGTTTCTCCTTCGTTCTGGCGATATTACGTCGTCAGGATATGTGGGCATGCACAGCCTTCAGCAGGGAGCGGCAATCCACAGGAAGATTCAGAAGGAGATGGATGAAGGCTATCAGCCTGAAGTCAGGTTATCCTTCGAGGTGCCTTTTGACGACTTTGTCCTTATGGTGGAGGGCATTGCCGATGGTATAATAACTAACCGGGACGAGGTCATTGTTGATGAGATAAAGAGCACTTTCACGCCTCTGGAGATAGTGGATCAGGAGTACAATCTGCTTCACTGGGCTCAGGCCAAGTGTTACGCCTGGATGTATATGTCAAAGATTGATATACCGGGTATCACGGTCAGGCTCACCTACTATAATATAGACACAAAGGATATAAAACGGTTTCAGCAAACCTTTTGCTATGAAGAATTACATCAGTTTTTCATGGATCTTGCATCCCGGTATGCAAAATGGGTCCGGTTTTCCCTCGGGCATGCTAAGCAGCGGGACAGGTCTATAAAAGGCCTGCCCTTTCCTTTTGCTGAATACAGAAAGGGGCAGAGGGAAATGGCCGTTGCTGTTTACCGGGCTATCAGGGACAAAAGAATGCTGTTTGTCCAGGCCGCTACAGGAACGGGTAAAACCATATCTGCATTGTTTCCTGCGGTTAAGGCTATGGGAGAAGCCATAGGGGAAAAAATATTTTACTTAACCGCCAAAACCGTGGCCAGGCAGGTTGTTGAAGAGACGCTCCAAATCATGAAGAATGCAGGGCTTACATTCAAAAGCATAACCATTACTGCGAAGGAAAAGGTATGCTTCTGTGATTCAATGGTATGCGATCCTGAAGAATGTGAGTATGCCCGCGGGCATTATGACCGGGTCAATGACGCTGTTATGGATGTTTTAACTAACGAGGATATGATTACCCTGGACATAGTTGAAAAATATGCAAAAAAACACCGGGTCTGTCCGTTTGAATTTGAACTGGATATTTCCCTCTGGGTGGATTTTGTAATATGCGATTATAACTACCTGTTTGATCCGGCTGCGTATTTAAGGCGCTTTTTTGATAACGGCGGTGACTACATATTCCTGGTTGATGAAGCCCATAACCTGGTGGAAAGGGCCCGCGACATGTATTCGGCTGAGCTTTCAAAAAAGGCCTTTATGAAACACAAAAACCTGCTTAAGCAGTTTGTCCCCAGGGCATATAAGGAATATGTCAGGATAAACAAGATGTTTATCCAGATGCGCAAAAAAATTGAGCAGAAGTATGGAATGATTACAATCGATTTTCCGTCGGAATTATGCAGTCATGTAGAGAGGTTTGTCCTGGCTGTTGATGATTACCTGGTTGAGAACCGGCATAAAAAAGTTGATGAAGATTTTTTGGAACTGTTTTTTGGCTGCAGGGCATTCATCGCGGTATCCAACCTGTATGATGAACGCTATGTGACGTATGTTACCCGGGCAAATGACGAGGTAATACTGAAATTATTCTGCCTGGATCCCTCTTATCTGCTTCGTAATGCGTGCAATAAGGGGAGAGCAGCCGTATTCTTTTCCGGAACGCTGCAGCCGCTGCACTTTTATAAAGATATGCTGGGTGGAGAGGAGGACGATCGAATCATTTACCTTCCTTCGCCGTTTCCGCCCGAAAACCTTTGCGTGGTGGCAGCAGGAAATATATCAACGAAGTATAAGGACAGGCAGGACAGCTGTGAACTGCTGGCACGGTATATCAGGAAAGCTGTGGAGTTGAAAACGGGAAATTACTTTGTATTTTTCCCGTCTTTTGAGTATATGAGAAATGTTTATGAGCTGTACAGTTCCCTATGGCCCGGGGAGCAGATCATTGTACAGGATCCCAATATGAGCGAAACCGAGCGAAAGGATTTTCTGTCCTGCTTTTGCGAAAATCCCATCCGTTCCCTGACTGCTTTCGCCGTTATGGGAGGTATATTTTCAGAAGGAATCGATCTCGTAGGTGAACGCCTTGCAGGAGCCGTTATTGTTGGTGTCGGATTACCCCAGCTGTCCCTGGAGCGGGACCTTATCCGGGATTATTTCAACAGGACAAAGGGATTGGGTTTTGAATATGCATACATGTTTCCCGGCATGAACAGGGTTCTGCAGGCAGCGGGAAGGGTGATACGAACCCAGCAGGACAGGGGCTTTGTATTGTTGCTGGACGGAAGGTTTTTGCAGAGGCGCTATCTCAGCCTGTACCCCGGGGAATGGAGATACTACAGGAGAGTTGGTTCGCCTGAGGAGGCGTCAAAGGTAATAGCAGATTTTTGGTACCAGAAGTAATCTAAAAGAACTAGGAGTCGAGGAATAATATGGATGTCAAAGTCTTAATATCGCAAGTAGTTGTATTGTTTTTAGTTTTGGTTTTCGGTTTTATTGCAAGGAAGAATAATGTTATAACAGGAGATATGACCGAAAAGCTGTCCGATATCATATTGCGGCTTACTTTGCCGCTTTTAATCATAACTTCGTATAATTTTGATTTATCAACGGAAATGCTTCGTAACGCCGGACTGGCCTTTATAATTTCATTGGGGATCCACCTGTCTTCCATGGTGATCAGTTCATTTGTATACCGCAGGTATCCTCACAGGGTAAAGAGCGCACTCCAGTATGTCACGGTATTTTCCAACTGCGGTTTTATGGGTTTTCCTGTACTTCAAAGCATATACGGAAGCATTGGTGTATTTTATGGTTCCATGTATAATATTCCCTTCAGCGTCCTGACACCGTTATACGGTATACTGGTTTTTTCCGGGAAAAGCGACAGGGAAGGGATAAAAAAAATACTGGTGCATCCTGTCATACTTTCAGTTGCGGTGGGCATGGCCCTGTTTCTTTTCAGGCTGAAGCTTCCGGCACCTCTGTATAACGCAGCTTCAATGGTAGGTTCCATGACTTCGCCACTGTCGATGCTTATTGTGGGTGCGCTGCTTGCCAATCTGCCCTTTAAGGAAATGTTCAGAGGTTTCCCGGTATATCTTGGCAGTTTTGTGCGTCTGATTGCCATGCCTTTGCTGTTCTATCTGATATTGAAGCCATTTTCCATTCCGGCAGATATTTTGAACATATCGGTGATACTGACTGCTATGCCGGCTGCTGTCAATACCGTGATATTCGCTGAAAAATACGGTGGTGACAGCGAATTGGCATCGAGAATTGTCGGGATATCCACAGTTCTTTCTGTTATGACGATTCCTTTGATCATGCTGGCGCTGCAGTAAACCGGCATGACAAACGATAAAAGCCAATAAGTCCGAGGAGGTGTACTTATGTTTAATGGCAAGGTAGCCGTTGTAACCGGCGGCGCCCAGGGTATTGGAAAGGTTATTTGCGAAGAATTCAAAAAAAGGGGAGCCCGTGTGTGCGTTATTGATAAGCAGCCAAATGAATATTTTACAGGGGATATAGCTGACGAACAAACCCTTCGTACATTTGCGGACAAGGTTATTGCCGATTACGGCAATATAGATTTCCTTGTCAATAACGCATGCCTTTCACGGGGAGGCATTCTGGACTGTTCTTATGAGGATTTTAACTACGTTCTCCGCACGGGAGTTGCTGCTCCTTTTATGCTGGCAAAGCTGTTTATGAATAATTTCAATAAAGGTGCAGCCATTGTAAACATATCATCCACCAGGGACAGAATGAGCCAGCCAAATACCGAGAGCTATACCGCCGCAAAAGGCGGAATTTCTGCGTTGACTCATGCGCTTGCAGTCAGCCTTGCCGGAAAGGTCAGGGTGAACTCAATAAGCCCCGGATGGATTGATACCCATGGAAACGAATACCATGGCCCGGATGCTGTCCAGCACCCCGCCGGAAGGGTGGGGAATCCTCTTGACATTGCCAATATGGTTATGTTTCTCTGCAGCGGCAAGGCAGGTTTTATTACCGGTGAAAATATTGCTGTTGACGGCGGAATGACAAAGTTAATGGTCTATCACAATGATCATGGATGGGCGTATGACGCCGGTGAATAACGGAGAACGGTTTTCCGCTGCCGTTCAAAAGCGTGTGCTATTGATGCAAAAATCAACCTGTAATTTACAAACATCGCCAGGAAAATGACTTGCAAAATCTCATAATATGAAATATAATAATTTCAAACTGAATAATGGATTTGAATGTATGCTATCTTCGGGGCAGGGTGAGATTCCCGACCGGCGGTAAAGCCCGCGAATCCCTCGCAAGGGGGATTGACCCGGCGGAATTCCGGGGCCGACAGTATAGTCTGGATGGGAGAAGATGGTTGTTAAATGATGAACCATTGATAATGATAAGCCCCGGGAAGATACCCGGGGCTTTTAGCATTATAAAATGATGAGAGGAGGGCTTAATGCTGTGCAGACAGGACGTGTAAAAGGAATAAAAACGAACTATACAATACGGGATATAACCAAAATTGCCTTGCTTTCGGCTATTGCTTATGTACTGATGGCTTTTGCCGAGTTTCCGCTTCCGCTGTTTCCGGCTTTTTTAAAGTTCGATATAAGCGATTTGCCGGCTCTTATCGGATCTTTTGCCATGGGGCCGGCCGCCGGTGTTATTATTGAATTTGTTAAGAACCTGGTTCATTTCTTGTCCAGGAGCGAAACCGGAGGGATTGGCAACCTGGCAAACTTCGTAGTGGGAGTGTCTTTTGTGTTTCCTGCCGGAATCATATACTCTATGAACAGAACCAAAAAGGGCGCGCTGATTGGCATGATGGTTGGCACCATAGCCATGGCAATCCTTGCTTCGCTGGCAAACTATTATGTCCTTATACCAATGTATGCCAGATTGTTTTCAATGGATGCTGTTTTGAATATGATGTCCAAGGGTAATAAGGCTATTGTGGATCTTAAAACGTATATATTATACGCTGTTATACCGTTTAATATATTGAAAGCCGTTGTTATATCCCTTATTACCATGCTTATATATAAAAAGGTGTCGCCAATCCTCCATAGATGATGCTGTCACCTGAAGCAATAAGAGTTTTATACGTTGAGGCGGGGCTTGTTATGCCCCGCTTTTGTGGTTATAATATAAAGATGTAATTATAGTATTGGGAACGGTGTTATTAATGACAGTATTTACAACACATTCGGAGCAGGAAACGGTGGCTCTTGGCCAGAAGATTGGAAGTTTACTTAAGCCCGGTGCGATTGTGCTGATTTACGGAGATCTGGGCGCGGGCAAGACTGTGCTTTCCCGCGGGATTGCCCGTGGACTGGGGGCTGAGGAAGCTGTCACAAGCCCTACTTTTACCTTAATGCACCGGTACCAGGGAAGGCTTGAGGTCTATCATTTTGATCTGTACCGGCTGGGAGATCCCGAAGAAATACTGGATCTGGGTTACGATGAATTGTTCTACGGCAGCGGGGTGTCGATAGTTGAATGGCCCGAACGCCTTGGTTACCTGGCTCCGGATGAGTGTATAATAATTGATATAGACATTATAGATTATGGCAACACAAGAAAAATATCGATCCGGGCGGTAGGACGGCAGTACCGTGAATTTGAGAAAGGATTGGAAAATCTATGAAGGTGTTAGCGATAGAGACTTCCTCCCTGGTGGTTTCGGTTGCAGTTGTCGAACCAAAAATATTGATAGCGGAATATGTGCTGAACCAGGAAAGGAATCATTCTGAAAAAATGGTTCCGGCGATTGAGATGGTGATGAATGACAGCAGGGAGGATATAAAGAACATTGATGTTTTTGCCGTGGCACATGGACCGGGATCATTTACCGGGCTTCGTATCGGTGTAGCTGCCATAAAAGCCCTTGCACAGGCTTTTAACCGGCCGGTTGTAGGCGTGTCAACCCTGGATGGACTGGCTTTCAACCTGGCGTTTGCAAAGGGGCTCATCTGCCCGATAATGGATGCCAGAAGGCAGCAGGTATATACATCGGTCTACAAATGGAGCGAAAAGGGTTTGACAAGGCTGGAGGAATACATGGCCCTTCCCGTTAGGGATTTGATTTCCCTCCTTGATAAGTGGGATGAACCGGTGAACTTCTGTGGCGACGGAACCCTGGTATATCGGGATATTATTGAGAAGGAGATGGGAAACCGGGCTGTATTTGCCCCGCCGACACATGCCCTGCAGCGCGCCTCTTCCATTGCATGGCTGGCCCTAGAAAAGGCTTTGGAGGGCCAGGTCCTGAAATACTGGGAGCTGAAACCTTTCTACCTTCGCAAATCCCAGGCCGAGCAAAAATTTGGAAGTTTTGATGATTAGGAGGCTCACGATCGATGAGCGGGTATTCTATAAGGCCTATTACCCTTAAAGACGTTGATGAAGTCTGGAATATAGAAAAAATGTGCTTCCCGGTTCCCTGGTCCAGGCAGTCCTTTGTGCTTGAGATTGAGCACAATAAATGTGCACGCTATTTTGTCGCTGAACATGCCGGGACTATTGTGGGCTACGGCGGAATGTGGCTGGTGCTTGATGAAGCCCATATCACAAATATTGCAGTGCACCCGCTTGCCAGAAGAAAAGGGATCGGCGAAGCCCTGCTGAGGGTATTAATGGCTGAAGCCAACCGGTTAGGTATACAGAAGATAACGTTGGAGGTCAGGGATTCAAACACAGCTGCCCGGAATCTGTACGAAAAACTGGGCTTTGTCAGCGTGGGAAGGCGTAAAAGGTACTACAGCGATAATAACGAGGATGCTATTATTATGTGGAATTTGAATATAGGTAAAGTTCTGGAAGCAAAACAGGGGGACTAAACATATGACTGTCAAATCCGGTGTTTTAGCTTATATTATTGCAGTGACGGCTGTTCTTTTATTGTTTGTTATATTTCTTCTTTCAGCTGTTGAACTGGCAGCTTTTGATCCTAAGTTTTACAGAAGCGAGTACAAAAAGCTTGACCGTCCCGCAGCTATCGGAATTTCCGAAGAGGAGCTGTTAAGGGTTACCCGGGAGCTGTTGGGATATGTAAGAGGGCAAAGAGAGGATTTGGATATTACGGCAACGATAAAGAACCAGGAAAGGGCCGTGTTCAATCAGCGGGAAATAGATCATATGAAAGATGTCAGGGTATTGTTTGAACGGGCACAGATGGTGAGAAGGATACTTATCATTGTGTTGTTACTCAGCCTGTCAGCCCTGTATTTCCTTGTCAGAATAAAAATGTTCAGGTATTTATTCAGGAGTTTTTTGTTCTCATTTATATTTTTAATTCTGCTGTTTGGAATTCTGTATATATTGATAAACACGAATTTTACACTATACTGGGATTATTTTCATTACATATTTTTTGATAACGATCTCTGGCAGCTGGATCCACGTACCGATGTCCTGATACAGATGGTCCCCGAGGAATTTTTCTATGATCTTGTTGTCAGGATAATATTTTATTTTATCGGCGGGATGGTGATATTAGGTACTATGCTTGGTTTTACCCATGCCTGGATGTCAAGGCGTGATAAATAAAGCGGGGATAGGGAACGGGCCCTATCCCTTAATGCTGTAAGGCTGATAAAAAAATCTCTTATGGAGGGTATCCAGGTGCTTAATGCTTTCTTATGCTTCACTGCCAAAAATTTTGAATCCTCCGCAAAAGCAAAACAGTACGATAAGCAGGATAAGTATAAGCTGTGAATCATCATTATGGAAAAAGCCTCCGCCGCCGTTTAAAAGAAAAAACAGCACTATAAGTATAAGTATAGTATTATCACCGCCAAAAAAACTTAAAAGATTGGCCACTCACAATCACTCCTTTTATTTACTCTAGTATCATGTTATGTGAGAACGGTCAAAATGTTACTTTACGAGGGATAAAATACGGAATCGGGAGGATACAATAATGCCATACTTTTGTGAAATTAAGAAAAGGCTGAATGAAATTAAGGAAAAAGATGAAATTATAATTCTGGCAATTGAGACTTCATGTGACGAAACATCAGCGGCTGTTGTAAAAAACGGCCGGATTGTTCTCAGCAATAAAATATCGTCCCAGGCTGAACTTCACAGGCACTATGGTGGTGTGGTTCCTGAGATAGCTTCCCGGAAACATGTTGAAGCCATAAACCCGATTATAGATGAAGCCATGAACGAAGCGGGAATTGGATTTGACCGGCTGGACGGCATAGGTGTCACCTACGGGCCGGGCTTGGTAGGGGCTTTGCTGGTAGGATTGTCTACAGCCAAAGCGCTGGCTTATGCCCTTTCCCTGCCGTTGGTGGGTGTAGATCACATAGAGGGGCATATCAGTGCAAATTATATTTCGCACCCTGAGCTTGAACCCCCATTTCTTTGCCTGGTTGTATCGGGGGGACATACTCATCTTGTGTGGGTAAAAAACTATGGAGACTACAAAGTTGTAGGGATGACCCGTGATGATGCAGCCGGAGAGGCATTTGACAAGGTGGCCAGGGTTTTGGGTTTGCCATATCCCGGCGGGCCTTCCATTGACTCTGTTGCTAAAAAGGGTAATGCACAGGCTATACAGTTTCCACGAGCTTATATTGATGAGGATCATTTTGATTTCAGCTTCAGCGGCCTTAAAACTGCTGTCATTAACTATCTCCATAACTTAAAGCAGCGTAATGAGGCTTATAGGATTGAGGATGTTGCTGCCAGCTTTCAACAGGCTGTGGTCGATGTTTTGGTCAGTAAAACAATTAAAGCGGCAGCAAGATTTGGATTATCCAAAATTGCTATAGCCGGAGGCGTGGCTGCAAATTCGGCTTTAAGAAATTGCATGAGTTTACAGGCCCAAAAACATGGATATGAACTGTTTTATCCTCAGCCCGTGTTTTGCACCGACAACGCCGCCATGATAGGCTGCGCCGCGTACTATAACCTTATACATGGGAAAGCAGATGACCTGTATTTAAACGTGGAACCGAGCTTTTCCAAAATCACCGCGAGATATCCACAGAAATGAAAAATGTGGTTACATTACTTGTGGATAATGTGAAAATATGCCGCAAATATAAAAAATAAAAGCAAAAAGCTGTTGATAACTCTGTGGATAATGTGAATATATCAGAATAATCATTATATTGCGAACAAAAGAATTCATCCTGCAAATTTAAAAATTGATGAAATATTTGTTATATGAATAATGCCCTCGCAGTAGGTTAATATAAATGTATGAAACATTGATATAGGAGGGCTGCTATGAAACTAAAGGATATTATGACGACTCATGTTGCAACCATAGGTCCTGACAACAGCGTGCTTGATGCATCAAAACTGATGCAGGCTCACAATATTGGTGCTCTTCCGGTGTGCCAGCAGGACGGCAAGGTCATAGGGATTGTAACCGACAGAGATATAGTTGTGCGAAACATTGCCAATGAAGGGGATCCGAAAACAACGCCTGTAAAAGCTTTAATGACCGAGGAAGTAATATCTGCAAACCCGTCTATGGATGTTGAAGAAGCGTGTGATCTGATGGCACGGCATAAGATACGCAGGCTGCCGGTTGTGCAGAATGACCGGATTGTGGGAATGGTCTCAATTGGAGATTTGGCTGTACGGTACCGTTTTACAGATGAGGCCGGCGAAGCCTTAAGCGAGATTTCCGAACCTTCCAGACCTGAGAATATAATACAATAACTAAAAAGCTCCGGAATACCATATGTATTTCCGGAGTTTTTTGCATATTGTTTTTTTGTTTATTTTATATTTTATGTGGCATACTAGGTGTAGACAGGAGGTGAATATATTATAATGACGTACCAGAATCAAAGCAATAACAACAAAAGAAACAGAACCCTGGTTCCCGAAGCCAGGCAGGCACTGGATCAGATGAAATTTGAAATAGCGAATCAGTTAGGGGTTAATCTGCAGCAAGGTTACAACGGGGATATATCAGCAAAGGATGCCGGCAGAATTGGGGGAAATATAGTCAAGAAACTGATTGAGCAGCAGCAAAGGCAAATGTCCGGCAAATAACAAAATGCAATAAAAAAGCAGGGTTTATTGCAAACCCTGCTTTTTTTATCAATACTACACTTTTGCCTTGGTTTCTCTTTCGCGGAAAAGAAAGCTGATACAATAAGCGCCCGCTATTCCGACAATCGTATATATAATTCTGCTTAACAGTGCATCCCGTCCGCCAAACAACGAGGCCACCAAATCAAATTGAAAAAGCCCCACCAGCAGCCAGTTCAAAGCGCCAATTATTACTAAAACAAGGGATAGGCGATCCATTCCATCAACTCCTCTAATTTAACTTCCCTATTTAATATTCCCACCAATGCAAAAGTTTATAATACTATTTTTCTATTTTTGTTAACATTTTTTATTTTTGAAAAAATATACTGCACTTTCATGTCAGCCGATCTTGTAAGGGTAGCGAAATCTCCGATGAGAATGAGCCTCTTTTTTGCCCGGGAGAGTGCAACATTTACCCTCCGGTAGTCCCTTAAGAATCCCGTGCGGGTATAGAGCCCGGAATCAGTATAGTTGCTTCGGACCCAGTTTATGATTACGTTCTCCTGTTCTTTACCCTGGAAGGAGTCGATGGTATATATATTCTGATCTATAAAATTCATGAAGTAGGAACTCCTGCTGCTAAAGTATTTTTCATTTTCGCGGAAAAGTTCCTTTAGTTTTTCAATCTGCGCCTTGTATGGGGTGATTATACATATGTCCTCCAGCTTTTCCCCCATTTCCAGCAGTTCAGCTGCTTTTTTTACCGACAGAATGGCTTCGCTGATATTATAGTATGTTGAATTTTCCTCGATTTCCGACCTGGTCCGGGGATCCAGCAGCTCCGAGGTATCAATTATTTCAATGGGGTTCAGGGGGAACATAGCATTTCTCTTCTGCCTGGGAACCTTATAATATGCCGAGTCTGTATTTGGATACAGCCTGCCGTCGTAAACCAAATCGGATATAAAGGATACCATATTGGGATTCTCTGTCCTGTAGTTGATATCTAAAAATACGCTGTTAAACCGGTTTCGATCGGTTATCAGCTTTTCAAAAAGGCTCTTTTGCAGTTCCTCGCTGGTGTACAGATCAATCGAAGGATTATACTCCAGCAGCACTTCATTCGGGATGGGGAAGGGAGGAAGCTGCAGGTGGTCTCCTATGATCACGCATTTATTTGCGAAGCTTAAACTGAACAGCGTTTCCGGTATATCCATCTGTGATCCTTCGTCTATTATGACGATATCATAGTTCAGTATTTCCATGTTCCTGTCCAGGTAGAAACCAAGAGGCGTACCCAGGACTATCCTGTTTTTGCCTTCCAGCATGGCCATGTAAGCAGGGCTGGATGTGGAAACAGCCGGTGCATAGGGCAGATCGGATTTAAACTCTATGTTGTTCCCGGTACGCAGGACCCGTACCTTATCCTGGATCAGCTTCTCAAGTATATTGTCCACTGCCACATTGGTTTTTGCCAGTATCAATACGTTTTTGCCTGCGTGATAATACTGCAGGGCGATCTCCTTAATCAGGGTGGTCTTACCTGTACCGGGAGGCCCTTGCACTATCTCAACCGCATTGTTGATACCGTCCAGCGTACATGCCAGTGCCACCGCCTGTTTTTGAGCCTCGTTGGACAGGAGTTCTTTATTGTAGTATGCCTCGTCGGGCAGTACATATATATCTTCAGGAGACAGCGGTGTCTCTTTCCTTAGCCCCAGTATTGCCGACATCAGGGGGGAGAGATTGCCGGTTTTCACATCTTTAATCAACCGTTCAATATAGTTCAAAAGGATGGCATCATTCGAACTTTTTGTAAAAGATCTGATCCTTGCTATTTCATCCTCGTTTATATGCTCCAAGGCTTTCAGTTCGAGAATGTATCCTTCACCATCCTTCTGTTCACGGGATTCAATTACCTCGAACTCGTTTCCCATGTTTGAGGTAAGAATTTCCCCGGGGAAAGAATCGGCGCTCATCCGGAATATGAAAAAGCCGCCAAATTCCACAAGGTACTCGCATTTGATGTCATGATATTTCCGGATCTTGATGTCCAGAATTCTCTTATAGTTTTCCAATTCTTTTATAACTTCATTTTTGTCTTTAACAGGTACCAAACCGGGTTTTGCAAACTGTATTTTACTTGTTGTTTCTTCAACTGGCTCTTTTATGCCTGCTATTTTGTACAGATCGGATTTCAGCAGCCTGTAATCGCCGTTTCTTATCTTCCTGAAGCCCAGCCAGTCCCTGGGTACGGCTTTTAGTATTTCGTACAGAAAGTCTGTATACTGCTTCCGGTCCATAGGTGCCAGTACAGTCACAAGGCCTTTTTTATAGATACCTGATTTTTTTGCATTCTTTATGAATGTATATTTTCTGCACAGGCTGTTTAAATCATATTTTTTCAGGTATTCATTGATCAGCTCTTTGATATTGGCCATGCTGTCGAAATATTTGCGGTGGGATGTATTGTCAAGAGTGGCCAGTCTGCCGGTCCTGGGATTAATGTCGATCCTCGGGATATTTAAAGTGTTGAATATAAACTCGGTAATCTGCTGATCCGGATCGTCAAGTTTGGCTGCATAATGATAATACAAACCGGAAAGGGTTTTTTTATTAAGAAATTCCAGTTCAACCGAGTCAAATTCCTTCGCGCCCATGAGCCTGGGATGAAACACTTTCATTTCAACGGCAGCCCTCATTATTATTTCCCTCTGTACCTTTAAGGGTACGCTTTCCCACCTGCACATGGCACAGTTGGCGATCATATAAATCCAGTCGTTCAATGTAGGCTTTTCTATTCCTACCGCATCGCAAATATATTGAACAACCGGGGTTTTGTCCGAAGGTGCTCTTAAGCTGTAGTATGAGTAAAGCCCTGATAATGTTTTTCCATTCAGGCATTTAAACTTTGTGGTACAGAAATCCTTGTAGCCCATCAGCCTGGGATTGTTTAGCTGCAGCTCCCTGGCACACATAATGAGTATTTCACGGCAGATCTCCCCTGGAACAGATTCCCAGGTTGTTTTTGAATCGTTTTTGCCTATCAGGGCTATCCACTGTTCGATATTCAAATCCGGTATTTCCAGCTGATCACACATATAAGTTATGGTGTCCAGCCCGCTGTTGAAGGACAAAGCGCTGTAGTATGCATACAGGCTGGTTAGTGTCTTGCCGTTCAGGAAGTTCGAAGGTTTGGATAGATCTTCAACCTTCAGCATCCTGGGATTCGGTTTTCCTTCTTCTTCGGCTTTCATGCTGAGAATGCGGGCTGTATACTGTTTCGGCACCGATTCCCATTTAAAATTCTTGTAATTTGATATAAAATGCAGCCATTCCTCAAAGGTAAGATCGGGTATACCGTAAACATCGCATATAAAATCAATGCTGCGGATACCGCCCCGTTCCAGTCCATAAAAACGGGAAACAAAGCTGTACAGGGACATACCGTCTAAAAAATCCATGCCGGTTTTCAGATCGTCGGATGACATCATTCTTGGGTTTGAATAACCCAGCTTCTCAGCGGCTTTATACAGTATGTTTCTTATAACCGAATGAGGGATAACATCCCAGAATACGGTAATGGATTTATCGGTTATATAGGTTATCCAGTCATCCTCGGTGATATCAATGCCCAGCAGATCGCATATATTCTTAATAACGCTGCCCCGTATATCCTGTGATATATTTTTGTAGTAAGCATAAAAGCCCGTCAGGGTTTTCCCGTTTAAGAATTCAAACTTACGGGAAAAATCATCGTTTTTTATAAATATGGGATGAGAGCAGCCTAACTCCTCGCAGGCTTTCAGCAGTATTTTTTTCTTTGCCGCGTTCGGGATGTTTTTCCATGAAAAGATGTTGTTGGAAGCTGCGTAACGAATCCATTCATCCTCCGAAACCTGCGGGATTTCCAGCTTGTCACAAATATTGGTTATTATATGAACTCCTTCTTTTCTGGGGATTTTATTTTTATAATACGAATACAGGCCGTTTAGCGGCTGATTATCTATGAATTTAAAGCGGTGTTTTTCCAGGTGTTTTGAAGCTATAAACCGGGGATTGTGAAGATTAAGTTCCCGTGCTGCCATATACAGTATTTGCTTATGGATGTGATCACTGACCCGGCTCCACAGGAATGAAGGAGGACGTACCGTTTTGTTTTTGCGGCGCAATATTGCCAGGACATCTTCCAGATCATAAAACATGTCTTTTTCCTGATATATTGATGCTTCCACTGATGAAAATCCTCCTTTCTGCCAACTTTAGTTGTAATAACATATATACAAAAACTGATTAAAGCTGCCTATTACGATTATTATAATTATATACTATTTATGTATTTTTATAAATTGTAAGAATTAATAAAAATAAACAGTTTTTTTGTACAGTTTAGACGGATTCCATGATTTGGCTCATATTTTGCGGCATACTTGACAAACTATAAGGGAAAGACATATAATGGCAATGTAAATGCAAACCATTTGCAATATACTCATAAATATTTGAAAAACCTAAGCTTATTTTTTTGTGGTGGAGGAACAGGCAATGAGCCATATACATATATCGGATGGGATTATACCGCCTGTATGGTGGATACCAGGATATGTGATCTGTTTAGCGATAGTTTTTTCAATTTTGAGAAAGACTGATCTGGAAAGGATACGGCAAAGAGTTCCAACCGTTGCCATGATGGCGGCGGTTATGCTGGTTACCATGTCCGTTCCTTTGGGTTTTCTTCCCTTTCATATGAATTTTGCTGCCCTGGCAGGCATGATGCTTGGTCCTGCCCTTAGTTTTGTGTCCGTATTTGTGGTTAACCTTATATTAGCTCTTCTGGGCCACGGCGGTATAACGGCAGTTGGAATCAATACTCTGACGATAGGAATCGAGGCAGCCCTTGGGGGAGCCTTGTTTAAATATCTTAAAAGCAAATTTGGCGGCACTGCTTCTGCTGCCATTTCTACGCTGTCTGCACTTCTGCTGTCTACAGTTCTTATAATATTGTTTCTAAGTTCAATTGGTGTGGTAGATATATGGTCAGGGGAAGGGCTGCTGCATACGCATGAGGAACACGAGGACCATGGTTCCGGAGATGTGGTTTACCGATTGGGTTTCGTAATATTAACCGGCTGGGGCGCTGTACTGGCCGTTATTCTGGCGGGAATATTACTGGAAACCGTAATTTCGGTGTTGATTATAAGATTTTTTATGAAGGTACGTTCGGATATAGTACAACCCGTATCGGAAGAAAACAGGCAATAAGGAGGGGCAGGCATGCATTTGTCGGCTGTAGATCAGATGGCCAATAACGGCAGCAGCGTTTTTCATCGTGCCGGTGTTCCTTCTAAATTGCTTTTGGTATTGGTTTTACTTGTAAGTATTATTGGGACAGGGCATATAATTTATCTGGGTGTTTTAATCGGCTTTATTACAGTATTGCTTATTGTTTCACGGGCGCAGCTTAAGGAGATTGTTCACCTGCTGCTTTATCCGGCTGTCTTCAGTTCCCTGTTTGCGTTATTCAAACTGCAGGAGTCATTGACAGCGGGCATAATCGTTATATTAAGAGGCACGGGAGCGGCTCTTGCAACTTTGTTTCTGCTTGCCACAACACCCTGGATAGAAATATTTGCATTTTTGTCAGCATATTTACCGGGCCTGCTGGTAGATATTTTTTTGTTTACCTATCGCTCTTTTTTTATTTTGGCCGACAGGCTTGGGAATTTACTGCGCAGCATAAGGCTCAGGGGAGGATACCACTCGCTTAATCCGCTGATGAATATAAAAAACATGGCATCTGTTGTGGGTTTGCTGATTTTAAATTCCTTTGAAATGAGTGAAAGGATGTACAAGGTATACCTGCTGAGGGGATATACCGGCGGTATCCCGGTAACAAGAAACTGGTGGAAGCTGACTTATACGGATGGTGTCATTATTTTTCTTTCACTTTTGATCGTAATTGGGACGGTGATATTGTGGAGACTTTGGTAGAGGTACAGTGCATAAAGCATATTTACCCGGATAAAACACAGGTGGCGTTGTGCGGGCTTGATTTTGTTGTGCATGAAGGTGAAAGAGTGGTGGTTTTGGGACCGAACGGGGCCGGAAAAACCACTCTGCTGTCTCACATATTGGGTTTACTGTCGCCTGTCGAAGGCTCGGTACATGTCATGGGCCTGGAACCCGGTAAGAATTTCCGCACCATCCGCCGCAATATCGGAGTTGTGTTTCAAAATGTGGATGAGCAGATAATCGGGCCAACGGTATTTGACGACATTGCTTTTACGCCGAGGAACGAAAGGATAAAAAGGGATGAGACAGAAAGAAGAGTGATGTCAGTAGCAAAAATGGTGGGTATAGAGGATATACTGGAGAAAATACCCCATTATTTGAGCGGCGGACAGAAGAAAAAGGTTGCGCTGGCAGGGGCTATAGTAATGGAACCTAAGCTGCTGGTGCTTGACGAACCCTTCGATGGTTTGGATCCTGTGTCAAAAAGAGAGATGATTGAACTGCTTAACCGGCTGAACCGGGAGAAGAATATAACTTTAATCATAACCACTCATGATGTAAATTTAGTGCCTTATGTTGCCGATATAGTATATGTAATATATGACGGTAAGATTGTCATGCGGGGTAAACCATATGAAGTATTTTCTGAGAAAGAAATCCTGGAGGCTGCTAACCTGGAGCCCCCTGTACTGGTAGATTTATTTTTGTATTTGAGGGAGAAAGGCTTGGATACAACGGTTCCAACTACCCTGGAGCAGGCAAAGAAACAGTTGGATACTATATTGCAGCAGAAATATTTATAATTGGGGTGAAGCTATGTTATTTACAAGTAATCTACGAGATTTTGCAGAAATGCTTTCCTGTGCCGTTGACTTGATGGAAAGAGGTACATACCACCACGGGCAGAAAGTAGCCTATATTGCATTGCATATTTTTGAACATATGGAAATTTCTGAAGATCCTGCAGATCTTGTAATAGCATCCTATATTCATGATATTGGCATATCATCATTTGAGGACAAGGAAAAGGCAAGGGAGTTTTTTGCAAGTAGTGAATTGTTGAGGGAACACTGTCTGGACGGGGCTTATCTTGTTGAGAGCGTTGATATTCTCAAAGATCTTAAATATATTATACTGCATCATCATACCAGGTATACTGATATTGATAAGCAGGCGGAAGAGGTACCTTTGGAAGCCCAGATTATCAATTTGGCTGATAGGGTTGAAGTGCTGATAAAACCGGATAAACATATCCTGGAACAGGTTGATAACATTGTTGATACCGTCCTCAGATACAGGGGAACACTGTTTAACCCTGATATAATGGATGCTTTTCTGGCTTTGTCGGCCAAAGAATCATTTTGGCTGGATATAAGCAATGAATACCAGCATAAATATGAGCATATTGATTTTCCCGGCTTAAACATAAAAATGAATATGAAGGATATTCATCAGTTTTCCTACCTCTGTGCAAAAATAGTTGACCGGAAAAGTCCATACACAGCCCGGCATTCACAGCGTATTGCCGCTATTGCCTCTGCTTTGGGCAGGTTATGCGGGATGGATGAGCAGGATGTCTTTTTCCTTGAACTGGCAGGGCTGCTTCACGATATAGGCAAACTGTCCGTACCCGAACATATATTAACCAAAAAAGGCAGGCTGAGCGATGCTGAGTACCGGGTAATGAAACAGCATACATACTATACATACTGTTTGATTGATCGGTTAAAGATAATGAACAAGGTCAGGGACTGGGCTTCTTTCCATCATGAACGTCTGGATGGAAGCGGATATCCTTTCCATCTCAAAGGAAACCAGCTTGATTTAGGAGCCCGGATAATGGCAGTGGCTGATATTGCCGGCGCTTTAACCGAGGATCGCCCCTACCGTGCCGGCTTTGGCAAACAAGAGGTTATGAGTATGCTGCGGGAACAGGTGAATAATAATCTTATCGATGGTGACGTGGTCAGGGTTTTGGGTAATCATTTTGATGAGATAATATATTCCGCTGCGGAAAACAAATCTGTCGTTTGAGGCATCATGGATTCCGGGCTATTTTATAAAGATGCATACGGCAATAAAGCCCGGGATACTGTTATACATAAATTTACATAAAGGTTATAATTAATAAGGCAAAAAGTAAGTTCTGCTAAAAATGCAGAACTTATTTTTTACCCTCTCATTTGAAATTATCATATGCCTTGGCTATTTCAACAAAATCATATTTTTCAAGCTCATTTACTACTATCTTATGGATTTCAGATGAATCTATAACTTCATTGCCTGTTTTAAATACTCCTTCCTCTATTGCCTTGGTCAATATCCTTAAATCCGAGCCGGTAAAAGGCCTGTTCAGTTCGTCAGACACCCGTTCCAATGTCAGTTTGACTTTATCTATGTCAAAATCCTGCAAACTTCCATCTCTCTTCCTGACCTTCACTAGCAGTCACCTCCCATGAATTATTATCGGCTTGATATAATGGCGGATTCTTAATTTACTGCTTCTAAGTTTATTATAAGCTTTTGAGGTGATGTATTAACATGATTTTGTATCTTTGCAGCAAAAGGGTTGAATATATATCAAATTTCTATGTATTAATTTAATAAAGAAGAGAGTAAGATATCATGATATGCTTAAAACACACAGGGATGATAAGCGAAGCAGTTCCTATGAACCACAAAAAGGGGTGAGGTATGGATATGAGTACTCCCTGCAATAGTAGAAATCCTGGTCAGGAAATGATAATTATGCTGGAAAACCCAGTGCTGTATTTTTCTGACCATGAATTCAAATCGCTGCAAAAAAATTTATCAGAAAACAATATATACTTAATGCCTATGGAGAAAAGATACGGTCCAATGGCTTATTTTGGCGATATCGGTGTATATATAAGCGAACATATCACTGAACTTATACTTACAGGGCTTATCATGCCATTTATATATGATATTTTAAAAGAAGCATTGAAAACTATAGTATATCGGATTAAGGAAAAGGTTAAAACTATGCAATCAGGTAGGATACATAAGAGTGTTCCATATATTGAGTTTAAGACCCGGAATGGTGAGATAAGAGTCATAATACCTCCGGATTTGCCGCAGGAAAATTTTGAAAAATTTATGGATGAAGTAAGGAATGCGATCAAAAGTATAAAACTCAATCCAGAGATTAAGTATGAAAATTATATAATAGAACGCCATGAAAACACTTTAAAAGTGAAGGTTAAAACTATTTTTCAAGATGGACAGGAAAAAGCTAATAAGGATAGAAAAGAGTGAAAAGGATTTCAGGGAAAGGATAAAAGTGATATGAGGAATGAAAAAATTTTGCATTTAACTTCTTGATTCTCATGAATGCTTTTATTTTAAATAAGATAACCTGTACTTACCATTCGGGGTTAATTAGATGAAGTTTGCGAACTTATATTGGCACTACCCCATTAAAACTTCAAAAATTTGTCTGTTTATGTTAGTATTAATGTAACGGACTGTTTTACAAAATGATACAGGAGCTGGGGTGAGTTTTGTGAATAAGAAAGACTTATCCGAAAGGGATATATGCTCCAAGTATATAACACCGGCTTTAATAAATGCGGGATGGGATTTAGAAAGGCAAATAAGAGAAGAAGTAACTTTTACTGATGGAAGAATTATAGTAAGGAAAAAACTTGTTACAAGGGGAAAAAGAAAAAGAGCTGATTATATACTGTATTATAAATCCAATATACCTCTTGCTATTATAGAAGCAAAAGATAATAAACATTCAGTAGGGGCAGGCATACAGCAGGCTTTACAATATGCTGAAATGCTAGATATTCCTTTTGTGTATTCAAGTAATGGTGACGCATTTTTAGAACATGACAGAACGATAATTGAAGGAATAAAAGAAAGAGATATACCGCTTAATCAGTTTCCATCACCTGAAGAGCTATGGAATAGATACAAAAAAGCCAAAGGTATTTATGAAAGAGAAGAAGCCATTATTACACAGGAGTACTTTTTTGATCAATATGGAAAAATTCCAAGATATTATCAGCGTGTTGCAATAAACAGAACAGTAGAAGCAATTGCCAAAGGGCAAAATCGAATTTTGCTTGTCATGGCTACCGGCACTGGGAAAACCTATACAGCCTTTCAAATTATTTATAGGCTATGGAAGTCCAGGATTAAAAAGAGAATCCTTTTTTTGGCTGATAGAAATATATTAGTTGATCAGGCTATGATGAATGATTTCAAACATTTCGGTGATAAAATGACTAAAATCACCGATAGAAA
>Ga0209537_1000143_pt1 | contig 81089 bp, 74 predicted proteins | sample BioPla4DNA1_FD_187698 | JGI IMG/M metagenome (GOLD analysis project Ga0209537, IMG submission 187698) | Biogas fermentation microbial communities from Germany - Plant 4 DNA1 (SPAdes) (version 2) | ecosystem: Engineered > Bioreactor > Anaerobic > Digestate | place: Bielefeld, North... | reverse complement strand
GAGGCGATGATGAAACATGAAGTGAATACATCGCCTGGGCTTGATGATATAATAGAAGCAGACAGGTGGGCGAAAAGATTGGTTGGTGAAATGGCATGTACCTGATACTGGCTATACTGGCTTTCAACATAATCGTCATAGTGCACGAACTCGGGCATTTCCTTGCCGCAAGGATGATGGGGATCGGAGTGCTGGAGTTTTCGCTTTTTGTCGGACCGAAGCTGTTCAGTATAACGCGGGGAGGCACCACATATTCCTTAAGGCTGTTCCCAATACTGGCGTACGTAAAGCTGGAAGGGGACGATGATGCTTCCGACAGCGAGAGCGCTTTTCAGAACAAACCGAAATATGCCAGGGCATTTACCATGTTGGCAGGACCTCTGGCGAACCTCCTGCTGGCCGCTGTCCTGCTGACGGTATATTTTACCGTCCAGGGATACCAGACCACGAAAGTAGGCCGGATAGCGGAAAATTCACCTGCAGCTGCTGCAGGCCTGCAGGAAGGAGACAGGATAGTATCGTACGGTGGCAAGAGGACATATGTCCCGATGGATGTAATACAGTTCCTGTATGTTACGAAAGGCGAGCCGGTGACGGTTGAGTACAAAAGGAACGGGAAACTGCTCAGGGGAGAACTGAAGCCCATATACCATCCCGAAACTTCCACCCCGATGATAGGTGTTTTGCTGGACCTGACAAATCCGGACGGATCCAATGTATTGAAAGAAGTCAACAGCGGCTCTCCCGCGGAGAAGGCAGGCCTGCTTGCGGGAGACAAGATAGTTGCCGTGAACGGAGTCGAAGTGGACTCCTATGAAGAACTTATCGGGCTGATAACGAAAAACGGCATCAGGGAGCTGGAAATAACGGTCCTGAGGAACGGGAAGGAGTTCAGCACGGCGCTGACGCCGGTGGAAGTGAAGACCGGTGAATGGTATGAAGTCGGTCTGGAGTTTGATTATGTCAGGGGTGACGTACTGGATGCATTCGTCCAGTCGGGCGTTTTTACCTATTCGATAGTAAGGAGCGTTTTCTACAGCCCTGAATGGCTTATAACCGGGAAAGCCAATGTTTCGGACATGATGGGGCCCATCGGCATGGTGAGCACCATCACCAATACCGTAAGCCAGGCTCCGAACGTTGGCCAGATGATCATATATCTGATGTATATCACCGGTTTGCTGAGCGTGGCGATCGGAGCCACGAACCTTCTGCCTTTCCCTGCGCTTGACGGAGGCAGGCTCCTGCTTATCGGCGTGGAGGCGGTCAGGGGGAAGCCGCTGAGCCCGGAGAAGGAATCCATAATATCGCTGGCAGGGTTCATCATAATAATCCTGCTGGGCATATATATAGCGTACAATGATATCCTGAGACTTGTGGTCGGCTGACCGGGAGTTGTGCGCTCGGCAGCCCGGACGGGAGGATGGATGGGATAGTAAGGAAAAAGACGAGGAAAATCCGCATCGGGGATATTTATATAGGCGGTGATGCGCCTGTCGCAGTACAGTCGATGACCAACACCGATACCAGGGATGTCGCCTCCACGGTCGCCCAGATAAAGAGGCTGGAGGAAGCCGGATGCGACATCGTAAGGGTCGCCGTGCCCGACATCGAAGCCGCGAAGGCGCTCAGGAGCATCAAAAGATCGATCCGGATACCGCTTGTTGCAGATATCCATTTCGACTTCAGGCTTGCCCTGGCAAGCATCGAAAACGGCGCCGACAAGATAAGGATCAATCCGGGCAACATCGGCGGGGCCGACAGGGTGAAGAAAGTCGTGGAAGCGGCCAGGACAAGGGGCATCCCCATCAGGATCGGCGTGAATTCGGGGTCCCTTGAGAAACCGATACTGGCAAAATACGGCGGGGTGACTCCCGAAGCCATGGTGGAAAGCGCGATGGGGCATATAAGGATGCTCGAAGACCTTGAGTTCGGGGATATAGTCGTTTCCCTGAAAGCGTCGAACGTGCCCGTGACCATAGGATCATACAGGCTCATGTCGCAGAAGACAGATTATCCGCTGCATATTGGCGTGACGGAGGCAGGAACGGTTTTCTCAGGCATGGTGAAGTCGGCTGTGGGACTTGGATGCCTCCTGGCGGAAGGTATCGGAGATACGCTGAGGGTATCCCTGACAGGCGATCCGGAGCAGGAGGTGAGAGCGGGGATCGAGATCCTTAAAGCCCTGGAACTGCGCAGAGGAGGAGTTGAACTCATATCCTGCCCCACATGCGGGCGTACCAGGATCGACCTGGTAAGGATAGCCAATGAAGTTGAAAAAAGGCTTGCCGGATACAGCAAACCGATCAAAGTCGCAGTCATGGGCTGCGCAGTCAACGGTCCCGGCGAAGCCCGCGAAGCCGACATCGGCATCGCCGGAGGCGACGGGGAAGCATTGCTGTTCAGGAAAGGCAGGATCATAAGGAAGGTCCCCCAGGAGCGCATCGTGGATGAACTCCTGGAAGAGATAGAGAAAATGCAGATAACCTGATAACTTGCATCATGATTTTACATCAACTTACAAAAGGGGATCTGTCAGATGTCGGAGACGGCAATAAACAAAAGATTTACAGAAGTATTGGACGGCCTGGAGCTGGATGGAGCGGTATCGGGTTTTTTCCGAGAAGTAAGGATCGACAGCATCAGGATCTATAAAAAAACAGAGAAATTGGTGATCAAAGCTTCTGCAGACAGGCTCATACCTGTTCAGGCAATGGAACAGGCAGAGACCGCGCTGTCGGAAGCTTTTTCGCTGGATGTGGAAATACAGGTACGCTTCGTGATCGACCGGCCGCTTTCGGATATACTTGAGGAATACCGTGAAAGCATACTGTATGCTGCCAATTCCAGGGTCGCCCTGAGCAGGGGCATCCTTGACGGATGCACCTGGGAACTCGCAGGCGACAGGCTGGAGATCATGCTTGCGACAAAAGGCAGCGATATATTGAAATCACACGGATGTGACAGGATCATCGAAGAGATAGTCGAAAACTCCTTCGGGCAAAAGATCACCGTGGATTTCCATGACCGCAGGCTGGACGAGGAATTCAAGGAAGAATACAATGAATTCAAGGAAAATGAACAGGCGCGCATCAGGAGCCTGCTGACGGCCAAAGAAGAGCAGGCGGCCAGGCAAAGGAAAAAAAGGAAGGCAAACACGGATGATTCCGGTGTGACAGATATAGTCATCGGTAAAAACTTCAGCGACAGCCTGATGAAGATGAGCGAAGTGACGCCGGATTCTGGCAGGGTAGCCATCTGCGGGGACGTACTGAACGTCGAATTCAGGGAGGTCCGCGGCAAGTACCTGTGCATGTTCGACATGACCGACTATACCGGTTCCCTGACCGTGAAACTGTTCGTGCAGAAGGATGACCGCGATATCATGGAAGAACACATAAAACGGGGCGTACATCTGAAGGTAAGAGGGGACGCCCAGTATGACAGGTTCTCGAAAGACCTGACGGTGATGGCTTCAGATATAATCCTTCTGAGGAAGGATGAAAGGACGGACGATGCGGAGACCAAAAGGGTCGAACTCCACCTGCACACACAGATGAGCGCGATGGATGCCGTCACGCCCGTGGAGAAACTGGTGGAAAGGGCGGCTCAATGGGGCCACAGGGCCATAGCGGTCACCGACCACGGCGTCGTCCAGGCGTACCCGGACGCATACAGCGCAGGAAAGAAACATAACGTAAAAATCATATACGGAGTGGAATGTTACCTTGTCAATGACGAAATACCCATAGTGACCGCTGTTGGCGGCGCCGATACGGAACACCGGCTGACCGGAGGTTTCGTGGTATTCGACATAGAGACCACGGGGCTCAATCCTTCCAGGGACGGGATAACGGAGATAGGCGCCGTCAAGGTGGAAAACGGGAAGATCGCCGACCGCTTCAGCACGTTCGTCGACCCCGGGATGCCGATACCGGAACATATCACGAAGCTTACGGGGATCACTGATGCGATGGTTGCCGGCGCTCCCGGGATCAGCCGGGCTGTAGGGGATTTCCTGGATTTTGCCGCCGGATTGCCGCTAGTTGCGCACAACGCATCATTCGATACCGGTTTCATAAGGCACCATGCAAGGCAGTGCGGAATAGAGTTCAGCAATACGATCGTGGACACGCTGCAGCTCAGCAGGAAACTATTCCCGGAACTCAACAGGCATAAGCTGGACATCGTGGCAAAACACCTGGGCGTTTCCCTGAAAAACCATCACAGGGCCGTTGACGATGCCCAGGCGACCGCGGAGATATTCATAAAGTGCCTTGAGATCCTGGTGGATAAGGGAGCGGTCACCGTAGGCGATATAGACAGGGTCCTGGCAGGGGAGACCGATCTCAGGAACCTGCCGGCATACCACGCGATACTGCTCGTCAGGGACAGGACCGGACTCAGGAACCTGTACAGGATCATTTCGGAGTCGCACCTGAAGTATTTCTACAAGAAGCCCAGGGTCCCAAGGAGCGTCCTGACCAGATACAGGGACGGCCTCCTGGTCGGCAGTGCATGTGAAGCAGGCGAACTTTACAGGGCGCTCCTTGACGGCGCGAGCGACCAGGAAGCCGAGAAGATCGCAGGGTTTTACGATTACCTGGAAATACAGCCGCTCGGGAACAACGAGCACCTGGTCGAAAGCGGGAATGTACAGGATCACGATATGCTGAAGGAGCTGAACAGGAGGATAGTCCGGCTTGGAGAAAAACTGGACAAGCCTGTCGTTGCCACGTGCGACGTCCATTTCATGGACCCGCAGGACGAAGTGTTCAGGCGCATACTGATGCACGGCCAGGGATATGCCGATGCGGAAAGGCAGGCGCCGCTGTATTTCAGGACCACGGGGGAGATGCTGGAGGAATTCTCCTACCTCGGCGCGGAAAAGGCATATGAAGTCGTTGTCACGAATACGAACCTGGTGGCGGACATGGTGGAGGAAGTGGCGCCGATACCACAGGGCACTTACCCGCCGAAGATCGAAGGAGCCGAGGAAGAAATAGAAAGGCTTACTTATGAAAGGGCACATGAAATTTACGGGGACCCGCTTCCAGGGATCGTCGCCCAAAGGCTTGAAAAAGAACTCAACTCGATCATAAAGAATGGGTTCGCCGTAATGTACCTGATAGCGCAGAAACTGGTGGCAAAATCCAATGAAGACGGATACATAGTCGGTTCAAGAGGGTCCGTGGGTTCTTCGCTGGTGGCCACGATGACCGGGATAACAGAGGTGAATCCTCTGCCGCCGCATTATATTTGTCCCGGATGCAGCCATTCGGAGTTCATAACGGACGGCTCGGTCGGTTCGGGATTCGACCTGCCTGCCAAAAAATGTCCTGAATGCGGCGAAATGATGAAAGGCGACGGTCACGACATACCGTTCGAGACTTTCCTCGGTTTCGACGGGGACAAGGCTCCGGACATCGACCTTAATTTCTCCGGCGAATACCAGGCCAGGGCGCACAAGTACACGGAAGTGCTTTTCGGTAAGGACCATGTCTACAGGGCCGGCACGATAGCCTCCGTAGCGGACAAGACAGCCTATGGATTCGTCAGGAAATACCTTGAGGAAAAAGGCATAACGACTACGAATGCGGAAATAAACAGGCTCGTGGCGGGCTGCACTGGCATAAAGAGGACCACGGGCCAGCATCCGGGCGGCATAATAGTCATACCGGCCGACAGGGATGTCTACGATTTCACGCCGATACAGAGGCCGGCAGACGATACTTCGTCCAATGTGATAACCACGCATTTCGACTTCCATTCGCTGCATGACACGATACTAAAGCTGGATATACTCGGGCACGATGACCCGACCATGCTTAAAATGCTGTGCGACCTTACCGGCGTGGATATAAAGGATGTGCCTGTCAACGACGAAAAGGTGATGCAGTTATTTGTATCCACGGAGCCGCTGGGGATAAAACCCGAGGATATCAACTGCCAGGTCGGCACATTCGCCCTACCTGAATTCGGGACCAGGTTCGTAAGACAGATGCTCCTGGACACAAAGCCGAAGACGTTTTCGGACCTGCTGCAGATAAGCGGCCTTTCACACGGAACGGACGTATGGCTGAACAATGCCCAGGACCTTATAAGGGACGGCGTCTGCACCATATCCGAAGTCATAGGCACGAGGGACAGCATAATGACATACCTTATGTACAAGGGTCTTCCTCCGAAGTCCGCCTTCAAGATAATGGAGGATGTCAGGAAGGGCAGAGGTCTCAAGCCTGAATACGAGGAGGAAATGAAGGCCCATGGCGTTCCCGGGTGGTACATAGAATCCTGCAAGAAAATAAAGTATATGTTCCCCAAGGCCCACGCGGCTGCGTATGTGCTCATGGCGATAAGGATCGGCTGGTTCAAGGTTTATCACCCGCTGGCTTTTTATACCGCGTATTTTACGGTGCGTGCCGACGAATTCGATGCAACGGTCATGGCAGGCGGCAAGAAGAAAGTGGAGAAAATGATAGAGGAACTGGAAAAACAGGGCAATTCCATTTCGGCAAAGGACAGGAATGTGCTTACGATACTTGAGGTCGCCAATGAGATGTATGCAAGGGGCATCGCGTTCCTGCCGGTGGATCTTTACAAATCCGATGCCGTGAAGTTCACTATCCAGGGCAACGGCATCCGGCCGCCGCTCAATTCGCTGCCCGGGCTCGGAGACAATGCCGCCAGGGCTATTGCGGAGGCCCGTGCGCAGGGTGAGTTCGTTTCGGTCGACGACCTGAAAATCAGGGCGAAAGTCAGCAGGAGCGTCATCGAGATACTTCAGCAGAGCGGTTGCCTCGACGGCATTCCTGAAAGCAGCCAGATGAGCTTTTTCTGAGATGCAGCACAAACTGAAATAAAAGGATTGATAAATGCAAATAATAGTGCTATAATACATCGTGGACCAAGTATATCTTTTTTTTGGCAAAGAGTGGGCTTACCCCACTCTTTGTATTTAACAACCGGCCGTGAGTCAGGCCGGAAGGAACGGGGATGGGCGATGGCGAGAAAAAAAGTGGAAGATATCGTTGAGGAACTGGCAGTGCCGGTAGTCGAAGAACTGTCCTTCGAACTGGTGGACGTGGAATACCTGAAGGAAGGCGCCAACTGGTACCTGAGGATATACATAGACAAACCGGGCGGAGTTACCATCGATGACTGCCAGGCCATGAGCGAGAGGATGAGCAATATACTTGACCGGGAGGATCCGATAAAACAGAGCTATATCCTTGAGGTCTCGTCACCCGGCGAAAGACCGCTCAAAAAGGACAGGGACTTCGAGCGCTTCAGGGGCGAGTTCGTGGAGGTCAGGCTTTACCAGCCGCTAAATGGCAAAAAGATATATGAAGGCGAACTGCTGGGTCTGAACGGAGATATCGTGGAGATAAGGACAGATGACGGTGTCATGATGGGATTCGACCGGAAGGATACGGCTCTTGTCAGACGGATCATCCGTTTCTAGAAGGTATATGGAGGTATTACGGGAGGTAAAAATATGAATGCGGAACTGATTCGTGCATTGGATCAACTTGAAAAGGAAAGAGGAATAGAGAAGGAAGTCCTGATCGAGGCAATCGAAGCTGCCCTTGTTTCGGCGTACAAAAAGGATTTCGGCACCTCGCAGGACGTCAGGATATCCATAGATCGTGACACCGGCGAAGTGAAAGTGTTTGCGCTCAAAAAGGTCACGGCAAAACCAATGGATGATAACAGCGAGATATCGCTGGAAGATGCATTGAAGCTGGACAGCAGGTACGAGGAAAACGACATTGCCGAAGTGGAAGTCACACCGAGAAAATTCGGAAGGATCGCCGCCCAGACTGCCAAGAACGTTGTCCTGCAGAGGATACGGGAAGCTGAGCGCAACCTGATATTCGAAGAGTATTACAACAAGGAAGGCGATATCGTCACCGGGATAGTCCAGCGCATCGACCGGAGGAACGTGATCATAGATCTCGGGAAAGCCGAAGCGATCATGCTGCCGTCAGAGCAGACCAATGGAGAGGAATACAGGTTCAATGACAGGCTCAAGGTCTATATAGTGGAGGTCAAAAAGACCACCAAGGGTCCGCAGATACTTGTGTCCAGGACGCACCCGGGCCTTGTCAAGAGGCTTTTTGAACTGGAGGTCCCGGAAATCCATGACGGGACAGTCGAAATAAAGAGCATTTCCCGCGAAGCCGGTTCCAGGACCAAAATAGCCGTTTATTCAAAGGATCCGAACGTCGATCCCATCGGCGCATGCGTCGGACAGAGGGGGACGAGGGTGCAGGCGATCGTCGATGAACTCAGGGGCGAGAAGATCGACATAATCAAGTGGAGCAGCGATCCCGAGGAGTATATCTCGAGCAGCCTGAGCCCTGCAAAGGTCGTGCGGGTCGACATCGATGAGGAAACCAGGACGGCAAGGGTCATAGTACCTGACTTCCAGCTTTCGCTGGCGATCGGGAAAGAGGGCCAGAATGCAAGGCTTGCAGCCAGGCTGACCGGCTGGAAGATAGACATAAAGAGCGAATCACAGTACAGGGCTGCAATCGAGCAGCAGATATTCAGCATGGGCGTCAGCGATGACGAAGGAGCCGCCGAAGAAGCGGAAGAGGATTACGAAACGGATAACGCAGAAGAGTACGAAGAAGGTTACGAAGAAGGCTACGAAGAAGGTTACGAAGAAGAGTTCGAAGAGGATCAAGGGGAAAACCCTGAAGAAGATGACGCAGCCGCGTACGACGGAACCGATGATGAGGGCGATACAGGAGAATACGCGGATGAAACCGATCCGGAACAAGACATTGAACCGGAACAGGAGTGAGGCGCTTGAAAAAAAGAAGGATACCGCTGCGCATGTGCATAGGATGCCATGAAATGAAGCCCAAAAAAGAACTTGTCAGGATCGTCAGGGACAAGGAAGGCGCGATAAGCGTCGACCCCACGGGCAAGAAATCCGGCAGGGGCGCGTATATCTGCAGGAACGTCGAATGCCTGAGGAGTGCCCGCAAGGGGAAAAAGCTGGAACGGGCTTTCGAAACGCAGGTGGATGATGCGGTATATGCCGCGCTCGAGGAGCAGATGGAGCGAAATGACGGGTAAAAGGATGACGGACAACAGGATATACACTTTCCTGGGACTTGCGGCCAAGGCCGGCAGGCTGATCTCAGGCGACGAGACCTGCGAGGGGGCCGTGAAGAAGGGGAAGGTACGCCTGGTCATCGTGGCGGAGGACGCTTCCGATAACACCAGGAAGAAGTTTGAAGATATATGCGGTTACAGGGATATTGCCATGAGATTTTTTGGGAAAAAGGAGAAACTTGGAAGACATATCGGAAAAAGCATGCGTTCAGTTGTCGCCGTGATCGACGGGAACTTTGCTAAGCGTCTCCAGGAGATGATCGATGAACACGGCAAAGAATATGGGGGTGTATAGATTTGGAAAAAGTCAGAGTATATGAACTGGCAAAGGAATTGAATACAACAAGCAAGAGGCTGATGGAAAAGCTGGCGGAGATCAACATCATAGTGAAAAACCACATGAGCCTTCTTGACGAAAAGGAGCTTGATGCCCTTTACAGGCATATCGGCGTTATCAGGCACGACGAAAAGAAAGAAGATGCGGAAGAGGCAAAACCCGCCCCGGCGGTGCCTGTACAGCCAAGGCCTGAAATAAGGAGAGAAAGGAAAAACGCCCCCCGTATTATAAGGACGACGGAGATAGTTATCAATACTAAAAGCGACAGCGATACTTATGGAAGCGGTCCTGGCAGGGACAGCGCGAAAAACCCCAGGAGCGCCTATATCAGGTCCGATGATTCAAACTCCGGTCTGCTAGCAGGTTTCGTCAGGAAGAGCGGGGACGACTACATCGAGTCACTGCTGGCCGCCAAAAAGCAGGAGGCAGCCAAAAAAGGGCAGGAAACCGCATCAGCCGGAACTGCGGCAAAGACAGGCAGGGAAGTCCCGAAACAGGAGACTAAAGCCGAGGCACAGCAGGAGAAAAAAGAAACTCAGGCAGAACGTGTCCAGGGCCGGAAACCCGGTGCGGAAAAAGAAGCTCCAAAGGAAAGGAAAACAGCCGCGGATACTGCCGATGCGGCCAGGGAGAAAAAAGCAAAGCAGGCTGAAAAACAGCCGGAAGCGAAAAGCAAAGCTGCTGACGCCGGAGCGTCGGTCGAAAAGCCGCGGCCGGGCGATGCAGGTGCTGATACCGACGTAAAAGCAGCGCCTGCGGAGAAAGCGGCCCAGGCCGGCAAAGCTGCAGACAGCGCTGTATCCGGGACACCAAAGACCGGGAAGAGTGCTGCGCCTGCAGCTGAGAAAACCAGGGCGGAAGGGCAGCGGCGCCAGGAATCCAGGACGATGACGGCAAGACCTAAGCAAGGTGCAAAGCCGCAGCCCGAAAAAGGACAGCAGCAGGGAACCAGGCCTGCAGGCGGGTTCAGGACGCCGGCCAGGCAGCTCGACATACCGATACCGGCTGTCCAGAAGGATGAATCCGTTCCGCAGAGAGGCGAGAGCAGGCGCGACCTGCTGAACAAGGACCTGGATAAGGGCGCTAAAAGGGAACAGAGGAAAGAAACTTCCAGGCTGGCCCAGAGCAAACAGGGCAAGAAGATCAAGCCTGCCAATATCGGCCTGCATGAAAAGAAAGGTGTTTCGGAGATCCTGTCCGAGGATTTCCTGTTCGATGATTTTTATGATGATGGCGGCACCAGGAAAAAGAAGGGTAAACAGAAAAAGAGCAGGGAAGAGGCGAAACTTGCGCCTCCGAAGCCGGTGCTCACCACGATCAGGATACCTGAGAGCGTAACGGTGAAGGAACTGGCCGAAGCGCTGAAAAAGACCGCTTCCGAGGTGATCAAGAAACTGATGGGATATGGCGTGATGGCCACCCTCAACCAGGAAGTGGATTTCGATACAGCTGCGATAGTAGCGGATGAGTTCGGTGTAAAGGCTGAGAAAGAGGTCATAGTCAGCGAGGAGGACATCCTGTTCGACGATGAGCCGGACGACCCGGAGAAGCTGGTACCGAGGCCGCCGGTGGTCGTTGTCATGGGCCACGTAGACCACGGAAAAACTTCGCTGCTTGACGCCATAAGGTCCACACATGTGATCGATACCGAGGCAGGAGGCATCACGCAGCATATAGGAGCTTATACAGTCCAGGTCAACGGAAGGAACATCACGTTCCTCGACACACCGGGACATGAGGCTTTCACGGCGATGAGGGCAAGAGGCGCCCAGGTGACCGACATCGCGATACTCGTGGTGGCGGCGGACGACGGCGTGATGCCGCAGACGGTAGAGGCGATAAACCATGCAAAAGCGGCTGATGTGTCGATAATCGTAGCCATAAACAAAATAGACAAACCGGGCGCGAATCCCGAGAAAGTCAAGCAGGACCTGACACAGTACGGGCTTGTGCCCGAAGAGTGGGGCGGAGATGTGATCTGTGTCGAGATATCGGCCAAGAAGAATATTAATATCGACCACCTGCTCGAAATGGTACTGCTGACGGCCGATATACTGGAACTGAAGGCAGATCCCACCAGACAGGCAAAAGGTACGGTCATCGAAGCGAAGCTTGACAAGAACAGGGGCGCGGTTGCCACGCTTTTGGTACAGAGAGGTACACTGAACGTCGGCGATTCCATAATCACCGGGACCACTGTCGGCAGGATCAGGGCCATGACCGACGACAAGGGGAAGGCGATAAAGAGCGCAGGCCCGTCGACGCCGGTGGAAATACTCGGTCTGCCTGAAGTGCCTGTTGCCGGTGAGACGTTCTACGTTGTTACTGATGAAAAGCTTGCCAGGCAGCTGGCGGAAAAGCGCCGGATCAGGCAGCAGGAGGAGCACCAGCACATGGCCGCAAAAGTGTCGCTTGACGACCTGTTCAGGCAGATACAGGAAGGCCAGGTCAAGGAACTCAGCCTGATCGTCAAGGCGGACGTGCAGGGTTCGGTGGAAGCCCTGAAACAGTCGCTCGAAAAGCTGTCCAATGACGAAGTAAGGGTCAAAGTGATACATGGGGCCGTTGGCGGGATCACTGAATCCGATGTGACGTTTGCAGATGTTTCAAATGCCATCATCATCGGGTTCAATGTCAGGCCGATGCCCAATGTTGCCGAAGCTGCAAAGAGAGCAGGTGTCGACATCCGCCTATACAACGTCATATACAATGCCATAGAGGACATACAGGCAGCAATGAAGGGAATGCTCGAACCGACATACAGGGAAGTCGTCCAGGGCCATGCCGAAGTCAGGCAGATATTCAGGATTTCCGGTGTCGGGACCATTGCCGGCTGCTTTGTAACTGACGGAAAGATAACAAGGAACAGCGGTGTCAGGGTCGTCAGGGACGGCATAGTGATACACGAGGGGCACCTTGCGTCCCTGAAGCGATTCAAGGATGACGTCAGGGAAGTGCAGCAGGGCTACGAATGCGGACTTTCCATCGATAGGTTCAATGATATCAAGGAAAACGATATCATCGAATCATTCGTGATGGAAGAGGTAGAACGCTGATGATACCGTTATGACATCAGGCTGGACAGGCGGGTCAAACTGTCTGCCCGGCCTTTTTTAAAAACGGCCGTTCCCGCGGCGGAGAACGGGATGTGAAAGGAGTGGTATCGTGGACAGGACTGACAGGATTTCGGAAGAGATAAAAAGAGAGGTCAGCTTTATAATACAGAATGAACTGAAGGATCCCAGGCTTTCGAAAATGATAAGCGTCACAGCGGTGGAGGTCACGAGGGACCTGAGGTACGCAAAGGTTTACGTAAGCGTCCTTGGAGACGAGAATGACAAGAAAGAGGCAGCCGGCGGACTGAAAAGCGCCGCAGGTTTCATAAGGCGCGAGATAGGACGCCGCATACAACTGCGGTACACGCCGGAAATCCTGTTTGAACTGGATGATTCCATTGAACGCGGGGTATATATAAGTAAACTTATAGATGATACGATCCGGGACAACAGGAGAGGGACAGATGCTTAAAAAGATAGCTGAAGCGCTGGCTGATGCCGGCAATATAGCGATACTGCCTCATATAGCGGCGGACGGGGATGCCATAGGATCGTCCCTCGCCCTTGCGCTCGGACTGTCCGGAGCGGGAAAGGAAGTTTCGGTGCTTCTCGAAGAGCAGGTGCCGCAGATATACGGTTTCCTTCCCGGGCTTGAGATGGCAGGGGTATATGGCGGCGATGGAGGCAAATACGATATTGCCGTCGCGCTGGATTGCGGCGACATCGAAAGGCTCGGCTCCAGGAAGCCCGTTTTTGAAAAGGCCGCCGTAACGGTAAACATCGACCACCACACTACGAATACCGGCTTTGCCATGCTGGACTACGTGGATACGGGGTGCGCCGCGGCGGGCGAGATAATATACAGGCTGTTCGGACTGATGGGCATAGATCCGGGAAAAGATGCGGCAATATGCCTGTACACGGCCATCACATCCGATACAGGCGGCTTCAGGTACAGCAACACGACATCCGCCACGCACATCATCGCCTCCGAACTGCTGAAAAAAGGCATAGATGTGGCGGATATCTCAAGGCGCATATTCGACACCGTTTCCCCAGGCAAGGTAAGGCTGATGGGCGAGGCGGTGAATTCGCTGGAACTGCTTGAAAATGGCAGGATCGCCCTGATGACCGTTTCCTGCGAGGCAATGCGGAGGTCCGGAGCGGCGGACGAGGACACCGACGGGATCATAAACATTGCCAGGAACATCAGCGGGGTCGAAGCAGCTGCTATGCTCAGGGAAATGGAAAATGGCGACATAAAGGTCAATCTGCGGTCGAACAGCTACGTAGACGTCTCGGCTGTCGCATCGAAATACTCTGGCGGCGGTCACATCAAGGCAGCCGGGTTCACGGTCAGGGGCGGGGACCTGGGGAAAGTCAGGGAAATGCTCCTCGAAGACCTGAGAGGGATGCTCTGAAATGGATGGAATAATCAACATTCTCAAACCTCCGGGGATGACGTCCTTTGATGTGGTGGCGCTCCTGCGCGGGCTTATGGGCATAAGGAAAGTCGGCCATACCGGAACGCTCGACCCGATGGCGGCAGGCGTCCTGCCGGTATGTGTCGGGCGAGCGACGAAAGCCGTGGAGTTCCTGGTGGAAAAAGACAAGATCTACCGGGCGGAAATGATCCTCGGCCTCACCACGGATACGCAGGATGTCACGGGCACGGTACTTTCGAGGAAAGAGCCGGAACTGTCGGATGACGACATAATCCGGGCGGTGGCATCGTTCCGCGGCAAATACATGCAGCTTCCGCCGATGTATTCGGCAATAAGGGTCAACGGGAAAAAGCTGTACCAGCTTGCCCGGGAAGGCATCGAAGCCGAACGGTGCAGGCGCGAGGTCGAGATATATTCGGCGGAGGTACTCGATATCAGCAGGAAGGACGGCGTCAGGGTGCTGTTTGAGGTCCACTGCTCGAAGGGTACATATATAAGGACATTGTGTGCCGATATCGGCGACATCCTGGGATGCGGAGGATGCATGTCCTTTTTGCTCAGGCTCAGGGCCGGCCCCTTCGGCATTTCCGATTCTGTGACTCTCGAGGAACTTTTCCGGAGAAAGGAAGAAGGCACCCTGGCAGACGCGCTGACAAATGTGGACAGGGCTTTTGACAGCCTGGATCCATGTGTGCTTGACGATTTTGCAATGAAAAAATTCATGAACGGCATGCAGGTGCCGCTTTCAAGGGTACAGATAAACGGGACGGACCGCGCAGACGGCGAAGCCGACGGATTGGTACGGGTATACGGCAGTGACGGGCGCTTTGCCGCTCTTGGCGCGATAATACACAGGAAGAACGGCAAATATTTAAAGGTACGAAAATTTTTCTGATCGATGAGTGGGGTCTTCAACTTGAAAACCATATTCGGAAATGACAGCATAAAATTCAATAAATATTCGACGGCCGTGGGGCTGGGGAACTTCGACGGGCTGCATGTCGGGCACATGGTGCTGATAAACGCCGTTATCAACGAGGCAAGGATGAACGGCCTGGAGTCGGTGGTCTACACTTTTACCAGGCACCCGGAAAACGTGATCAGGAAAAACCTCTTTACCCCGCTGCTCACGACCGTGGACAAGCGGATGCAGCTCCTCGGGGAAACCCGGCTGGACCATGCCTGGTTTGATGAATTCGACGAGGAATACTCCAGGATGGAGCCCGAGGATTTCGTAAGGGATATACTGGCTGAAAGGCTCGGCGCCCGTGTGGCGGTGGCCGGGTTCAACTACAGGTTCGGCCACAGGGGACGGGGCGATAGCGAAATGCTTAAGGAACTCGGGGAAAAACACGGCATCAGGGTGATCATCATCCCGGCTGTCAGGATAGGCCCGGAAATCGTCAGCAGCACGGCGATCAGGGAACACATACTGAAAGGGGACATGGAAAAGGCAGCTGTTCTCCTTGGCAGGCACTATTCGATAATGGGGAAGGTGCTGGACGGAAAGCGGGTCGGAAGGAAGATAGGCTTTCCTACTGCCAATCTGCGTCCCGAAGATTACCTCGCATTGCCCGGCAACGGCGTATACCTTACCAAAACCCTATATGATGGGGTCTTGTACGACAGCCTGACCAACGTCGGGATCAACCCGACTTTCGGCGGGGCCGCATCCGTGAGCGTTGAGACGCATATACTTGGATTTGAAAAAGACATATATGAAGATGATATCGAGGTATTTTTTCTGAAAAAGCTCAGGGACGAGATAAGATTCGGAAGCGCCGGCGAACTTTCGGTCCAGATAGACCGTGATATAAAGGCGGCAAAGGAGTATTTCGGACCGGCATCTCCGTGATATTTCCTTATTATGAAACAAATCCGCCCAAAAGACCGTACAACCTATGGGCGGCCGCACAGGCGGCGGACAGCTGCAAAGGAAGGTTTGCCATGATCATAAGGATGGAAGGCATAGGAAAGATATATGATACGGGCAAGGTGCAGGTGGAAGCACTCAAGGACGTCGACCTCTGCATCAGCAAGGGCGAGTTCGTCGCTGTCATGGGTCCGTCGGGCTCGGGAAAATCGACCCTCATGAACATAATAGGGTGCCTTGACAGGGCCACGAGCGGCTATTATGAACTGGACGGCGTAGGGATGGATCCGCATATTTACGGGCTGCTCGCAGGCATCGATGTTTTCGCCATATGGAGATATGCGGTCATGGCCATTGGATTCACTGCCGTGAGCAAACTCAAAAAGAAACTGGTCTATGCAGTCACGGTCCTGATATACATGATCGGCCTGGCACTGGTCATATACAACATGCCCACGAACCTTCAGCTGATGTGACTTAAGCGCTGCAGCCTGATGACAGGTTTTACGGAGGTAACGCAATGAGAAAAAAGGTTATTGTCGGAAGCATACTGGTAATATCGGCTGTCATACTGGTCACGGCCGGAGCGATGCGGGCCGCCGGCCAGACGGGTTCCGGCGCCGTGAGCGTACAGGCCTCGGCGGTGGCGAGAGGCGACCTTTCTTCATGGATATATGCCGACGGTATCGTTGAAGAAGTGGAAAAATCGGAAGTGTACTTCGATACGCCGATGAAGGTGGTAAAAGTCATGATCTCAGAAGGGCAGCACGTAAAGCGCGGCCAGCAACTGATCGAAGTGGATATGGGCGATATCGGTCGTCGATTTCAAGATCATCATACTGGCATTCCTCGGATCCATTGCGCTTGGCATAATCTTTGGCGTTTATCCGGCCAAGCGTGCAGCCGACCTGGACCCGATAGAGGCGCTGCGTTACGAATGAGCGCTGTACTGGCCCGTGATTCCAGTAAATCCGATCAGGAATTTTCCATACGTGAGCCATGGTGCAGAAGGGCAGCAAGGCATTTACGGATGCTTCGTGTACGGCTGCTAACCGGCTCATTTGCCCCAATGAGGGCGCAGGTCACTCGCCGTCCATGGCTCGGGACCAGCGCCGACAGCATCCATGCTGCCGGTTGTGGTGCCTGTTGCCTCATTCGGGCTGCATGACCCGGCTGCATCCGTAGCACTTGCATCCCATCAATGCCTGGCTGCCCTTCTCATGCGTATTTCTGGATTTTCCAGCATGAAAACATACTGCAGCCTGTGGAGTCCGGAGCCGGGCCATGCACTGGCACGACGCACGCGCCATATAATACACGGATGATGTCTGGCGTGCTGCAGGTGGTCGTGGTGCGGATAAACCAAAACAGGACCCCGCTTTTCGATGCGGTCAAAAAATACATCGACGACAACGTGACCCCTTTCCATGTTCCCGGACACAAGCAGGGCAAAGGACTCCGTGAACTGGTGGAATACATAGGCGAAAAAGCCCTCAGGATGGACGTTAACGGCATGAGGGACCTGGACTTCGCCGCCAATCCGACCGGAGTGATAATGGAAGCGCAAAAGCTGATGGCCCATGCCTACGGCGCAGAGAACGCGTATTTCCTGGTGAACGGGACCACATCAGGCGTACAGGCCATGATCCTGAGCGCGTGCGACCCGGGAAGCAGGATCATAATGCCTCGGAATGCGCACAGATCAGCCATCGGAGGGGTCATCCTCAGCGGTGCGATGCCTGTCTATGTGATCCCGGAAATCGACCGTGAACTTGGCATAACCATGGGGATATCGGCGGAAAAGGTCAGGGAGGCGATCAGGAAGAACCCGCATGCAAAAGCTGTTTTCGTTGTCAATCCCACGTATTACGGTATGACCTCCGATATCAAATCTATCGTCAGGACTGCGCACATGCATGACATGTCGGTTATCATCGATGAGGCCCACGGAGCCCATATGATGTTCCATGACGATTTCCCGCTGACCGCCATGGAGGTGGGAGCCGACATGAGCGCCGTCAGCGTACACAAAACGGCGGGATCGCTGACACAGAGTTCGGTGTTGCTGTCGAGGGGCGCACTAATTTCGCAGGAAAGGATCAGGCAGTCGCTGGGTCTTACCTTTACTTCGAGCGCATCATATCTCCTCATGTGTTCACTTGACATAGCCAGGAAACAACTTGCCACCAGGGGCGCGGAATTGCTCGGTGAAGCGCTGGAACTTGCGCGGTGGGCCAGGGAAGAGATCAACAGGATACCGGGACTGTATGCATTTGGGCGCGAGTTGACAGGCAGGGAAGGGTGTTTTGATTTTGACGAAACAAAACTGGGCATCAATGTAAGGCAGACAGGTTATACAGGCTGCCAGGTGGAAGCCCTGCTGAGGGAAAAGTTCAACATACAGGTCGAGATGTCTGACCTGTACAACATACTTGCCGTCATTTCGATCGGCGACAGTAGGGAAGACGTCACTGCCCTGGTGAACGCCCTGCGGCAGCTTTCGCTTGGAAGAGGCGGCGGCACGAGGACCAGGGATTTTGAGATACCGGAAACCCCTGAGATGATCGTCACCCCGAGGGACGCTTTCTATAACAGCAAAAAAACCGTAAAGCTTGAGGATTCGGCCGGGGAGATAGCCGGTGAGATGGTGATGGCCTATCCTCCCGGGATACCGGTGATATGCCTCGGAGAGAGGATCACGAAAAACGTGGTCGACTACATAAAGCTTCTCAAACAGGAAGGATGCGAACTGCAGGGCACATATGACCCCGGCGTGGAGTACATAAGGGTCCTTGGCAGCAACTCTGCGTGATCGTTCATACAGCGCCTGTACGCTCATGTTATGCGCCCGGGAAAACTCCAACGCTGCTCAGACGATGAGGATTATCCCTGCTACCACAAGTACTGCGCCGACAAGGCGCATCAGTGTGATCTGCTCTCCGAGGAAAACTGCCGAGCACAGTATAGTGACCAGCGGCGAACTCGACATGACGATCGTGACCAGCGATACATCTCCTTTTTTGAGCGCGGCGTAATATGCCAGGTCTCCGACCAGCGTGGCAAGAAGGGCTTCTGTTCCGATGAGCCACCATGTTCCGGCCGGTATGCTGCTCACTTTTGAAAAGTTTCCGCTGATTATGACCCAGCCTGAGGCTACGCTGGCTGCGAAAATGGTACGCAGGACCAGTCCGGCCGTCGGATCGATGTCTTTCAGGGCCGCTTTGGCAAAAACCGGCGCGATGCCCCAGCAGATCATGCCGAAAAGGGAAAGCAGCATCACCATGTTTTTTCTGCTCCAGTCGTTTTTTGGCATTGTTCCGATATTCCTTCCCCAAAAGACAATATGTCGGCGCAAACAGCATTATTACTGGAATTTATTTATTGTAGTAAATCCTTTGCCTGCCGAAAAAAATAACGTTGACTTGAAAAAGAAGAAGGTATCAGGAATTGCAGAGATCGATCGCAGCCATAATCATCATTTCATGCCTTGTAACCATACAGTACGCTGCCGCGATGCCGTGCGGCAGGACCAATGACCCCGGGGAAGGGCAGCAGGAGATGATCGGGGAAGGCCTCAGTACCGAAATGGTTTCAGGCCCCGAATGCTGTATGCCGTGGGATAATGAAAGGGAATTCATCGAGGCGGTGGCCAGGCACAAAACCTACGTGATGCTTGGGGGATACAGGACCGTCCTCAAAGACCCGCTGCCCGGTGAGGAGTATAACGTGCACCTGGCCGCCGACCTTCTGGCAGGCACCGTTGTGAGGCCGGGGGAGATATTCTCGCAGAATGCCGCCATCGGGCCTTATACAGAGAGCAGAGGTTTTCGGGAAGGCCCGACCTACATCGGGACGATGGTGACGACCACGGTGGGAGGAGGCGTGTGCAAGGTGGCCTCCACGCTGTATAATGTTGCCGTGCTGTCAAATGTCAGGATAGTGGAACGCCACAACCATACCATGCCGGTGCCGTACGTCCCGTACGGCCAGGATGCCACCGTGTCGTACGGGAACAAGGACTTCAAATTCATGAACACCACAGGATCGGATATACTCATCTGGGCAAAGGGAGTGGACAACGTTCTTTATATGGCGTTTTACGGCAGCAGGCCGGCTCCGGCGGTGGAATGGATCCATGAAGTGCTCGAGACCGCCAGGGCTCCTGTTCTGTACAGGATAAACAGCAGCCTGGGCCCGGATGAAAAGAGGCTCCTGGTGGAGGGTATGGACGGCGCCGTGGTCAGGTCCTGGATCAGGATAACGGACGGCGACAGCGTGCAGGTGAAATACATGGGTCTCAGCAGGTACCAGCCGATGCCGCATCTGTTTGAAAAAGGGCCGGCATAATCTCTGTATTCGTGAATACCATTCAAATATGATCCTGTATTCCGGGGCAGTTATATGAAAACTGGCCACAGCGGACACATCGGCAGGTCCTTCCGGCTGTTCCTGGCCGGCCAGGGCATTTTGGGCCTTGGAGAATCCGTCAGGTTCATAGCCGTGACTATACTGATCCATGATATGTCAGGTTCCGGCATCTCCGCGGCGGCAGGCGCGGCGCTCTCCGCGCTGCCGGGAATCCTGGCTTCGCCTTTTGCAGGCGTGATCGGCGAAAGAACGGCGGAAGCACGCCTGCTCGTGCTCATCGACATACTGCGGGCCCTGGCGGTTTTGCTGTTTCCGGCCGCGGGCAATGTCTCACGGATCTACCTGCTTATAATACTGATTTCGATCACCGATGTTTTCTATAACCCGTCCAGGCGGAAATATGTGCTCCGGATCACAGGGAAAAAGGGAGCGCTCAGGGCGAACTCGCTGCTTGTGGGAGCGGGCGGCGCCGCACATCTTGCCGGTCCCGTGACGGCAGGCTTCCTTACCGACAAATACGGGCCGGTCCCTCCGATACTGCTTTCGTCTGCCTGCTGCCTTGTATCGGCCCTGTTTACGGCAATTTCGGCAGCATGGGACGATACCAGGGATCAAGCCGACAAAACGGACCGTTCCGGTGAGAGCATATTATCGGCACTTAAAGCAGGCGCCAGGTACTGCATGACCGCTGCCCCTGTCCGTGAACTGCTGGCGGCGGATCTTGTGGTGGGCTTCTGCACTATATCCGTAAACCTGGCTTTTTATCCCTTTGCATTTGACATGCTGAGAGTCACGGCAAAAGGGTGGGGAATGATGATCACTGCATACTACGGGGCCAGCCTGCTTGCCATGTTCATTGCCGGACAGATGGACGTGCGGCCCGGGAAAGGCGGCGGACGCCCACTATATATCTGGCTTGGTGCAGCAGCGGTCATATGGCTCCTTTATGCATTTTCAAAAACATATGGGACAGTGTTGATCCTTCAGTTCGCCGAGGGCACGATGACAGCAGCAGGAGGGATCATCCTTGCGGCACGCTGCCAGGTTGTTTCCGACAGGGAATACATGGCGAGAGTCACGGCTTTCAGCGACCTGATGGCCGGCCTGGGCAAACTGGCAGGAATGGGCGTCACTTCGTTTATCATCGGGAAATACTCATTCATTGATGTGTTCGTCACCTGCGGCATCCTGATGCTGATATTCGCGATAAACGGGATCTCGGAACATGCGTGGGTCCCGGCCGGACGGAACTGCCGCGCGCGTCAGTAGATATACCCGCGGATGCCGCACCCTTGCATTTTGTCATAGATCTGGAGTGGCTCTGAGGTATTTTACTTATATCTGATATCGGATGATACCGACAGGGTCACCTGGATCTTACTAGCCCGGCTTTTGGCTCAGTTACGGCATTTCCTGATCATGTATCCCCAGAACAGGCCCTTGAGGAATGTGACGGCCAAAAGGGCTGCAGCTGTGCCGATACTTATATCGATTATCCGCTCGCCTTCCGCCGACCGGCTGTCCTTTTTCATCCTGGTTATCTGATACTTCCTGTAGGGGGTGTACCTCATCGTCCGGACCTCCATATATCGATCGATCGTATAGTTTCGATTAATTGTATTATTGCCGGCGGAGCGCAAATTATCAGCGCAATTATTTTTTTTGTGAAAATTTTCTTCGGGTAATAGTGTTATAATAATTATTATCAAGACACGTTGTGGGAAGGAAGGTTCTGATGGAAACGGGATTCGACGCGGGAAGGCCGGTCAGGGTATCCTCGTTCAACGGGATCGATGTTTTCATGGTCAATACTGACAAGTTCAAAACGAGCAGCATCCATTTCTTTTTCCAGGATAACCTCGCGAGGGAGAACGTGACGAAAAACGCGCTGCTGCCTGCCGTGATGAGACGCGGGAGCATGGAGCATCCCACCTTCCGGGACATTTCGATGGAGCTCGAAAGCCTTTATGGTGCAACTTTTGACTGTGGTGTGACCAAGAAGGGCGAAAGGCATATCATCCATTTTTATACGGAGTTCCTTTCGAAGCAGTTTGTCCCGGATGGCACCGACATTTTTGCGGAAGCCCTGGAGCTGCTCTTTGGCATCATCACGAGGCCTGCGCTGGCAGACGGCAGTTTCAGGGAGGATTATCTCGCCCAGGAAAAGGAAAACCTGAGGATAAGGATCGAAGGCAGGGTAAACGACAAGATGAGCTACAGTGTGGAAAGGTGCATGGAAGAGATGTGCCGCAATGAACCCTTTGAGATATACGACTACGGGTTCGTGGAAGACCTCGCCCCGATCACTGCCGACGGACTGACGGCACATTACAGGACGATGCTCGGGACTTTCCCGCTGCAGGTTTACCTGGTCGGAAGCATATCGGACAAAGAGGCTGAAAAAGTCACGGGCCTTCTGTCAGGGCTTGCGCGGGGGGACACCGTAAAGCTGCGGGAAAGTTTTACAGGGAAGGAAAAAGCGGAAATCAGGCACGTGACCGAAACGATGGACGTGACACAGGGGAAACTTTGCCTCGGCTGCCGGACGAACACGGCTCCCGGCAGTGATGATTACCCTGCTCTCATGGTATATAACGGGATACTTGGCGGCGGCATACACTCGAAGCTTTTCCGGAATGTCCGCGAAAAAGCGAGTCTGGCCTATTATTGCTACTCGATGCTTGAGAAATTCAAGGGACTGATGGTGATAAGCAGCGGCATCGACACCGGCAACAGGGAGCTGGCACTGGATATCATAAACATGCAGCTTGACGATATGTCAAAAGGCAATATATCAGACTATGAGATGGAAGCGACGATAAAAAGCATGGAGACCGGGATCAAATCACTGACTGACAGCCAGGTGAACATCGTCGATTTCTACCTCAGCCAGACGATCGCAGGTACCGATGACGATTTCGGCACGCTCATGGAAAAGATCAGGAAGGTCACGAAGGACGATGTCAGGGCTGCGGCGCAGCGCATCGTCCCTGATACGGTCTATTTCCTTACTGCCGAAAGCGATGATGAGTAATGGCTGCATAAAAAGCAGGCAAAGGAGTTGTTTCGATGGGATCCAGCAAGATAATATATGAAAAAGCAGGAGAGGCCCTTTACAGCTATGAACACCCCAGCGGGCTGAAAGCCTTCGTGATACCGAGACCCGGGTATTTGAAAAAATACGCTGCCTTCGCGACCAACTACGGTTCCATAGACAATGAGTTCATAATCCCGGGAGAAACTGATGTGACCCGCGTTCCGGACGGTATAGCGCATTTTCTTGAGCATAAGCTTTTCGAGCAAAAAGACGGGAACGTGATGGAGAAATTCTCAAGGCTGGGTTCGAACCCCAATGCGTACACGAGTTTCAACAAGACCGTGTACCTGTTTTCCTGCACCGACAGGTTCGATGAGAATTTCAGGCTCCTTCTGGACTATGTCCGCAATCCGTATATCACCCCGGAGAGCGTTGAGAACGAGAAAGGCATAATAGGCCAGGAAATACTGATGTACCAGGACAACCCTGACTGGAAGGTCCATTTCAACCTGCTGAAAGCGATGTATGAGAAGCACCCGGTCAGGATCGATATCGCGGGGACCATCGACAGTATCAGCAGGATAGACAGGGAAACGTTGTACAAGTGCTACAATACGTTCTACCACCCGTCTAACATGATCGTGCTCGCGGTCGGAGATGTGGACCCGGAAAACGTGTTCAGAATGGTGGAAAGCACCATCCCGCACAATAAACCCAGGGCCCCGGTCAACAGGATCTATCCCGAAGAAAAAGCGGCGGTCCACAGCGAATTTATCGAGGAGCGCCTGGCCGTTTCCATACCGATGTTCCGGATCGGCCATAAAGGCAGCTTCTTCGGCGAAAAAGGCATCGGGCTCCTGATGTATGAAGTTGCCGTAAAGCTGGCGCTGGAACTGCTGGCAGGAAGAAGCTCGGAGCTTTATGAACAGTTGTACGGCGAAGGCATGATCAACTCATCTTTCGGTACCGACGTCAGTGTTGAGAAACAATACGCTTTTTCGATCCTGGGAGGTGAATCGCCAGACCCGCTACAGGTGAGAGACAGGTTCTGCAGGGCACTGGAGGAAGCGAAGAAAAAGGGACTCGACAGGTCGGCCTGTGAAAGGCTGATCAGGGCTTACCGGGGCCGGTTCATGAGGCAGTTCAACTCCGTGGAGAGGATCGCGCATTCGTTCATATCAGTGTATTTTAAGGGTGTCAGCATGTTTGACTATTTGGACGTTTATGATAAAATAACATTTGAATATGTGAACGAGGTCCTTCACGATCATTTTAAGCCTGAGAGCCTTGCCATGTCGGTGATCAGGCCTGTCTGAACACAGCCGGCTCATGTCGGTTGGTTTTATGCAAATGATCTGTTGCGGGTACAAGGGGGATGTGCTGTGGACCATGTGAGTTTTCCCGGCCTGGGACTTGAATTTGAACTGAGGAGATCCGCGTTTTCTGTTTTCGGCATCGATATATACTGGTACGGCATAATAATCACGCTGGGATTCCTCGCGGCGATCCTGATGGCGCTGAGAAGCAGCAGGAAATATGACCTGACGGCCGACAACATCCTGGACCTGGTGCTTTATGCCGCGCCTGTAGCCATAATATTTTCCAGGCTCTACTACGTCATTTTCAACTGGGACCAGTTCAGGCACGACCTGGCATCGATCATCAGGATCAGGGACGGCGGCCTGGCGATATACGGAGCCGTCATCGGTGCACTGCTCGTGGCATGGATCTATACCAGGAAGAAAAAGATATCGTTCCTGAAACTTGTCGATTTTGCCGTCCCCTATCTCGTGTTCGGCCAGGGCATCGGCAGGTGGGGCAACTTCATCAACCAGGAAGCATTCGGTACGGCAACGCAGCTCCCGTGGAGAATGAACGGGAACGTCATCGACGAGTATCTCTGGAGGAACAATTATGACCAGAGGATTTATGGTGTGCATCCAACCTTCTTATACGAATCATTGCTGGATATAGCGATCTTCCTGTTCCTTTTGTTCTGGAGGAAAAGAAAGAAGGCGGAAGGGGAAGTCCTTTTCCTTTACTTCATACTTTACGGTACGGCCAGGGCACTGATAGAGGGGCTCAGGACAGACAGCCTGTGGCTGGGCAGCCTGAGGGTTTCGCAGGCCCTTTCCGTCATACTTGTAGTGGTTGGCATCGTACTTTTCCTGTACAGGCGGGCAGCGATGAAAAAGGCTGAAGAGGGACCGGTCGTACTGGGACAGAGCAAATATGGTGCGCTCCTGATGAAGATGAAGGAAGAGGAAGCAGCAGAAGCAAAAGCAACAGCAACAGAAGAAGCAGAAGCAGCAGGAGCAGGCACTGATGAAACGGAAAAAGCAGGTGCGGAAGGATCAAAAGAAGCAGCGGCAGAGGAAACAGCAGTAACAGGGACGGCAGGGGAGAGCCCCGAAGGAAGTACTGCGGCCGACGAGGGACCTGCCGGAACAGGCGGAAGAACGGACGGAACAATTCCCGGAGACGATCCGTCCGAAGAGTGACTATTCCGGTCCCGGATGTGCTTGCTGTACAGTATGGGGGACCGACAGGGTGGAACGAATGTTTTATGTTGAGAAGACAAAAGGCACTGATTACCTGAGACAGTTTGACTATATGCTGTTCGCTTCCGTCATACTCATGTCGCTTTACGGGATCGTATCGCTCAGGAGTGCTTTGGGCGGCGAAGGCGTTCCCAGCGCATGGCTCAAGCAGGTCATTTGCCTGTGTATCGGCATAGTGGCGGCTATCGTCATCAGTGCCATCGACTATAAAGATTTCCGGACACTCGGCATATTTCTCTACCTGGGCAGCATCGTTCTCCTCGTGCTGGTGCTTCTTATAGGCGAAAGGCACTACGGGAGCCAGAGCTGGCTCAAAGTTCCTGTGATAGGCAAGTTCCAGCCTTCCGAACTGGCCAAGGTCGCATATGCGGTACTCGTGCCGGTTTTTTTTGAGAGGCTGAAGGAAGGCAAGGATATCGGCAAAAACGTGGTGAAACTGCTGGTATATGCGATCGTTCCCATCGTGCTGGTTCTTATGCAGCCGGATGTAGGTACAGCGATGGTGTTTGTTTTCGCCTTTATCGTACTGCTTTTCATATACGGCATACCGTACAGGTATTTTCTGATAGCAGCGGGATTGTTCGTGGCCGCTGCTCCTGTTTTGTGGTTCTATGTCCTTCCGATGAAGCAGTTCGACCATATACGGAACAGGATAATATCCTTTATTTTTCCGGAATCTGACCTTTTGGGTTCCGGTCTCCAGGTCTACAGGTCAAAAATGGCCATCGGATCAGGCCAGCTTGTCGGCAAAGGCATTTTCGGCAGGCTTGACAGCCAGGCCGGCACGTACTACGTGCCCGAGCAGGAGACGGACTTTATTTTCACTGTTATCGGGGAAGGCATGGGATTCATCGGATCCGTCGCGTTCATAGCGATCGTGTTTTTCTTCCTGTTCAGGTGCGTGCACATATCGATGAACGCAAGGGATCTGTATGGTTCGTTCATGGTCATATGCATCACGGCGATGTTCGCGTTCCACTTCATAGAAAATATCGGGATGTGCATAGGCCTTCTGCCCGTTACGGGAATACCGCTCCCCTTCGTGAGCCAGGGCAACAGCTCGCTCATTGCGAATTATCTCAATGTCGGCATCCTCCTCAGTGTTTCGATGAGAAGGAAAAGAAAACCTTACAGGAGTTCTTCGTAAACATTTCACGCAAGTTGCATGATCTGTTCCCAAAACAGCACAGGCGACAGCGTGATGTTGCCGTAATGCCCGTCCCGCGCGATATGACCCGCTGGTAAAGCGGGTCTTTTTGTTGCCCGGTGGTCCCATCTTAAAAAAAATATTCCAAATAGTGCTTGATTATTCCACAAATATGATTTAAAATGTAAGTGAAGTGGGACAAAGTGGGTGAAAGTGGTCCAAAGTTGATAGTGTGTGAGGTGGATTAGTTGTTTTATGGTGAATACCAGCACACTATAGATCAAAAGGGCAGGATAATCATTCCGGCTGCTTTCAGGGAAGAACTCGACGTAAAGTTCATGATAGCGAAAGGGCTGGAAGGATGTCTTTTCATCTTTTCCATGCCAAGATGGAACAGTCTTGTCGAAAAAATCGAGACCCTGCCACTTTCAAACACAAAGGCCCGTGAATTCACCAGGTTTTTCTTCTCGAGCGCGGCAGAGTGCAAGGTCGACAGCCACTACCGCATACTTATACCTCCGGAACTCCGTGCCCATGCAGCGCTCGAAAAGGAGGTCACCATCGTCGGCGTAGGAAACAGGGTCGAAGTATGGAGCAGGGACAGGTGGGAAAAATACATGGGTGGCGACAGCCTCAGCCCGGAAAGCCTGTCGGAGACTTTTGCGATGCTTGGTATTTAGAGTGGATCATCTGCGGCACCTAAACCGCCGGGAGGAAAAAGATGCAGTTTGAGCATGAGCCTGTAATGCTGGAAGAATGCATAAGCAGCCTGAACATAGACAAGGACGGCATATATGTCGACGGAACGGTGGGCGGAGCCGGCCATTCGACGGAGATAATCAAAAGGCTGGACAAGGGCACGCTGATCGGGATCGACCAGGACGAAGAAGCCATAAGGGCAGCCGGGGAAAGGCTCTCAAAAATCCGCAAAAATGCGGGCCTGGTACTGGTAAAGGGAAACTTTCGCCACATGGCGGACCTGGTCAGGCGGCAAGGGTTCGACAGGGTCGACGGGATATTGCTCGATATCGGCGTATCCTCCCACCAGCTGGATGAGGCCTGGCGAGGGTTCAGCTACCAGAAAGACGCGCCGCTCGATATGCGGATGGACAGGGATAATCCGCTGGATGCCGCCACGATCGTGAACACGTATCCGGAAGAAGAACTGCGCAACATGATCCGAGAATACGGAGAGGAAAGATGGGCGGCCAGGATCGCTTCCTTTATAGCGGAAGCGAGGTCCAGGAACAGGATCGAAACTACGGGACAGCTTGCTGAGATCATAAAGGCAGCCATACCGGCCAGGGCGAGAAGGAGCGGGCCGCATCCTGCAAAAAGGACTTTCCAGGCACTCAGGATAGCAGTGAACGATGAGCTCGGCGCCCTGAAAGACGCGGTCGAAAGCGCGGTATCACTGCTGAGGCCCGGAGGAAGGCTGGCGATAATAACCTTCCACTCGCTGGAGGACAGGATCGTGAAAACAGAATTCCAGAGGCGTGAAAACCCGTGTGAATGCCCGCCGTCATTCCCGGCGTGCATATGCGGGAAAAAGCCGGAACTCAGGATACTGACCCGCAAACCCGTACTGCCCTCGGCAGAGGAAGTGGGAAGGAACCCGAGATCCAGGAGCGCAAAACTGAGGGTTGCAATGAAGCTGTGATAAAGTTTCATACAAAAGACAAGTTGCAGTGTTGCTGTCCGCAGCCGGCTGCAATGATATACAAAAGATAAAATTCGGGCAATTCAAAGGGATGATCGCTGCAAAGGCGGCTTGAAAAACGACCGCATATAAAACTGACCGGCAGACAAAAGACAAAACCCTGGAAACACGAAGGAAGGATCGCGAGAAGCAAAAGAACACCGGAACACAAAAGAAAAAGCATCGATAACTAAAGATAAGGCAAGAAGATACGAATGATGACCTGACCAGAGAAACAGCGGCCGCCGGGACCGCCGGAACGGATCCCGGGAAAGGCTGCCGGAAAAACGAATGATGAGCAAGGAAAATACAAAAGATGTGGGCGGTGCAGGGGATCGGTCCCGGGACCGGTTCCCGAAACCCGGCAAATGACCCTGGGAAGAATGGGACCCACGGAAAGCCAGGTCGGGCATCATGGGCAAAAGACAAGGCATATATCACATCAGAGGTGAATACAATTGAACCAGAGGGGTTATGAGTACGTTTACGGTTCTGCCGCCAGACAGCTTGAATATGATGTCTACGAAGAGAACCAGGTACTAAAGGCGAAAAAGACATACAGGAGCCACAGGAAGGTCAAGCTCAGGATGGTCATGGCGATCCTTGCGGTGTTCGCCGCCGGCCTTGCCGTGATGTGCAGATATGCCATAATCACTAAGATAAGTTACCAGATAAACCAGAGGCAGAAAGTTTACGAATCGATCAGGAATGAAAACTCGATGCTCAGGGTCGAGATAGAGACGAAGACCGATCTGAACGAGATAAAGGAAGTGGCAGAAACCAGGCTCGGCATGCAGATGCCGGACAAGAGCCAGGTGGTATACATAAGGGTCCCCAGGAACGATTATACGGTACTGATGTCATCGGACACCGGGGAAGAAAAAAATGGAAACGTCATATCGAAATTCATCAGCAGGGCAGCCGGGTTTCTCAGGCTTTTCGAATAGCGGGCCGGGCGCCAGGATGGAAGTTGGCATGCCCGGCAGTCACAGGTGAGCATAGACTGTGGATAGTGTAAAAGTTATTTTTGCACGGTCTATAGTCTTTTTTATTTACGATGCATCCGAAGGAGAGGTTTTGATGGCAGCGCCGGGAATGGCAACTAAAAAGCGTCTGATGGTCCTGCTCGTGTCTTTCACAGTGATCGTCATTGCCCTTATCGTAAGGATCGCCCAGATCCAGTTCGTCGAAGGGTATGAACTGCAGAAAAAAGCATTCATACAGCAAAATACCGGCAGGGTCATAAGCCCCATCAGGGGAACCATATATGACAGGAACGGCAAGAAGCTGGCCATCAGCGTCCAGGCTGCCACCATCAGTTGCAATCCCAATGAGATCGCAAAAAACAAGAAGTTGACGGCAGAGGAGATAGCCGAGGATCTTGCCGGGTTTCTGTCGATGGATAAGGACACCGTGTACGGCATAATCACGAAGAAGGTCAGCAGTGCCATCATCAAAAGGAAAGTAGACAGGGAGACTGAGATAAGGATAAGGACATGGATCAGTGAAAACAGTGTCAGGGGGATAAACATCGACGAAGACGCAAAAAGGTATTATCCCGGGGGCAACCTGATGTCGCACATACTGGGATTCACCGGGGATGACAACCAGGGACTGATGGGCGGCATCGAGGAAGTCATGGACAAATACCTGAAGGGCGTACCCGGGAAAACACTCAGCGAGGTAGACGCAAGAGGAAGTGCAGTCCCTTCGGAACGCGAAAAGCGTATAGACGCCCAGGATGGCCTGAATGTAGTTCTCACCATTGACGAAACGATCCAGTATTTCGTCTCAAAATCCCTCGACAAGGTGATCGCAGACTATAAAGTGATGGGCGGCGCCGTCGGCATCGTCATGGCACCTGATACGGGCGATGTGCTGGCAATGGTGTCAAAGCCAGACTACGACCTCAACAAACCATTCGCATACCCCGAAAATATCGAAATCGATATCGACCCTTCTGAGTGGAAGGAACGGAGCAAAGAAACAGTAGAAATACTCAGCAAAACTGTATGGAGGAACAAGGCTGTTTCCGATACGTATGAACCAGGCTCCACCTTCAAGAGTGTCACGGCGTCGGCCGGTATAGAGGAAGGCGTCGTAACGCCCGACACCATAACCGATGACTTCCCGATAAAGGTCACGGGCTGGCCCAGGCCGATAAACTGCTGGCGTGTCGGAAGGCCGCACGGGACGGAAACGTTCCGCGAAGCCATTTACAACTCATGCAACCCGGCATTCGTCAAGGTGGCCCAGAGCCTGGGGATCGAACGTTTTTACAGTTATGTGCGGGCATTCGGGTTCATGGACAAAACGGGGATCGAACTGAAGGGCGAAGCCAGACCCCAGTTCCAGACGAACCCCAAGGAAATAGACATGGCCGTTGCTTCATTCGGGCAAAGGTTCACGATAACGCCGCTGCAACTGACGACTGCATACTGTGCGATCGTAAACGGCGGAAAGCTGATGAAGCCGCGCCTGGTGAAGGAACTGACCGATTCCGCGGGCAATGTCGTCACCAGGTTCGAGCCTGAAATGGTCAGGACCGTGATTTCGAAACAGACATCGGACATAATGAGGGATATACTCGAAGGTGTGGTCGCAGACCCGAAAGGAACAGGGAACAATGCCTACGTCAGGGGTTACAGGGTAGGCGGCAAGACAGGCACATCGGAAACGACTAAAGAAGACGTTTACATAGCATCCTTCTGCGGGTTCGCACCGGCGGACGATCCGAAGATAGTCGTGCTGGTCGCCCTTTTCGACCCGAGGGGAGAGTCCCACATGGGCGGAGTCATTGCCGCTCCGGTGGTAGGCAAGATAATCGAGGACACTCTGAGTTACATGCAGGTTGAAAGAAAATACACTGATGAAGATCTGAAATCCATGGCAACTGCCGTGACCGTCCCCGAGGTCCGGAACAAGTCCGTGGGGGAAGCGGTCAAGGCGCTCAGGGCAGCCGGGCTGAAATATGATATCGAAGGAGAAGGGAATACCGAGAGCATCGTCCTGGAACAGACGCCTAAACCGAATGCGGTAGTTCCCGAGGACTCAGTGGTGATACTCTACACATACAAGCCGGAAGAGCCAAAGACTGTCACGATGCCTGACCTTTCAGGCAAAACCATATCAGAGGCGTCATATGCCCTGAACCGTGTCGGCCTGAACATAAAGGTGTCCGGCAACGGCACGGTTTACATGCAGCAGTATGAACCGGGCACTATTGTCGAGAAAGGTTCTGTCGTCGAGGTGGAATTCAGGAACATGGACAATGTCGAATGAGCATACATCTGAAACGATAAGGAGAAACAAAGGAGTCGGCCGCCGGGTCTGACGGATAGTCCGGAGGCCGGGAGGAATGGAGATGGTGATCATGTAAGCTGACAGGGAGTAAAGGAGACAAATCCATGCTGCTGACCGAACTGATCGATGGATTGGATATCCTTTACGCAGGAGAAAATCTTGATGTCGACATACAGGGGATAGCTTACGATTCCAGGAATATCGGCAAAGGCTGTCTGTTCGTCTGCATAGACGGCAAAAAAACGGACGGCCACAGTTATGCCAGGCAGGCCCTGGAAAACGGGGCTGCTGCGTTCATTGCGCAAAAACCGCTTCAACTTGGATCGGAAGCGCCCGTCATACTGGTAAGAAACACGAGAACAGCGCTGGCTTACGTATCGGACAGGTTTTTCGGACACCCTTCGGCCAGGTTCAATCTTATCGGCGTCACGGGGACGAAAGGCAAAACCACGACCTGTTTCATGATCAGGTCCATACTCGAGGCGGCAGGAAGAAAGGCGGGCCTGATAGGGACGCTGGGCGTGAGGATCGGTGACCGGGTACTGCATACGGACAGGACCACGCCTGAATCACTGGATCTGCAGCAGCTTTTTGCCCGGATGGCCGATGAAGGAGTCCAGGATGTCGTAATGGAGGTGTCCTCACAGGGACTTGCACTTGACAGGGTAAAATACTGCGAATTCGATACAGGAGTGTTCACGAACCTGTCGAGGGACCATATAAGTCCGTACGAGCACGCGGGCATGGAGGAATACCTCGGGGCAAAGACCCTTTTGTTCAAATACTGCAGGACCGGGCTAATAAACAGGGACTGCAGTTTTGCAGACAGGGTGATCGAAAAGGCGGAATGTGGAGTACTGACATACGGCACAGTAGCTGAAGCAGATGCCAGGGCTGAGAACCTGGTGCTGCTGCCGGGAGCTGTAAAGTTCGATATGGTGTCGCCATGGTACAACAGGAGATTCAGTGTGAACATCCCCGGAAAGTTCACCGTCTACAACGCGCTGGCTGCGGCAGGCGCCTGCGGTATCGCCGGCGTACCCGGAGAAGCGGTCGCACTGGGGCTGGAAAGGGTGCAGGTGCCTGGAAGGGCCGAACCCGTAGAGACGGGACGTGACTTTGGTGTTATAATAGATTATGCACATACGCCGGACAGCCTTGAAAACATACTCGCAACCGTTAAGGCCTTTGCCCGGGGCAGGGTCATATGCGTTTTCGGCTGCGGCGGCGACAGGGACAGGGCAAAAAGGCCGATGATGGGAGCCGTATCGGGACGGTATGCGGATTATACAGTGATAACATCGGACAATCCACGGACCGAGGATCCCGATGCCATCATCAGGGATATCGAGGCGGGCATCAGGACCACTCCGGGAAAATATACATGCATCACGGACCGGAAGGAAGCGATAAGGCACGCCCTGGCTGCCGCATCGGCAGGAGACGTGGTACTGCTGGCGGGCAAGGGGCATGAGACATACCAGGAATTCGGAAATGTGACGGTACATTTCGACGAAAGGGAAATAGTGAGGGAAATACTTGGAGAAGATTTCTGACAAAGAGGAGTTCGTATGGTTGGATTGATGATAGACGAAATCATGGAAGCCACGCACGGGAAGATCCTTGGAGGGGACAGCCGCGTCATGGTCGCGGACATATCCACAGATTCGCGAAAAATAAGCCCGGGCAGTCTTTTTATTGCCCTGAAGGGCGAGAAGTTCGACGGGAATGATTTTATCGCGGACGCTTTTGCGAATGGCGCCGCCGCGGCCATGACGGACAGGGATGCGGAGGAGTTTCCCGGGAAAACGGTCATAAAGGTCGAAGATACGCTGAAAGCACTCCATGATCTTGCTTCGCACTACAGGGACAGGTTCAGCATCCCGTTTGTCGGGATCACCGGAAGCGTAGGGAAAACCAGCACCAAGGATATGGTTGCATGTGCGCTGGGAGCTCGGTTCAACGTGCTGAAAAATGAGGGCAACCTCAATAATGAGATCGGAGTCCCGCTGACGATTTTCCGGCTGGAACCGGGGCATGAGGCGGCGGTCATAGAGATGGGCATGAGCGGTTTCGGTGAGATAAGGGCGCTGACGCGTATCGTGAAGCCAAAAGTGGGAATAATAACCAATATTGGCCTGTCACATATAGAAAAACTGGGCTCGAGGCAGGACATCCTGAGGGCGAAGCTGGAATTGCTCGAGGGACTCCAGCCGGACGGCGTGCTGATCCTCAACGGCGATGATGTCATGCTCAGCGGCGTCAAGGACCTGCTCGAAGTAAGGACAGTGTCTTACGGTCTTGAGGAGGATGCCGATTACCAGGCGTACAACATCAGGTCGAAGGGAGAAAAGGGAACGGACTTCAACATAAAGCTTGGCGGAAACGAGTACGACGTGCATGTGCCTGCCCCCGGCGTACATAACGTATATAACGCGCTGGCGGCACTGGCGGCAGGCCATGAACTTGGAGTGCCGGCAGAACTGCTTGTAAGCGGGATAGCCGGGTATACTCCCGGGAACATGCGGCTCAACATTATAAGGTGCAACGGGCTGATCGTCATAAATGATGTCTACAATGCCAGCCCGCAGTCCGTAAAGGCCGCGATAGACGTGCTGGACGAGATCGAAGCGGGAAGAAGGATAGCCGTCCTGGGCGACATGCTCGAACTCGGAAGCTGGAGCGCCGATGCCCACAGGGAAACAGGAGCGTACGTTGCAGGAAGCCGTACGGACCTGCTGATCGCGGTAGGCAAGGCAGCCGCGCATATAGCGGAAGGTGCTGCGGGAGCAGGTTTTCCGGGGTCCCGGACCGCCGTGCTGGCAAATAACGGCGAGGCGATACGTTACCTGCAGGGGATCGTGCGCCGGGGAGACGCCATACTGGTCAAAGGCTCGAGGGGCATGATGATGGAAGAGATCGTAAACGCACTGGTTTCCGGCTGATACACTGGAACACACTCTAAACACGGGGGAATGGACTTGGAATTCATATTACGGTCGACGGAAACGGCGGCTTTTGCCGGAACATTCATATTGACGGTCATTGCCGGACCTATCATAATACCGCTGCTGAAACGCCTGAAATTCGGACAGACGGTCAGGAACGACGGCCCTGCCACACATTTGAAAAAGATGGGGATACCCACCATCGGGGGCCTTATTTTCATAATACCGATGACGATAGTGTCGCTCATCCTTGCTCCCGGCCATCCCGGCATGATCCCGGTGCTGCTGGTGACACTGGGGTATGCTGCTATCGGCTTTGCGGACGATATGATAAAAGTGGTAAAGAAGAACTCGGACGGACTCAGCCCTAAGCAGAAGTCGTTCGGTCTGCTCCTGGTGTCGGCCGCCTTCGCGTTCTATACCGCGTATCATCCTGCGATCGGGACCGGGATGATACTGCCGTTCCTGGGCGTCGACGCGGTCGTGGAGCTTCCTGTCCTGTTGTACATACCACTTGTCATAATCGTCATGTACCTTATCACCAACTCGGTGAACATGACCGACGGCGTCGACGGACTAGCGGCAGGCGTGACACTGATCGTTGCGGTGTTTTTCACGATAGTGGCGATGATGAAGCCCGAATGGGACAGTGTGAAGATGATATGCGGCATAACGGCCGGCGGTTGTCTCGGCTTCCTTGTCTTCAATATTTATCCGGCAAGGGTCTTTATGGGCGACACAGGTTCGCTTGCCCTTGGCGGAGTCGTAGGAGCCGCCGCGGTATTGATGAAAATGCCGTGGATGCTGCTTGTGGCAGGCGCGATCTATGCTGTCGAAAGCCTTTCTGTGTTCATCCAGGTGGTTTCGTACAAGCTGAGGGGCAGAAGGGTTTTCAAGATGGCGCCCATACATCACCATTTCGAGTTGTCGGGATGGAAGGAAACAAAGGTCGTCGGCGTCTTCTGGCTGATAACGATAATACTCTGCCTGGTCGGGCTTGCCATGCTTAGATATGATATTTTCTGAAGAGGGCATTTATGAAGAAGAAACCGTTTGACTTCATTTTGTTCATGACAGTGCTTATATTGCTTTCGCTGGGACTCATCATGGTTTTCAGCGCAAGTGCTCCAATGGCTGAAAAAGAGACCGGAAACATATACTACTATATAAAAAGGCAGCTGATATTCGCAGCCATCGGGATGGTCAGCATGCTGTTCGCAGCCAACTACGATTACCATAAGATCGGGAGGAAAACAGTATGGGCACTGTTCCTGGTCAGCATTGTCCTCCTCATACTCGTACTGATACCCGGCATCGGCAGCGAAGCCAACGATTCCAGGAGATGGGTCGAGATAGCCGGCGTTCGTTTCCAGCCGTCCGAGCTTGCAAAACTGGCGCTCATCCTGTTCTATTCTTTCAACCTGTCCAGGAGGAAGAGGCCCCTCAACTCGTTTTTCGGGGACCTGATGCCGTACCTTTTCGTGCTTGGCATAATCTGTGTGCTTCTGCTGCTTGAGACGCACCTGAGCGCAACGATAATCATGATCGCGATATCCATGATCATACTGTTCGTGGCAGGCGCGAAGATAAGGCATTTTGCGATATTGTTCGTGCCTGTCGTCGTTATGATCATAGCTGTCATTTCTTTTACCGACTACATGACTCCCAGGATAAATTCATGGATCGATCCGTGGAGCGACCCACGCGGCATCGGTTACCAGACCATCCAGTCCCTGTATGCTATCGCTTCAGGCGGGCTGTTTGGAAGAGGACTGGGACAGAGCATGCAGAAATTCCTGTATGTACCCGAACCCCATAACGACTATATTTTCCCGATAATTGCTGAAGAGCTTGGCTTTATTGGCGTGCTCGTGATTTTGCTGCTGTTTCTCATATTCATCTGGAGGGGGATCAAGATCGCGGTCCATGCGCCTGATTTATACGGGTGCCTGATTGCTTCGGGCATTACCGCGCTGATCGCCGTCCAGAGCCTTTTCAATGTGGCGGTCGTCACGAATTCCGTACCTCCCACGGGCGTATCGCTGCCTTTTTTCAGCGCCGGTGGTACCGCACTGATACTGTTCATGACCGAGGCAGGTATCCTGCTCAACATCTCGCGCTACTCCACGTATGAAAGAATCTGAACATATCGCATTTTCTTCGCATAAGATGGAATGTGTGCGAGGTGTTTTTATGAGCAGGTTGGTTATTACAGGAGGAGCCAGGCTCCAGGGCGAGATTGGGATCGAAGGCTCCAAGAATGCCGTATTGCCGATTTTGGCCGCGTCTTTGCTCAATGCCGGCGAAAGTGTCATCAAAAACTGTCCCAGGATCAGAGATGTCGATATAATGGTAAGCATACTCCGGAAGATAGGCTGCAGCGTGAAAGCCGAGGGCGATGTGATCATCGTCGACTCGGCGGGCCTGAAAGAGACCCGGATACCTGTCGAACTTGCGGCGGAGATGCGTTCTTCGATCATTTTCATGGGTCCGATGCTTGCCAGGTGCGGCCGTGTGACTATTAGCTATCCGGGTGGGTGCGTAACTTTTCGGGCACATAAATGGATCCGCGCGGCAGCCTGCCCGGTCAATGGGAATACTTGCTGATTCACCGGATACACCAGGAATCCGGGTATAAGACGTGCCGGTGACCGTTCCGCATCAGGGATTGCTTCGTCAACAGCTGCGATCCGGCTCATTTCCTCCAATGAGGGCGCAGGTCACTCGCCGTCCATGGCTCGGGACCAGCGCCGGCAGCGTCCGTGCTGCCGGTTGTGGAGCCTGGTGCCTCATTCGAGCTTCACGAGCCGGCTGCATCTGTAAAACTTGCAACCCATCGATGCGGACCAGTCACCGGCACGGCCTGTACTTTGCCTGCTATGATGCACGCCAGTACCGGCTGTATTTTTTTGTGGTTACAAAGTACGTTCAATTATTGTATAATCTAACATGAGTGCTTGTAAAAACACGCACTTATTCTTTGCAGGGGGTCACCGAGTCCTATGGACCGAAATGAGAAGCTTTTGGTCAGTAAGGCAAAGGCCGGAGATGTCGCGGCCTTTGAGCAACTGATAGAAGCATATCAGAAAAAGGTATACAATCTTGCCCTCAGGATGACAGGCAACCAGGAAGATGCTGCTGATCTTGCACAGGAAGCCTTCATCAGGGTATTCAGGTCGATCTCCGGCTTCAAGGAGCAGTCGTCTTTTTCAACGTGGATCTATAGGATCACCACAAACGTTTGCCTTGATGAAATAAGAAAAAGAAAAAACAGGAAAGTGATATCGATCGACGAAGACATACATATGGATGACGGGGAAATGAAGCGCCAGATAGTCAGTGACGATCCGCTTCCCGATGAGATGGCTGAGAGGGCGGAACTGCGGAATATAGTGAACGATGCGATAAACAGCCTGCCGGAAGACCAGAAGGTCGTGATCACTCTGAGGGACCTGAATGGCCTGAGCTACGAGGAGATCGCACAGGTACTCGGTATCCCGGGAGGCACTGTGAAATCGAGGATCAACAGGGCCAGACAGGCGCTCCGCAATGTTTTGTTGTCCAGGACGGAACTTTTGACCGATGATTGCGTCAAATAACGTGAAAGGAGGGTTGGAGATGATGGTCTGTGCGGATGTGAGGGAAAATATCAGCGCATATGCAGATGGCGAATTAAGCGCCGATGAAAGGAAATCATTCGAAGAGCACATAAGCAGTTGTCCCGAATGCAGGAAAGAGCTCGATGACATGGTAAGGATCATAAAGCTCTGCCGCAGCATGCCTTTGTATGACCTTCCTGAAGGCTTCAGGGACGAGCTCCATGCAAAACTGACCGCGGCGGCGGACAGAAACCGAAATTCGTCAGGCGCTGAGAAATCCAGGATGGTACGGACTGCAAGGACCTTTGCATCGATCGCGGCAGGCATACTCCTGATCTTCCTTGGCGGCATCATCGTGAGATCCGGATTGATTTCAGGCAGACTCGGAGCAAAAGCCGATGTGCCGGCTGAAATGACAGCCGCTGCGGGCGCAGCCGAAAGCCCTGCAGCAGAAGCTGCCGACAGTAGCGCAAAGATCACCGATGCAGGAGACGACCAAATCTCCATGCGGTTTAGTGAGTCAAACGAAGCAATGGCGGAAATGGCTGAAGCAGAAGCGGAACCGACGGACTCAGGCCAGAGGCTCATATCTCCGCGGCATTTTGAGATCGACCGCTCATCGGCGGACTGTGACCGGGCCAACGGCCTCGGTATAGCAACAGCCCAAATGACGACGCCGGCTTTCAGAACTTCAGAGATGTACGTCAATGCAGACGATCCGGCGGCGGCAATGGAAACCGTCATGACGCTGGCAACGGACAACAATGGAGAACTCTATGCTGACGGGACCGCTCTTCAGGGAAAGGCAAGGGCCGATCATCCGAGCCAGTCAGCCTTCGGCGGCGGGAAGGAAGGTTCCCGGGCACAACTGAAACTCGTGCTGACCTTCACCGGTACAGATTTCGACAATTTCACGGCAGCACTGAATGATACGTTCGGAGCGGCAAATGTGCAGGCCGGTGCGGTGGTTGCCGAAGACCGGTCGGAAGAACTGGACATGCTGATAAATAAGGCCGATGAATACGAGCGGCTCATAGGAGAACTGCAGGAGAATGACGACGGGAGCAGTGCCGGGGAGATAGAGAAGCTGAAAAAAGAAAAAGAGGAGATAGAAGGGCGGATCGAATCGCTGAGGTCCAGATCGGATATCATCATGGTCGATGTTTATATAAATCCCAAGTAGCCAGATCGCATCCAGATACGGCTGCCATTTACGGCAGCCGTTTTTTTGTGTAGAATATATTGGATGCATATTGGATGAAAAGCATGGCCTGCGGCAAAACATATAAATGTAAAGCAGGCGACGGAGGTGCCGTATGGAAAAACTGATGCTTATCGACGGCAACAGCATACTCAACAGGGCTTTTTACGGGCTGCAGGGTCCGCGGATGCTCACCGCAGCGGACGGGCTTCACACCAACGCGATCTATGCGTTCCTGAATATACTGAACAAGTACCTTGCAGAGGAAGAACCGCAGTATATATGCGTGGCTTTCGACCTCAGGGCACCGACGTTCAGGCACCGTGAGTTCGACGGCTATAAAGCGCACAGGAAGGGGATGCCTCCCGAACTGGCCGAGCAGGTCCCCTATACCAAGGAAATACTTGACGCGATGAACATAAAGCGCCTTGAAGTTGAAGGATATGAGGCGGACGACATAATCGGTTCTGTTTCAAAATGCGCCGAAGAAAGAAAAATGCAGGTCGTGATCGTTACGGGAGACAGGGATTCATTGCAGCTGGCATCTGAAAATACGAGGATAATAATACCTGTTACAAGGGCCGGCAGGACGGAAACCGAGCATTTCGATGCGGCGGCAGTGTTCGGACGCTATGGTGTTACACCGGCGCAGCTCATAGACGTGAAAGCGCTGATGGGCGACAAATCGGACAACATACCCGGCGTCCCCGGGATAGGCGAAAAAACGGCCCTGGAATTGATACAGGAATACGGGACGCTTGAAGGCGTATATGAAAACCTCGAAAAAATAAGCAGGAAAGCCGTGCGCGAGAAGCTGGAAGCCAACAGGGACCTGGCTTTCATGAGCAGGCGCCTTGCCGCCATCGAAAGGAACGTGCCCGGACTTTGTCCGCTGGACGAACTGAAAAGGAAAGAAATCGACAGGGACAGGCTTTACAGGCTTTTCACAAGGCTTGGTTTCAAAAGCATGATCGAGAAGTTCGGCCTGGACATGAGCGGCAGGATCGAAACAGCCAGGGCTGAGGTTCCTGAATTCATAACCGTTGACGATCCCATCGCGCTTGCCGGCCTGGCTGCTTCCATGGCTGAGGCGAAAGAAGTATCGATATGCCATCTGCTCGACCACACGGACCGGTTCGGGACCAGGCTGTCCGGGATAGCCTTTTCATGGGCTGGGAAGAACGCCTATGTAAATATCGGGACGGGTATAAGCGAAGACCAGTTCCTGGATGTATTCGGCGATTTCTTTGCAGACGCCGGCATCGGCAAATACGGACACGGTCTCAAGAATCTCATTGTTTACCTGAAACACAAAGGAGTGCCGTTTGAAGGGCTGCGCTTCGATACGATTATAGGCGCCTACATACTGGATCCTTCCCGGAGTTCATACGCGCTGTCGGACCTGTCGCAAATGTACCTGGGGAGCACGTTCGAACCGGTGGAAGACCTGAGTGGCAAGGGCAAAAATTCCACTGCCTATTGGCAGCTCCCGGCGGAGCAGGTGGCTCCCGTCGCCGTGATGCACTCAGGCAGCATCATCAGGATCGCGGATGCGATCAGGGAACAGATAAAGGCAAACGGACAGGAAAAACTGTGCTTCGAGATAGAGATGCCTCTCATTGAAGTGCTGGCCGACATGGAATACAGGGGATTCAGGGTGAACAGGGAAGGTCTCGAGGAATACGCCGCCAGGCTGGATGAGAGGATCGGGACTGCCGAGAGGGATATATACCGTCTGGCGGGTGAAACGTTCAACATCAATTCTCCGAAGCAGCTTGGCGCGATCCTTTTCGAAAAACTGGGGCTTCCGGTCATAAAGAGGACCAAGACCGGATATTCGACAGATGCGGAGGTGCTCGACCAACTGGCCGGCGAACATGAGATCGTTTCAAGGATACTCGAATACAGGCAGCTCATCAAGCTGAAAACCACGTATGCCGACGGACTGCTCAACATGATCAACCCTGCGACCGGGCGGATCCACTCGAGCTTCAACCAGACCGTTACTGCGACCGGCCGGATAAGCAGCACAGAGCCAAACCTGCAGAACATACCTGTCAGGCTTGAAATGGGCAGGGAGATCAGGAAGGTATTCGTCCCGGAGAATGAAAAATTCCTGCTGACCGACGCAGACTACTCGCAGATAGAATTGAGAGTACTGGCCCATATAGCGGGAGACGAAAACATGCAGGCGGCATTCCGTAACAACGAGGATATCCATACCGCTACTGCGGTAAGTGTATTCAGGGTGCCGAAGGACCAGGTCACACCCCTGATGCGTTCTCGGGCAAAAGCCGTAAACTTCGGCATAGTGTATGGGATAGGTGATTTCAGCCTCTCCAGGGACCTGGGGATCACCAGGAAACAGGCGAGACAATATATAGACGATTACCTGGAGAGATACCCCGGCGTTAAGGCCTACATGCATGATGTAGTTGAGTTCGGCAGGCAGCACGGATACGTGGAGACCATATTCGGCAGGAGGAGATACCTGCCCGAACTGAAATCGTCCAATTTCAATACCCGGTCTTTCGGCGAGCGCGTAGCCATGAACATGCCTATCCAGGGGACTGCCGCCGATATCATCAAGATCGCGATGGTCAATGTATATAAGGAACTTCGCGCACGTAAAATGATATCGGCACTGATACTCCAGGTGCACGACGAACTGATCGTCGAAACGAGCGTGGATGAGAAAGAGGAGGTGGAAAAGATACTGAGGGAATGCATGGAAAACGCGGTCAGGCTTGATGTGCCGCTTGTTGCTGAGGTCAGGACAGGATCCAGCTGGTATGAGACAAAATAGAACAGGCAATGGCTGGAAAGGATGATGATGTTGAGAATAATCGGAGTGACCGGTGGCATCGGCAGCGGGAAAAGCTCAGTGGCAAGGGTACTGAAGGACCTGGGGGCTGCGGTCATAGATGCCGATGTGCTGGCGAAAAGCGTGACATCTGCAGGAAGTAAAGCTTTCGATGAACTTGTCGGATATTTTGGCGGGGAAATAGTAGGTGATGACGGTGAACTTGACAGAAAAAAGCTGGCGGACATCGTGTTTTCCGACCCTGAAAGGCTCGGGATGCTCAACGCCATCACCCATAAGTATATAGCTGAAAAAATATATGACACCGTGGAAGCCCTGAAGAGCACGGGGAAATGGGACATCATCGTGATCGATGCGCCGATCCCGATAGAAAAGGGTTTCATAGACCTGGCGGACGAAATATGGGTCGTCGTTGCGGACAGGGAGACCAGGGTCAGGCGTGTCATGGAAAGAAGCGGGTTTACGTATGACGAAGTCTCAGCCAGGATCGATTCGCAGATGAGTGACGATAAGTACCTGGAACTGGCTGATGAAGTGATCAGGAACGATGACAGCATCGAAGAACTTGAGCAGTCGGTGGTAAGACTGTTTCTGTCGAAAAAGCAGAAATGGCAGCAATAAATATCGCCCAGGCGGTGTGATCCAACGAGGGGTGTTTCCACTTGGCAGGTAATAGCAGGATAAAGCTGATAACAGGCGTGATAACGGCAGTCGTGTTCATTGCAGTAATGCTGTTTGCAGATGATGCTGCCAGGGTTTTTTACCCGATGAAATACCGTGACCTTGTCAGGAAGTATTCCGAGCGATATGATCTCGACCCATACCTTGTACTTGCAGTCATAAAAGCAGAGAGCAGTTTCAGGCATACGGCCGTTTCTCGCAAAAATGCAAGGGGTCTGATGCAGATCACCGAGGGGACAGGCAAGTGGAGCGCCGGCAAGATGGGGCTTGAGGACTATACGACAGACATGCTTTTTGATCCGGAGACCAATATCAGCATTGGATGCTGGTATCTTTCATGGCTTTATGAGGAATTCGGCGATACTGACCTGGTCCTTGCCGCATACAACGCGGGCAGCGGGAATGTCACGAAATGGCTCAACGACAGGGAACTGAGCCCTACAGGCAGGACCCTCGACAGGATACCTTTCAGGGAAACGGAAAAATATTTGAAAAAAGTAAGAAACAGCTACATGATATATAAAAAGCTTTACGAGAATGAGTTTTAATGGTATTTTTAAGAGAGAAATACATGCATGGAAGATGATAATGGTGCTCGGAGGCTTTTTATGAGTGCGGAAATCCTTTTTGAAAAAGACATGCTTTATCCAACCGAAAACAGCATCGAACCAGGCAGTATACATATCAGGATATTGAGCCCGGACAACAGGTCCAGGCTGCCGGTGCTGATCGAGCCAAAATCGAACCATCCGCCGATAAAATATATAGATTCCATTATCCGGCTGATGCAGACAGACATTTTGACAGGATTTTTGTTGACATAAAGAAAAACGTGGAGATATACATCGCAAAGCACAATGCGGACGGAGACCGCGGTGATACCACTTATATAAGGGTTTACTACAGGGACGGCGAACTCGTTGAAGAAGAAGCCGAGTCTATAATCAAGGAAACGAAACCCTGATTTATCCGATTTTCAATAGAAATCGCAAAATCAAACGCAGGTGAGCGGCGGTGGACGAAAGACCGGACAGGGTCAACACCCGAAGAGAACCTAAGGCAGGCAGATATGGGAACCAGGGCATAATCATAATACTGGTTTACCGGTGGCTCGTCTTTTTGTTTTCCGCGATCCTGTGCATTACGGGCAGCAGCTTTGACACCCTGGGATATTCCATACTGGAGTCACTTGCAGTCATCGCGGTTTACAACGGTGCTGTGACCGCATATTGCCTCAACAACGGGAAAAAATACGCGGGGTCCGTCCTGTACATCGATATTATCGCTATCTCGCTGCTTATCTTTTTCACGGGCGGAGTAAATTCCGACCTGTACATATTTTACTTTTTGCCTTTATGCCTGTACGGCATCAGGAATGATGTCCGCGGTACTTTCAGGATGACCGGATTTACGGTTGTATTCTATACGGGATTCTGCCTGCTGTCCGCCATGCTGTTCAATTCCAGGATCAACTGGTCCAGGCTGGTCATCTATAACTTCCTGTTCCTGCTGGCTGCGTTTGCAGTAACACGGCTAAGCTTCGAAGTGAAGAGATACGACGAAATGAGAAAGAAAGAGTTCAGGCTTGCACGTACGGACAAGCTGACCAGTCTTGCCAACCGCCACTACTTCGATCAGAAAATCAGGGAGGAAGTGGCATACGCAGATGCCTGGAACTCCGTGATAAACATACTGATGTTCGACCTCGACAATTTCAAGGGATATAACGATTCATACGGCCATGCTTCCGGGGACAAGCTGCTGAAACTGTTTTCGGACATCATAAAGCAGTGCATCAGGAAGACCGATATTCCTGTGAGGTACGGAGGAGAGGAGTTCCTGATAATGATCAGGGACATGGATATAATCATAGCGAAAAGTGTCGGCGAAAGGATAAGGAGGCAGCTGGAGAAACAGTGCATCCGGCTCGGAAACAAGTTCGGCAGGCAGATGGTGACTGTGAGCTGCGGCATCGCCCAGTACCCGGTACATTCCACGAACATAAAGGACGTCATCGAAATGGCCGACAGGGCGCTCTACCATGCCAAGGAGATAGGCAGGAACATAGTGGTCTGCTATGACGAGATCGGCATGACCAGGGAAGAGCTGGAACGCAAACAGGGATTGGGATGAAAGGACCTCCTGGTACGGAGGTCCTATTTAAGTGCACCGGTAGCGGCCGGACGGCCATGTTTATCGCGGTCTTGCCAAAGCGGTCAACTTCCTGTGCCGGCAGCTTCCTGTATGCCGTGGTCGCCTGTTGTCCTGATGCTTCGCCCGACGGCGGCGGCCACCAATTGTAATTCGTCCATCAACTGCTTGAACTTGGGCGGCCTGAGGGACTGGGGCCCGTCGCTCAGCGCATTCGGCGGGTCGATATGGACCTCGATGATAAGTCCGTCGGCGCCTGCGGCAACAGCCGCCTTCGACAGTGCCCCGACGTACTTCCAGTTGCCGGCTGCATGGCTCGGGTCTGCAATGATCGGCAGATGAGAAAGCTCCTTTACCACCGGTATAGCACTGATATCTATGGTGTTCCTCGTCGACGGCTCATATGTGCGTATGCCCCTCTCGCACAGTATGATGTTTTCGTTGCCGGCGTCCATTATATACTCCGCTGCCATGAGCCATTCTTCTATCGTGGCGGCCAGGCCGCGTTTGAGCAGTATAGGCTTCGATGTGAGGCCTACTTCGTGCAGCAGCCTGAAATTCTGCATGTTTCTTGCGCCTATCTGGATAATGTCGGCATACGAAGCCACCAGTCCGACATCGCGGGTGTCGACGACCTCGGTAACGATCTTCATGCCTGTGACTTCACGGGCTTTTGCCATGATTTTCAGCCCTTCTTCCTGGAGCCCCTGGAAGGAATACGGAGAAGAGCGCGGCTTGAATGCTCCTCCTCTCAGGATGCATGCTCCCGCTTCCTTCACCCTGATGGCTGTTTCTATGAAGGATTCCTCGCTTTCTATGGCACATGGCCCGGCAATGACGGCAAGTTCGGTCCCGCCGAACCTGATCCCGCCGACATCGATGATGCTTGGAGCCTGCTTGAGTTCCCTGCTGGCAAGTTTGAACGGTTTCATGATAGGGACTATGCTTTCGACTCCGGGCATCGTGGTGATATTTACGGTGTTCAGTAAACGCTTGTCGCCGATGGCGCCAATGACGGTTTTTACCTCGCCTTTTATCGGGTGTGTTTTGAACCCGAGCTCCTGGAGCTTTTTCTCGACATTGTCGATTTCCTGCATCGTGGCATTCCTGTTCATCACGACTATCATGTCATCATACCTCCTTCTTGGATGCATCCGTGTTTTCGCCCAACAAACAAAAAGCTCTTCGTCTCACTTGAGACGAAGAGCCTAAACTCCGCGCGGTACCACTCAAATTGGCAAAATGCCCACTCTGTCACGCACTATCATGCGCTATCCCTGTAACGGGGGAAACCCGGCGCAGCCTACTGATGCTTTCAGCCTGCGGCTCAAAGGGGAACTTCGGCAGCCATACCCGGCCGGGCTCGCACCGTCCCCGGCTCGCTGCCCGGAGATCCATCGCCGGCGTTACCGATCATGGCACCCAGTGATGCTCCCCGGTATACAGGCATCGTGCAGCCTACTTTCCCTTGGTCATTGCCTTTGTCTGCTATTTGCATGTTTTGGACCTGATAAATTTATATAATCTTAGCATGGAGCGTTTTTACTGTCAAGAGAGGTTTTTGGTAACAATGTGTCGAAATTCTGTGTTATAATATATCTGGCAATGGTTTTCCGGCACCGGCGGCCGGTGACTAATACTCGCGGAGGCTGTCATATGAGTGAACTGAATGCAGTAATCTTCAACCTCAACGGCCATTTGTTCGGGGCTGACGCACTGCAGGTATCCCAGATAATAAAGTACCAGGAGCCTGCCAGGATACCCAGGATGCCGTCTTTCATCGAAGGCGTCATCAATTACAGGGGCAGGGTGCTTCCCGTGATAAATCTCGTGAAAAGATTCGAACTGGGCAAAATGGATGTCAACAAAAAAACCAAGATCCTTGTTACGAAGATCGGTGAAAAGTATGCGGGGTTCATCGTCAATGACGTGATGGAAATCATGAGGTTCACGGAGGAAGAGACGGAAATGGCCCCGTCAGTGGTGAATGCCGGGACCGCCCCATTCCTCAAAATGATCGGCAAAAAGGGAGACATGCTGTATTCCATAATGGACCTTGAAAATATACTGAACGAAGCAGAGAAGAAAAGACTCCCGGCTCCCGGACCGAAAGCCTGATGAAAAACGCATCGCCCTCAGACATTGAACCTGAAGAGGACCACGTCTCCTTCCTGCATTACATAATCTTTTCCTTCTGAGCGCACGAGCCCGTGGTCTCGTGCCGCTGCATATGAGCCGCATTTGACCAGGTCGTCGTACGATACGACTTCAGCCCTGATGAAGCCTCTTTCCATGTCGCTGTGTATCTTGCCTGCGGCCTGCGGCGCTTTTGTGCCTTTTCTTATGGTCCACGCCCTGACTTCCGTCGGGCCTGCGGTAAGGAAACTCATTAAACCCAGAAGGCTGTAGCTTGTCCTGATCAGTCTGTCGAGACCAGACTCCTTAAGGCCGAGTTCTTCGAGGAACAGCCTTCTCTCCGCGTCATCCAGCTGGGCGATCTCTTCTTCGAGCCTGGCACAGATCACCATCATTTCCGCGCCTTCTCTTTCGGCGATCTTCCTGAGTTCTTCCACGTACGGATTTTTATCGTTATGCAGGTCATTTTCTGAAATGTTGGCTGCATACAGTACAGGCTTGGATGTAAGGAGGAAAAGCTGGTCCACAAGATGTTTTTCTTCTTCGGAGAATGCCATTGCCCTTGCCGGGATCCCGGACTCCAGGGATCCTTTTATCCTTTCGTACAGGTCGACTTCCGCCTGGTATTTCCTGTCGCCCTTCAGCATCTTTTTTGCCTTGTCGATGCGTCTTTCCAGCACTTCAAGGTCAGCAAATACGAGTTCGAGGTTAATAGTCTCGACATCCCTCGACGGTGATACTGAGCCGTCCACATGGACAATGTTGCTGTCTTCGAAACAGCGTACCACATGTACGATAGCATCCACTTCACGGATGTGTGACAGGAATTTATTGCCAAGGCCTTCCCCTTTGCTCGCTCCTCTGACAAGGCCTGCGATATCAACGAATTCAACCGTTGCCGGCGTTATTTTTTCAGGGTTATACATTTCGGCAAGCCTGTCCAGCCTTTCGTCAGGTACCGGAACGATGCCTACGTTCGGTTCTATGGTGCAGAAAGGATAATTGGCCATTTCCGCCCCGGCCTTCGTTATAGCGTTAAAAAGAGTGCTTTTGCCTACGTTTGGCAGGCCTACTATACCAAGTTTCATATAAGTCCAACCTTCTTTCTTCAGATCCGGTGCCCGGTACGGCATCCGGGCAGGATACCCTACCGGGCACCACGTCCGGTTACCTATTTTAGCACAGTAATATTCCTGGACTCAAGTACTTCAAGCAACTGTGCGTCCGGAGACCGTCCTTCAGGCACCCAGGCACCTGATATCCTGTTCCTGTCAAGGAACGCAGACAGGCTCTCAGCATCGATGCCGGACAAAGACCCAAGGTCCAGCAATATCCTTCTGAATCCCTGGTATTCCACTTTTACATGGTCGCCAAGGTCACCTATAATGGGGAATACACGGCCGCATATATCCGGATGCCTTGTTTTCAGGGCTTTGAGGACATTGATGTTGTCGCCGCTTATGGGGATCACCAGGTAAGCGTCCTGGTGCTCAGCGAACCATGCCGCGAGTTTTTCAAAACCGTATCCGCCCGGCAGCTCCAGCGACCCGGATCCGGTTGCCTCCAGTGCGGTGAAATACAGTTTGAGCCCTTTGCCGTACAATGCATCGAGCATGCCGGGATCTTCGCCGATCCCTGCAATAGCGCCGATATCGGTCACGGTATCGTGATCCCTGAGGATCTCATCGCCGGACTGTGGGACGACAGGGATATTTCCGTCCAGGATAGCTGAAGCTGTCGTGCCGCCCAGGTCCATGTTCCTGAGCAGGTCGTTTTCCAGCAGGTATGTGCTTTTTGTTATCTCTTTTATAGCCCTTTCATAGCCTTCCCGGCATGTGTCGATGCTTAAAGGCTCTCCGGTTTTCCTGTCCCACGCCTTGCTGTCATCGAATATGCCTGTTCTGGCCATCTCGAATACCTTTTGATCATCGATGAAGGAACCCTTGAGCAGGTAGGTCTGGGAAGCGACAAAACCTGATTCTGCCTGGAGCAGGTCATGGCCGAACATGACCAGGTTTTTGCCAGATATCCCCAGCAGGTTCAGGATCGTCGGCATGAAATCCACCTGGCCTCCTACAGTATCTACCGTTTCATGTATGCCTGAGCCCGGGATGTGTATTATCAGCGGGACATTCAGCATCTCGCCGTAGGTATAGTCACTTCCAAGGAGAGCCTTCACCCGTTCAGCGGATCCATGCTTGCAGTCGATGCCGAAATGGTCGCCATAGAGCGCTATTATCGAATTCTCGTACAATCCGTGTTCTTTCAGGCTTTCTATGAATCCACCGATCGCTTCGTCTGTATAGTGGACCGCCTGGATGTAATCCCCGAACAAAGTGTCTTCGTCTTCCGGCAGCAAATCGATCTTCTGATGCGAAGAAGGCAGTTTAAAGGGAACATGGGACGTCAGCGTAATGATGAAACTGTAAAAAGGCTGCTCGGTCTCCTTCAGAATGCTGACTGCCTGCCTGAAGAAGGACTTGTCCGAAAGGCCGTAACCGATTTTCTCGTCGATGACAAGATCTTCCTCGCCTACGAACACGTCGAAACCCTGACCGGGGTACGCCTTTTCCCTGTTCCAGAAAGACTTTTTATAGCCGTGGAGTGCAATCGTCCTGTAGCCATTTTCTTTCAGGACCCAGGGGAGGCCGTAAAACCGGTTGCCGTGGTACAGTTCGTATACCGACCCGTATAAAACAGGGTAGAGCGAATTGTTTGTCGCGAATTCTGCGTCTGATGTATTGCCCCTGCCGAGCTGCTGGTAGTAGCTGCTGAAATATATGGATTCGCCTGCAACCAGCCTGTTTAGGTTAGGCGTGAGTTCCTGTCCGTTGTATACCGCGTTGATAAGGAAGTCCTGGAACGCTTCCATCTGGATCACGATGAGGTTCCTTACCGATGCGATACCGTGCAGGTAACCGCTGTCACTCAACTGTTCGGGAGTGGCTGTCCCTATTTCCGTTTCCTCTGTAACGGCAGCGTCACCGGTATCATTTTCAGACCTGAAAAAGCTGTCCCTTACGTACCATGTGAATATCTCCTGGTGGCTGACCGCGGTGACGAGTTTGCTGTCCTTCGGATTCGCTGCGAGGAATACCAGTGATCCCGCCATCACTATGGCAACTGCGGCCCTTGGAGCAAAACGTGCCCATACTGTACCCTGCTTTTTGTTACGTATCCGTTTTTTGCAAATGCAGCGAATATGGAGGGAAGGACAGGATCTGCAAACAGCAGCAAATCTGCCGGCCTTGCCAGGTCAAGGGCAATACCGCCGACTTCCCTGAGCTTGCCTGCCTGCGATATGGTGCCCAGGGAGAAGAACATGTGGAAATACCTGTTGTACAGAACGTTTGTCAGCATGAGCAAGGAGACAGGTATGCTTATGCAAAAATAAACCAGCTTTTTTGAGCCGCATATGAAGTATATGGCGGCCAGGTAAAAGACTGTCAGCATCAATGTGATGAGCGGATATTTTTCGATGCCGACCGATCCGTAATAAGCAAATGCCTTTACGGTTATTGCCAGGATGTAAAATATGTGTACTACGTAATTCATGTAATCACCGTCTTATATATTACAACATTTTGACGGACCGGCACAGTTTTTTTCTGCCGGGACACAGGGATTTTTTTCGCATGCGAACGACATTTTTTTTGCCTTTCCCGTACAATATGGTATAATATGTCATTATGTTATTATATCAAACACATGGGGGGTCTACTGATGTTTTGTTCAAAATGCGGCAGTAAAATCCCTGATGGAGCGAAATTCTGTGCCAACTGCGGACAGGCGACGCAGCAGGCGGCCGGAGCGGCATCCGGACCATCAGGCAGTATGCAGGGAGCAGGTGGAGCAGACGGAGTCGTGGCAGGAGGGAGCACAGAAAAAAGAGGCCTGGGCAAAGGCAGACTGCGCAAAGGCTTTGCTGTACTGGCAGCCGCTGTCGCCGTCATACTTTTTGCGGGCTTTTTTATAAAGGCAAATGCATGGAGACTCATGTCCGCAAAATCATATTATGGCTACCTGGAATCCAGAAGCGGGCAGATTTCTTTGAATAAACTTTACAGGGATTCGATGAAGGCCGCCGAGGTAAAACCATTCAGCAAAGACATCGTATTTACGATCGACAGTATCGGCACGGATGCGGGGATACGCGGAAGGCTTCTTGAAGAATTCAGCCTGAATCTCAAGATAGATCATGATAAAAATAAAACCGCAGGCTATGTTTCCGTTGAATTTATGGATAACGAACTGGTTGACGCCTTGTTTTACCGGGACCGGAAAACGGTGGGTTTTGGGATACCTCTCCTGTATGATGATTATTTCCGGTGCGACATAGACAAACTGTCTACAACCATCAGCAAACTGACAGGCAACGATATGCCGGAAATTACAGTGGCTGATAAATCGCCGGAACAGTACAGGAAAGAAATGGACAAGGATACCAGGCTGCTTGACGAGAGACTGGCGAAATATTTGAAAACTCTGATGAACAGTATCCCTGGATCAAATTTCAGCAAGAAGAGTGAAGACGATGTAACCATATATACATGGGCGGGCGGCAGAAGGAAAAAGGCTGCCGAATTCAAAAACTGCAGGACAGTCAGATTCACTGTTGCCGAAAAAGACCTTTATGTGGCATTTGACAGGGTACTGGCCGATCTGGAGAAAGATGACGAGTTTATAGGCTTGCTGGCAAAATATTATGATGCCGGCCAGTTACAGTCGATTGGCAGATATCGTAACTATTACGGATACGAAAGCAGTCTGTTTGGCAATGATGAAAACGATCCTGAGAGCGTGATAAAAAACTGGATCACAGAGACAAGGGAAAACCTCGGTGACATTTTCGATCCCGAAGACGATTATCCGCTGATGGAGGTTAAAGTTATCGCAGACAGCAAAGACAACATCATTTTCAGGCAGATCATCACGGATTATTCATTTGTTTCGCTTGCTACTTATTCAAACCCTGAAGGATTCAGGATAACAGAACTGAATGCTGCCGGTGACGAATACGACGAAGAACGCACCGCGATATACCTGTACAGCGGCAGGAAAGGCAAGGGCGCCATGTGGCATACAGACTTCGGAACCGGTGAGATTTCCTTTATGAGCAGCGGCGAAGGGAAAAGTGACATCGGCATGGAATACGGCATGTACAAACTGAAGATGAGCCAGATGTTCAGCAGTTATGAACTGGACATCACGGCAGAGAAGGATCAGAATGAAAAGAATACAGACTTGCTCAGACTGCGTCTTTATGTGGACAACGAAAGGATCGGCAGTGTGAAAGCCGTTGTCAGGGACCTGAAGGACAAATCTAAGCTGACATTCAATAAAAACAAGGCCAAAGACATCTCCGAACTGGACCAGTATGACCTGATGGATATCGGAGAGAGCATCATGGAAAACTTCGAGGCCGGCGTCGCGGGCAGGATGGGAAGTTTCCTGGGTTGGTGAGATTATGATTCAAAAAAAGTATTGCATTTTGTCGAACATTGTTTCAATATATTATATGGTTTGACTTAACATCATACTGGAGGTTGTTTTTATATGTTCGGGAAGAAGAAAGGCATGAAGGACAGGTACATCATCGCCGTAAAGGATTACGAAACGACGGTCGAAAAACTCAGGAACGGACAGCTGTCGCTTCCGTATACGAGAGAGATCTACCTGAAGATGATCGAGACCCAGAGTTCGAGGGCCGATGATCTGAAAGAGATGAAGAAGTTCGCGAAAGAGAGCGGGAAGCGCGTGTCTGAAGTGAAGCATTATTGGGAAGGGCTGATCGTAGACGGCTACACCCTGCTGAACGTCGAGTATACTGACGCTATACCTTCTATCGATCATGTCTGCAATAATCGTTCTTTCAAGTTCATCTGCGCCTGCTGAAAGTGAACAGAGTGCCGGGCATATGCCCGGCATTTTGATTTCCGGGGGAATGTCCCCGTGTACTGTTTGTTTGTACAGGTGCCTTTTTGTGGTACAATAATCAAAGGTGATGATTATGAACAGGAAGACAAGTGTGCTCGTCGTCGACGATGATGTCAATATCTGCGAACTGATCAGGCTCTACCTTGAAAAGGAGGGCTTTGAGGTCCTTGCCGTGCATAATGGTAAAAGCGCGATGGACGTTTTTGTCGACTCGGCGCCCAACATAGTCATCCTTGACATAATGCTGCCGGGGATGGACGGATGGCAGGTCTGCAGGGAGATAAGGAAAATAAGCAACATCCCGATCATAATGCTGACTGCAAAGGGAGAGACTTTCGATAAGGTACTCGGGCTTGAGCTCGGGGCGGATGATTATATAGTGAAGCCTTTTGACCCGAAGGAACTGGTGGCGAGGGTCAAGGCGGTGCTGAGAAGGTATGAACGAACTGATTTTGATGTCAAGGAAGTAGTGTTCCCGAATCTTGTCATAAACAAATCTACCTATGTCGTCAAGCTCAACGGCAAGGAAATCGATCTTCCGCCGAAGGAACTGGAACTGCTGTATTTCCTGGCTTCAAACCCCAACAAGGTCTTCACCAGGGAGCAGTTGCTGGAAAATGTATGGGGATACGATTTTTACGGTGACAGCAGGACAGTGGATGTGCATATAAAAAGGCTGAGGGAAAAATTAGATCAGCCGGGACAGGTGTGGCAGCTCAAGACAGTCTGGGGCGTAGGCTACAAGTTCGAGGTAAAGTGATGCCAGGGGATAAATAATGTTCAGAAGTATTTTCAGCAAACTGATAGCCATATTCCTGCTTATACTGGCCGTGGCTTTCGCGGTCACCGGCGTGATGATGAATTTCTTCCTGTATGATTATGTCACGGACGAGAAGGCGGCAACCCTTGAAGAAACCGGCAACTGGGTGAACAACGTCTTCGGGTTCTATCTCAACCTTATCGACCTGAATGATTATGCCAGCCTTGCATATGCCGAAATACTGCTCAGGGATACGCTTGTCAGTTATGGGAAATACACATCGTCCTATATCTGGATCGTGAACCAGGATGGATACCTGTACCGTTCCAACTGGGACATGCCCGCTTCCATAGCAGAGAAATATACCGACGACACGGGATATGTCAAAATCAATGATCCGAAGAATTTCCAGAAGCTTATCCAATCACCGACCACGGTGAGGGAAGTCGGAGATTTCAACGGATTTTTCAGGGACCCGTATTTCAGCGAAGTGGGCGATGTCTGGCTGACGGTGGCCCGCTCGTTCAGGTATACTGTTCCCGGAGGGAACGACGTGATGGTAGTGATATACCTGCATACGCCGGCCAGGGAAGTTATCGCTGCGCGCAGGAAGGTATTGAAATATTTCCTGACTTCCGGAGGCGTCGCCATTGCTGTCAGCGTGGTAATGATCTACATCTTTTCGCTCAGGCTCTCACGTCCGCTCAAGCAGCTAAAGTACGCTGCAGCCAGGCTGTCGAACGGGGAGTTTGAGAAGAGGGTCAGCATAAGATCCCGCGATGAGATAGGTGAACTGGCAAAGGCATTCAACCAGATGGCTTCGGCCCTGGAAAATATCGAGAAGATGCGCAGGGGTTTTGTCGCCAACGTATCTCATGAACTTCGCACACCGATGACTTCGATACGCGGATTTATCGAGGGGATCCTGGACGGCACCATACCCCCGGAGAAGCATGAACATTACCTGACGATAGTCAGGGATGAAACGAACCGCCTCAACCGTCTCGTGACCGATCTGCTGGACCTGGCGAAGATGGAATCCGGCGAGATGAAGTTGAACATCACCGATTTTGATATCAATGAACTGATAAGGAAATGTGTGATCAAACTCGAGACCCTGATACTGGAAAAAGACCTGGCCGTGGATGCCGTTTTCGAAGAGGAAGACCTGATGGTCAGCGCTGACCCGGACGCCATCGAGAGAGTCGTTTACAACCTGATGCACAATGCGATCAAGTTCACTCCTGCCGGAGGCAAGATAAGCGTCACAACAAGGAGCATCAAAGATGCAGCTGAAATAACGATAAGGGATACCGGGATCGGGATCGAGGAAAGCGAGCTTGGAATGATCTGGGACAGGTTCTACAAATCGGACAAATCCAGGAGCAGGGATAAGACAGGCACCGGGCTCGGTCTGGCGATAGTCAGGAACATAATAAACGAACATGGCCAGCGTATCAGCGTGCGGAGCAGGCTTGGCGAAGGGACTGCGTTCACGTTCACGCTCGCAAAAGCCGGCGGAAGTCCTGCCGATAAGGCGGACAAGCAATGAGGCATCCGTTATCTGGAGAAATTCAATGTTTACAATTTATTCACAGATTCTTCAAATAGCAGATTTACAATATACTTGTAAGGTGAAACAGGAACGGATGCTCGGCTTTTAGGGAGGTCAACATATGGACGATTTCAGATTCGGTTTCGATCAATCCAATGATTTTGGCAACAGCGATGACACTGCGAAAAACGAACCGGAGGAAAAAACCGACGGAGAAACTGTCGATTCATCTGTCCAGGCAGGAGATGCGGCAGGGAACACAGCTGACAGCCTGATACACGGGCAGGATACGGATGCAGGGACTCCCGGAACGGCAGCTTCTGAAGAAGAGCCTTCGAATGAAGTTGTGCTCGGTACCGCCCCGGATGGAGATGCCCAGGCAGGATATCAAAATCCGGCCCAGGGATCCGAAACCCCCGGCGGCCAGGCTGCAGGACCGTCCGATACGGACGCGAGGAAACAGATGTATTATTCGGAGAATATCAAGAAGACCAGGCAGAGGAAAATAGGAGTCGGCCACCTGGTACTGGTATCGGTGCTGAGTTCGCTGCTTGGTGCAGCCATAATGTTTGCGGCTGTAGTGTTCCTTGTGCCGGTGATAGGCGCCGATGCTGCCAGGATGCTCGGACTGCCCTTGAAAACGACGGAAGTTTCGGGCGTCAACAGCAGCAGTATAATCAAGAAGATCGAGATAGCGGAGACAACGTCGCCCGTCGAAGCGATCGCTGAAAAGGTAGGGCCGTCGATAGTGGGCATTCAGATCACCTACCCGGTCAGGAGCAATTTCAACTTCTTCTTCGACATCAACCGTGACGGGATCGGATACGGTTCCGGCATAATAATCAGTGAAGACGGCTATATCCTGACGAACAACCACGTCATCGAAGCGGCGATGGCAGGACAGATGTCCAATAAACTGGCAGACGGCGCGAAAATCGAGGTCATCCTGCCGGACAACAAGGACAAGGCTTACAGGGCGCAAGTGATAGGCAGGGACGAGAAAACGGACATTGCCGTGCTGAAAATCGATGCGACCGGCCTGTCGGCAGCTGAGCTGGGCAACTCGGACGAAGTGAAAGTGGGTGAGCTTGCAGTCGCTATAGGCAACCCGGGGGGCATGGATTACATGGGGTCGGTCACTGCCGGCGTGATAAGCGGCATCAACAGGACCATCAAGCTCGATAACGGCCGTGAGTTCAGGCTGATACAGACCGATGCTGCCATAAATCCGGGCAACAGCGGAGGAGCACTCGTCAATTCGAAAGGACAGGTCATTGGCATCAATACGATAAAAATCGCGGCTACGGAGGTGGAGGGCATCGGTTTTGCAATACCGATAAACGAAGCCTGGGAAATAGCCGAGAGCCTGATCAACTACAGGTACGTGAAAAACAGGCCGTACCTCGGCGTCGTGATCGACAACACCTTTACAAAGGAAGATGCCGAGAGATACAAAGTTCCTGCCGGCCTGCTGGTTTACGACGTACAGCCGCTGACGGGAGCATACAAGGCAGGCATCCGCATCGGCGACATCATCGTCAAGTTTGACGGCAAGGAAGTAACGACGTTCAGCGAACTGGAAGAACTGAAGAACCGGCATAAACCCGGAGACGAAGTGGAAATCGAAGTTTACAGGGACGGAGAGACACTGAAACTGAAGGTGGTCCTCGGAGAAGAGAAAAACCTTGACTAAGTCATAAATTAAAAGCATATATAAAAACACAGACAGACCCTCCATCATGTAACAGGGGAGCAGGTGCCGGAATGGCCGGCGGTCAGGTGACCGGCCCGGTGGCATCGGCTCCTCTGTTTTTTCTGCATAACGCCGGCAGGGTGAAAATAATATATTAGGGGAAATCACCTGCCTTTGCGGAGGTAGCATGCAATGAAGCTATGTGTCGTCGACAGGAAAAGGGTCCTGGCATGTCTGCTGCTGGCAGGCATTTGTCTGCTCATATTCCTGTCTGTGTCCCATATGGATTTTGTGGAGGTTCTTGCATCGAAGAGAGAAATCCCCATTTATTCGGTCGAAACGGATGAGAAACTGGCTGCGATAACATTTGACTGCGCCTGGGGCGCCGACGACATCCCGCAGATACTGGATACGCTGAAGGAGGCAGATGTCAGGGCGACTTTTTTCCTGGTGGGGCATTGGGCCGAAAAGAACCAGGAGATGGTAAAGGCTATGGCCATGGAGGGCCACGATGTCGCCAACCACTCTTATTCGCACTTCAGGATGGGGAGCCTTGGCAGCGAAATGCAGAGCAGTGAAATAAAGAAATGCGGTGATGCGATCGAGAGGATAACGGGGCAAAAGTGCGACCTTTTCAGGGCGCCTTACGGGGACTACAACAACTCCCTCATCCAGGAAGCCCGCAAGCTCGGCTATTTTACGATCCAGTGGGACGTCGATTCACTGGACTGGAAACCAGGCATAAGCAGGGAGGAGATCATGCAGAGGATACGCTCCAGGGTCAGGAACGGTTCCATAATACTGTTCCATAACGACACCCCACATACCGCCGCGCTGTTGCCAGGGATCATTGAAGAACTGAAGTCGGCAGGATATAAACTGGTGCCGGTTTCCCGTCTAATTCTAAGAGAAAACTACATGATCGACCACGAAGGGCGTCAGAAAAAAGCCCCGTAAACACATAAAAATGCTGAAAAAGCATATCATAGGAGTGTGTTTCCCGATTTTCCGACCGATGGGGTTGAAATAATGCTAATTGTGGGTATCCTTGGCAGCGAAGGCAAATGGCAGCCTGCCGGAATAATCAGTTCCATGCTTGCGTCAAAAGGAGAAAAAGCCAGCATCATTGACCCTGCGGGCCTGCCGGGGATCGACAGCAGGATGTTGAGCGCTTATGTAAACGAGCTTGAGAAGAACAACGTGAGCGTGCTGATCCTGAAAATGAACATTCCTGGGATAGACAAGCTCCTGCCTGACGATATCAGGTTCGATATACTGATATATGCAGGCAGGACACATTTCTGCAAAAACAGCCAAAGAGCCTTGTCGGACTGTGTGAAAAGAGTGTTTTCCCTCCTGGACGACAGGGGCGTCGCCATAGTAAACGTAGACGACGGTGAACTCATAAAGATTCTCGAGGGCATGAAACACAGGTTCATAACTTACGGGTTCAACACTAAGGCCTGCGTTACCACGTCCAGCATCGGCGACACCGTATCGGAAGACGGATTCATATGCTGCCTCCAGAGATCGGTATCCACGAAGGACGGCAAGGTTGTAGGACCCCAGGAATATAAAATGCGTCTCGATGCAGGCGGATACGACAGCCACGACCTCCTGGCGGCCGCCGCTTTTTCCATCGTAATCGGCTTTGACCCGGACCAATAATATTTTGGGGATTTGCAAGTTGCAAAATATGTAATATAATATAACTTGACAGCCTGGCAGTCATTTTGATTCTAAAACAAGCCGTTCTCGAATAAACATACATTAGATAAATCCAGCGATGCACAGATGAACCGAGAGGAGAGTGGGGGCGGATGGTCGGAAACATAATAGAGAACAACATGGCGACTGTTGCCGGGAAAGTCGTTTCCAATGTCGAGTTCAGTCACGCCGTGTACGGTGAAGGGTTTTACAGTTTCATGCTTGAAGTGCCCAGGCTGAGCGAGAGCTGCGATGTGATACCCGTAACCATATCAGAAAGGCTTACGAGCAAGGAAAGGCTCACACCGGGAACACTCGTCGAGGTGGAGGGACAGTTCCGTTCTTACAACAGCTACACCAGTGAAGGCAACAAGCTTCTTTTGACTGTTTTCGCAAGAGAGATCACGTTCCTTGATGATGACAAGAAGGTGAAAAATCCGAACCAGATATTCCTGAACGGTTTCATATGCAAGAAACCGATCTACAGGACAACGCCGTTCGGCAGAGAGATAACCGACATATTGCTGGCTGTCAATCGCCCCTACAACAAGTCGGATTACATACCATGCATCGCATGGGGCCGGAATGCCAGGTTCTCCGAGAAGCTCAACGTAGGAGACAATATAAAGATCTGGGGAAGGATACAGAGCAGGGAATACCAGAAAAAATACGAGTCGGGCGAAGTAGTGACCAAGGTGGCATATGAAGTATCGATATCGAAAATGGAAGTGGTGGAGCGGGACAAGGAAAGCCCCGGCAGCGGTGACAGCCCGAAGACGTAAGATGAGCCGGTGAAAACCGGCTTTTAGTTTACTATAAAGAAAAGGGAAGGCATGGTGGGATGATAAAAGTCATATACGGCCCGAAGGGCACGGGCAAGACGAAGCTGCTTGTCGATTCAGCCAACAGGATGGCTAAGCAGGCGAAAGGCACGGTGGTATTCATAGATGACAGTACGAAACTCATATATGACCTTTCGCACAGGATAAGGTTCGTGAACGTGTCGGAATACCCTCCGCTAAACCATGAAAGCTTTTTCGGGTTCATATGCGGGATCCTCTCCCAGGATTACGATATCGAGGGGATCTTCATCGACAGGATCAACTTCATCACGAAAGAGAATATCGAGGAATTCGAATCATTCTTCAAAAAGCTGAAGGTGCTTGCGGAAAACCATAAGACCCTGTTCTTCATTACCCTCAACGGGCCGGCGGAAAAAATGCCGGATTTCCTCAGGCAATATACTGAGTGAACATGGGCACACTATGGAGTGATATGATCATCATTCCATAAGATAAGGGTGGTGCCTGTGGATACTCAAACTACCGTAAAAGAACTAAGTACCATGCTCAGTGGTGAACTGATGGCTGCTGAGTCATACGACCTGTTTATAGCACATGCCGATGACGAAAAGATCAGGCGGATTTTCGAGCAATTCAGGGCTGATCACAAGGAGCATGCCGAACTGCTGCGAGAGAGGATCAGGAGCCTTGGTGCGGTCCCCGGCAAGGGGACGGGCATACAGGGCATGTTCTCGCAGGTCATGCTGGAGCTTGAGACAAAAGGGAAAGATTCCGAAGAAATACTCAAGAGAGCTTATTACGGAGAAGACAAGGGAGTGAAAATGGTAGAGGAGATCGTGAAAGGCGATCTTGACCCCGAAAGTGCGGACCTTGTCGGAAGGATCCTGCAGAAGGACCGAGAGCATCTTATAGCAATGATGGAAATCATGCAGGAAAAACTGAAACGGGAAAACAAGGACCAGAAACAGGAGCGCCTGAACTGAAGGCGCTTTGCTTAAACAGGCCGGCCTATATCTTTTTCTCGTATGATTCTGCGAGCCCGCTGATGTTGTTCAGTACGATCCTGCCCTTTATGACGGCAAGCTGCCCGTTTTTTTCAGATACTACCTTTTTCAGTTCGTAAATCGAAAGATCCAGCTTGTCGCCGATTTTTTTCTGCTCTTCCTCCAGCGTGTTCCTTAGCAGTGACCAGGATTTTTCAAGGGACTCCATGTCCTTGCCTGTCTGTTCCCAGGCATCCTTTTCTGATCCCAGTACGATATTCCTCGTATAGTACACCATTCTTTTCAGTTCAGGAGACATTTTCAGGCGATAAAGGGAAAACAGGTCCGGTATGTGTGAGTACAGCCTGTTGGCTGCCGCCATGACTTTGTCCCTGTCCCTGGACCCTGCCTTGGTCGTAAGGCTGTTCAGCGACCCTGCAAAGGCATCTGAAAGCTTCATGTCGGCGCCTTTTTTTGTGATCTCGGGCATCAGGTCATTCCACAGGTAGTGGAGGTCGTTTATGATTTTGTCGACTTCCTTCCATTTGTCTTCTTCTTTCTGCTTGTCTTCCTTTTGCCCGCCATGATCCTGGCTGCCTTTCCGGCCGCTTTCCTTCCCGTTTTTCTGCTGTTCGTTTTCCTGCTTTCCGTCTTCTTTCTGCCCGCTTTCCTGCTGTTTGTTTTCGCTTTCCTGCCGGCTGTCTCCCTGGCCATGTGATTGCTTACCATGCTCTTCATGCTGCCGGTCTTCCTGTTTTTCACCTGTTTCGGTCTTCATTGCCGGACCGCCCAGTGTTTCGAAAAGGCTCTCGATTTTTGCCTCCAGCTTTTTCAGCTTTTCCGATTCCTTTTCCTCCGTCATTTTTTCCTGGGCTGCCTTGAGCTGTTCGCCCTGCTGCCGGCCGCTGCCGCCGGAGCAGCCCGACACCACTGCCGGCATTGAGAGCAACAGGGATGTAAGTAAAACATATGCAAAAGTATTACGGCCGAACAATTCCATTACCTCCATTGCGAGTGTACGACGACTGTTTTATTATGGGTAAAAACCGAATCATTCATACGGCTGATGACCATTTTACATGCAGCATCTGATGCATGGAATAAATTACATCGTGGTTTTTCAAATTATCCGCCCACTTTGACGGACGATGTTGTATACTGAAGGGGACATTCCTCTGCCCCAGCGGAATACTCCCCTGCTGAGGAGTGTCCCCCTTACATTAGAAAAGGAGAACAAACATGAGTCTTACGGTCAATTTGTGGTCAAGGAAAGAAGGGGAACTGAAACGGTTCCTCAGGAGCTATTATGAACGTGACGTGGAAATAGCCGATGATGCCGGAGGCTGGTTCCATGAATATACAAGGCCTGCAGAAGCGGTGGATATCATAAGCGCTGTCATAGACAACAGCGACAGGTTCCAGCTGAGCATGTACATACAGCTCCATGACGGACGGCTGTATCGTGTGACTGAGGCTAACCACAACGATGTGATAAGGGACATATTCATGCTTTTCTGCAATGACAGCGCGCCGTTCCGGGAATACCTGGCCAGGCAATGACCAGGAGAGCATTCCGGACATTTCCATGATGCCGCTGCCTGAACTTTCGGGCTCACTTTTGGAATTGCCCGGCATTTCGTCCGCCACATCATTGAGGAGCTTCTTGCCCAGCATTTCCGCCGGGGCCAGGTCATCGTTGAGTACATATCCTGACTCGGTTATTCCGGTACAGTCCCTGATCACGTTTCCGGCAAGCGGGAACGGTCCTTGGCAAAAGTGCCCGTTCCCATACCGGGACCGGTACGTCGAAGGATCTTCCGGCGCTGCCGTCTTTCGGGAAAAGTGGAAACGGCAGGTTGTGAAGTACCGGGTGCTCATGCTAATATGATTGATGGGTTCCATGAAATCGGCCGCGGATGGAGTTGACTAAGGGGATGGACGCAACCTATGCACGGTATCTGCTTCTGGTAATACTGGTCACGGCAGCCACAGCCGCGCTTGGCACGCTGCTGTACATCTCCACAGGGGGCAGGAAGAGCGGCAAAAAAGGCGCCGCCGTTTCCGGCAGGACAAAAAAAGTCGGTCCACAGGACGTGATCGACAGCGGCAATGTGAGCGTCTTTTTTGACAGATACCGCAATGCAGTGCTTATTCCTTACGTCCCGGACCTGTTCGGATCCGGGAAGGCAACAGCCGATATAATTTGGCTGGACATGCCATATAATGCCGATGACCTCGGCCGGGCCGTGAAGTCAGCCATGGCATCGTGCAGGAACGGAAAGCCGGCTGACAGCGCGACGCTGATGAGGCTTCTCCGGGCACCAGACTGGAAAGGATTTTCGAAAGGCAGGCCCAGCATATCGATATACTGCAGGGACCGCAGGAACGTTATGCTGCATTCCACAGCAAAGACCCAGGAGGGGGTTTATGTCTATATCACGAAAAACCCTGAGATATGCCTGCCGACAGATGTCAGCAACGCGAAACTCGGGGAATCCGTACTGGAACTGCTCAAAAGATGCAGGTAGCCACACCCTGAAAACCATGAAAAAACGTTGCCTGCCACCCGGCATGGGGTGACAGGCATTTTTTAAGGTAATTTTAAGGCTGCGTAAAACATGTTTAAAGCTTTCACCTCTATGATAAAAAGCGTGGAGGTGAAAGCTTTGAAGATACTGGAATGCTGTGGGCTGGTCAAGACATATGGCAGGACGAAGGCAGTCGACGGCCTTTCATTCAGCGTTGAAAAGGGCGAGGTGCTTGGGTTCCTGGGACCAAACGGAGCCGGAAAGACGACGACTATAAAAATGATACTCGGACTTACCAGGCCGTCCGGCGGGAAGGTGCTCATCGACAGGAACACGAAGACAGGTTATTCCCCTGAAACTCCTTATTTCCATCCGTTCCTGACCGGTCACGAGGTAATGCGGTTCTATTCGAGACTGCAGAAGCTGGACAGGCAGACAGCCGGCCGGCAGATCGCAGAACTGCTGGAGCTTGTCGGATTGTCCGGCGCAGCCGGTATCAGGGTCAGAAACTATTCAAAGGGAATGCTGCAGAGGCTTGCATTTGCACAGGCCCTGCTGGGAGACCCCGAACTCCTGGTACTCGATGAGCCCACGTCAGGCCTTGACGCCGTCGGAAGGATAGAAATGCTCGGACTGATCGGACGGCTGAAACGTGAAGGCAAAACCATCATCATGAATTCCCATATATTGGGCGATGTAGAAAAAGTCGCAGACAGGATACTGATCATCGTGAACGGAAAACCGGCCGGCATGGCGGACAGGAGCGACCTGGCCGGCGCCGGTCTTGAAGAAATGTTTGTAAAAACCGTGGGAGGTGCCGGACATGCTTGCGCTGATACATAATACGTTCAGGGAACGGATACGCGGGAAGACATTTCATGTCGTTGCATTCATCGGCATGGCGATCATGCTGCTGGTCACCACCGGGGACAGCAACCTTATGATAAACGGGAGAAAGGTTTCGGGATTCGAACAGATGGTGCCTGTGGCCCTCTCGATAACAGGTTTCGTATCGGGCCTGCTCGCCGTGATGGTATCGCTTCGGACGATCCCTGATGAGTTTGAAAGGAAAACGACGCATCTTGTGCTTGTAAGGGGGATAAAACCGTGGCAGTACATGTTTTCGCTCACTGTCGGCAATATGCTCGCAAGCCTTTTCTGCATGCTTTCGTTTTATGTATCGCTTGTCGTTTTCTGCGTAGCTTATGGCAGGCCCGGGCTCATTCTGCCGACATTCCTGTGTATCATCGTCATGAGCATCAATTCGTTGTTCCTGAGCGCGGCCGTAAGCGTCGTGAGCATAAGGGCGCCCGTGTATGTTGCAGGAGTTGCCGGCATTCTCGTTTATGCCGCAGGGATACTCCATGGCGTGCTGGACACCCTTGCCGACACTGCACAAGGCGTCGGCGCAGCAGCCGCACGTATCCTGCTGTTTTTGACACCGGACTTATCTGCAGTACAGCAGCAGGCTTCGAACATCCTGACAGGAGCTCCCGTGGATCCCGGACCTGTACTTGCCACGCTGTTGCTGCTGTACCTGGTCCTTTCCCTTACATTTGTCCTTTTCAGGAAGGAGGTGTGACATGAAAGCATTCAGGCCGATCTACCTGCTCATCGGTGTCCTGCTGGCGGCCGGCGTGCTGGTGACTTCCTTACGGGGACTGCCCGGGGAGGACCTGGTATTGTATGAAAAAGCATGCACACTGGAGGACGGGAGGCTGGGGCAGATATGGCCGGGTCTTTCCGTAAGCCGTTACCCGGTCGCAATACGTAAAGGCAACGCGGAGTACGTGGTCTTTGACGGGGAAGTCAGGAAAAGGAAGCCGGTCCTGCCTGTCATCGCATGCACGGCATATCCTGACGAAGACAGGATATATATCCTGGTGCCGTCCAAATCGGTGATGGATTCGGTCGGACAGATCGTGGAGGGCTTTTCCGGCAGCATTGAAGACTTTTTGATCGATCGGTTCTCGATCGAGGGCAAAAAGATGTCGGAGAGCCAGTATATATCGATACTATGCCATGAGGCGATGCATGCCTGCCAGTTAAGCCGCTGGGAGGAGAAAATAAAGGCATTGGCTGAAGGGATCGCAGATCCCGGTATCGAGGCAAGGATCGAGGAAAGCGAATCCGATCCGGAAATACGTGCCATGTACGAAAAACAGGCAGATCTATTGTACCGGCTGGTGGTTTCGGACGAAGGCATGCCTGATGCCGAAGCTGTAGCGGAGTATATCAGGACAAGAAAAGATACGCTGGCGCTGGTAAGTGAAAAGGCAGGGATCGATGCCAATGCTGTGGAAAGTCACGCCGACCTGTATGAACTGCTGGAGGGAACGGCGAGGTATGTCGAGGCAAAGACTGCGCTCGCGCTTTCCGATGAAGAACTGTACGGACAATATCTTCACTCATTGAAGGAAACTTCCTTTGGAAAGGAGAAGTATTACAAGAGCGGCATGGGTATCTGTATGCTCCTGGACAGGCTCGACCCGGACTGGAAACAGGACATGCATGCCGGGAGCCTGTCACTGGCCGGGCTGCTGGAAAACACGGGCAGGTGACTGCCCGGGCATGGATGGAGGATTTCCTGGAATGGAGGACAGAAAGTATACGATCCTGCTGGCTGACGATGAAAAGGAAATAGTGGACCTGCTGAGCCTTTATCTTGAAAATGCCGGGTTCAGCGTGATAGGTGTTTTCAACGGGAAAGAGGCTTTTGATGTGCTTTGCAGGAAAGATGCGTTCATCGACGCGGCGGTGCTTGACATAATGATGCCGGGGATGGACGGGTACACGCTTGTGAGGAAAATCCGCGAAACAAGCAACATGCCGATACTGATACTTTCAGCCAGGAGCGACGACAGCGGGAAGATACTCGGGCTCGACCTCGGCGCGGACGATTACATAACAAAACCGTTCAATCCGCTGGAAATCACGGCGAGGGTCCAGGCGCAGCTCCGCAGGTATTACAGGCTGAACGCGCCGGCAGCACAGGCGCAGGAACGCATCACGGCGGGAGGACTGGTGCTTGACAGGGCAAGCTGCACGCTGACGAAAAACGGCAGGGAGATACCCCTTACCGCCATCGAATACAGGATACTGTGCCTGCTGATGGAAAACAGGGGCAGGGTATTCACTAAAAGCCGAATCTACGAGCATGTATGGGGCGGAGATTTCTATGAAAGCGATGACAATACGGTCATGGTGCATATAAGTAAGCTCCGCGACAAGATCGAGGACGATCCGAGAAACCCCGTGTATCTTAAAACCGTAAGAGGGCTCGGCTACCGGTTCGAAAAGGAGAAATGACGGTGAGGAAGAAAAGCCTTCATGGCACGCTTCTTAAAAACTACGTAACTTTCGTCATGATAATGCTTGCTGCCGCAGTCCTGTCCATGGCATTCCTGGGGTATTCGCTGATGAAGAGCATGTCCGGGGAGGCAGCCCCGGCGCTGACGGCTGACCAGGTGGCAAGAGCAGACTACGAGAGTATGGATATCACGGACATTGCCACACTGGGCGGATGGGCGGAGATACTTGATGAAGAAAACAGGGTCGTATTCGTAAAAGGCGACAAGAAGACGGTGGAATATGAGTACAGCAGCAAACAGCTGTACGAAATGCTGAGCTATCCCGGTGACGGCGGCGAATGGCTCTGTACTGCGGCCAATTTCACCGCCGGAGACGGCCGTGCTTACACATGCCTTGTTATGATCCCGAGCCGCAGCGTGGAAATACGACTCAATATGACGGATTTTCGCCTTCCTGCCGCAAAAAAGGTCGTTAAGGCAGTCATCGCATCATTTTTCCTGTTTTTGGTCCTGTTCCTTCTGAATATATTCCTTTACAGCAAATGGACATCCATAAGGATAAGCAGGCCGTTGTCCGGGATAACCGACGCCATAAATGAGCTCAGGGCGGGAAAACTGGACGTCCGCATGGATTTCCGGGCTGAGGACGAATTCCTGCAGATAAGGGATGCATTCAATGAAATGGCTGAAAAGCTTGAGGCTGCACGGGAAGAAAAAATAAGGATGGAAGAAGCGAGGAACAGGATGTTCATCGATATATCCCACGACCTGAAGACGCCGGTGACAGTGATCAGCGGATATAGCAGGGCGCTGGCGGAAAACATGGTAAAGGACGAAGAAAGGAAGAAAAGGTATATCGAAACCATCTACAGCAAATCCATGTATGTATCGAAACTAACAGAGGATCTGTTCGAACTGGCAAAACTGGATTTCCGTGAAACGGGCCTGGACCTGGAAAATACCGATCTTGCCGGGTTTCTGAGAGAATTGGCCGCGGAACACTATGAACAGATGGAAGAAAAAGGGATCGAGCCCGAACTGGACATTCCCCGGGGAAAGGTCATGCTCATGATCGACAGGAAAGAGATGACCAGGGCCGTCTCCAATATCATCGTCAACGCCGTCCGGCACAATCCTCCCGGAACTTCCGTGCTCATCGGGCTATATGATATGCCGGACCGGACCGACATAGTGATCGCGGACAACGGGACCGGCATCGCTGAAGAGATCCGCCGGACCATATTCGATCCTTTCGTAAAGGCAGACGGTTCCAGGAGCAGCGAAGGAACGGGACTTGGACTCGCCATTGCCAGCAAGATCGTTGAAAAGCATGGGGGCGTTCTGGTGCTGGACGACGGTTCCGGGCAATTGGTCCAACGGCTGCGGCAGGGCACCCTGGAGCCCGGTTCCGGTCATGATACCGATACCAGTAAATACAGGACCTTTTTCATCATATCTTTTGGCAGGCCTGATGCCTGATCTGCATCCGAACCTCTTTACACGAGTCACATGAGCATCCTGATCGGTCGGCTTTTTTCCTGCAGGGATATGTGCAGTTTTCCATGTGACGTGCTGCTTACTTGGTGTTTTTATTGAAATACTCAATTTCAGGCAACATAATACGAATTGTATCTTGTATACAATAAACGTTTTGTATATAATAAAACATGGCTGAAATGCCTGATATAAGCTGATGTTAGAACCAGGTGATAATTAAGCACTTCGGTTTATATCGGACTAAACACTTCAGATCAGGGCAGAATAAACCTGTCCCGAATTTGCTTGAAAGGGGTCTTGCAATTGAAATTTCTTGAACAGATCAGTGAACGCGCAAAAAAAGACATCAAAACCATCGTACTGCCTGAAAGCTCGGATATAAGGACGATCAGGGCCGCGGCAATGGTGCTGGAAAAGGGTATAGCAAAGATCGTCCTGGTGGGCAGGGAGGCCGAGATCAAAAATCTGGCCGGCGATCTGGACATCTCGAAGGCGAAGATAGTCGATCCTGAAACATCACCCGACTTCAACAGGTATGCAGAAGCGCTTTATGAAATCAGGAAAGACAAGGGGATGACACCTGAAAAAGCCCGCGAGATCCTGAAAGACGAGCTTTACTGGGGAGTAATGATGGTAAAGATGGGCGATGCGGACGGAATGGTCGCCGGAGCCATACATTCGACGGCTGAAACACTCAGGCCGGCTTTGCAGATACTCAAGACCGCTCCGGGCACGAAACTGGTTTCGGCATTTTTCGTAATGGTAGTGCCGGATTGTGAATATGGCAGCAACGGCACTTTTATATATGCTGACAGCGGCCTGGTCGAAAACCCGGACGCAGAACAACTTTCCGAAATTGCTGTCTCATCTGCGAAAACATTCAGGAACCTCATACAGGATGAACCGGTCGTCGCAATGCTGTCCTACTCCACCTATGGCAGCGCTGACAGCGAACTCGTGAGGAAAGTCCGCGAAGCAACGAAGCTGGCGAAAGAAAAGGCCCCTGATCTGCTGATCGACGGAGAGCTTCAGGCCGACGCGGCACTCGTGCCATCGGTCGGACAGTTCAAGGCAAAGGGAAGCCCTGTTGCCGGCAAGGCAAACGTGCTTATTTTCCCGGACCTCAACTGCGGCAACATAGCATACAAGCTGACACAGAGGCTTGCAAAGGCCGAGGCCTACGGACCTATCACACAGGGCATAGCAAAACCGGTGAACGACCTCTCAAGGGGATGTTCGGCTGAAGATATCGTGGGCGTCGTTGCAATAACGGCAGTCCAGGCACAAATGAGCTGAAGGAGTTGTATGTAAATGAAGATATTGGTTATAAACACAGGAAGTTCGTCATTGAAGTACCAGCTTATAGACATGGAAAACGAGGCCGTCCTGGCCAGGGGCCTCTGTGACAGGATCGGCATAGACAACTCGTTCATAAAGCACACCAGGACGGGGTGTGACCCTATCGTCATCGAGGTCGACATGACCAGCCATAAGGCGGCGATCAGGCAGGTCATCGACGTACTGACTAATGGAAATACCGGCGTGATCAGTGACATGTCCGAAATAGCGGCAGTAGGGCACCGCATAGTCCATGGCGGAGAAAAATTCCATGAGTCGGTCATAATCGATGAAAATGTAATGGCTGCCATAAGGGAATGCATAGACCTGGCCCCGCTCCACAATCCGCCGAACATCATAGGGATCGAGGCATGCATGCACATTATGCCGGATACTCCGATGGTGGCCGTGTTTGACACAGCGTTCCACCAGACGATACCCCAGCATGCCTACCTGTACGCACTGCCGTACGAAATGTATGAAAAACACGGGATCAGGAAGTACGGCTTCCACGGCACATCGCACAAGTATGTAGCGCAGCGTGCCGCGGTGATGCTTGCAAGACCGCTCGAGGAACTGAAGCTGGTGACATGCCACCTGGGCAACGGGGCAAGCGTCTGCGCCGTTGAGTTTGGAAAGTCCGTCGATACAAGCATGGGCTTCACCCCGCTTGATGGTCTTGTGATGGGGACCAGGAGCGGTTCGGTGGATCCGGCGGTAGTGAAGTTCCTGATGGAAAATGAAAAAATGACCCCGAAGGAAATAGACGAGTATCTCAACAAGAAATCCGGGGTCCTCGGCATTTCGGGCGTCAGCAGCGATTTCAGGGACCTGGAGGAAGCATTCGATGCCGGCAATGAAAGAGCACGTCTGGCCATCAGGATATTCTGCTACCGGGTCAAGCAGTACATCGGCAGCTATGCAGCCGTCATGAACGGCCTGGATGCCGTCGTCTTTACGGCGGGTATAGGCGAGAACAATCCGCTGGTCAGGAGAATTATCATGGAAAACATGGATTTCCTTGGGCTGCGCATCGACCCTGAGAAAAATACGGTCAGGGGCCGTGAAATGGATATAAGTGCGGCGGATGCGAAGGTCAGGACGCTTGTCATACCCACCAACGAAGAACTTGCAATAGCAAGGGAGACGCTGCGGCTGGTATCGAAATGATTGCCTTGACAATGCGGGTATTAGTTAGTATAATGTTCCTTGTTGCTGATTCAAGGGGTATCGCTTATGAAGGTTGATATTTCGGATATTATAACGATCAACGGTGCCTGCCTGAAGATCGACTGGACAGGTGGACCGCCGGAGAGGGAGCCTGTGGAAGGCTGCACCATCGAGGGCGATGTCATTTTTTCAGGCACGCTGACCAACAATAGCGGTATCCTGCATCTTGACGGATGGCTCGAAGCCGCATACAAAAGTGCGTGTTACAGGTGTCTTGGTGAAGTCAGGGGCGCGCTTAGGCTAAGGATAAAAGAGGATTTCTCGGGCAGCGCCGATTCGGAACAGAACGACATGTATCTCTTTGAAGGGAAAAAACTTGACATCAGCAGGGCACTTAATGATAATATAATCCTGAACCTTCCGATGAAGCATTTGTGTTCGGAACAATGCAGGGGATTATGCAGCAGTTGCGGCGCAAACCTCAACGAGGTCCGGTGCGGTTGCTCCGGTGACAGCATCGATCCGCGCATGGAAGGTCTGAGAAGCTTTTTTGAAAAATCGTGACATTCGATTATCAGGGGAGGTGTTAGAATATGGCGAATCCGAAACGTAAATGGTCCAAAGCCAGGACATGCAAAAGGAGATCTCAGTGGAAGCTGTCCCAGCCTACTCTGGTCAGCTGCCCTCAGTGTCATACGCTGAAAGCTCCCCACATAGTCTGCAGGGAATGCGGATATTATGATGGCAAGGAAGTCCTCAGGGTAGTCGAGGCAAAATAATCCGGTCGCAGGCCGGATCTCAGCGACGAAAAAGGCTGTCTTGAAAAGACAGCCTTTTTAAGTGTCAAGGTGCGGTGACACTTCTCTGCAGTGAGGTATTCTTCTGTGGTTGAGGAATGTCACGCATGAACAAGGTGCGGTGACACTTCTCAGCACGACAGCATCCCTTTGTGAGTTGAGAAGTGTCACTCGTTTGAATTATAATACCTTAAAAAGGCTGGTATTGGATCAAGGTAGGTACGGATGAAGAAAAAGATCGTAATAGCAAACGTACAACCGAACAGCGCCGCGATGGAAGCCGGGATAGAACCCGGGGATATCCTGCTGTCCGTAAATGGCCGGCAGATAACCGATATATTCGATTACCGTTTCCTTGTCGCGGACCCGAACATCGTCGTGGAGATAGGGAAAAAGAACGGCGAAGTATGGGAAATCGAGATCGAGAAGGACGAATATGAAGACCTCGGTCTTGAGTTTGAAGATCCCCTGATAACGGGCCCGAAGCACTGCAACAACAAATGCCTGTTCTGTTTCATCGACCAGCTCCCGAAAGGGATGCGCCAGACCCTTTACTTCAAGGACGACGATTCAAGGCTGTCTTTCCTGGACGGCAACTATGTGACGCTGACCAACATGAAAAGGGACGAACTCGAAAGGATAGTGCGGTACAGGATGACGCCCGTCAATGTTTCCGTACACACTACCGACCCCGGACTCAGGGTGAAAATGCTGGGGAACCGTTTTGCAGGCGATGTACTGGAGAAAATGAAGATACTGACGGACGGCGGCATAAACGTAAATGCCCAGATAGTACTGTGTAAAGGGCTCAACGACGGTGCGGAACTGGACAGGACCCTAAATGACCTGTCTGAGCTGTGGCCCGGCCTTGCAAGCATATCAGTCGTGCCGGTCGGGCTGACGAAATGGCGGGAAGGGCTGTATCCTCTTGAACCCTTCACTGCCGACGAATCCGCCCGTGTGATAGAACAGGTCGAACAGTGGCAGCGCAGGTTTCTTGACAAATTCGGGACGAGACTCGTATACGCGGCAGATGAACTTTACATCAAGGCCGGGATCGAACTGCCGTCCTGCGAAGAATACGAGGAATTTCCGCAGATAGAGAATGGTGTGGGGATGATGGCCCGGTTCATATACGAGTTCGACAGCTTTCTCGGAACTGAAGGCGGGAAACTGGACATGCTTTGGAAACGGCAGCCGGACAGGACCGTGAGCATAGCGACAGGCAGATGTGCCGCCGGGTATATCGGGAAGCTGGCCAGGACACTGGAAAACAGGTTTGACGGGCTTAAGATAAATGTGTACGCGATAGAAAATGAATTTTTTGGAGAAAATGTGACGGTGACGGGACTTCTGACCGGCCGTGACATAGCATGCCAGCTCAGGGGCAGACCGCTGGGCAGCGAACTGCTTGTTTCCAGGACCATGTTCAAATCAGGCGAAGAACTGTTCCTGGACGACTGTACCGTCGACGGGCTGAGTTCGGAACTGGGCATAAAGATCACCGTTATCGACAATGACGGTGCCGACTTCATCACCGGGGTACTCGGAACAACATTCAGAGAGGGTGAAACATTTGGCAAAACCGATCGTAGCGATAGTTGGCAGGCCTAATGTCGGCAAATCCACATTTTTCAATTATATATGCGGCAAAAGGATCTCTATCGTCGAGGATACGCCGGGTGTCACCAGGGACAGGATCTACGGTGAAGCGGAGTGGAGGAACAGGAAATTCACGCTTATAGATACCGGCGGCATCGAACCCTATTCAGAAGACGAGATAATGCAGCAGATGCGCCGGCAGGCTGAAGTCGCGATAGAGCTGGCCGACGTCATTATCTTCATGGTCGATGCAAAGGAAGGAATGACGGCCTCAGACAAGGAAATAGCAGCGATGCTGCGGAAGACCAGCAAACCTGTCGTCCTGGTCGCCAATAAGGTTGACAGCGTCGGTGATCCGCCGCCGGAAGTTTATGAGTTCTACAACCTTGCCATGGGTGACGTGGAAGTGGTGTCTTCCGTCCACGGACTTGGCATGGGTGACCTGCTGGACAAGATCTACAGTTTCTTCCCCGACGAGGTCCATGAAGAGACCGAAGAGGACATCATAAAAGTTGCTGTCGTCGGGAAGCCCAACTCCGGGAAGTCCTCGCTGGTCAACAGGCTGACCGGTGAAGAGAGGGTGATAGTAAGCGACATCCCCGGGACCACGCGGGATGCTATAGACACATACATCGAGAAAGACGGCGGCAAATTCGTGCTCATCGACACTGCGGGCATACGCAGGAAAAGCAAAATAACCGAGAACATCGAAAGGTATAGTGTGCTGAGGGCGCTGACGGCAATAGAGAGGTCCGATGTCTGCGTGATCATGATAGACGCACAGGACGGTGTGACGGAACAGGACGCGAAGATAGCGGGATATGCCCATGAGCAGGGAAAGGCCTCGGTCGTGGTCATAAACAAGTGGGACCTTATCGAGAAGGAAACCGGCACGGTGGAGGAATACCGGAAGCAGGTCATGGAAAAGCTTAGTTTCATGCAGTATGCCCCGGTGCTGTTCATTTCTGTGAAGACCGGGCAGAGGGTACACAGGGTGCTGGAACTGGTAAGATCCGTGTATGGACAGGCGTCGCTCAGGATATCGACTGGAATGCTCAACGACCTGCTCAACGAAGCCACGGCCATGGTCCAGCCGCCTTCCGACAAGGGCAGGAGGCTGAAACTGTACTATGCCGTACAGTCGACGGTCAGGCCGCCTACATTCATCATTTTCATGAATGACATGAAGCTATTCCACTATTCATATGAACGTTACCTGGAAAACCAGCTCAGGAAGAGCTACGGTTTTGAAGGTACGCCGATCAGGTTCATACCGAGGGAACGCGGCGAGGGATGACCCGGCCTGTCGATGCCCGTGCTGTATCCGGCAGGAAATGGCCCGGAGCAAAACGTTTGGTCCGGTAAACCCGAATACCGATAAAAATCCTGGCATATGGGGGAGTCAAGTATGTATCTCCGTGCAGCACTTGCAGTGATAGCAGGTTACCTGCTGGGAAGCCTCAACACGTCACTGATAATAGGCAGGTTCTACAAGGTTGATGTGAGAAAGCATGGCAGCGGGAACGCAGGCATGACGAACACACTGAGGACACTTGGCAGGAAAGCTGCCTTGTTCGTCATAATCGGCGATATGGCAAAGGGCATCCTGGCCTACCTTGCAGGTTTTTACATATACAGCGGCCAGCCTGGCGGGCTGATCGGCGGCACTGCATGCATAACCGGGCACATATGGCCTGCCTTTTTCAGGTTCAGGGGAGGCAAGGGAGTCCTGACGGCATTCGCGGTACTGCTTATGTTTGACTGGATGATAGCGCTCGGGCTTTTCGCAGTTTTTCTCGTGATACTGCTTGCCACACGTTATGTTTCACTCGGCTCGATCACGGCAGCGTCTCTTTTTCCGATAGCGGCCGCGGTTTTTGGCAGGGGGACCCTGACAATGGTCTTTTCAGGCATGATCGCTGTGGTCATAATCATAAAGCACCATGAGAACATCAAAAGGCTGCTCAGCGGTACCGAATCGAAGTTTTCTCTCGGAAGCAGGAAATGAACGGAGGGATCGCTATGGGAAGGAAAGTTTCTGTCCTTGGAGCAGGAAGCATGGGTACGGCTGTTTCCGTGCTGCTTGCCGGCAACGGGCACGAGGTGATGATGTGGTCATTGTTCAAAGATGAGGTGGACATGATCAATGAACTCAGGGAACAGAAGGAAAAGCTTCCGGGAGTGATCGTGCCGGAGAGTGTAAGGTGTACCGGCGACCTGGAGGAATCGCTGCGCTTTTCCGACATATGCGTCATTGCCATACCGGCGCAGAAAGTCAGGGAAAACATGAAGGCCGTCGCCTCGGTGAACAGGTACAGACCGTCCGTGATAAGCTGTTTTTCAAAAGGGCTTGAGAAAGATACGGGTCTGAGGATGTCGGAAGTCATCAGGGAAGAACTGCCTGATGCCACGGTCGTGGCTATGTCCGGGCCATGTCATGCCGAGGAGCTTTCAAAAGGCATACCGACCGCCTACGTCGCTGCTTCAGGGAGCAGGAAGGCTGCGGAAATGATCCAGGACATATTCATGTCGCCAATGTTCAGGGTATATACGAATCCCGACATCATCGGTGTCGAACTGGGAGGAGCGATAAAAAACGTAATAGCGCTTTGCGCCGGTATATCCGACGGGCTCGGCTACGGAGACAATACCAAGGCAGCACTGATGACCAGGGGACTGGCGGAGATGTCCAGGCTTGGATGTGCAATTGGAGCCAAAAAGCAGACATTTTCAGGCCTTGCAGGGATCGGGGATCTCATCGTGACCTGTACGAGCATGCACAGCAGGAACAGGCGGGCAGGGATACTCATCGGGAAGGGCATGCCCGTGGACAAGGCTATGGAAGAAGTAAAGATGGTCGTGGAAGGAGTATACACGACGGTACCCGTCTATAACCTTTCAAAAAAGTACGGGGTCAGGATGCCTATAACTGCCGAGGCTTATGCGGTACTGTTCGAAGGGAAGGATCCCGGAAGCGCCGTTTCCGCGCTGATGAACAGGGACCGGACATGTGAGCACGAGGCGGAGGACCTGGACGATAACTGGAGATGATCCGGACAAAATTGCCCGTGATGTTTACCGCCGGAAGAAAAATCCGGCCGGTCAGGCCTTATTGCCTGCGTTTTCATGGACATGCAACCCGCGGGGTTACATAAGCATAATATGGTATAGCATGAGTAGCAGCGGAACCGGAGGCTTCAGGCCATGTATTTCAATTGTCCGGGCCAGGGATGGACGTCTGCCTGGGTGACGTATCCGTCATTCCAGGGAAAGGTGGACGGCCGGATGGCGTACCCGGCCTGCCCGAAGGGATACAAAGCAGCGTATGCGATGTTGATCGCCGGCCCTGATTACCCGTCCATAACCGGGATGATCACGTTTGCCGATACTCCTGCAGGTACAATGGTATGTGCAGACGTGAGGGGTTTGCCCGAATACAGGCCTGCCGAAGACGGCAAAAGCCCGGTGGGGCCGTTTGGATTCCATATACATGAAGGTGGTCATTGTGATATAGGTGATCCGGAAAAACCGTTTGAAAGCTGCGGAGGACACTGGAACCCGACGAACCAGCCCCATGGCAATCATGCGGGAGACTTTCCGGTATTGGTGGCAAGCAACGGCAGGGCATGGATGTGCTTTATGACAGACCGCTTTACCGTCGATGAAATAACAGGCAGGTCCGTTATCATACATGAAAATCCGGACGACTACAGGACCCAGCCTTCCGGGGATTCGGGCAGGCGGATAGCGTGCGGCAGCATCAGGCTGATGGATCTGCGCCGGGATCCGAACAGCGCCTGCTGAAGAGCGGCCGGCAGTTAAAAAGCCGGTCATGTCACCGGCTCATATCATTTTTGAAAACGATCATTCAGGAGGAACCTGTCCATAAGCTCGTGCCCCTGTCCTATGAATATCCCTGTCTTATGGGCCTCGAATTCGTCATAGCCTGCGGCTCCTGATGGCTTTGCACTACGTTTCCTGTAAATGACATATGGCACCGGGTCCGCCGTATGCGTTCGCAGCGAAAGCGGAGTCGGGTGGTCCGGGAGCACCATAAGGCTGAAATCGTCAAAATCTGCCAGGCCTTCAAGCAATGTGCCCACGACGAGCTCATCGATCAATTCGATGGACCTGACCTTGTTTTCGACTTCAAACCTGTGTCCGCACTCATCCGGAGCTTCTATATGGATATAAACGAAGTCCTTGCCCTTTCTGAGTTCATCAAGCGCGGCTTCCGCCTTTCCCCGGAAGTTGGTGTTTATATTGCCGGTCACGCCTTCTACATCGACCGTATCCAGCCCGGCGCAGATACCGATTCCTTTTATCAGGTCCACGGCAGCTATGACGGAACCGCTTAGACCGTATTTCTCGGCAAAGGACGGCAATGAAGGCTTTTTGCCTTCGCCCCAGAGCCATATCGAGTTGGCGGGACGAAGCCCGCGGGATATCCTTGACATGTTGACCGGATGATCGGCCAGGATCCTGTAACTGCTTTTCATGAGGCTTATGAACATCTCGCTGTCATCGCCTGAAGGCAGGTATTGCTTGATCCTTTTTTCAAGGATGTCGTGCGGAGGGGTCAGGCTCCTTGTGCCGGAACCGCCGTGCCACACCATGCAGTGCCTGTAACTGATGCCGGCATGGAAGCTGATCCGGTCGCTGGAAAGCTGCCTGTTCAGTTCATCGATCAGTACGGCGGATTCAGACGTGGGTATCTCATCCGAACTGTAGTCGGCCATGACTGCAGATTCGTAGTCTCCGTCGGTATCGAGCGTTACCAGGTTGCATCTGAAAGAAAGATCGGCATCGGAAAGTTTCACTCCCATACTGACGGCCTCGAGGGGAGACCTGCCGGTATAGTATTTCCGGGGATCGTAGCCCATCACGGACAGGTTGGCCGTATCGCTGCCCGGTGACATGCCTTCCGGTATTGTCCTGACCATGCCGAGCTCACCGTTTGCTGCAAGAAAATCGATATTGGGCTTGCGGGCATATTGCAGCGGTGTCCTCTGCCCCAGCCGGGGCATTCGGTAGTCTGCCATCCCGTCGCCCAGAACCACGACATATTTCATGACTGTCATTACCCCATTCTGTTGAAGGTTGAGGGTATACCCCTTTTTATCCACTTTCCCTATTATAGCAGACCTGGCCGGGATAGCCAAGAAAATCGCGCAAGGTGTTGGTTTGCGCGTGAATAAATCTTACTGTATAATATAAACATAATATAGAACGGATGGATATATTGTCCTGAAAGACATTACCGGCTGATCCGGCCGGATGGGCTCAGGTGATCGAAGTGAAGGCAAAAAGACAGCTGATCGTTTTTGTTGTCGCCGTTATGATGCTTGCGGCGGCAATCATATATTTCGATACGCGACTGCTGGATCATGTGAAGCAGGCTTCACGACAGCAGGAAAACCTGGCGGATGAAGAGGCAGGCGACACCGCGGGCATCCTGGAACCCGGCGTGCCCCCGGAAGATGAGGAAGCATCCGGGGAAGACCAGGAGACCGAAGAGGACGGTGCCGATGCGGGAGAGGAAGAAAACCTGCTGATCTTCAGGGAAAACGTGACCGTAAGGTATAATACCCCGGAATATGACCTTGCATTGATGCTTTGCGAGAACAGGGACAACAAGACTTTCATCAGGATGCGTTATTACAGGGACGGCGCAAGCTTCGTTACTGAGCTCGACCAGGAGCAGATACCCGAACTTACGGGCATCTTTGAAAACAGGGGAGATGCAGGACAGGGAGACGGACAGCAGGAAGGCGATCAGGGACAGGATCCATTCCCTGAAGAAGACAGGCCGTATGCGATAGGGCAGGCTCTGCTCAATCCTGTGCAGGGACAGCTTTACCTGATGGTGAACGGAGCGCAGCTGGACCGTTATATCCAGTCATATTTCTACATGGTCGATCTGAATGACCTTTCGGTCAAAAAGCTTTTCTCATATCCTGCGAAATACGGCAGGATGCAGTTCAACAGGGATTTCAGCAAACTTGCGTACAGCTTCTCGGATCCGCCGAAATCAGGCGTGTACCCGGAAAACAGCCTGGTTGAGGTTTTCGACTGCATAAACGCTGAGTTCCTGGTACGGGGGAGCAGGAAGGAAGATGATTCGATAATAGGGAAAAACAGCCCGGCCGGCTATGTTTATGATTACGTGTTCGAGGGATGGCATGCCGCCGACGTGCTGAGGCTGACGCAGGCAGCGCGGCCTTCCGGCGATGCCGGGGCTGAGCCGGTACGGTCGGAAGTGCTGTACGATATCGGGAGGGACCTTCTCCTGAACCCTGACGGCACCGAGATCACGGCGCCGGGATCTGCCGGGACCGGCGGCAGCGGGGAAGACGCAGGTCCTGCTGTGACCGGCGGGCCGGGCGCGGCCGAAGGGGATACCATGGACCAGGACGACCCTGTCGGGCAACTGAAGCTGTTCTATAAATACCTTGGATCTGATGCGGATTACCCGAAAGCCCTGCTCATGCTTGCCGATGATTTTGTGTTCAGGATGGGGATGCTGACGCAGTTCGGCATCGATGAAATACGCAAGTCGGACATAGAAGCAAACCAGGAAAACGCCGCGATGTATGCCGGGTTCCTGAAGGCGGCGAAGTTCGGCAGCCTGGTCGAAGTCGCGATGCCTGACGGGAATACGGCTGAAATAAGCTATACCCATACGATAGCGCTGACCGGGGATTCGCAGTTTACCCAACTGATGAAGGCAAGGATGGAAAAACAGGGCGAAAACTGGGTCATTACACTGATAGAGGATGGTAGCTGATAATGCGGCATGCATTCACGAGGTTCGAACTGCTGGTGGGGCCAGAGGTGTTGAAAAAGCTGGCACAGTCACGGGTGGCGGTATTCGGGATAGGCGGCGTAGGGAGTTTTGCCGTGGAAGGGCTGGTCCGCGGCGGAGTGGGAAAATTCATACTTGTCGATGATGACTATGTCTGCATCACTAATCTCAACAGGCAGATCCATGCCGCCGGGAGCACCATAGGCCGGCCAAAGGTAGAGGTGATGAAAGAAAGGATACTGGACATCAATCCTGATGCAGAGGTCACGACGCACCAGCTTTTTTATCTGCCTGAAACGGCCGGACAGGTCTTCGACGGCAGGATAGATTACGTCATCGATGCTGTCGACACAGTCACAGCCAAGCTCGACATAGTTATGAGAGCGAAACAGTCGGGCATACCTGTCATAAGCAGCATGGGGATGGGCAACAAACTGGACCCGACCAGGATTGTGATAACGGACATCAGCAAGACGTACACGGATCCGCTGGCAAAGGTGATGAGGAAGGAACTCAGGACAAGGGGCATCACGTCACTCAAAGTGGCATTCTCACCGGAAGTGCCGGCGGAGCCGATAATTCAGGGAATGACAGGCGGCGGGGAAATATGCACATGCCCGAAATGCATGGGTGAAAAGCCGGAAACAAAAAAGAGGATACCGGGCAGCACGTCTTTTGTGCCTCCGGTCGCCGGGTTCATGATCGCCGGAGAAGTGATCCGGGACCTGGCAGGCATAGAGCGCTAAGGAAACCTGTTGAACGGACAAGCGGGTATGATGTGCGAAGACAATGAAAACGTCGTTATGTAAAAAGATAAGGAATAAGCAGGGAATCGGGGGAGAGCAGATGTTCAATAAAAGGATCACGATATTCACCGGCCACTTTGGCAGCGGTAAAACCGAAGTGGCCGTCAATTATGCCCGCCAGACCGCCAGGGCAGGGAAAAAGACAGCCATAGTCGATCTTGACATAGTAAACCCTTTTTTCAGGACGGCAGATGTCAGAAGCGGGCTGGAAGCCGAGGGCATCAGGGTGATAACGCCCGTATATGCCAATACGAATGTGGATGTGCCTTCTCTTCCGGCTGAGATCAGCACCATGTTCGAAG
>Ga0209537_1000142_pt1 | contig 81293 bp, 63 predicted proteins | sample BioPla4DNA1_FD_187698 | JGI IMG/M metagenome (GOLD analysis project Ga0209537, IMG submission 187698) | Biogas fermentation microbial communities from Germany - Plant 4 DNA1 (SPAdes) (version 2) | ecosystem: Engineered > Bioreactor > Anaerobic > Digestate | place: Bielefeld, North... | reverse complement strand
CAAACAGTCATCTGAATATATGGGAACTGTAACTTTAAGTAAAAATATCCCAGGATGTTATCTATTCTTCTTTTCCCTACAGTAAATTGACGCTATCTGCCTTAGTTTTCCCTCTTTACATCGAACATATGTTCTGATATAATAAAGTTACTCCAAAGGAGGAATATCATGGAAGCTAAAAATCCTATTATTTTTCATATTGATGTAAACTCTGCCTATTTATCCTGGGAAGCAGTTTACCGCCTACAGCACGGTGATACCTTAGATCTTCGTACCATTCCATCAGTGGTAGGTGGAGATGTTACTGCCCGTAGGGGCATAGTTCTGGCAAAATCTATGCCTACTAAACCCTACAAGATTAAGACAGGGGAATCATTATATTCTGCTAGATTGAAGTGCCCTGAACTGGTAATTGTCCCACCTAGGTATGATTTGTATATGCAGTGCAGCAAGGCCTTGATTTCCATACTTGAAGAATATTCTCCCTCTATACAACAATTCTCCATAGACGAAGTTTTTCTTGATTTTACCAATATGGAAGTTCATTGGGGGGATCCTGTAAAAGCTGCCCATAGAATCAAAGAACGAATAAAAAAGGAGTTAGGTTTCACTGTAAATATAGGTATCTCCAGTAACAAACTCCTTGCCAAAATGGCATCAGACCTACAAAAACCTGATAAAGTACATACTCTCTTCCCCTATGAAATTCGGGATAAAATGTGGCCTCTGCCTGTAGAGGAATTGTTTATGGTGGGTCGAGCTACTACCTCTAAGCTTCACAAAAAGGGCATATTTACCATAGGAGATTTAGCTACAACAGATCCAAAGTTATTGATGCAATGGCTTAAAAGCCACGGCCGCCTTATTTGGGAATTTGCCAATGGCATAGAAGATTCACCTGTTCGTCAAGACTATCCTGTAAAGGGAATAGGAAACTCCAGTACCTTGCCCTTTGATATAGAAGATAGAAAAACCGGCCATAGAGCATTACTATCCCTTACTGAAACTGTTGCTATACGCCTTAGGGATATAAGAAAATCAGCGGGAGTTCTATCAGTATCCATAAAAGATCAGGATTTTCAATCCTGCTCTCACCAAAGAAAATTGGATGTGCCTACTCATTCCACCAACATCCTATACAGGATTGCCTGCCAACTATTTGATGAAATATGGCAAGGGCAACCCTTAAGACACTTAGGAGTTCGAGCTTCTGAATTATATAGTGACGATTTTTACCAGCTATCTTTCTTTGAACCGGATATAGAAAGACAAAATGCTTTGGATGCTGCCGTTGATGAAATTAGAGCTCAATATGGATGGAATTCCATTATGCGCTCATGTTTTTTACACTCTGGGTTAAATCCTATGATGGGTGGTGTTATACAGGAAGAGGAATACCCTATGATGTCAAGTTTATTATGACTATGTCTTAATTGGCTCCTATAAGTAACTTTCCTATATCTTCATTTTGCTAATGGGCTATGCATATATTCTTTATTACTATTATAACTGATTACTATATAACTAAGGTTACGGTGATATTATGAAAGTGTTAATGAAACCCATAGAAATGATTGCATGGTTTACCCAAGACGGGCTGCCCACCCCTGTGCGTTTTCGGATGGAACAGCCCGATGGGAGCTATATAGTTATTAGGGTAGCTCGCACCATCACTCGGAAAGAGGAGAAATTGGCGGGCAACCCTATGATAATATTCACCTGCCAAAGTATTATTAATGGAGTGGAAAAACTCTATGAAATTCGCTATGAACTAAAGACATGTAAATGGTATGTCTATAAGATTTAAGCCTAATGGGATAAAAGTCTTTTCTCTCCTTCAAGTTTTTGGAAAGGAGCAATATCTTGGGATACTTCTAAAGTTCCCAGATATTCCCCATTTTTATCTCTTACTGCAAAATATCTAATAAGAACGAATTTCTCACCCATTCTAATCCAAAAATCCTCATGGTCTTTGGCACCACTCTTAAAATCTTCTACTATCTTATTGACTATGTCAATACTAGATGGGGGATGGCAGTTTTGTACCGTCCTGCCTATTACACTCTTAGGTCTGGGGAAGATTCGCTCACTGCTCTGAGAAAAATACTTTACTCTATCATTCTTGTCCACAAATGTAATATCTATAGGTAGATGGTTGAGCAAAGTCTCCAGCTCATGTACTGACAAGAAACCTGTCTCAAAGCGTATTACACCAGATTCAATATTTGATTCTTCGTCCTCTTCCTGTGTAAAATCTGCCCTCTCAGGTTTCCATTCCGCCGTGGGAGTTATAAAGGTATATCCTATCTCATCACTATCCCTGTATACGGTCAGCCACTCATCCTCGGTCAAAGTATCCACCATCAGAGGAAATAGTATATTTTCCTCCTTGAATATCATTTCTTTGACCTGATTGATAGCTTCTTCCGCCTTTTGTGCCACCTCATTCTTATTACCTTTATAATCCTCCAACAATAATTTTACTTCCTTTAACAGGTCCCGAATCTCATCATCCACCCCCCACATTACCTTGGGCGGAGCAGTTATTCCTGCCTTTTCTAGGAAAGGAAACACTAAGTTTTCCTTACGGCTATAATGCTTATCAATCTCCAGCATTTCACTAAAACTTTCAAGTAATTTTGCAACATTCTCCTCACTATCCGACTCCATAAAAGCTTCCAATGCTGGATTAACCTTGGTTTGGATTCTGTTTTCTATTTCTCTGTTCTCCAGTTTAAAGGTGTGCATGGGATGACCTGGTATTTGTTCTAAAGAAGCTGGCTTGTGTATATCTTCAATGGAGCCCTTAAAGACAGCAGCATGTACATCACAAAGCCTTTGAACTTCTTCAATAGGCATCCCCTCCATAATAAGCCTTTGCTCCAACTCGGAAATCTCAGCTACGGATACACCTTCAATAAGCTTTGCAAAGCGCTCTTTAACATCATCAACACTTTTACCTTCATGGAGCTCCATAATTAGCTCTTTGAGTAGCTTTTGCCTATATTCGCGGTTATTTATAAGTTCACTCATCTAATCATCCTCCTATTGTTTCCAGCATCTTTCATCTAAAATGCTTATCTGTTATAACATAGATAAACCCATATTCCCTTGTTTAATCATTTATATTATCCGCAATTATAGGCAAGCTATGCCAAAAAGGGATAAATGTTAGATATCCTCTTTAATATGAGAAAGTGTGGCTTTTGGGGAACAGCCTACAATCAATTGATTTCCGTCTGAATAGCCTTCCTCTCTACCTTGTAATTCTTTAATAAGTATTTTTCTTAGATAATCTATTCTCTGGCTATACTTTTCATCATTTATGCCATTATGTAGCTCCATAGGATCTTTTTCCAGATCAAAATATTGTTCTTCTCCAGTTTGTGAATACCATATATATTTATCCTTCTCGGTGACAATATAATGATTAGAAGCAATTCCAAAGGAATGTTCTCCATGGAGATACTCTCTCCAAGGAGTTTCCTCTCCTCTAGCTAGGGGCAATAGGCTCATGCCTTCTACTTTCTCTGGAACCTGGACTCCAGCGGCATCTAGCAAAGTGGGCATAATATCTCTAAGCTCCACTATATTGTCAATAACCGAACCTGGTTTTATTCCTAGATTATTACCCGGGTCATATATAATAAAAGGAATAGAGGTGCTTCCTTCATAGGGGATGGATTTTCGAACCCAATTATGATCCCCCATCATATCACCATGATCTGAAGTAAAAAGAATTATGGTATTGTATAATACATCTTCATCATACATAGCTTGTAAAAATCTGCCTATCTGATGATCAATATGGGTAATGCTGCCATAGTATGCTGCTCTTGCCCTATGTAGTGCCTTATCTGCAAGTTTTCCTCCATATCCGTTATAAATCAGAGCATCCCTCATGCCATCCTCTTTTTCAGCCCAGTCGCCTATAGGGGGATTTGGCATTTCTTCATTGATGTACATATCATAATAATATTGGGGAGGATCCAGAGGTGAATGAGGTCTTACAAAGGACATCATAAGAAAGAAGGGCTTTGTGGGATCCCGTCTTCTTAGAAAATCTATGGATTTATCAACTACCCAGTTAGTAGGATGAAGGTGCTCAGGATAGGGCCAGGGTCTAGCTACCCAGGAATTGCAGTCCAAACCAGCATCTATAATATCCGCATTATAATATCCTAGCTTATCCCTTAACCAAGGTAGATAGTCATCAGTGTTAAACCAATTTTCTGCGGCACTTGATTTTTTGCTCCGATAGGTATGGAGATATCCATCATGAAGAATCACATTATGAAATCCACACAGGAATCTAGCTGGATGCACGTGCATTTTACCCACAGCCTGGGTATGATAGCCTGCCTTAGCTAGTTCACCCGCTAAATAATGATCATAATTCCATTCAACCCTGTCTTCGTACCCCACTCGACCATGACTCTTTTGGGAAAGGCCTGTCATAATCGCTGCCCTAGAAGCGATACAAGAAGGTACAGCCGAATAAGCATTGGTAAATATTGTACCATTATGGGCCATGGTATCTAAATGAGACGTTTCTACCACGGGATGGCCAAGAATTCCAAGACAATCCCCTCTCATCTGATCCGTTGTTATAAGTAATATATTTGGTCTTTTCAATGGTATCCCCTCTCCCTTGTTAATATGAAAATCTATTCCAATGTTTAATAGATTTCTTATTTAGTTTAATGTTTATATATCCTAGTTGATATTACATATGATATTCTCACTAAAATCCAGGGCTATACTAAATATCTTTCCATTCATTTTAATAAGCATTGATTATCTATTTTACCATTTTAGTTGATAAATAACCAATTTTATTATGCCTTATATTTAGTTATTGACCCATGTTGGTTATAATCTCCTGTCATTTACAGTGTTGAAAGGATAAAGTACATAGTATGGGAGCTAATATGATATAATATGATATCCTTGTGCATAACAACAATCCATTTTTGTTTTTTAATCCTCAAACCGAAGTTGTGGACCTGAGGTGAATACTGCAAAAACCAGACCTACAAAGACCCTAGCGATCCTGATGCCAGAAGGAAGGCTAGATTTGAAAACCTCGGAAGCCTATTCCGAGGTTTTCTGTTGCCTTTTTATTTTAATTAATCATTTTCTAATAGTTCAATCATTACCTTTAGTTTTTCTCTGGCATCTATATATGCGTAGCGTCCACCAGTGTATTCCCCTTTCTGAACTAAAGGCATACCATTCTTTTCAAGGAGCATAACCTTTTCTTTCATGCCATCTATAACAAAGGCTATATGATGGAACCCTTCACCATTTTTGTCTAGATCCTCTCTCCAGGTGCTGGGATTTTCATCTGGCTCGATTAGCTCAATAACCAGATTATCTCCTACATTGAAAAATGCAAGCTTTGCCCTGGCATAACAGGGCTCCCCCCTATATTCTGCCTGGGTTTTATCAATGGTATCAGTTATAGTGTATCCTGGATTTTCCACTCCCAAAAATTCAGCGTAGTCCTGGCAGGCCTTTTCAATATCCTTTACCAAAATACCAATTTGTGTAACAACTCTGGTTCCTAAAATGGATTTACTCATCTTTTTCATCCTCCATAATCTATTAAATTAGGCAGCTTCATTGTTTATCCCTTATAAGGATAAACAAATCGATAAACTCCTGAACCTAGCTCTGCTTCACTTCCGCCGTAACAAGCTGTAAAGGCTATATCATCTCCCTCTATAGCCTCTGGATCAGCGCCTGGAAGAACTAGGTAAGCTGTAGTGTTATGAGGGATTTCTATATCCACTATCATCTTATCTCCTTCTATAGCCCATTTGATTGCCGCTTTACCGTATATACTCTTATACTCAGCCTGAGCATATGTTAGTCCGCCACCAGGCTGTGGTCTCATAAGTATACGCTTAAACCCTGGCATATCTGGATCTGTATCTAGCCCTGCAACCACACCATACAACCAATCAGCTATGGCACCATAGGCATAGTGGTTAAAGGAATTCATGTCTGGACTCCACATGGAGCCATCAGGCTTAATACCATCCCAATGCTCCCATATGGTAGTAGCACCCATCTTTACTTGGTACAGCCAAGATGGATAGTCTTCTTTTAATAGTAGGTCATAAGCTTCTTTAAGCCTTCCATTTTGGCTAAGCACATGACAGAAAAATGGTGTACCAAGAAAACCTGTTGTTAGGTGACCATCATTTTCTTCTAATAGCTTAACAAGTCCTTCAATGGTACGCTGCCTATGCTCTTCAGGTACCAAGCCAAAGGCTAGGGATAAAATATGGGCTGTTTGGGTAGGTGCTGCCAAGCGGCCATTTGGGGTAAAGAATTCATTCCTATAGGCCTCAACTATTGCCCGGTGGAGCTGTGAATATTCTTCAGCATCATTTTCTTTGCCTAATATTTTGGCAATCTTTGCAACTATATCTGTAGAGTATGCATAGTAGGCAGTTGCTACAAGATCGTTTGGAGTAGCACCAAAATAGCTGCCTTCTTTAGCATCTAATGCCACCCAATCTCCAAAATGAAAGCCGGTATTCCAAAGAACCCCATCCTGAGCCTGACTTCTAATGTATTCTATCCAAGCTTTCATGCTGTCATATTGTTCCTCCAGGATCCTCTTATCCCCATAGGTTTGGTAGAGAGTCCACGGACAGATAACCGCTGCATCCCCCCAGCCTGTTGCTGAGTGATTGCCCTCTGGTCCCGTCAATACATCAGGTATTACATAGGGAATACCTCCATTCTCCAGTTGTCCAGCTATTATATCCCTAAACCACTTTTTAAAGAAAGGGCCTACTCCCATTAGGTAGCATGCCGCCTTCATAAATACTTGGGCATCTCCCGTCCAGCCCAAGCGTTCATCCCTCTGAGGACAATCTGTGGGAATATCTACAAAGTTTCCCTTAAGACCCCATAGAATATTACGATGGAGTTTATTTACAAGCTGGTTAGAACAGGAAAAATCGCCGGTCCTCTCCATATCTGAATGGATGACTATCCCCTCAAAATTCTCCAAATCCACTTCCCCTGGGTATTCTTCAACCTTCACATATCTAAATCCTTGGAAGGTAAAGTGAGGCTCAAAGGTTTCCACGCCTTCTCCTTTTAATATGTATTCGATTCTAGCCTTAGCTGACCTGAGGTTTTCTGTATAGAAGTTGCCCTCTGCATCCAAAACCTCAGCATGCTTCAAAACTACCCTATCGCCAGCTTTTCCTTTAACCTTGAACCTTACCCAACCTACCATATTTTGACCAAAATCTATGACCAATTCATCCTTTGGTGTCCTAAATATGGATATTGGCTTTAAGGTTTCTTGGCGAGTAACAAATACTCCATCCTGAGGAACAACAATGGACATGTCCTGATCTACAATGGCTGCTTCCTTCCAATGGCTATCATCAAATCCAGGCTTATCCCAACCCTTTCGCTCTTTCCTTGCATCATAGGTCTCCCCATGATAAAGTTCTGAATACAATATAGGCCCGTCTGATGTTTTCCAAGTATTATCTGAAATTATTATTTCCTCTCGCCCGTCAGTATAGCGGATTAACATTTGAAGTAAAAGAGCTGTACGTTTTCCATATACATTTCGGTTACCTTCCCATGCTAAATCTCCCTTATACCAGCCTGCACCAAGTACAGCACCTATAGCATTGGCACCATTGTTTAACATCTCCGTTACATCATAGGTTTGATATTGAAGCCTCTTCCTATAATCTGTCCAGCCTGGAGTGAGTAGTCCATCCCCTACACGTTTGCCATTTATGTATAGTTCATACATTCCCAGGGCTGTAGCATATACTCTAGCAAAAGCTACTTCTCCATCTAAATGAAATTCCTTTCTTAGTAATTTGCCCTTAGATGAATCACCTTCATCTTCTCCTTCTGGGCTAATAAACTTGGCTTCCCATTCTGAGTTGTCCAACAGCCCTGTCTCAAAAAATGCTGTTTCACTCCAAGGGCTTTCATTTCCATGATTGTCGGTAATCTTTACCCTAAAGAAATATCTTGTAGATGATTGCAATTTGGGACCTTGATATTCTATATGGGCTGATTGTGATGATTTTACAACCTCTGTATCCCAAATAGGATGGGTAAAGTCTTCATTGGTATCCACCTGCAGATGATAGGTCTCTTGGATTACGTTTCTCTCATCTGATTCTAACATCCACCCAAACCGGGGATTAGTTTCTCCTATGCCAATAGGATTATCTAGGTACTCACATCTTAACCTTACAGCTTTTAACATTGGTATCCCCCTTATTTGTGGTTCTTTGATTTTGATGTGCTTAAAATAAATGATTCTTATGTATAAAAAATTCCCACTTTGCCAAAATATTCTTTAAACTCATTATAATATATCCTATATATGCAAGCAATACATTCTTCAACTATCCCATACCAAAGGAATCCTTAATTAAATGCTTTGCCAAATCAGTGATGAAAAGAAGCATCAACAACCATTATGCAACAAAAATAATAATGGTGCTTTAGGATTTTATGTTATAATATATTATAAATAGGTATAACACCAAAAATTACAAAAGACATAAATTAGGATCAATTAGAGTATTGATAATGTATACATATTAGTAGACATATTATAGATATACTATAAATCTAAACAATTACGCGGCATATGACAACAACCATATAATATTCCAGCCATTGCCTATTTCTTGCCTTACAACAGATTGATCCAATTAATATATTCAAGCTTCCATGGCATAACTCATTATTATGAATTTGCTCGTCAAAGTATCCACTATTCGTCTATTCTAAAAAAGAAAGGAGCTGATAATGAATTACATCAACAGTCCTTCTGTAAAAATAAAATAATAATCATAGGAGGAATAGTATATGAGTCTGAAGTCTTTGCCTCCCGGATGGGGAGAAAATCAGCAAACAGACGTGGAAACAAGCTTGCCACTTGCTGCACAGCTTTTTACGGTGGCAGATATGCTTTCCAAAGATCTCCGTGGTACCTTGAAGCTAGTTAAGGAAGCCGGTTATGACGGCGTTGAGTTTGCCGGTGCCCTTAGGTATCCTGCTCAAGAGGTTCGCTTTGCCCTTGATGAAGCTGGGCTACAGATTGCAGGATGGCATACACCATGGGAATATCTAAGCCCGGAGAACATCTACTCCACTATTACTTATAATAAGGTGCTAGGAAACCAATTTATAATCGTTCCTTGGAGGCCAGATGAGGTCCTGGCTACCAGAGAGAGCTGCCTAAGATTCGCAGCAGAGTTAACCTGGGTTTCCCATGTGCTAGGCAAATATGGCATGGTTACAGGTTACCATAACCATGCAGCAGAATTTTATCCCACCCAAGATACTAATGAGCTGCCATGGGATATTATCGCCCAAAATACTCCTTCTAATGTTATAATGCAGCACGACATTGGAAACGGTATGCGAGCAGGAGTGGACATGATGGAAATACTAAAGAAATATCCCGGTCGTGGAGTAACCCTTCATATGAAGCCTTTCTCACCTGATAGCGACGATACCTTCTTCGATGACCCCAATTGTGTCATCGATTGGGACCAGTATTTCCAGATTACCCGTAAAGAAGCCGGTACTCGTTGGTACATTGTAGAGTATGCCAATGACATCCGCTTTCCAAATGATCCGGTTGCTGCCCTTGAAGCATCTGCTAAATGGTTTAGAAGCCGCACCGGTAAATAGGATTTAATAAGTGATAATTGGTTTTAGGATTCAGGGGAAATAAATTTTTATCTTGCCCTGAATCCTAAATTCCGTATACTCTTGATCTTACCAATGAGCTTTTATTACTTACCATATATTAAAATAATAAGGGGTTGAGTAAGTGGTTCAAGATTATATTAAGGCCCCATCAGCACAAGAGAGGAAAACTGAGAAGGAATCCAGATTACAATTTAGTAAATACGCATCGATAAATTTTATGTTTTATATCACAATGGCACTTGGCAGCTATGTTACTGTTTTTTTGCAATCCATTGGATTTGATGCACAACAAGTTGGAATCATTACGGCACTCAACTCTGGCACAGGAGTTATTTCCTCTCCTTTTTGGGGTATGTTAAGCGATAAAATACGTTCAGTGAAGAAAATAATCCTCATTACCCTTGTTATAGGTACTATTTTGTTTGCCCTTATACCCGCTTCAAGCGGAATAAGCCTGGGCGGCTTGTCTCTAGCCTTTGTATTCATACCTGCCACAATGTTTTTCAAAATGCCGCCAATGTCCCTTCTAGAAAACTGGATGCTAAAAAATTCATCAGCCGAAGGGCTTAATTATGGAGCTATCCGAGCCTTTGGAGCCCTCAGTTACGCCATTGCCAGCCTAGTTCTTGGATATCTAATTCCAATGACTGGTACAGCTTTCGTTTTTTATGCAAATGCGGTTCTTACTTTCCCAGCCCTCTTGTTGTTCTTATTTACAAAAAGTTCTGCCGATGATGTAGGGGACAAAAAGCACCTGACCTTTAAAGAAATGAAAATTGGCCAGGTGTTTAAAGACTATTATCTCATGACATATATAATTTTTTCCATATTCGAAAGAATTCCCTTTCAGTGCGCAATGACCTTCCTCCCATTTCTTGTAGCTGACGTGGGCGGAGATACTGCCAAAATGGGAATCATTCTGGGCTTAAGGGCTTTTATAGAGATACCAGTAATGTTACTGCTAAAGCCACTACGAAAAAGAATTCCTCTATACTACCTCATTATGGCGGCCTCTGGTTTTTTCTTAATCGAAAGTATCCTATTTAGCTTCATCAACAGCTTTGAAGCCATTGTAGCCATATCGGTGCTTCATGGAATTGGCAATGGACTCATGCTAACGACAGGTGTAAGCTATGTATTTCAGCTAGCACCTGATCACCTGAAGGCTACTTGCCAGACAATTCTGGCTTCAATGAACTCTATTGCCGGAATATTGGGAGGGATTTTAGGCGGAGTACTTATAAAAGCAGTAGGTGTTAAGCTATTTTATCTAATAATCGGCCTGATGATGCTTGTGGCCCTAGTGTTATTTATACTTAGTTTCCCCTTTGGAGAAAAGGTTCTTGGTAAAAAGCGTCCAGGTTTGAGTATCCAATAAAGACCAGTTCTAAATTTTAAAATATTATTTATAGGGAGGATACAAAATGGAATGGAGACCTAGAAAAAAACCCAAAGAGGTTAGGATCGCATTTATCGGCACCGGCATCCAACAGCGTGTCCATGCCATAAATTATCAAAAAATTCCCGGTGTAAAGTTTGTGGCTGCATGTGATATCATCGAAGAAAAGCTTAATGAATTCTGCGATGATTTCAATATTGAGCATCGCTATGTGGATTATCGTGAGATGCTAAAGAGAGACGATATTGATGCAGTGGATATAACAGTTCACAACAACTTACATCTCCCTCTAGTTGTTGAGGTCTTGCGCTCAGGCAAGCACTGCTACTGCGAAAAGCCCATGGCCGGATCCTTTGCTGACGCTCTTACTATGTATAAAGCCAGTGAAGACTATGGTAAGATGTTGCACATCCAGCTTGCCCGTATCTATGATCCTGCCACTGTTGCTGCCAAGGAGTATATAGATAAGGGTAAGTTGGGTAAAATCTATCATGCTCGCTCTTATGGTTATCGCCGCCGAGGCCGGCCATATGTTGACGGGTATGGGGAAAAAGAATTCACCCAATCAAAGATGGCCCAGCACGGTGCCCTGTACGATATGGGCGTATACCATATCTCTCAACTCCTCTACCTTTTAGGCTTGCCCAAGCTTGAGAGGGTCACGGGCAAGGTATATCAAGAGCTGGATATGGATCCTGTGCGCAAAGAGATCAGTAAATTTGATGTAGAAGAACTTGGTGTTGGATTTGCATACTATGAAAATGGTCTCACTCTGGATATTATAGAATCTTGGGCAATCCACGGGGGACCCTTCCCATCTTCCGCTATTTACGGCTCAAAGGGTGGTATATCACTGGGCAGTGGTTATGGAAGCATCAAAGAAAACCCCATGGATAATGCTTTCACTTTCTATGATGAGGAGCTTGGCTACCCAAGGGTTATCAAGCTTGATTTATACGCAGAGTTTAGTCGTCGGGCACAAGTAGATCCCAGCTACAGTTTCTACGCCGACTCCCAATCCCATTGGATAGCAGCCCTACGGGGTGAATGCCAATTGCTCCCAACCAAGGATATTGCCCTTGAAACCATGCGGGTCAGCGAAGGAATCTTCCTTTCCAGCACACTGGGAAGAGAAATATACGCTGACGAGATTCCAACTCTGAGCAAATCCACAGCACTGAGAACTCAGGAGACTCCCTTTGGAACTCTGAAATATGATTTTTAGGCGGCGGTTTTCCCGCCGCTTTATCATTTTCTTTTTTCTCTTACCTTTAGTAGCACTTAATACCACTTCTAGGATTTCTGCGCCTAAATATAAAAATGGATTTGAATAATTTGTTGAAAGCTGTAGAAAATAGTAATGTTGATGATAATAACAAGGAGGCGCCTATGAAACAACAACTACACACCTTCCCCATATGGGAACAGTTTGAATCAAAATCTGAATGCCCTTTTTGTGAGATCCTAGAGGAAACAGAAGAATCTTATATTTCCGGCATGTTTCGCGATATGACAATGGATCAGGAGTTTATTAATTTCTTGAAAAATAACAGCTTTTGTAGTACCCATTTTGCTCGCCTTATGAAATATCGAGATAAATTTGGCCTGGCCCTATTGCTAAGCCAACTCCTTGATTATGAGATTGCCAATCTCAAGACCATGAATATTAGAAAGTATATCCCGCCAGTATCATCCAAGGGGCCTTTTCAGAAATTCTTGGCAAAGTTTATATCACCCGCTTCTACGAAAAGCTATGAAGACTCCCATGACAAACCTATTGAAAATAGATGTGCTCTTTGTCAGTATCTAGAGGAGCGGGAACAGGATTTTATGGAAATCCTTATACAGCTATGGGAGGATAATCTACATTTTCGGGCACTGTATTATAATAGCAAAGGCTTCTGCCTTGAACACTTTTATACTTTAGTAGAACATGCTCCCCGCATATTAAAAGAACAAGAGCTGGATAATTTTTTAGACACTAGCTTTGAAATCCAATTTCAAAGCATGAAGGAATTAAATCAAGATCTTAAGTGGTTTATAAAGAAATTTAACTATGAATACTCTAATAAGCCCTGGAACAACTCTAGAGACTCTCTAGCCAGAAGCATACTAAAGATAAAAAAAGAAAGATCCTATAAATTTTATAGAATCTTTCTTTTTTATGGACTAATCTTTTATATAAGCTTCTTTAGGAAATTAACAGCTTCAACAATATCCTTTTCTGGGTTTTCTCCTACTTCCCTTTCAATGGTCAAGAATCCTGTATAGCCTATATCTTCTAATGCTTTCAGCCATTTGGGGAAATCTACATTTCCTTGGCCCAGGGGCGTCTCTAAGAAATAATCCTCTAAGCGCATATCTTCAATGCCGCCCTCTGCAAAATAGTTATAGATTATCTCAGGGTCAGTTTTCTTCTTCATGATACCGTCTTTGGCATGGGTATGAACAATATAATCCTTTAATGTATATACACCCTCAATAGGATCATCACCGGTTACCATGACCAAATTAGCGGGATCATAGTTAACCCTTACTCCATTACTCTTTAATGAATCTAAGAAGGTTTTCAGTGTCTTGGCTGTTTCGGGCCCGGTTTCTATGGCAAAATAAGCACCTACTTGGTCTCCATATTCACCAAGCTGTTCACAAGCATCCTGCAAGATTTTGTATCTTGGATGGTTAGGATCCTCTGGCACAACACCTATATGGGTAGTTATTACTTTGGTTTCCAGGTCTTTGGCTAGATCCATAATTCTCTTTGATTTTTCAATTCTGGCAGGGTTATCCTCAGGTATAGCAAAACCATGTCCACCTAAGTCTCCACAAAGAGCAGATACTACTAAACCGTTGGATTTGATAATATCTAAGATTTCTTTTCTTCTAGAAGGTGAAAGATTTTCTGGAGCCATCTCGCCCGATGTAGCATATATCTGTATTCCAGTGGCTCCTACCTCTCTAGCCTTAGCGATTCCTTCCTCCAAAGGAAGCCTAAAGGAATCTACCATAACACCTATACTAAAACGAGACATTTTAACCTCTCCTTCTCTTGATAATTGTATATTCATTTTATCATATTTTTTTAGTACAGCCACTATATATTAAAGCCATTTACTTCATCTAAACATTAATCAATCTAATATTCCAACACCTGTCCATTCCAGAAAAGATATATATACTTTTCTACCACTTTTTTCCCGGTTATCTGTTCTAGGGCATAAGTATAATAATCAATTTGAGTCCTGTATCTATCCCTTATAATATCCACATCTTCTCCAGGAGCTACATAATCCGTTTTGTAATCTACAAGTATTAGACCCTCTGGTTCTTCAAAATAACAATCTATAATACCTTGCAGGATAATGCCGTCCTTGCCACAGATGGAATCTGAAAGTTCCGGATAAAGCTTGGTACTGGGTAGCTCTATAATAAAAGGCACTTCCTTAAAAACATATTCAGCGGCCCTAATTCTTCTGCCTAAGGATGACTTTAGAAATCTTTCTATCTTAAATACATCTACTTCCTTGGCCTGCTCAGGTGTAATAAGCTGGGACTTTTCCATCTCATATATCTGCTCTCTTATAATATCCTGAGACACATCTCTTTTAAAGTCTAAATGCTGTAGTACAAAGTGCAGCAAGCTTCCCCTTTCTGCAGCGGTCATGCCCTTGGCTTCCTCTTCTAAAAACGAAGGCCTCTTAACTAATGTAGGTACCTCTAAGGATGCCGTAACGGGTTCTTCTGAAATTTCAACCTCTCCATATCTTTTAAGTTCTGTTACGGATAGCTTGACAGGCAACTTGCTAGCTTCCACATGGGGATACTCCCATTCCAGCCTGTTAAAAATCTCATGACCAATTGTCAGTTCATCCTCATCCCCTATCTCCCATAGGAAGTTTGACTTATCCAAAGAATCTTCCTCAAGAGTTTCTGCCCTCATTGCATCCATTTTGTTATAAACTTTAATTTCCCACTGGGATTCATCAGATAGTAGATTATAATTATCCTCCTCTAAGAGATTACCCAGTTCCCTTAATGGTGCTCCGTCATTATGTCTAATAATAGCAGGACCTATCCAATCCAAATAGGTTCTGCCTTTCATCATTTGATACTCTGGCAACTTCTCATCCTTGGAGGCAAGAGCGTATTCCCATTTTTTTATCTCTCTATCCAGATCTTTGACAGCGCCAGTAATGATAAGCCTTTCCCTAGCCCTGGTCAAAGCTACATATAGTATCCGCATCTCCTCTGACAAGGTTTCTTTGATTATCCTGCTCTTTAAAGCCTGCTTTGCTAAAGTAGAATAGGTAATTCTCCTATCATAATCCACATAATCTGGACCTAAGCCCAACTCATGGTGAAATAGAATATTTCTTGTAGTATCCATTAGATTGAATCTTTTACCACATCCTGAAACAAAGACTACGGGAAATTCTAATCCCTTACTCTTATGGATACTCATTATCCTGACCACATTTTCATTCTCTCCAAGGATTTTAGCACTTCCCATGTCTCCCTGGCTGGTTTTTAGCTTATCTATGAAGTATATAAAGTTAAATAGACCCTTATAACTGGTTTCTTCATACTGCCGCGCCCTTTCAAACAGTATCCTCAAGTTTGCCTGCCTTTGCACCCCACCTGGCATAGCTCCCACACAGCTATAATAGCCTGTTTCCCCATATAAATACCAAATTAATTCATCGGTAGAAAGATATAGAGCCATATCCCTCCATTGGTTCAGCCTGTCAATAAACTCTTTTGCTTTTTGAGATACAGGGCCCTCTCCTTCCTCTGCTGTTTTTACTAATGCCTCATAAAAGGTTGATTCCCTGTCCATAAGCCTAACATCTATTAGCTCCTCAGGACTCCAGGCCTCAATTGGGGATCTTAAAACTGCCAGCAGGGGAATATCCTGCATAGGATTATCGATTATTTGAAGAAGAGAGAGCATGGTCTGAACTTCTATGGTTTTAAAATAGCCTGTCCCGCTATCTGCATAGGCCGGAATTCCCTGAAGGGCTAACTCCTCAGCAAAGGTATCCGCCCAGTTTTGAGTTGTTCTAAGAAGTATAACTATATCCCTAAACTCAGCATCCCTGTAAGCATCCTTGTTTTTATCATAGATTTTAATGGGCTGGCCTTTTTCATCTATACCTACCAGTTCTTTAATTCTTTGAGCAATTATTCTAGCTTCGGTTTGAATAATATCTAGTTCTAAAGATTCTTCATCATATAAATACCCATCATCCTTGGTATCAATTAAACAAAACTCTACTGGATGACCTTCAGCTGGTTGACCCTCCTCTTTCCTGAAGGTAGCTCCTGGGTTTAAGGCTTCCTCATCATCATAGTCCAATTCCCCCACACTTTGGGACATTATCTGTTTAAATATAAAGTTTACACCATCTATGACACTTTTTCGGCTTCTGAAATTCTTAAATAGCTGAATCTTGCGATTCTTAGCCCCAGGTTCTAGAGAATAGGAATTATACTTCTCCATAAATAGCTCAGGCCTAGCCTGACGGAAGCGATATATGCTCTGCTTTACGTCTCCCACCATAAACATATTGGGAGTGTGGCTATCCTTTCTGGAAACAGTACTTAGTATTACCTCCTGCACCAAGTTACTGTCTTGATATTCATCTATTAATACCTCTTCATACCGCTCCCTAAGTTCCAAAGCTACCTGGGAAGGGTATTTTTCACCCTGTTCCCCTTCCTCAAGTAATACTTCTAAGCACAAATGTTCTAGGTCATTAAAATCCAATAATCCCCTGGCCCTCTTCTTTTCATTGTACCTATCCCCTAATTCCAACACCAATTCTGTCAAGCATTTCATCATAGGATAGAGCTGATTCAGATCCCTTATAATCTGGTCAGGATCTATTCCAAATAATTCTTCTTGTATTTTCTTTATCCGATCCTTTACATCATCCCTTATTTTTTTAACTTGTTCCTGCTTATCCTTATTAGCCTCTTTACCGCATCTGGGCAACCTTTTAAATTCTACTTGGGATATGCAATGGTGTATGCTTTCCCAGTTCCTATCACAACCATTTAAAATATCCTGGATAGCAAAACATTCTTCCTTAAAATTGTCTAGATAAGGATGCAGGCCAGGATCTCCTTCTATAATTTCTATAGCATATTCCATAGCCTGTACCAGTCCAGATACCTCTACCTTTAGGTTTTCAATCAGCTCCCTGCCCCAGACTGTATCTGCTAAATCAGTACCTTGAGAAATATTAAAATCCTGACTATGCCTATGGAGCCATTCCTGCGGCCAAGGATGGCTCTGCACAAAATCATAAAGATCTAGCACCATATCCTGAAGCCTTCTATCATCCCGATTACTACTATAGCTCTCTACTAAGTCCAAAAAATCCCCGTCCATGTTTTCCTCTAAGTACTTATCTTCAAATAGCTCCTCCAAAGCCTCTATTTTTAATAACAAGGCTTCGGTCTGGTTGGCAATCCTAAAGTTTGGATCAATCTCTAACCGATGAAAGTTATTTTTTATAACCTCCAGACAAAAGGAGTGAATGGTTGTAATACTTGCTCTGTTTAGCAAAGCTAGCTGACGCTGCAGAATTTCTGACTCCGGATCCTTTTCCAGAGCACTGGATAGGGCATCTCCTATCCGCTCCTTCATCTCAGTAGCAGCAGCATTGGTAAAGGTAACCACTAGCAATCTATCTATATCAACAGGATTTTGTGAGTCTGTAATCTTGCGAATAATCCTTTCTACTAGTACAGCTGTTTTACCAGCTCCGGCAGCAGCTGCCACCAATAGGTTACTGCCTTGAGTATCTATAGCATCAAGTTGCTCCTTGGTCCATCTGGTTTTACTGCTCATTGTCCTGCCCTCCTTCCTTAATAGACCTCCATACTTCTTCATCCTTCATAGCCCTTATTAGCCTGTAGCGATTATCCTGAAAGGATGGATCAAACTGACAAACCGCCGGATACGGGCAATATTCACAAGCTGTTTCCTTTTTTTCCTTATAGGGTCTTATGGGGACCCTTCCCTCCACCATCTCTTGAGCCATTTGGGTAAGTAGTCTTTTACTATATTTACACAGCTCATCAAATTGCTGCATGGTGGCAGCAGAAGAGTTGCCCAGGTTTCCTCCCTTGTTAATCCGTGCTGGGATTATAAGGGAGGAGCCATCTATATCCCGATCCATCTCCCTAATTAATTTAACATCAGCCAGTACTAATCCTTTCATTCTCAATTGCTTCATAATAGCCTTCTCTATTTCCTCTTCATCCACCTGGCCTGTTAAGCGAATCATAGGATCATCTAGTCTGAAATAAAGCATGCCGCCTGGCAATACCTTATCCTGCAACAACTCTTGTCCATGCTCCAGCACTGCTCCTAAATAGGTTACAAGCTGTATTTGTAAGCCATAATATACATCAGACAGTTTAAAATCTCTACTTCCCGATTTATAATCAATTATCCTTATATAGGTCCCCTCATCAGTCTTTAAGGCATCCACCCTATCTATCCTGCCTACTAGATGAATCTTCTCTCCTGAAGGCAGTTCAAGTACAATAGGGGGAAATTTATCATTTCTGGATTCCCCAAAGGATATCTCATAGCCTATAGGCTCAAAATTACCCTTAGAAATATGCTCTGCTATCACCCAAATAGCCCTGGTTATGACTCTCTTCAGGCGTATAACTAAATACCTATAGCGGGGACTATTATTAACTATCCATCCCATTTTCTTTTCCAACAGTTCATCCACTATATTAGAAATCTCATTTTCACACCAATCCCTATCCAACTCCCTCCAGCTCATGCCCACTTCCTTTATTCTTGTAGAAAATTCATCAATAACGTGGTGCATAAAGCTTCCTAGGTCAGGAGGAGTTAGCTTAAAGACTTTCCTATCCTTGGCACCTAGGCCATATCTTAAATAGAATGAAAAAGGACAAGAGGCATACTGCTCCAGCCTGGATATGCTAGAATATACCGGTGAACCATAGAGCTGTTTTGCCTTACTACTATCTATCCTTTCCACCTGATTTGTATAACCTAGCCATTCCTGTACCCTGGCCAATCGATCCTTCCACGACTCTTGTTTTTCATACCAATCTCTAACGTGCTTCCAAACAGGATTTACTTTATAGCCTAAAACCCCTTGCCTTAATATGGATATAAGTTCATTAAAAGTAGGCATGGGAGCAGAGATCATATTTAGTGCATCCTTTGGGCTTTCTTCTTCTGCCAGATTATTGCTCTCGGTTATATTGGGAAATATCCTTCTTAAACGGGAGATAATAATGGAAGGTCTCATAGTCCTACCCTCATGATCCGCTATAGGGTAGCTTATGTGTAACAGGCCCCCTGTAGTAGATAAAGTAGAATAGATGATAAACTGTTCCTCAAAAGCCTGGGATCTAGTATCCTGAGCCAATTCTACACCCATAGAACGCAGGGCTTCCCTATCACTATCTGATAATATCCCCTCTTCTCCAGGAGGCGCTGGAAAAACACCATCATTGACCCCTAGTATAAACAGGGCCTTTATTTCGTGGCTTCTAGAACGTTCAATGCTACCCACCAGCACCTGATCAAGGGAAGGAGGGATTAGCCCAATTTTGTGTTCACTAAAGCCTATAGCCAGGACATTTCGGAATTTTTCTATCCCCATGCTTTCTTCTCCCATGGCTTCTACAGTTTGATCTAAAACTTCCATGACTATATTCCAAATTTGACTATATTCGTTAGCAAGGGCCAAGGAGCCATTGTCCTTTAGAATCTCAATTCTCTCCTCTATTCGCTCCGGTACTTCTAAATCACAAAGAAATTCATATATAGCACTGCACATAAGGCGTACTGAAGTTCTCCCCTTGGTCTTATTACGGAAGGTCATAATGGGTTTAATGATTTCTCTGCGAGTTTTATTTACTTTATCTAATATGTAAAGCTCCCGTTCTGTCATGCCTGTGGTAGCAAAACCAGAATCTGGCCTGTAGCTCCAATCCTCTGCCATTAGCCATTGGCTTCCCCTTATTCCATTAGCCAGCACATAATTCTCAAGTATATCTATATCCTCTCTATCTATACCTGTAAGGCCTGTCTTTAGATATCTGAACACTGATTCATAGGACCAATTATGGATAAATATATCCATCATGGACAGTATTAGTGTAACAAGGGGATGGCTATCTATAGGTTTTTTCATATCTATAAAAAAGGAAATACCGTACTGGGGAAAAATTGCCGAAATTAACTTATGGTATTCATCCAAATTCCTAGTCACTACAGCAATATCCTTATACCTTATTCCTCTCTCCCTGCACAAAAATTGAATTTTGCGGGCAGCTTGTTCAATTTCTGTGTAGATATTGCTAGCAGTAAAGATTTCTATATCCTTAGTTGCTTTGGTATATCTTTTGTATGGGTAAGAGAAGAAATACTCTTCTAAATGAGCTAATTCCTGGCTATCTTTATATCTGTAATAGGGCTGTTTAAAGGTTATAGGATTTTCAATATCAATATTGTTTTTCCTAGCCAACTCCACCAGCTTTGCAGCTGTGTTTCGTACAGGGGCAAATACATCATTGTTTAAAAAGGGCATCTCATCAACAAGGTAATCAGTGCACAGGCATACATTCACCCGTTCCGCCTTCTTTAATAGCTCTTCTATAACCCTATACTCTTGGGGTGTAAAGCCTGAGAATTCATCTATCCAAATTTCCCCTCCATCAAATTGAGTGGACTCCGGTAGTTTTTCAGCCAGCAACGTCAAATCATCATCTGCATCTATGTACCTTTGATGAACTAATTCTTCAAATCTATGATATATAGCCCCAATCTCCTTTATTTTTTCCCTCAAGGTTTCATCTTCAATTTCCTTATGTAAGTTTTCAAGCATGCTGGGAGTAATATTGTATCTTTTAAACTCAGATATAAGCTCAGATATAGTGCCTACAAAACCTGACTGGGCTGAAGCTCTCTGAAAGAAATTTAACTGTTCCCGTAGCTCCTCAATAATCCGATATAGCAGCATGGCCTTTCCTGAAGAGTTGATATGGCGTCTAGTAAATCCTCCTACTTCTGCAAATACCCGATACGCCATTCGCCTAAAGCTTAGTACCTGAGCCTCTATAGCCCCTCCTCTAGGTGCCACCTGTACTAGGTCTCTTTCTGCCTGCATGGAATACTGTTCCGGAACCAGTAAAATCAAGGGACCTTTTACCGTCTCTGACCCTCTAGCTTCCAATCGTTTTTGAATCTCCTGCATACAAAAATGGCTCTTGCCACATCCCGCCCTGCCATAAATTAGCCTTAAGCTCATATATTAAAGCCCCCTTATTTATCTCAATTATATTAAATGCAATCATTGGCAATATCCTCTTACATAACCAATATTTCATTTTTCATTTTCAGCTTGGGTATGTTCATTCTATCATATGATATCCCTACATTACAATTATTAACTTAACTCTTTATGCTAGTTCATTCTACTATTATAAAGGCTATTGAAAGTGAATATCTTGGCTGATTTGTATAAGAATAGATGAAATCTTGGTCAAAAATATAAAAAAGCATTAGGGAAAGTATTGATTTTCCCTAATGCTTTTATCTTAACCCTATCTCTGTACACGGCCAGATGCGTCTCCGCTCTTTAAGGTTTCTACCTCGTCTACAGTTACAAGGTTCATATCTCCTATAATAGTATGCTTAAGAGCTGAAGCAGCTACTGCAAATTCTAAGGCGTCTTTATGGCTATATCCAGATAACAATGAGTAAATAAGTCCTGCACCAAAGGAGTCTCCTCCTCCTACCCTATCAACAATGTGCAGATTATATTTTTTGGAGAATAGATATTCATTGCCATCATAGAGCATGGCTGACCAGTTATTATCTGAAGCGGACAGGCTTTCTCTCAAGGTTATGGTTACAATTTTTAGATCAAAGCGTTCCATTAATTGTCTAGCTACATATTTATAGCCTTCCATGTTTAGCTCTCCAGATGTTACATCGGTGTCTGCTGCTTTTATTCCAAATACCTTTTCTGCATCTTCTTCATTGGCGACTACCACATCTACATATTCCATCAATTTACCCATAACCTTACCTGCTTTTTCAGTAGTCCAAAGCTTTTTCCTATAATTCAAGTCACAGCTAACGGTTAAACCCATCTCTTTGGCTATTTTACAGCCTTCCTCTGTCAGCTCAGCTACATTATCCCCTAGGGCAGGTGTAATACCGGTAAAATGGAACCATTCTGCGCCTTCAAAAGCAGCCCTCCAATCAATATCACCAGGTTGAGCTTGGGATATGGAAGAGTGAGCTCTATCATAAACTACTTTAGAAGGTCTCACCGAGGCACCTTTTTCATAGAAATAGATTCCTATTCGCTCACCGCCTCTAGCAATATAGCGGGTGTCTACCCCATACTTTCTCAGCTCATTGATGGCCGCATCTCCTATAGGATTGTTAGGTAGTTTGGTAACAAAAGCTGCATTTAATCCATAGTTAGCCAAAGATACTGCCACATTGGCTTCACCACCGCCATATACTACTTCAAAGCTATTAGCCTGGATAAATCTTTGATGCTCCGATGGCGATAAGCGCAGCATAATTTCTCCAAAGGTAACTACTTTTTTCGACATTTATATCACCCTCTTTAGGTCATCAATATTTTATTTTTTCCTTGCGTTATTTATTTTTGCTATAAACTCCTGTGCTGTTTTGGTAATGGATTCATAATCCCCAGTCTTTGCACCCTTAGTTAAGGCGCCACCAACCCCTACCGCTACAGCTCCAGCCTTAATCCAATCTTCAACGTTGTCTAAACTTACTCCACCAGTAGGCATAAGCTTAGCATAAGGAATCGGGCCTAGAATAGATTTTATAATCTTTGGTCCAAATAACTCGCCAGGGAACACTTTAATAATATCCGCCCCAGCTTCCATTGCCTCTACTACCTCTTTGATGGACATAGCTCCTGGCATACAGGGAACCCTATATCTATTGCAGAGCTTTACAGTTTCTAGATTGAAATATGGGCTTACTATATACTGCGCTCCAGATAAAATTGCTATTCTAGCCGTTTCTGGATCCATGACTGTACCAGCTCCTATTAGAATCTCCCCATTTCCATATACACTGGATAAATCTCTAATAAGCTTATCGGCACCAGGAACAGTGAATGTGATCTCTATACCTACCACTCCACCCTTTATGCAGGCCTCAGCTATTCTAAAGGCCTCTTCACTGGATTCAGCTCGAACAACCGCTACCAACCCACCTTCTATTATTTTGGTTATAACTCGTTCCTTATCCATGACTTTCTCCTTTCATTATTTATATTAATTAGCCCTCAGTGTATCCCAGCCTTTTGGAAATATCACTGGCGGCTTTTATAACGTACAGGGCTATTTCTTCATCCCTATCAGGAGAAATAATATTTTTATTGCCAGATGTACTAACAGCAGCAATAATCTGTCTTCTGTAATCGTAGATAGGGGCTGCAATACACCTAATACCTACTTCATGTTCTTCATCATCCCTAGCCCAACCTAGTTTTTTTACTCGGTTAATTTCTTCTAATAACTGTTCCAAATCAGTTAAGGTTTTAGGAGTATAAGCAGTAAGCTCATCTTCACCCAGTAACTTACGAATATAGCCAGGGCTTTTATCCGATAACAGTACCTTTCCTACTGCTGTACAATGGAGGGGTATCCTCTTGCCTATGGCAGAATACATTCTGATGCTGCTATAGTGTTCAATTTTATCTATATACACTGCCTCTTTATCTACTAATGTAGCTAAATGAACAGGCTGGCCTGTAAGGGCTGATAAGTTTCTCAAATAGGGTTGAGCTTCTGTCTTTAGTTCAACATTATTTAAATATAAACTACACAGCTCTATAAATTTTAAACCTAAACGATAAGCCCCTGTCTCCTGATTTTGTTCTATATAACCCCTTTCTGCCATAGTATTAAGAATTCTATGAACAGTGCTTTTGTGAAGTCCTACCCTCTTGCCTATCTCCGTAACTCCTAAGCCTTCTCTCTCTACAGCTAAGGTCTCTAATATTTCAAATGCTCTATCAATTGATTGTACCGTATTAGATGCCATATATCTCCCTCTGTTTCATATTATGAAACCGTGTTTCTATTAATATTATACCATAATATCTATAGTTACTGCAACAAAAAAGATAAGACTTTGGAGAAACAATCTGGAAACTTTCTTTATGGCTCGGGAATATTACTATATTAGCTCCCAGGATTTACAATGAAAATAGGCTATTAGATTGTTACCTAATAGCCTATTTTTTATGATTTGCAACTAATTCAATTTACAACCTAAAACTCAACACATATATTGGCAATACTGTAGGGTGATACCATAAATTCTATAGTTTTGCCATCAATGTTGATATGGTTAGAGCCTATCTTATTTTCATTTATATCAGCATAGTAGGCTTTTGATGGCTCTTTAAATAGCCTAATAGAAGCTCTGGTAGAGTTTCCTTCAGTTTCATAAACTCTTATTATAAGCCTATCCTTATTCCCTCCTAAGCTCTCAGGCATTTTTATACCCGATACAGCTACATCCCCTTTTTCTAAGGTAAGGAAACTTCCAGCTGTGGACAGCTCTCCTTCATGAACAGATGTAGACACTACATTAAATCCATGATTATAATCGTAGGCCTTGGATATTAAATCTTTATTGTTATAAAAGGAAACAGGACATATGGCAAACTTAAATTTGTGTATACCAATTTCGGGGTAAGGATCTGGATCAAAAGAGCTTCTTATCAATGTTATAGCCAGTGAATTATCTGTTCCTCTAAAACCATACTTGGTATCTGTAATAAGCATTATACCCTTTTTGTTTTCATCAAAGGGTATGGCCGCTGCCCAGCTATTGGCAGGTACATCCATATCCATGTCTTCCCTTTCAATTGTTCCAAAAGGAATATCGTATCTGTAGTTTTTACACTTATATGATACAGGCATGTAGAAATTAAGCTGAGGTATACCATAATTTCGCTCACCTATTTCACGCCAATCACATGTTACCTCATAGTTTAGGATTGGGCTATTGCAATCCAGGGATATAATGGCAGTGAGTTTAGAACTCATAAATTCAATATCTAGCCGTATTGATTTTCTCAGATTTTCTGATTTATAAGAAACATTTTTCACCCTAACATTTTTATCAAGCTCTTCCACATTCATATATGTGCCTACTCTCCAGGATGTACCTCCCTTAGTTTCATCCTCAAGTATAAATCTGAATATGCCTGCTGGTCTATCTGGTGATACCAGCTCCTGTCCTGTTTCCTTATCTATCATTGACATTATAGCCCCTGTTACGGGATCAAATTCAACTTTTATATAATCATTCTCTAGAATAAATTCATCTGCTTTTTCTACTCGTGGATCCGGGGTCACAGGGAGTTTTATATCAGATACTTCTTTTTCAGTCATCAAATAGGTGTTATATCCTAACCCAGGAACCCGAGCCTTAATCAATACCCTGAGATATTGATGACCCCAATAATGATTAAACCCACCATCTATTAGCTGATGTTCTACAACGTTGCCATCTACATCCTTAAATATGAGCCTATCTATATCATAATGCCAATCCCAAACTGTAAGCTCGCAAACCTCTTCCCTTTCATAAGGAGAAGGATTGAAAATAGTAAATATCCTAGTTTTGCCTAGTCCTCGCTCTAATTGACTAATTCTAAAGTCTTCTATACCAAATCCTACTCCCGCTCCCTCTGATACTGTTTCTCTAGAATCTTGGCTTTCAGGTACTAATGGAGCAGTATTTATCTTGGACCCAATACTCCTTAAGGCATAGCTTCTCCGTGTATTTGCTATTGCCATAGTCTCTTGAAACAAACCTAGTGCATGTTCCCTGCTTTCAACCACACAAGAACCAGGGATTATATCATGAAAATGGTTGAATAAAACCTTCTCCCAGGCATTAGCAAATTGCTCTGAAGAATAATCATAAGTACCCAATAAGTGAGACATTGTATTGAATGCTTCAGCTTCGTTTAATATAGCCTCTGACATTCTATTGGCCATCTTTATTCTACTTTGGGATGTGTAGCATCCAGTAAATATAAAGTTTTGTTCATCACATTCCACTACCGGAATATTATCTGCTTGTTCTTCAATCAGGCTAAAGAATTCATCATATCTACCGAACCTTATATTGGGGAATACAGGCCAGGTATTCATATCCATTATTCTTTCTATATCACGTCTAGTAGGTCCGCCGCCATGATCACCAACACCATATACCTTTAACATTGTATCTATACCATATTTAGTGCAAAACTCAGGAACATACATGGCCATTTCGGGATTAATAGCAGCATTATACCAGGTTAATTCCCTATACACTAATATAGATTCACCTGACGGAGCTATCCACCTATATATATTCTCACCATCATCGCCTCTACAATGGTAATAGTACTTGACTCCACCTTTTGCACATATTTCAGGTACATTCATATTGTGGCCAAATGTGTCAGGTTCAAAGTCTATCTTTAATGAGTCAGGATCTAAATCTAAAAGTTTTGATAGGTATTTTTTGGTATATAGAATATGCCTAGCTAGACTTTCTCCACTTGGCATATTTTTATCAGTCTCTACCCAGGTGGTAGCAGTAACTTCCCAACGTCCTTCCTTGACCCTTTGCTTTATTTCTTCTAGCATGGCAGGATCATATTGTTCAACAATTCTATATACCGATGCCTGAGACTGGGAAAAGGTAAAATCAGGATACTCATCCATTAGGTTTAGCACTGTCCGAAAAGTGTCCAGCGTTATGGCCACTGTCTCGTCATAGCGCCACATCCAATTCATATCAATGTGTGCATGGGCACAGCATATTATGTTAAAGCCTTTAGCGTCCTCTTTAAGGTCTAATATCATCTCTTCTGCTTTATTTGCTGTGGCTTTGGTTATAGTTCCATCTTCTTTAAACTTGTCATATACATACTGGATTACATCATTAATTACAGCATCATATTTACCATCTTTAATGGATGATATCTTGGCGCCATAGGCCAGCTGTGCTAAAATTCGCTGAGCCCAATAACTAGATGCATTGCAACTATTGTGCATATCTAATATCTTCCCGGCCATTATACTCATATGATAATTCCTCCCCTTATTATCATCTGAATATTTTTTCTATTGATTTACAAAATTGATTTATTATATCTTATCAAGGAGTATAAACCTTTATAGTGTTTATTTCGAAGGGATTAAATTTGAGCTCCTTGGTCTCCTTATTCCATTTATCACTGTCAATCTTTTGTTCCATAAGATCAACAAGTTCAACATCACTAACCTGAAAACCAAAGTCTAACTTGGCCGATACAGTTCTTCCGTGGCATTCATAAAGCCTTATTATTATGCTATCATCCTCTTCAGCCTTTTTAATGGATTCTACTACCACACTATCCTTGTCTACCCTTACAAAGGACCCCATTTTGCTTAGCTCTGCCTCTTGGGCATTATTTTTTCCTTTTATTACTCTAATAGGTATATTTAGCTCATACCCCTCCCTCACTACATTACCTTCGTCATAATTTCCTTCATGGGGATATAATGAATAGGTGAACTCATGGACTGCCCGGTCCGCTTTGGGGTCTGGATAACTAGGACTTCTCAATAAGTTAATACTTATATTATTCTCCCATACCTTGTGCCCGTATTTACAGTCATTTAGTAAAGCTACACCATAATCCCCTTGGGAAATATCCACCCATTTATGGGCACATATCTCATATTTAGCCATATCCCAACTAGTATTCTCATGAGTAGGTCGCTTGATATTACCAAACTGTATATCACAGGTAACCTCATGGGAATAAGCATTTACTGAAAATAGGGATCTTAGCATCTTATTGTCTTCTTTCCAGTCCACTACTGTATTAAAATCTACTCTCTTACTACCATAAGTTAATACTACCTCTTGAGTTAGAGTAGATTTGCCATATGAATATCTACTTTTTCTAATGACCTTAGGCCCGTCAATATAGGTTGTAGAATCCACCAGTTCAAAAGACTCTCCTGGATATTCATCGTATTGTATAGGAAAGTCCCAAGCATCTCCATGATCCTCATATACTATAAGGCGGTTGCTTCTTTGATTTTTGTCCAGAACCTCACGATGACATTCCTTGTCATATACAGATTCTATGGATCCATCACTGGCAAAAACTACTCTTAATTTGTCATTCTCCAAAACATTGTCCTGCTCAATTTCCATAACTGGCACTTCTACATCCCTGTCCAAATCTACTACTTTATATCCTAAGGCTGGCACCTCTACTTTTATCCACTTATCCTCATGCTTAATCCATTGTTGCCTATCCCATGATAGGGAATTAACAGCCACAATATAATTTCTAGCATCACCCGGATCTATTTTATCTATAATTGATAAATAGCTGTCTTCTATCATGTTTTCAGTGGTTTCCATAAGTTTTGCGTATCTTTCTAAGGACTCATCATAAACCCGGGTAATAGAAGATCCTGGCAAAATATCATGGAACTGATATAACAGCACTTCCTTCCAAATCTTCTCAAGTTGACTCTGTGGATACTCTTTTCCAGATATCAAATGCGCAAACACTGCTGCAAACTCTAGCTCTCTAAGATTTATCTCCAGCTTTCTGTTATAACGTTTGCTTCTTGCTTGAGAAGTATATGTCCCCTGATGTCTTTCAAGATATAGCTCACCATGCCATTTTTTATATTTATCCTTATCCTTTTCTATCCTTTGGAAAAAGTTTATGGCTGGTTCTTGAACTACGGGAACTAGTCCATTGAGATTCTTTTGTCTCTTTAATCTCTCTAGATGTTCTTGCCCAGGGCCTCCTCCACCATCGCCAATTCCAAATAATAGGAGGGCTCTATCTGATACTCCTTTATCTAAGAATTCCTTCTCTGTTTTTGCTATGGCTCTTGGAGCAGCTGAGCTATTATAGGTTCCCTCTGGTGGCATATGAGCCAAAACTTCACTACCATCTATTCCTTTCCATATGAAAGTATGATGGGGAAATTTATTAATCAAACTCCATGAAAGCTTTATGGTCATAAAATAATCTACGCCTGATTTTTTTAGTATTTGGGGCAAGGCTGCGCTATAGCCAAATACATCAGGCAGCCAAAGTATTTTCATATCTTGACCAAACTCTTCTTTGAAAAATCTTTTTCCATATAATATCTGCCTTACAAGAGACTCTCCACTTGGTACGTTAGTATCAGCTTCTACCCACATGGCACCCTGTAATTCCCATCTGCCTTCTTGTACTCGTTCCTTTATCTCAGAGTACAGCTCTGGATAATAATCTTTCATCCATTGATATAACTGGGGTTGACTAGCACCAAATACATAGTCAGGATATTTTTCCATGTTTCTAAGCACTGTTGAAAAACTACGTGCCCCTTTTCGGATGGTTTCCCGTATAGGCCATAACCATGCCAAATCAATATGAGCATGACCAATGGCACTTATGGATAGGGATTCATCTCCACATTTTTTCTCCAGCTCCCTTGCTAGTATCTTTCTTGCTTTCCCTATACCTTCTTCTTTATATTGTAGTAGAGCATTAGTCGCATCATTTAAGGCAGCTAAAATACTCATATGTCTAGCCTTATCTTCTGGTATTTGTTCCATTAACTCATATAGCACTTCAAAATCATAATACAACTGGAATGCCTCATTGTTACATAGGGCTAAATGAGCTTCCTTTACTATGCCGCTATCTTTATAGTTGCCAAATAGGTCATTACATCCGGCATCAGCCCAGATATCAATTATCTTATCCCCTGGTTTTGCAATATCTAAAAAATGGACTACCTTTTTACCAGGACGACCCAAGGAAAGGTCAAATTCTGAACTAACTGTAGTAAGCCCTTGAATAGGACGGCCATTATGGTCTGCAATATAAGCTTCACCGCTTAGATCTATTAATAAGACCAGATCTTCCTCATTTATACCATCTGGAACAGTACCTTTAAAGTTAAACCAAGCACAATCCCAAAGCTGTCCCCAGGTCTCTCCAACCTTTAAACTGCGTTTTTCTCCTGTCATTCTCTCTTCAAATGACACTGGCTCTGGAGTTACCCAAGCTGTTACCTCTAGTGGAGCTATTGGTTTATAGATCATATCTTTGATTCTTTCTTTTACTTCTTTTAGATATCTTCTTGTTAAGTGATCATAATAGGGCATTCCTTCAACACCTTTCTCATTTATCTTTTTCATGTAATTTGTAAATTTACTCTTAGAATTATTCCATACTATGTTATTAGACTTAAATAACTTTTGCAATGCTTATAAAGTCTACTATTTTGTTATTACATCAATTTTATATTGATTCCTATAATCTAAAGGAGTTTTTCCTTTGAGCTTTTTAAATACACGATGAAAATACTGATTATCTTTATAGCCTACTTTAAAGGCGATGTTGTATATAGGTTCGTCAGATCTTCGTAATATCTTACATGCTTCCTCAATTCTCATTCTATTAATAAATTTAGTGATGGTCTCTCCGGTCTCTTTGCTAAAAAGACTGGAAAGATAGTTAGGATTTATAGAAAAATGCTCTGCAATGCCTTTAACGGTTATATTTTCGCTATAGTTATCTATTATATATCTCTTTACTTTTGTAACCATGTCCAACTCGTAATTCTTGTGCTCCCTTATCTCTGCATCACGTTCATCTTGAATTACTTTTTCCACAATTGAAACTAGCTTTTCCTGAGTTATAGGCTTTAAGATATAGCCTTTAGCCCCTAAATTTATGGCACGCTGAGCATAACTAAATTCCGAGTAACCACTTATTATTATAAAACTTATATCAAATTCCAACTTGTTAGCATATTCAATAAGCTCCAACCCATCTAGTTTGGGCATTATTATATCCGTTATAACTATATTAGGGTTATTTTCTTCTATTACCTTTATAGCCTCAGACCCATCGCTGGCTTCATATATGTTGCCAAAGTTCAAATGACTTTTGTTCAGTTTTGCAATAACTCCCTTTCTTATCCATTTTTCATCATCTACAACTAACAAGTCAACCATCATACAACCTCCCAGGGCTTTTTCTAGGAATTCGCATAATGACTCTTGTCCCTTTTCCCTTTTGGCTTTCTATCTGTAACCCGTAGTCATCACCGTAGCACAATTTTATCCTACTATTGACATTGTAAAGCCCAATGCCTCTTCTACCTTCACTTAAATAATGGTTCATATTTATGGTTTGATCATTTAAATATCTTCTAATATACTCCAGCCTTTCCCTTTCTATACCTTCTCCATTATCCTCCACCACAATATATAAATGTTTTCCCAGTGTTTTGGCACTAATTGTTATTTCTCCTTGCAATTTGTTATTTCTAAAACCATATTTAAAGGCATTTTCCACAATGGGTTGTAAAATAAATCTAGGTATCTCATATTCCATTAGTTCATCAGGTACATCAAATATGACCTTTATGTTATCTTCAAATCGAATTTTTTCAATTACATAGTAGTTTTTTATATGTTCAATTTCTTCAAACAGGGTAGCAAAGTCAGAATCAATGTTGCTAATGTTATACCTAAACATTTGCCCTAGCTTCTGACTAACAAGAGCAATATCGTCACAATCATATACAGAGGCCATGGAATTTATCAGTTCCAAGGTATTATAGAGAAAATGGGGATTTATTTGGAAACGCAATGCTCTCAATTCCGCTTCCTTTTTCTCTATATTTTGAATGTAGTTTTGGGTAATCACATCGTTAAGTTGGGCCACCATATCATTAAATTTATCATCTATGTATGCTATCTCATCATTTCCCTTAATGATAGGTTGGGTAAGCAATATACCTGCTTTTACTTTCCGCATCTTGTCTATTAATATTTTTAATCGACTGGACATTGATGAGGAAAATATTAGGCAGATGACAAAAAGCACTAAATATATAATAAAAGTCATTATTATTAGAAAGGCAGTTCCATCGTATACCTTCTTATTTATTTCACTGTATTCTATAAACAACAGCGTAGACCATCCATATTTGGATATTGGCCTGTTTATAATAATATACTTATCCTTGCCTACATTTACATACTGTACGCCATTGTATACAGATTGTACGATTTTTTCTTTTTGTGGAATAGCTAAGTCTCCTATGTGATAAAGTATATCTTTATTTTCATTTAGGATAATAATTTTTATATTGTCTTTAGAATCAGGAGGTTTAGGTATTGCAAAAAGATCGGAAGCATAGGTGTCTAATCTAATCAAACCTATTTTATTAATCCTGGATGCGTACTTGCTGCTATCCCTTACAACATTATAAAAAGATATGACATGCCTTTGTGCCCAATCATAGTAACTATAATAATGACTCACCTTGTCGGTTTTTAATATACTTAATATCCATTCATAGTTATCTAAGTTCCTTGCATTCCCAATATGGCTATGATATAAAACAGTTCTATTGCCCAAAGGGTACAAAGATATCCTATTTAGGCTGGTAATTAACTTGTCAGATAAGTATTTATTCACATCTTCCAATATTGTCACTCTGGCATCACTAATGGCTTTTGAATCGGTAACCTCTCGTAAAAATAATAAAAAATCTTGTACAAGAATATTAGAAGATATCTCCCCCATTATATTTTCATATAGAGAAAGCTTATACTCAATGCTGCTTACATATTGCTGTGAGATATGATCGTAAGAGGCTATTACTTCACTTTTCACCATTTCTGCTATTTTTTTATAAAACATGACACTTAATATAATCATCGGGATAAAGGATATTAATACTGTAAAAATTAATATCTTATATGCTATTTTATATTTGTATTTTCCTGAATTCATAGCCTCCACCAATATTTCTTTAAATTAAACTATTCACACATCCCAATGATTCCCTTGACCAATAAAACAGCCCCCATTTAGGGGATATGAGGATTACAAACTTATTTGTAATCCTCATATCATTTTTTCATATTATATATCTAGTATACAATATTTTCAATCTTGGGACATTCTTCCTGCATGTATTTAATATAATCATCTAATCCCGCGTCTAATAACTTCTGTCTAAATTCATTGAGGATTTGTAAAGCTTCTTCGTCTGTCTCAGCGAAGGTAGCTCTTTGGAACTCCTTACCATAATCTAGAGCTGCCGTGTTTTCTTCATAAATTTCTCTATTTGGATAATCCCTTGCTACGAAATTAGCATTGATTCCATCATAGAATTCTAATGGAGTTACTTCTTTGGCTCTCTCGTAATCAGGATCTTCCTCTTCTGGCCACATGCTTGGTCTAGGATCTGCTCCTATGAAATTGGATGCAAATACTAGGCCTTCATTAACAAATCTAGTTGGATCATTTAACTTAATATCTTGCCATTCTTCTGTTAACTGTGGCTTACCATCTACAATAGTATGGTGAACTCCTTCGATACCATATGTTACTAGCAATAAGCCTTCATCGCTGTTAATGTAATCGATAAATCCAAGAGCTTTTTCAGGATCCTTGCAATCCTTACCCAGGAATAGAACTGGAGAACCGGTCCTACCTCTAGATTCCTTTGCAGAATATACTTGGCCTTCTGCATTTAGGAAAGGACCTACAGGAACATACTTCATCTCAGGGTTGGTTTTATATAAGGTCTGTCTCATGAAGTCTCTTAAGTGTGGATAGTGAGCATTCAGCACCGCTACTCTACCTGTAGCAATTTTCTCCTTGGCCACTGTATCAGTCTGGGTATATGCTTCTGGGTCAAACAAGCCTTCAGATATTAACTTTCTCATGAATAAAACTTTTTGATCTTCTAAAGGATCCATTATCCAATGGGTTAGCTCTCCATCGATAACTCTCCAGTTAGAAACAGTTCCTCTGCTAAAGGATCTCAAAAAGTCATGATAGTTCCAGCCGTTATGCCATGTTCCAGATACAATTACTGGTTTGCCATTTATGTCTACAAAATTGCCTGCCTGGATCTTCTTCATTAGCTCATAAAGTTTCTCTGAAGTGTTTATGCTTTCTGGTTCAACGCCTAATTCTTCTAGTATATCCTGCCTTACCCATACATTATAGGCCCAGTGAGTAACATCTGCATCTGTTCTTGGTGTTTGCTGTGGAATTACATAATGTTTGCCGCCGTAATCGGGATGTTCTACGTCATATTCCTTATAGGATTGGGATATGCCTTCAGTCATCATTCTTTTCACATTAGGGAACTTATCAATATAAGGATCCAATTCTAGAATCAGACCTTCTGTTGCAGCTTTTTTAATAGCCGCACCTTCTCCACCTGGTAGGGTACTCCAGTATGGGGCATTCACAATATCTGGCACGTCTCCTGCTGCAAAGATGGTATTGAGTTTTTCAGTCTCATTAGTTGTTATGGTCTCCACATTTAGCATTACGCCGGTTTTCTTGGCTAATTCCTGAGCAATGGTACTGCTTTCCATGTCCTCAGGAAACTGTGATGAAGCACCATTCCAGCACATTAGAAAATCTAGGGTAATAACCTCTCCATTACTGTCACTGGTTTCATCTGTATCAACTGTTTCATTGTCAGTGGCAGCTGGCTGATTATTGGTTTCATCATTACTGGTAGCCTCTTTACTGTTATTGCTGCTTCCACAACCTGCAACTACTGAAACAATGAACAGTGAAACCAAAAGAAGAATTAGGAATCTTTTCTTCCAAGAATTCATAATGTCTTCTCCTTCCTTTTTATATTTATTTTAAGGAAAACTTTGAACCTACTCTTTAATGGATCCTATCATTACACCTTTAACAAAGTATTTTTGCAAGAAAGGATATACACATAATATGGGAACTGTAATTATTATAAGAAAAGTCATTCTAAGGGATTCGGGGGTTACATTCCTACGCATTTGTAATGCTTCATTTATGTTTTGGAATCCATCAGCTCCGGCTGAGCTTTCAAAAGATGCTTCACTTAATAGTTTATTCAGCAGTGTAGCTGCAGGAATAAGCTCTTTTTTAGTTACAAAATATTCTCCAGTAAACCAATCGTTCCAATTGCCTACTCCTACAAATAAGGATATGGTGGCTAATACTGGCATAGATAAAGGTAGCATAATCCTAAAGAATATTTGCAATTCACTACAGCCATCTATTTCTGCCGCTTCTGATAAGCTATCGGGTATACCGTCAAAATAGGTTTTTATTACTATGGCATTGTAAAAGCTATATAGGCCAGGCAAAACATATATCCAAAAGTTGTTTGTTAATCCCAGGTTTCTATACAATATGTATCTAGGTATGAGTCCACCACTGAAGAGCATTGTAAAGTAGAAGAAAAATATGAAGAATCTTCTTCCTGGCAGGCCTTTTTTTGATATTGCATAAGCCAATAATGCCGTTAGAAATACTGAAAGAATAATGGATAAAACTGTACGAGCAATTGATATTTTAAATGCACCTAAGATATTGGGGTTTTCAAATGCTCTACTATAATTATCCAATGTAAATACTCTAGGCCAAAAGTAAACCCCGCCCTTTAGGGCATCATGACCATCATTAAATGACAGTACCAATGCATATATAAAAGGATACAATGTACTTATGCCCAGCAATGTAAGTAAAGTATAATTAACAAAGTTAAAAATTCTGTCTCCAATTGATTTCTTATATCCTGCTACTTTTGTCATACTTTAGCCCCCTCATTGCCATTCAAACCATTACCATAATGAAACTTCTGTATACTTCCTGGATATGTAATTAACAGTGACCACCAGAATAAGAGATACTACACTAGAGAAAAATCCAATTGCAGTAGCATACCCAAACTGGCTCATCTTTAAGCCCCTTCGTAATACGTAAGTATCTAATATTTCAGCTTTATCCATTACTGGAGGGGTTTGCATTAGCAAAATTTGTTCATATCCAGCATTTAGAATTCCACCAAGACCCATGATAAACAATATTCCTATAGTGGCCCTTATTCCTGGTAAAGTAATATGCCACATTTTTGCCCATCGGCCTGCTCCTTCAATTTCAGCGGCCTCATATAGGCCAGGATCTATACCAGTTAAGGCAGCCAGATATATAATTGACCCCCATCCTACATTCTTCCATATGTCGGTTAGTACTACTAAAGGATAAAACAATTTAGGATCTCCCTGATAATAAACCGCATCTAATCCCATGTTAACACGTATCTCATTTAACAATCCATGAGTGGGAGATAGGAATTTTGAAAGCATTGTTATTACCACTACCCATGAAACGAAATAGGGCATGTAAGAAACAGTTTGCACAACTCTTTTAAACTTACTATTTGTTACTTCATTTAGCATCAAGGCCAATATTATAGGTGCTGGAAAGCCAAAGATTATTTTAAGAATGCTTATTTTAAGGGTATTGGAAATGACGTTATAGAACATTGGATCTGATAGGAAGTTTCGAAAATACCTTAAGCCTACCCAGGGACTGCCAAGTATTCCCATATTGTATTTGTAATCCTTAAATGCTAAAATCAATCCAAACATTGGTGTGTAGTGAAATATGATATACCAGATTATAGCAGGTACCATAAATAAGTATATATACCGATATTTCCAGATTCTTTTATAAGTTTTTTTCCGGTCTTTCTCATTGGCTTTAGTAGCATTGACTTTTGAACTCATTCACATCTTTCCCCTCATAAAGCATGCAACTTATATTGCATTTTTGGTTATATTTTTGTCTAATTAAATTATAATACGCAGACTCTTTATTGTAATTGGAGATATGTTATTATTTATTGTATAAATCTCATTTGTTAAGCAAAAAAAAGCATTGCCTGCAAAAATATACACTTTTGCAGGCAATGCTTTTATCTTGATATATAACTAAAATTTAACCTTTAACTGCCCCAATCATAACCCCTTTTACAAAATATTTCTGTAAGAAAGGATAGATTAACAATACTGGGACTGTACTAATGACAATTGCAGCATATTTGATTGTCTCTGCAAACTGATCAATCTTATCAGAATCTGTAGCAGCAGAGTTCAATATATTAGAGTTAGCTATTAATACAGCACGCAAGACATTTTGAATTGGCAATTTATCATTATCTTGTATATATAGTGATGCTGGAAACCAGCTATTCCAATGACCTACACCATAATATAGTAGCAATACTGCTATGGTTGGCATAATTAACGGAAGCACAATTCGAAATATAATCAAAATGTCATTTGCACCATCTATATAGGCTGATTCCGTTAGGCTATCTGGTATTCCCTCAATGGCTGTCTTACATATAATTGAGTTATAAACGCTCATAGCGCTGGGAAGTATTAGTGCCCACAATGAATTAAAAAGGCCCAAGGAGCGGATGTTCAAATATCCTGGAATCATACCACCACTAAAAAACATGGTGAACATAATAAACACTAGTATGGGTTTCCTAAAAAAGACATTCTTGGATGCTAAAAAGTATCCACAAAACAAAGTCATGATAATATTAAGGGGTAGTGATACAACCAGAATAAATATAATATTTTTGTATCCCGTTGCAATAAGCGGATGGGTAAAGGCCAGTCTATATGCTCCTACATTAAAGCCTTTGGGATACCATATGGCTCCCGGCTAGCTAGAAGCTCAACGTTATTGCTAAATGAAGCACATATTACATAATACATTGGGTATAAAGTCACAAAGGCAAGTATTAGCATACCAATGGTGTTAATAATATCAAAGATAATGCTACCCATACCTTCTCTTATCTTAGTGCCATTTGCCATTTTCATCTCTCCCTTAGAATAGACTTGATTCAGTCACTTTTTTGCTGATGGCATTTGACATTAGTAAGAAAAATATATTGACTAGAGAGTTAAATAAACCCACTGCTGTACTATAACTATAAGCTGCATTGATAATACCTTTTCTATAGACATAAGTCGATATAACGTCTGCAACCTCATATATGGCTGGAGAATATAGCAAAAGTATTTTCTCATATCCAACATTCAATAGACCGCCCATTCGTAAAATGAAGAGAACAGTAATAGTGGGTAGCAAGCCAGGTAAAGTGATATGAATCATCTGCTTAAACCGTCCTGCTCCATCGTTTTTGCGGCTTCGTACTGCTCCTGATCAATACTTGTCAAAGCAGCTAAGTAAATAATGGAATTCCATCCAATATTCTTCCAAATGTCAGAAATAATATATATAGGATAAAAATATTTAGTATTCATTAGCAGGTTTTGTGCCTTACCACCAAAGGCTACTATAATAGAAGAAACAATCCCATCAGCTTGACAATAAGTCCTTACTAATGAACATACCACAACTATAGAAATGAAGTATGGCATATAAGTGATTGTTTGTATAGTACGTTTAAAGGCTGAATTTCTAATCTCATTTAACAATAATGCTAAAATAATTGGTGCTGGGAATCCAAATATGATATTGAGTCCGCTGATAGTTACAGTATTGCGAAGCAAGCGCCAAAAATATACATCAGTAAAAAAGTTTTTAAAATGCTTTAGTCCAACCCATTTGCTGCCTGCAAAGCCCAATGCAGGCCTATAATCTTTAAAGGCGATTATAAGACCATACATGGGCTTGTAGGCAAATACAGCTAAATATACAATAACCGGTATAATAATCAAATATTTATATTTATTTATTTTAAAGTCACGACTTAGTGTATGCCATAGAGTATCCTTTTTTGCTCCTTTACTAACTGTTGCAAAATTTCTACTAGCCATTACTTCTCCTCCCGTTGTTAATAATCTATCTATCACTTGCTTGCTTAACGGGCAAGGAATCTATCATAGGCTTCTTGGTAAATTTCCAGAACTCTTTGTAGTCCCATTGCATCTAACTGTTCCAGGAAATCATCAAAATTATCTAGAGATTCTTCACCTGTAATATACTTAACCGCCATTTCCGATACATATGTGGATATGGCACTTACCAGCTCGTCAAGTTCATTGCTTTCGTCAGTTGTAAATGTAACTCCTGTAGGGAATTTCCAATTTTCTGCTACGTCTTTGTTTTCATAATACCAAAGATCATTTGCCTTAACTGCTTCCTCAGTGTTTTTCAAATATAATAGTTTTGTTGCCTGAATACAAGAACCACTCCATACTGAACCTGAATATTTAGAAATTGCATTATTTAAGCCATCAGGATCTTGAGTAACAAGTTCAGTATAAGCAGGTTCTCCATTTTCATCGTAATCCCAAGATACTCCTTTAGTACCAAAGTTCCAGTATAGGAAACCTTCATCTGTATAAGCATAGTCTAGCAAACGCATAGCAATTTCCAGTTTTTCAGCAGGACAGCTTGTAGTAATAACCGAAGCGCTATCACCAATACCTGGGCCCCCAAATACCATGGATAATGTGCCATCGTCTCCTTTAGGATACTGTAAACCAATCCAATTGGCACCAGTGCCTGCTTGTTCTGCATCAGTTCTCCAATTTGTAAGCTGCCCCATAGAAGTAATTGAAATACCCATAACCCCATTTAGTGCTTTAGTTTGAGCAGCGCGGTCATCTATTGTCATCACGTCTTGATCAAGTAAACCTGCTTCCCACCACTCATTTAATTTAGCCATATAATTCTTCCATTCTTCTTGGGCTTGTGCCAGCTGCACCTTGTTATTCTCATCTATATACATCTGAAAATCAATTGCACCATAAGCACCAAATGCACCACTAATACCAGTTGTCTTGAAACGGCTCCATGCAAAGCTAAGAACTGCATCATATTTTTCATTAAATGCTCTTATAACTTCATCCCAGTCAGATATAGTTTTTGGAGTATCAAGTCCTAGCTCATCCAACCAGTCCTGACGAATTACAGGTCCTAGATATGTATCATTCCATCCGCCGTCTTCCCTAAAAAATCCATAACCATAGTACTTTCCACTATCCGTCTTCATATATTTGTCATATATCTCATTTGATTGTAAAAACTCATAATACGCTGGTGAATATTCAGCCATATAATCTGTTAAGTCACGAACAACGCCTTCTTCCATTAATCGTTCTACATCCTTCATAAGACCCCAGTAAATAATATCAGGCAAAGTGTCACTAGCCAGCATTACGTTAAATGCTTGAGCTCCGTCGGTTCCAGCTGTAGGGAATACCCATTCAATGTTTACGCCCGTATGTTCCATGAGGCCCGTATGGAATGGAGAATCTTCATACGTAGCAAATGCCTCATTTTCAAAATAGAAGAAATGAGCTGATTATATCTTCCATACAAAATTTGCTCTATGGTACATCTAATAATGGTAATTCTGTATACGAAGTCTTCCAAAGGAATGATTTAACTCTTTTATCCAATAAGTTTGCAGTAATTTTAATACACTTAGAAAGAAAACAAAATAAAGAATATTCCTATTCTCAAGACCTTATTAGCTTTATTATTACCAATGTCATTGAAGAGTTAGCTGGAACAAAGCATCAAGGTTTTGTAGTTCCCATCGATACAAATAGATATGGCTGCCTTGTAAATTTTTCTCCTTCTGATACGGCTGAGCAAGATCTACTTTCTATCGCTAAAGAAGGTAAAGATTTTCTAGAAAAAAAATTTGGCATTTATTTTACCATGAGCCTCAGTACTATACACACTGAACTAAATGGTATTCATCAAGCTTACCAAGAGGCTTTGTATGCTATGGAATATCGCCTGACTATGGGATCCAACGAGATAATCCCATATAAACAACAATTACAAGATGGCAGTAATCTCATCTATACTTTCTCTTTCAAAACCGATCATTCCATCAATTTATTCCTCAAAGAGGCCAAAGATCATAGCCAAATAGTGGCTTTTGTCACCCAACTCTTTGAAAATAGTAAAATTGGCTGCCATACCCCTCCCTCTATTGCTAGGGACTTTATATATGATATAGCTGGTAGCCTATCCAAAGCAATCAATGACATGTTTCCGGAAGATATACAGTGGAAGAAAGAAATCTTTAACCGCCTAACATCATGCGATACATTAAAAATATTTAAAACTGAGTTGATCAATGTATTAAAAGAATATCAAGAATATCTAAATGAAAAACTTAGCCAAGACTCCATCAGTGCACAAGTACAGAAATATATTGACCAGAATTACCACGATTCTAACCTCAGCGTAAATACTCTAGGAAATGAATTTAATCTATCCCCTGCCTATTTATCTAAGATCTTTAAAGAAGAAAGTGGAATCAGCATACTAGACTATATTAGTAAGTGTCGGATAAATCATGCAAAAAAACTTTTAAAAAATACAGATAAAACTATCAAACAAATCGCAAAAGAGACAGGTTTTTTAAGCAGCAGCGTTTTTATTCGAGTATTTAAAAAAATAGAAGGAATCACCCCTGGCGCATATCGCAAGTTATAAGTTATTTAGCAAAAACTAAAGCCATGAAACTAAATATTTTCAGTTTCATGGCTTTTTCTACTCATACATCATCCATAGTTTTATTCTCTAAAATTACTCCTGCACAAAGTCCACCCAGTTTTTCTTCCCTTTAACCAGTTCACTATTGTTTAGTCTTGTCACACCCTTGCCCCTAATTGATTGTATGTCTTTATATATCTTCTGTAAACTTACTTTTATCTGCCCATAATCCCAAAGCTGGATTGCTAATATAGAAAATTTCCTGGCCATCTTCTAGTATATTAAATCCATCCTTTAACTTGGTGGGATCATATTTTTTCAAGGCTTCCCTAAGATCCATGTATTTGTAATTAACTCCCTCTATCTCCTGCTTGGTTAAATATCCAGGAGCATAGGTTATGGCAAACCTACCATCTGAAGAACCGTGAATGAGGTGGGCTGCCACTGATTGGTTTTCTTGTAAATCCTTATTCTCCTTAAATAGCTCTAGTACCTTCAGTCTGCCAACATAGCCGTACTTTCTGATAAGCCTGTCATTTTCCTTATCTTCACCAAATTGTCTTACCCCTGGAGCTAATACAATTAATTCACCATCATCAGCGATGGCCATCCGGGTTCTGTATATAGCCTTATTGCCTAGCCAGGTACTCTTAAACTCCTGCTCATCTAGATAGACTACAACTTTATGTAAAGGCTTATCTACATATTCCAAATTCTTTTGCTGGCTCAGCTTTACAGCTTGTTCAAATAATGATCTATCCCTGCCCACAAATAATCCGTGAATTTGCACTCCTTCTGCACTATTTGTGGTAACAGTTAGAACATATAAAAGGGGCATATCCTTTATAAAATGCTCCTCACAATAATCAAAAACCTTGCGTACAGGGGAATGATCCCTACCCATGATTCGCTCCATTCCAAAAACCGCACCTAGCATATGGCTCTTATTTATAATATCCATTCCCCCGCAACCTACAAATATATTTTTGCTGTAGTTGGCCATACCTACCACTTCATGGGGCACCACTTGACCAATGGATATAATTAGGTCATAGCTTTCATCCAGCAGCAGCCTATTAATTTCTACATCTATGGGCTCATCTATCAATCCTCCAGAAATCTGGCTGATATACTCTCCGGGAACCTGGCCAATTTTGACTACATCCTCTCGCCAGTTATGAACAATAAAGCGTTCTTTTGGAATGTCTGGCCCGAAGAATATATCTATCTCCTCATGAGCCATGGGCATATGGGTACCTAATGCAGGCATAATATCAACCTGACAGCTATCTTTGAGAATATTATAATATATCCTGGTTATATCCCCAGCCCCGGAATGAGCCCTGGTTATATCTGGCGGGATCAGCAAGACTTTCTTTAATTCTTTACCTTGTTCCTGTAAAGACTTTTTTAGTGCTTCTTCAATTTCTTCTATAGAAATCCCACCATTATCCTTTGAAGTGATGCTAAGACTAATCATTTTTTCACCTCAATCACAAGTTTTATTGTACCATTCTATATATTTCTCAAATCTTTCTTCATACAATTTAGCTTTATTCTGGTTAGGTTTAATAACCGTTTTAGGTTTTTGCTTAAAATCATGTAAAGAACTCATTTGTCCCAATGCTTTAAGAGCTATAGCCACAGCACCCATAATAGATGCATGCTCCATATCAAAGGTATATATTTCCTCCTGAAATATATCTGCTGCCATCTGCAGCCACCAGGAGGATTTTTCAATGCCACCAGAAATTCTTATCTGGTGAGGTACACCTCCCACCTGAGTGAGTATCTGATAGCACTGATAAAGGTTAAACAATACTCCTTCTAAAATTGAATAATATAAATCTCCTAATCCATGATGATCCCTAACTTGTTGAAAGCCTCCTAGTCTAGCACCACGCCAACCTGGGGAGCGCTCACCGTAAATAAAGGGTAAGAATATGGGAGCTTCTATTAACCTATCCTGGTCTATCATGTTTTCCAGTTCATCATAGCTATAAGCGTTGTTATTAAACTTTCTCACAAACCAATTAACACAGTTTCCCGCTCCCGATGTGGCGGCTCCTGCCAACCTCTTTCCCTCAGCTACATAATAGCACCAGGTTGATTGTATTTGAGGAATTATAGGATGAGAGGTGGCCATGCGGATTGCTCCGCTAGTGCCAACAGACATGGTCATTATCCCATCTTCCATAGCCCCTGCTCCTACCTGGTTCAAAGCACCATCTGCACCAGTAATTATTACAGGTATCCCAGCTTTCACATTTAAAAAGCCTGCTGCCTCATCCTTTAAGGGAGCACTAAATTCAGGTTCCCGAAGGGGAGCCAATTGATCTGGGGATAAATCTGCAAATTCTAGGATTTCATTATCCCAATCCAGAGTATGGATATTCATAAATCCACTACCAGATGCCACGCTATAGGATACCCCACGTTTCCCTGTCATACGCTGAAATATATACTCAGGTTGAGAGGATATTAGCACAGAGTCTTTATCTATATTCCCTTTTTCCTTGGCATGCATCCACTTCCACAGGGGGAAGGTGGTATGTATAGGACACCCTGTTTTTCTATATATATCATTCATTAAGTCCTTGTCTTTCTTAAAATTTTCTACGGTTTCTGCAGCCTTATTATTAGCCCAGGTTAAGGTTCTACCTATGGGCTTCCCCTCTTTGTCTATAAAGAGCAAACTATGCCAGGTGCTGGATAGGGCTATTGCATCTATACTGCCTTCAAAGGATTCCAACAGGGTTCTACCGCATTCCAGCAATGTCCTATATACCCCTTCTGGATCTTGAGTTATCACGTCACTTATACTTTCATCAAAGGCTTGATCTCTAGCTGCTACTATACCCTGGCTTTTTGAGTATATTATGGCTTTGGCCGATGAGGTGCTAGCTTCTAATGCCAAAATATTCATAGCCCGCCTCCTTATTTATCCATCCAATTGGTGTGAAAATCTCCTTCCTTATCTATACGCTTATAGGTATGGGCCCCAAAATAATCCCTTTGGGCTTGAACCAAATTGGCGGATAACCTCTCTCTCCTATAACCATCAAAATAGGACAAGGCTGAGCTAAAGGAAGATACAGGAATCCCATTTTGAATGGCTATACTAATGACGCGTCTCCAACCATTTTGGCTTCTTTCTAAAACTTCTTTGAAGTAAGGATCCAGCATCAAGTTTTTCAAATTTGGATTTCTATCATAGGCTTCTTTTATTTTATTTAAGAATTGGGCACGAATAATACATCCTTCCCGCCATAGTAGGGCAATATCTCCTAATTTTAGATCCCAATTATAGAACTTAGATGCCTGATCTAATAGCTGAAATCCTTGGGCATAGGAACATATCTTAGATGCGTATAGGGCATCACCTATATCCCGTATTAACTGTTCTCTATCTTCAGGAGTGCCTTCAAATTTGGGTTCTGGCCCTTTTAGAAGCTTAGAAGCCTCAACCCGCTCTTCCTTAATGGCTGACAAATATCTAGCAAAAACTGCATCTACTATGGTAGGCGCAACTACTCCTAACTCTAGAGCCTCCTGAGATGTCCACTTACCTGTTCCCTTGCTTCCAGCACTGTCCAGTATGACATCAACTAGGGGAAGGCCTGTCTCCTCATCCACTCTACCCAATATATCTGCCGTAATTTCAATTAGATATGAATTAAGCTCTCCTTCATTCCACTTCTGAAATATCTGCTGCATTTCACTAGCTGACATACCTAATAGTTCCTTCATCAAGAAATAAGCTTCTCCTATTAGCTGCATATCCCCGTATTCAATTCCATTATGAGTCATCTTTACATAATGTCCTGCTCCATCAGGTCCAATATAGTCACAGCAAGGAATACTTCCATCCACCTTGGCTGAAATATCAATAAGTATATTCTTAACCTGCTCCCAAGCTTCTTTGCTTCCACCAGGCATAATACTGGGACCTTTTAGGGCTCCTTCCTCTCCACCGGAAATTCCAACACCTAGATAAAAAATACCCTTCTGCTCCAATTCCTTAGCTCTTCTTATAGTATCCTTGAAAAAGGAATTTCCCCCATCGATAATAATATCCCCTTCATCTAGCAGTGGTAATAGGTTATTGATAATGGCATCCACAGGATGGCCAGCCTTTACCATAAGCATGATCTTTCTTGGTTTCTCCAAGGATTCTACTAACTCCTCTAGGGAATATGAGGGAAGGATGTTTTCCTTACCCTTAGCCGCTCCTTCCATAAACCTTTCGGTAACTTCCTTAGTGCGGTTATAGACCGAGACCTTATATCCCTTACTCTCCATATTAAGTACCAAATTCTGTCCCATAACCGCTAGTCCAATTAAACCAATATCTGATTTCATATGTCTTTCCTCCTTATATATGTATATTAATCTAGAGCCTAAGTATAATCCTGAACATGGATTTTAAGAATATAATACCCTACATTAAGATTAGCATAACTTATTTTTAATATGAAAGCAATCAAATAGGATGAATAATTAGGCAAATCTAAAAAAGCAAGGGGTATTATTTCCACCTGCTAAATTAATCTTGTTTTTTATCATATAAAACACGATTAATATCATATTAACTTAACTCATTTTTCTTCTAAAAGCGTAATGGCTATTGAAAAGAGATCTTTCAATAGCCATTAGGATTATAATATTAACTAGCACATGGAGATAAAGTTGCCATATTAAGATTTATGTGTAAAGATTATAGTTTTCCTACTAAATCTATACCGGGTTTTAAAGTTTCTGCGCCAGGGCGCCATCTAGCAGGACATACTTGGTCGCCGTGTTCCGCTACGAATTGGGCAGCTTGAACTTTTCGTAGTAATTCTGCAGCCTCTCTGCCTATGCTATTATCATTAACTTCATATGCCACAATCTTTCCTTCAGGATTGATTACAAAGCTACCCCTTAGTGCAACTCCTTCTGCTTCGATGTATACTCCAAAGTCTCTGCATAGTTGTCCTGTAGGATCTGCCAACATTGGGAACTTGATTCTTCTTATGGTTTCAGAAGCATCGGCCCAAGCCTTGTGAACATAATGGGTATCAGTTGATACAGAATATACCTCTACCCCGGCCTTTTGAAACTCCTCATACAAGTCTGCCAAATCTGCTAATTCTGTAGGACAAACGAAAGTGAAGTCAGCAGGATAAAATACAAAGACCGACCATTTACCTAGTAAATCTTCCTTGCTAACATCCTTGAACTCTCCGTTGACATATGCTTTAACAGAAAAATCTGAGACTTCTTTTCCAATAAGTGTCATTCAACCTTCCTCCTTATGTATTTTTTATTTTTTCCGGCTAAGCCGGTATCATCATCTTTATTGTTTTCTACAATTAGAGCAAACCCCTTGAAAAAGCATTGTCCTATCCTCTATATGGACTCCAGTGGTTTCCTCTAAAAATTTATCAATTTTTTTAAGAAAATCTTCAAGTCTATGGCTTTCAGCATCAAAGACTTGATTACATTTTGAACACACCACATGCAAATGCTCATGGGTATTTATATCAAAGCGATCAGGAGCATCGCCTGAAGGAATCCTTAATATTTCACCAGCCTCTGACATAAGGCCTAGATTCCGGTAAACTGTGCCCAAACTAATATTGGGGTAGCTTTCCCTTATATATTCATATATTTCTGTTGCAGTGGGATGATCCAGCTCTTTTAAAGCATTCTCGATCATCATTTTCTGTGCACTATACCGTTTACTCATATCAAGAACTCCTATCAATTAGTAATCGTTACTATTATTATATCCAAGCCCGCTTAATTGTCAACACCTATTTTAAAAAATTTTTATAAAATACATATTTTCTATTACAAAATAATGTAGGTGTAATTTTGCAAGGAAGATTTACCCATTGTTTTTGTTTCAAAGTCCAAAAATAAAAAAATCTATCTTCTGTTGATCCAGAAGATAGATTTTTTATCTTATGATTCATTTCATTATCGCATATTTAATTTAATATGTCTCCCTTATGTTATTATTACTTTTCTCCCTTATTTCTTAAATATTCCAAGTTTCTGGTAATTAATTCACAGCGCTGCTTTACACAGTCTGGAGAACGAAGTGGATCTTCAGGAGTATTAAATGTATAGTCTACTAAACGTTCTATAGTAGTAGTAGCCACATGAATCCGAGTATCAGAAGAAGCATAGTATATATATACCTCTCCATTATCTCGTACAATGGCACCATTAGTAAACACTACATTGGATACATCTCCCACCCGCTCTTGCCCATATGGGGCTATAAACAGACCAGATGGTTCAGCAATTAATTTGGCCGGATTCTCTAGATCAGTTGCAAATACATAAAGTACGTATCTTAGACCTGCCGCTGTGTTTCGAACACCGTGTGCAATATGAATCCAACCCTTGTCTGTCTTTATTGGCACAGCTCCCGCACCATTCTTGACCTCTGTTATGGTATGGTAACGTCTAGGACTTATAAGAACCTCTTCCGTTTCGATAACGGGGTTTTCTATATCATCACATAAACCAAAACATATTCCTCCACCAGATCCTGCCTCTATAAAATCATCCTGTGGACGGGTATAGAAGGCATACTTACCATCTACAAATTCCGGATGTAAGACTACATTGCGCTGCTGTGGTGACTTGGTCTTTAAGTTGGGTAGACGCTCCCAATTTTTAAGGTCTTTGGTTCGAACTATACCTGCTTGCGCAATAGCTGCAGATAAGTCCTTGCTGCTTTTATCCTTGCTTTCAGAGCAGAATACACCATAAATCCAACCATCCTCATGCTTGGTTAGGCGCATATCATATACGTTTACCTCTTCTGGCTCTGTGTCTGGCAGCACTACGGGATAATCCCAAAAACGGAACCCATCAACACCAGAATCACTTTCAGCTATTGCAAAGAAGGATTTTCTATCGTTTCCTTCTACACGTACTACCAAATAAAATTTACCATCAAGTTCAATAGCACCGCAGTTAAACGTAGCATTTACCCCTAATCTTTCCATAAAGTATGGATTGGTTTCAGGATTTAGGTCATACCTCCAAAAAAGTGGTACATGGTCCCGTGTAAGCACAGGATATTTCCAGCGCTCATATATTCCATTATACCAGTCTAGCTTCTCATTTTTTCTGTTTATGAGAGCCTCGTACTTTTCAGTTTCTCGTCTATAAACTTCCTCGAATTTCATCATATCGTATCAATACCTCCATACACATTCTTCCATTATGATATGGGCATTTCCAGGGTTCAACAATAGGTTTTCTACTTTCTGGTTCTCCCCTATCATTGACATCCCAATACCATTCAGACCCACTTCTGTTGTCAATTATATATGTTTTTATATAATCCCATAGGGAAAACACAGCATCTAAAAACTTTTTGTCCTTGGTCTTCTGATATGCATTTAAAAACCCCACAAGAGCTTCAGCCTGAACCCACCATATGCGAGTCTTGTCCACCTTTTCATCAATTGCCTGGTTGTACAGTGCATTGCCATCATAGGCAGTCTGCAACACTTTATTGGCAATGGCTGTAGTTTTTGGCTCAATTTCATTTGTTAATTCTGTATCGCCTAATACCTGACAAGCACGATCAATGAGCCATGACGCTTCAATATCGTGACCATAGGAGTAGACATTACCTAGAGAATTCATCTTTTCATCAAAGTATACTCCCAAAACATGTTTTTTTGGGTCATATACTTTTTCAAAGCAGATATCTAGTGCTCCTTTGAGGGCTTTTTCTACCCTTTTGTCCCTGCTTACCCGATATAATTCGGTGTATGCCTCAATAATATGAAGTAGAGTATTCATGGTTTTATCCGCATCAAATCCATCTTCAGAAAGCTTCTCGTTGCTAATAGGGTTCCACATCCTATCAAAGGCTTCCACATAGCCATACTCATCCACACATTTATCTTCTATTAAGGTAAATAAGGCATTGGCAAGATCCAGGGCATGGGAAGACTTAGAAGCATGGTAATATGAGGATAAGCCATATATAGCAAATGCTTGATTATATGTATGCTTCATATCATCGCAAGAGTTTCCTTGAGAATCCAACATCCAATATACCCCACCATACTCCTCATCCACACAATTCTCTTTCAAAAAATTAAATGCGTGGTCTGCAAGCTCCAATGCTTCCCTATTTCCTGAGAGTAAATATAGGTTGGAAAAAAACCACAATATACGGCTGTTTAGGATTACTCCCTTGGGAGCATCCTTATGCACCTGCAAATCAAAATCTACAAATCCAAAAAAACCTCCGCTAGGATCCTTGAGGCTACTCCAAAAAGGCATGATGTGATGAAATAGCTCTTTCTCAACCTCTGTACGAAAAGCATGAAATTTGTCCCTTAGCATTTTCTTACATCCTTTACAAAATATTAGGTATGATTGCATACATTAGGAGTATATGCTAATTATCTTTTGCTGTCAAGCTGGTTCATATAATACTATAAATCCTTATACTTTATATTCATTAGCATATTCCATAACCCGCCTTACATAGTTTTGGGTCTCGCTGGGCAATTTTGCTATTTGAGTTGGATCATCTAAATTGGTGACTCCTAATCTGCTAACCCTTCCTGGTCCACAGTTATAGGCAGCTAGTGCCAATTTCACATTTCCATTAAATCGATCCAGTTGCTGCTTTAAATACCTTACCCCACCGTCAATATTTTGGATAGGATCATAAGGTTTTTTTACACCAAGTGCCGCTGCTGTTTTTGGCATAAGCTGCATCAAGCCCATGGCACCACTACGGGATGTAGCATTTGGATTAAAGCTAGATTCTGCCTTAATTACAGCCTTTATCAAGGCAGGATCCATTCCATACTTTTTACTTGTATTTAAAATAATATCATCGTACTTAGACGGAGATGTTTTAATATTTGCTTCTCTGTCAATAGAATTATTATGTCTTAACTGTAGAGGAATTGTACTGCTGTACAGAGGCAAGGTAGGCAATCTATTCTGCCTTTGATCCAGTTCTCCTTTCAAAATTGAATAAAAGCTATTGTTAGTATTTAAATATTGATAGGTACTCTTTATTTCTTGAATCTTGGATTGCAGGATTAAATTCATTATTCTACTGATCATTTTATACCTCTCCCTTATGATAGGTCTTTTGTTTAACTTCTAATATTTTTCCATGTGAATTTTATCATACAATAATGAATCTTCATCATAGGGTTTCTTTTCCTCTGCAGGATAGCCTATGGCAATAATATTATCAACACTATATTTTTCAGGGATATTAAGAATGTCTTTTATATAGTCCTCTGAACTCTTGTTATCGCCAGTCTTTCTATTTCTAACCTGTATCCAACAAGAGCCTAATCCTAAGGACTGTGCAGTTAGTTGTATAATGATTGAAGCAATGGATACATCCTCAATCCAAACATCAGAAGCTGTAGTGTCTGCAATTACCACAATCCCAAGGGGTGCATCCTTCAAAAAATGTGAACTATGGGCTTTACACTGGGAAAGTTTCTCTAGGATTTCTTTATCAGTCACCACAATAAACTCCCAAGGCCTTATTCCTCGAGAGGATGGGGATAATAATGCACTTTTTAAAATAACATCCAACTTTTCCTGCTCTACAGCTCTATCTTGATACCTTCTTATACTTCTCCTTTGCTTTAATAAATCAAGCATTATATCCTGCACCCTTTCTACAACTACTTACTTTATCTTTGATTATAATGGATTTATATATTATTGCAAATAGGTCTAAGTATGGATTTAAGTTCTATATCCTAATTATTAGAATAAATATTTAAATGTAAGCTAATCTATTGTGCTGGCACACCACTTTGGTTGGCTTCATTAATTGCCATTATAAGAGTAGACTAGCAACAATGAGTTAAGTTAATAAAATTTATCAGAAATAAAAATGGGAAGTGAGGCTATTGAGGCAAAGGAAAAAGTCAGTAAACGGACTTCTTATCCTCACTATAATGGCAGCTAGCTTGCTGTATAGCAACTATATAAAAGAAAATCAATATATGAATAGGCAATTAAAGGTGTTTAGCCATATTGGCCAGCATGCTGAGGAAGATAATAGCTTGGCAGTTAGTACATCCGAAAAATTTGGTTATATCCAGCCCCAGGTAGTTGATGGCTTTAGCGAAGAGCCTATAGAAGGCGCTGTAGTGGTAGTCCCTGAAACCAATGAAAGATACAAAACCGACGAAAATGGATATACTCCAAATATCAGAATTCAAATATCCCCTGATACTTATTTTGAAAAAATACATCCAAAATCCTGGGGAGAAACTACTCTAATAGTTTATAAGGAAGGATATAGGGAATACGTGCTCCTAAATCTTAATGTATGGGAAGGTCAAACTCGCCAAGGTCCCAAAATACTACTTTTCCCCAAAAATGATGAACATCTGGATCAGCCCATGTCCATAGTAGAAGGGCCCAATCAGGTATGGATTAATTCCTTGGTTGAAAAATACCGGCCATAGTTAATCCTTTGGCCGGTTTTTTCATTTACTAGCAACTCCATTAAAAAAGTAATTATTTTTATAGATATTTATGAAGATATACTCTCTATAAAAATATACCCTCTAAAAAATCCAATGATTCTCTTAACTCTTTATAGTGCTGGTAATTATTCCTATAAACCTCTAAAAATAGTGGTCCCTTGTAACCAATAGCTTTTAGCTCCCTTGATAGGCCTTGGAAATCAAATATACCTCTACCTGGCAGGGTAAGCCTGCCCTCTTTATCAAAATCTATGGCGTGAATGTTAACTAACCTCTGACCCATAACCCTTACAAAGTCCATAGCACTATATCCCGACTGCATGGCCTGCTTTATATCCAAGGTGAAATAGATATTCCCACTCCTTGTATTTTCCAATAACCTATCTGCAAATTCAGGATAGGAATACCAGCACCAGGACACATTTTCCCAGGAAAATTTTACTCCATGCTCTCCGGCAAAATCCGCCAGCTCATCACATAAAGGTCCTATCCTAGCAAAATCTACATTGGCCTTGGCATTTATCCGTACAGGGGGTCCATGAAATACATAAACTTGAGCACCTAAAAGCCTAGCACTTCTAAAGACCTTACCAAAAATATTTTTGGTATCCTCTCTCTGTCTTTCTGTCAAGGAAAAAAACTGTGGTTCAAACTGGGTGCTTAAAGTATGAACTGAATAAACGGACAGGCCATGTTCATCTATGATCTCCTTTAATTTTTTGCAAAAATCCTCTTCATATTCACTAAAGCTTCCCAGAAATACTTCTATCTTTTTAGCACCTAACTCCTTTATCAAAGGAATAGATTCTTCTATCAAAGCATCTGGATAAAAACTAGCCGTAGAAATCCCTACTTCCATTATATACTCCCTTCTATGCCCTCTCGCCCAGCCAAACTTATACTACATTTAGCTCTTGATCCTGTATTCCTTCTACCCTTGCCTTAATATCTATAAACAACAATGTGGTGGCTATATAGGAAATAGGGGTAATAAAAGCAGTTATAATAAATCCCATACTAAAATCTGCCAACATGGGATTAGGCGAAACTAAGGCAGTTATTCTCGATATCCATGTCAGCACCAAAACAATTATTCCAACAATCAAATATATCAGTAGGCTTATTCCTAACACTCTCCAAAACTTTTTACCTACTAGTTTAAAGCTTCTGCCAATAGCACTAAACCCGCTAACACCTTCAATAGTAGTACTTTGATAAGTAAAAGTAACAAATAAACTAGATAATATTGCTAAAGCAGTCATGATGACAATGGTTATAAATAACATAAAAACAAAGCCTGCAATCCTACCTCCTGTGGGATCATTGGACATTGCAGTTCCTGACACAATTAGTGGAACAACAAATATCACAGTTAATATAATTAGCACAATTCCTACCCCTATATAATAGGGTATTAAAGATAGGCTGGTGAGTATTAGTTTTCCAAATTTTTTAAGGGTAGATCTCAGTCCTTGTCCTAAGGTTTGCCTTTGCCCCTTAATATCCTTATAAGTTACATCGATGATACCACCTTGTACAAAGGAATTAATAAATACACTATTTATTATTGCTAGCAGTATCGTAACTCCCTGAAAAGCAAAAAATTGTGGTATAAAGTCCTTTAAATCATTAGGTTCAATTGCCGGCGCCATATCAGGATTCTTTAATAGGTCCATCCATGAGTTGTTTGCCATGGACAAGGATGCAGGCATCATCTGATAGGTTATCAATCCACTTATTATACCAAATACTCCTGCAATCACAGCACTAAACACTAGTATGCTTAGTAGATTTCTCCCATAGATTTTAAAGGTGTTATCCAAAATTTCTCCAATTGACATAGGTCTAAGGAAATGGCTGTTTTTATTAATCATTTTATTACCCCCTGGAATATTTTTACCCATGACCCTAGTTCTTGAATAACATAATATTCTTATAATAAAAGTTTTGAACTAGCACTATGGGTTAAATTCTTTATTGCTCTAGAGAAAATCCTTCTCCCATAACCTCTCTAACGTCTGCAACTAATACGAATGCCCTGGGATCAATTTCATTGATTATTTCCTTAAGTTTTATGGTCTGAAGCCTATCTATAACACACATTATAACATCCTTTTCCTTCATAGTGTATGCCCCTTTACCATGAAGCAAGGTGACTCCTCTATCTAACTCCTTCATAATTCTATCGGCAATCACACTAGAATGATTTGAAATAATCATAAAAGCCTTGGCTGAATCCACGCCCTCCAGTATGAGATCAATAAGCTTACTTCCTAGATACAGGGAAACTAATGCATACAAAGCTAGGGTGGGACCAAATACTATAGCCGCAGTTAACACTACCAAGGAATCTACTACAAAAAGCACCCAGCCTACTCCTATGAAATTAAAATGCTTATGTATTATCTTGGCAAATAAATCCGTGCCTCCTGTTGTAGCATTGCCCCTAAAAACTATGCCCAAGCCTATACCCATCACAACGCCTCCATATATGGAAGCTAGGATAGGTTCATCGGTTATTGAAGGTACTTTTACAACGTCTATAAATAGGGATAATAAGAAGGTGGATAAAAGGGTCTTAAGGCCAAAGCCCCCTCCCAACTCTTTAATACCCGCTATAAACAAGGGGACATTAAGGGCCAGCATAGTAACACCTACTGGAATACTTCCCTTGGAAAGGTAATAAATCACTGTTGCAATACCGCTTAATCCACCAGGAGCAATCTTATGGGGGATTAAAAATAAATTGAAAGCCAGACTAGTTATTAATGTTCCTAATACTATATAAAGATAATCCATATATTCTGCTCTCTTCTTCATATGTACTCCTCAATCCTATATAAATTTTCTCTTTTATAGCCTTTGTTAGTAAAAAAATTTTATTAACTTGAATTTTACACCAAAAAAAGATTGCATCAAATGCAATCTGAATTATATGTCAATCAACCCAAAGCTTATTTGGAGACCTTCGTTAACTTTTTCCATCATTTCCGGGGTAAGATATCCGATTTTTTCCTTTAGTCTCTTCTTGTCAATTGTCCTGATCTGTTCAAGAAGGATAACAGAGTCCTTGGGTAAACCATATTCAGAGGCACTGATTTCAAGGTGAGTAGGTAGTTTCCCCTTATGTATTTGGGACGTAATAGCTGCCACTATTACGGTAGGGCTGTATTTGTTACCGATATCGTTCTGAACAACCAATACCGGCCTAACACCGCCCTGCTCAGATCCCACTACTGGACTCAAATCAGCATAATAAATGTCACCTCTTCTAACCATACACTATTCACGTCCAGTCAAAATAGCTTCATACTTTTCCAAAGCCTCAATATCGGAATTAGCCCCTTCTTCTGTTAACTCCGAGTTGATCCTTGCCATCTCCTCATAACCTTTTTTCATTTTCTCACGTATTTCAATTTTCTGTCTCTCTCTAATATAAAGCCTCATGGCTTCTCTAATAAATTCGCTTCTGTTTTTCTTTCCCATGGCTACAATTTCATCAACTTCACGCAGCAAACTGTCGGGCAAACTAACTAATATCTTTTTAAGCTCAGCCAAGACAGCACCTCCTAGCATATATGGATAGTTTTCAGGCTTACCATATATTCTGTATTATATCCCAAAATATATATTTTGGCAATGAAATTAAACTTCTAAATTACTTGTTTGATAAAAATCCTCATCTGCCTTCCAGCTTCCATCAAAGTCTTCAAATATAATGATGCTGGTAATCTCATTATTTTCATCATAGGTTATCATCCTACTAGGAACCATTTTAGGTGACCTGAGCCATAATTCCTGACTACCCCTAGATAGATCAGCATTGGAAAAAGGACAGGTAAAAATTACATACTCTACGCCTTCATCTACATGGATCTTTTTTTCCGCTTCCTCTGCCATCCAGTAAAGTCTTAGAAAATCGCCTATAAACAGGGGTCTTTGTTGCTCTAAACTATCTACTTCAAGCTCTAATGAGTCACCTATCTTGGGATTATCTATCACCATCCTGTGCCCATCACTAACAATAGTTTTTCCTACGCCATTATCCTCATCTATTAACTGAATCTTAAAGCTTGAAGGCATGGTAACCCATTGTTTAAAACGATACTCCCTCTCCTCCTGGCCGTCTATAACCCTGTAGCAAATAGTGGCTGCATAGCTTTCAAGGCTATTGAGAACATTTTGAGCTGTGATAAAGATCTCCTCCGGGGTTTTTGGGGCACAACCAACTATGCCTATTATGACTATAATACAGAATATCAACCCTAGCATCAAAGTTGTCTTACAAAGCTTTAGCATCATCTCTCCCCCGGATAACCATAATTACTCTTTCAGGCTATAAAGATCCTTAAAAACTAAGGGCAGCTCATCTAATATATTGCCAGCAACCATACCAGTATCTCCCCATTTATCCTTGGCATAGTCACCAGCCCTACCATGGATATAACATCCGTAAACTGCTGCTTCATAAGGTGAATATCCCTGGGCTATTAGTGCAGCCACCAATCCGGTGAGTACATCACCGCTGCCTCCTGTACCCATCCCAGCATTGCCCGAAGGGTTTATATAAATATCCCCTTTAGGATTAGCTACTACGGATGCGGCACCTTTTAGAAGTACAACAACGCCCATTTCCCTAGCAAATTCTGAAGCTGTTTCAATGGGTGATGCTACAATTTCATCAATGCTCTTTCCTGTCAGCCTTGCCATTTCGCCAGGATGGGGAGTTATTACTATGGAACCCCTATAGGATGAAAGTAGTTTTTTATCCCTGGATATATGATTGAGTGCATCTGCATCCATTACTATGGATATATCAAATTCCCTAAAAATATACCTAATAATTTCTAAACCAGCACATTTTGAACCAAGCCCTGGACCTATTGCCAAAACATCCTTGTCCCTTAAAAAATCTTTGATGCCAGATATTGCATCAATGGTTAAGTAACCTTTCTGTTCATCCTCTAAGGGATAACACATAACTTCTGTCATTTTGCTTTGAAACAAGGACATAAGGCTAGCTGGACATGCCAAGGTCACAAGACCTGCTCCTCCTTTAAGGGCAGCCATAGAGGTTAAACAAGCAGCACCGGCCATACCCAGAGAACCTGCAATAACCCCTACCTTTCCAAAGGTACCCTTATGCCCTTGTGCGGGCCTTTTCTTTAAGTTTTGCGCCATTTTCATATCATTCAGGGTAAAAGCTTTTACCCCTATAGCTTGGGCACTATCCTGGGGTAGGCTTATAGGTACTACATGAAGCCTGCCAGTGTATTCTCGTCCCGGATAGAGTATATGTCCCCTCTTGGCATAGCCAAAGGATACGGTATGATTGGCCTTAATGGCAATTCCCATGACCTTTCCATCGCTGCCATTGATGCCTGACGGGATATCTACTGCCACTACTGGAGTAGAGCTTTTATTAACCATATCCACTGCCCTATATATTAAGCCCTCAATATCCCTAGCAATTCCAGTTCCAAATATGCTATCTACTATTAGATCTGCCCTCCATATAGCCTGCTCCAATATCTCTAAATGTTCTTCACAGGTGACAAGCTCAATATGGCCTCCCAGCCTTTTATATATATCCAGATTAAGCTTTGCATCCCCTGTAAACTTATCCTCAGCAAAGAAAATAAAGACTTTAGTGTGGGCACCCTTCAGCATCAGAAGTCTTGCAATAGCAAGTCCGTCTCCACCATTATTCCCACATCCTGCTAATACTATTACCTTTCCCCCGTCAATTAGTGCCGGGTACTTATTCTCTATTACATCCACAGCTCTAATAGCGGCATTCTCCATAAGTACTGCACCAGGAATGCCAAACTCTTCTATGGCCCTATTATCTATTTTTCTCATTTCATCAGGTGTGGTTACATACATATAAAATCCCCCTAACAGATAATAACCTGTGCTATAGCATTATCTCTGGAATGAGATATGGATAATAGTATTCTACTGCCTCCCATCTTCTCCAATGCAATCTGTGCATTTCCATGCAATTTTATTCCTGGTCTGCCATTTTCCTCGCGAACTACCTCAATCTCCGTCCACTTAACCTGTCCAATACCAGTACCCAAAGCCTTTGCTGCTGCCTCCTTGGCGGCAAAATATCCGGCAGCAGTGCTGGGGTTGTTATTTCGGCTCTGCAAATATTTTTGTTCTTGGGAAGTATAAATCCTTTCAAGGAATTTTGGTCTTTTAATAGCCCTTTCAATCCTATGGATTTCGATTATATCTATCCCTATCCCTAAAACCAAACTACCACTTCCTTCCCTTAAGATTATAATAGCATTTCTCCGCCTCTTATAAAAGATAATATAAATTAAAACAAATCTATTTGTTTGATTTTTTTGCCTAATGTGGTAAAATTTTAGTCTGAGATTAGTGTATATTCAAGCAATTTTTTTATGGACGGTGATAAAGATGTCAGGGTCAATATACGGCAAAAATTTTGCCATATCCACCTGGGGAGAATCCCATGGTCCTGCATTGGGAGTAGTGGTAGATGGATGCCCAGCCGGTATCCTCCTAAACGAAGAAGATATTCAAAAGGATCTGGATAGGCGAAAACCCGGACGTACTGCCTATGCAACTCCTCGTACTGAGGATGATAAGGTAGAGATACTTTCTGGTGTTTTTGAAGGAAAGACAACTGGAACTCCCATATCCATGATTATATACAACAAGAATCAGCGTTCACAGGATTATGGGGATATAAAGGATATCTATAGGCCGGGACACGCTGATTATGCCTATGATCAAAAGTTTGGTTTTAGGGATTATAGGGGGGGCGGCCGCTCCTCAGGACGTGAAACTGCTGCTCGGGTAGCTGCTGGAGCCATAGCCAAAAAGATACTTTGCTTTTTAGGTATCCACGTTTTAGCCTATACCCTATCCATTGGCGATATTGAAATCCAGCCCTCCAACTTTGATGTGGATGAAATCTATACAAATCCCCTGGCCATGCCTGACAAGGAGGCCGCCCTTAAAGCTCAAAAATTTTTAGATGAACTTAAAGAAAAAGGGGACTCCGCTGGGGGGATTATAGAATGTATTATAGACGGCGTGCCTCCAGGGGTGGGTGAACCTGTCTTTGAAAAATTAGATGCAGCACTGGCTAAGGCCATCTTCTCCATTGGCGCTGTCAAAGGGATGGAGTTTGGTAGTGGATTTAAAGCTGCCAGGATGACAGGTTCCCAGAACAACGATCCCTTACAAGTAGATGACCATGGCAGGGTATTTAAGCAAAGCAACAATGCAGGAGGCATAACAGGTGGCATTAGTGATGGTTCTCCTATAGTTTTTAGGACGGCTATTAAGCCTACCTCTTCCATCTCTATTCCTCAACAAAGTATTGATCGCACACAGGGAAAGAATGTAGAGATAGTAGTAAAGGGTCGCCATGATCCTATTATAGTCCCCAGGGCTGTTATAGTAGTAGAAGCCATGACTGCCATTACACTAGTAGATTATCTATTCCAACGTATTCTGTCACGGATTGATCTGATACAGAAAGCTTTGCAATAATGAAATATTTTCAAGTAATAGATAATAATGGATAATACAATGTACAGTAGCTATATAAATACTTAAGTTAGTGACGAAACCTAAAAAGCAGGATTGCTGTCGAGCACAATCCTGCTTTTTCTATGGATAAACTAGATCAATGGCTGCCCAAGTTTTAGGTCCCACTATCCCATCGGGCACCAATCCATTATCCTGTTGAAATCTTATTACAGCATTTCTTGTTAAGGGTCCAAATATGCCATCAATTGGCCCTGGGTCATAGCCAATGCTATAAAGAATTCTCTGTAGCATCTCTACTTCTGGACCTACGGAACCCACGGCCAAAATAGGTCTACAATAATACACCCCTCTCACCTGCCCATTACATATAATCTTATATCATTATATGTAATGGGAGAAGGTGTTGGTACCAATATACCAGTATAATCTATTTACCTGCCGCCCTTTGAACTTGAGCCTGATGCTGAGGACAGACCCTATTTGTTTCATGGGTCTTGCTTCCATAGAAATGTACGTCAATGACTCCGTCCATATCATTTCCTTTTACAGCGTCCAAATTTTGACCATAACCGTATCCACCGCTCCTATTGGACACCATGGCCCTATTGGGTTTATCGTCTCGCCCTGCATGGGGCATGCCTGCCATACTGGCAGCTATAGATCTACCGTTTACTTTTACTATTATAGCCCGTCTATTCCAAGAAAAGGTGCCTCCATACAGGCTCTTTAATATTGCAGTATCCTCTGCCGTGGCAGTCTCTACGTCAGCATGGTTATATCCACCTGATCGCATTGCTCTAAAGCTCTTACCTGTATCATAATCAATAATAGTTGCATATGTACCTCTAGGCCATATCTTGTCTACCTCCGACCAATGCAGCATTTCAACTTTTGTTGACTCACTTTCTTTCTTTTCAGTATCAGAGGTGGAATCTGATTTTTTAGCTGGATTATTTAGCTTTGCAATTGTTTTAGGTCCGGCTATACCATCAGCAACTAGGCCATTATCCTTCTGAAAAGCTTTTACAGCTTTTTGGGTTTGAGATCCAAAGATACCGTCCACTTTGCCAATTGAATATCCTAGACCCTTTAGCCGTTGCTGTAAATTGGATACGGCTGTGCCTCTGCTTCCCATCTTTAATGTTTCAGTACTAACAATATCTCTACTGGAACTAGAACCTCTAGACGATGTATTCCCTGATTGAAGGGCTGTCCAGGTTTTAGAACCTACTATTCCATCTGCTGCTAACCCTGCATCCTTTTGAAAAGCCCTAACTGCGGAATAAGTTTGATTACCAAAGATGCCATCTACCGAACCTGTTAAATAGCCCTTGTCTTTAAGCAGCTGTTGAAGCTGTGTAACAGCTGAGCCTCTGCTTCCCTTCTTTAATAATGTATTAAGGGCATTCTCACTGGTGCTAGAACCCCTCGATGAATCGCTACCCGATTTAAGGGCTGACCAGGTTTTAGAACCTACTATTCCATCTTGAGCAAGCCCCTTGCTTGCTTGAAAAGCCTTTACGGCGTCTCGGGTAATAGTCCCGTAATACCCTGTAATATTTGGATATTTAAAATAACCCAACTCCTTAAGTCTGGATTGAACCTCTCGAACTTCGCTACCTGAACTGCCAACCTTTAATAGCTTTGCTGCTGAGGCAGGTGAAGGCTTGGAAAATAACATGATTGCAGATATACCCAATGCTGCACATGCCTTAGCATACTTCTTGGATTTTGGTATAAACATTAGAAAACCCCCTACATAATAAGTCAAAATATCCTATATTTAGATACAAATATAATATAACAGATATATGGCTTTTTCAAGGGGTTTTTAATATTTTTTTACGAAATTGTTACAAATATATTAAATTATCCAGGATAAAATTTCCAGTTTGTCTTAAGCTTATTTTAAACTCAAGATATGATGGCATAAATCCTGAGTGGCATTTGGTCTTCCAATAGCATTAGCCATCTCAATTAGATGCTTCCGCCTCCATTTACTATTTATCAATTGATATATGGCTTCATCTACAGGAAAGGTTTCACTCACCATAAGGGCCAGGCCGTTGTTTAATAAAAATTCTGCATTCCGCTCTTCCTGACCTGGTATGGGATTAATAATAATCATTGGCAGACCCTTGGCCAAGCTTTCAGATGTAGTCAAGCCCCCAGGTTTAGTAACAATACAATCTGAAGCATCCATCATCAAATCTATCCTATCTGTAAAACCGTAATTATAAACCTTTTTTCGGGTGATCATACTGTCTATTTTCTTTTTCAAATTCTTATTATTTCCACATACGGATATTATCTGAAAGTCTATATCCATACTATCCATATCCGTTATAACGGTTTCTATATTTCCATAGCCCATGCTTCCACTCATAATAAGAACAGTAGGCTTATCCTCAATCTCTAATATTTGCCTAGCCTTGGATTTGTCCACCTTTTTACTAAATTTAGGATGGATAGGTATGCCTATTGGCAATATTTTTTCTACATTAATACCTTTTTTTGATGCTTGGTGGTTTAATAGCTCATTTGCTGTTACATAGTAATCTAAATCGGTCTCCTCCCAGAAAGGATGTATTGTAAAGTCTGTAATTATCCCTATGCTCTTGGCTTCAATGGTCCCTTTGCTTTGCAGATAGCTAATAATTTGAGCAGCAAAAATATGGGTACAAACTACCACATCCGGTTTATTATCATCTAAAAAGGATATTAGCTTCTTAGACAATATCTTGTTCATAATTTGGGATATGGAAAATTTGCCCTCGCTCTTATCTCTACTGTCTACTAAATTATATATCTTTCCATATACATTGGGAGTAAATCTGGTGGAATATAAATATCCCTTGTCAATGGATTCTCCTAGTATAGGGTTTATATAATCTAATGTGTCCAATAGGGTACATTCAACATTATGTTCTTGTAAGCATTCCATGACTGCCTTAGCAGCTTGGGTATGACCATGTCCAGCAGTTACAGTCAATAAAAGCACTTTCATAAGAAAACGCCTCTCTTTATCTAAAATTTTGGCTATTGATAGGTGAACGCCTTCACTGTTGTCCAAATCAGTGACAACACTAAGGATCAATAGCCATTTCCATATATTTATATTATATATTGTTTTATTATTTAAGTACAGCTAAGCAATGATAAAAGCCTCTTTCATAAAAATGAAAGAGGCTTTTATTATCCCTTATCTGCGAACACGGCATACATCTTCTCCCATAAATAATACTACTAAGAGTAAGAAGAAGAATAACAATTCGCTACCTTCATCAAAGAGTCCGCAATTGCAGAAAATAATTACCAACAGGAGGAAAAAGAATAACAAACTGTCATCAGAACCTCCGAAGAAGGACATACCCATACCCCCTTATAGTTATTACTTACTTCTTAGTGCTACTTATATACTGCATTTCATTATCATTATATGTTTATCAACTATAAAGGTGAATGGGAATGTCTAACCTTCGGTTATTTTCCGTATAAAGGTCCAAAGTTCTGACAAGCCCTATAATCAGCACCCTCTAAATCATTGGTACCAAAGGCAGTCCAAGCGCTTGGTCTAAAAATTCTATCCTCTGAAACGTTATGCATGGCTACAGGGATTCTAAGCATTGATGCCAAGGTAATAAAAAGATCTCCTACATGGCCATAGGATAAAGCACCGTGATTGGCTCCCCAATTATTCATTACCGAATAAACGTCCTTGAAAGCTCCTTTTCCGGTTAGGATGGGAGCAAACCAGGTTGTTGGCCAGGTTGGATCAGTTCTATTCCACAGGGTTTCTGTAACATCTTCAGGAAGATCCACAGTGTATCCCTCAGCTATCTGTAAGACTGGCCCTAATCCCTTAACCAAGTTTAGTCTGGTCATAGTCACTGGCATATTTCCTTTGGTTAAAAATCTACTGGAATATCCACCACCACGGAAATAACCAAGATTTGCATATCTCCAGGAAGTGGCATCCAAGCATGCTTGGGCTTCTTCAGGAGTTATCTCCCAATAAGGCTTCATGGCTGGCTGCCCGTTAATGCTCTGCTGGCCTGTACCATCTAAAGCTGCTGAACCAGAGTTAATAAGATGTATTACTCCATTAGCTGCCCTGCCTGTTAGCTCTTTCCCCGTTACCCTCTTAACAGCTTCCGGGCTCCAATAAGTCCTTACATCAGCGAAAACCTGAGCAGCATTGGTTAAAAGGTGTCCAAATAGCATTACTACACCGTTTAGGCTATCGTTTTCTGTGGCTATTAGATATGGTTGACGGATTCCGTTCCAGTCAAAAGAAGAATTTAAAATGGCTTCCATAAAATCTCCATTGGGGAAATGATCAGTCCATTGTCTCTGCCCTTGGAAGCCTGCCAGAATTGCATTTCGGCCTAAGGCCTCTTCACCAAAGCCTAACTCAGCCAGCTTTTCATTGCCCACCATCAAATCTCTGGCTATAATAGTCATCTTAACAACAGTCTCCCATACTTCATCCTTTTTCTCTCTGGAAGCCTGGATTTCCACTGGATTTAAATCAGGACCTTCCTTGCAGTTTTCTTTGGTCCAAGCCAGAGCTCTCTCAAACTCCTCCTTATCATAAATCTCTTCTTCAATACGGCGAATAAACTCTGACATATCTATGGACTCAACCCTCATACCTAAGTAGCTTTCAAAGAAATCATGATTTACCATGGAACCTGCAATACCCATGGAGGTGCCTCCCATGGCTAAGTAGGATTTGCCCCTCATGGTAGCCACTGCTAACCCTGCCTTTGCAAATTTTAATAATTTTTCCTTAACATCTTCAGGAATAGTAGTATCGTGGGCATCTTGTACATCTTTTCCATAGATACCAAAGGCAGGTAAGCCCTTTTGATTGTGGGCTGCTAATACAGCAGCCAGATAAACAGCTCCCGGTCTTTCAGTGGCGTTTAAGCCCCAAATAGCTTTAGGAGTAAGAGGATCCATGTCCATGGTCTCGGAACCATAACACCAACATGGAGTTACTGTTAAAGAGACTCCCACACCTTCCATTCCCTAACACCCCTACGTCGTCCATCAATTACAGGCCTTATACCTATCTTGGGTAGTTGACCTTGAAACCTATTCTCTGGTTTTAGAACCTTCATAGAAGCCACAATGATTTCCCCCTTTTATGTAATATATTGGAAGCCTTCCCAATGACTATATTATAGTACTTTTCTGACTATTAAATCAATATCAGGATAAAAATAGGACACTTGATCCGCCATTATGACAGATAAAGTGTCCTATTTACTATGTTTATTTATTTAAAGTGTGGTAGCCAATCCTTGTTTACTTCGAACATCTCGTCTACCATATCTTGAATTTCTTGTAAGCTGAGTACTGCTGATGTTAATGGATCGTGGCAAATAGCATGGAATACCTTTCTCTTATCTCCTGTAAGGGCAGCCTCTACAGCTAGTTCTTCACATGCTGCATTGATGTTGTTTAGTATAGCCAATTGTGGTGGTAGTGGCCCTACATGAATTGGGTCAAGACCACGTTTTGAAGCCAGTACAGGTACCTCTACGCAGCAGCCTTGGGGTAGGTTATCAATAAGTCCAAAGTTACGGACGTTACCGTTGAATTCGAACATGGTTCCGTCTCCTAAGACAGCGTTAAATATATAGGCTGCATATTCGTTACCTCTCTCAAGGTCAATTTTCTCTTGATTTAGCCATTCCTTTATCTCATCTTTCCAGGTATCCTCTCGCGCTAGATATTCTTTTAGAATATATGCATATTCCCCTGGATTCCATCCTGTACCGTGAGTACAATATTTCTCTATAAGATCCGGTCTCTTTCTAAACCAAGCATTGTATTCGGAGTTATGACCGCTAGATTCCGTTACATAATAGTCAAGATGTAAGAACATCTCGTTTCTAACCTGCTCTTCGTTGTATATATCAGGGTTTTCAGTAATAGCTTTGCGGATAAGGGGATAAGCGTCTTCACCATTCCACTTAAATTCTAAATAGAAAGCCTGATGATTTATACCAGCGCATTTATAGGTGATCTCCTCCATAGGAGCGCCAATCCACCTAGCTAGCATGTGGGCAGTACCCTGGACGCTATGACATAGCCCTGTAATGGTTAATTCTGGGTATTCAGCCTGCATAGCTCTGCACAGCATAGCCATAGGGTTAGTATAATTAAGTACTACTGCATTTGGACAATGCTCTTTTATGTCCTTACAGATATCCAACATTACTGGAATGGTTCTTAGTGCTCTAAAAATCCCAGCAGGGCCTCTGGTATCTCCAACGTTGATATCAACTCCATATTTTTTGGGGATTTCGATATCATGCCGCCATACCTGTACTCCGCCTTGAAGAATGGTAATAACTACTCCATCTGCATCCTTTAGAGCCTCTACCCTGTCGGTAGTAGCAATAACCTTTGCTCCATAATTCCCTTCTTCGATAATTCTGTTCACAGCCTGATGAATATAGGATAGGCGTTCTTCATCAATATCCATAAGTGCTATTGTTGCATCTTGGAAGGCTGGGAATGATAAAATGTCCCTAACCAGACTTCTAGTAAATCCAAAGCTACCGGCGCCAATAAAAGCAAATTTTGTCATTAGCTAACACTCCTTCTTATATTTTGTACAAAGATACCCATTCAAGCCTTTTAACCCGTTGTCCATCTATCTTCATTTTATCTAAAACTCTAAAAATGTAAATGGTATAATGTCCAAATTATATGGTATAATGACAGACATATGGAGGTGTTAAAATGACCCAAAACAGCTGTGACCTAGCTTTTGGATATGGCAATTCGTCTACTTATAATAACCACGATCTTATAGTATATCACTATGGATACGAAAAATGTAAAGCCGAGCATTATTGGACAGGAGTCAGGGATCATTATCTCATACACTATATCACCTCAGGTAAAGGTACATTTGTCTATAACGACAAAACCTACCATCTTAAAAAGGGTCAAGGCTTTTTGATATGTCCAAATATCCTATCCTTCTACCAAGCTGATAAAGAACAGCCCTGGGAATACTGCTGGGTAGGGTTTCAGGGACGAAAAGCTCAGTATTATTTAAACCAACTAAACTTAAGTATAGAACAGCCTATATTCAACTGTCAGCCCAACGATTCAATACTTTTTATAGTAAAGCAAATGATAGAATCAAAAAACATAACCAGAGGCAGAGATTGGGTTTTGACCGGCCTGGCTTATCATTTCCTTGCCGAAATAATACAAAATGAAAGATTCCCTAGTCAAACCCAGGATACCAAGAATTATTCTGATATATACGTGAAAAAGGCAGTAGACTTTATTGAGAAAAACTATTCACGCAAAATCACCGTCGAGGATATAGCTGACCATATAGGAATTAATAGAAAATATCTAAGTAGCCTTTTTAAGAAAGTAATGCATACCTCTCCTCAAAATTTTTTAATAAATTACCGTATGGATAAGGCCTGTATACTGCTGTCCCAAAACTTACTATCCATAGCCCATGTAGCCCATTCAGTGGGATATGATGATCCTCTCCTTTTTTCTAAAATGTTTAAAAAATGTAAGGGCATGGCGCCTTCTCAATATAGAAAAAGGCTTATGGGGGAACTATAACTAACAACCTTTTAAGTTGGTATAATGGTCATTATTCACTATTTATAATGGCTATTGATAGGTAACTACCTTGGCTGCTTAGGCTAAGAAAACTAGCATATAAAAAGATTCTAGCCGTTTAAGACTAGAATCTTTTTATTGTCTCCTATTTTACATTTATAGTTAAAGTCTTCTTGCCCAGGACACTGGATATTATCTCAACATTTACCACACCTGGCTCATTGATGGTTTCGATCCAGAATCCAATGGCCCCGCCTTTTACTACCACTTCACTAGGACCTTGTACTCTTGCTGGTCCATCTACCTTGATCTTTATAATATCATCTATAAAGGGCAAGATATTTCCGCATTGATCCAGTATTTTCACAACTATCCTAGTTGCATCCTTTCGAGTGGATACTAGCTCTGTATCATCGGCTACTGCATATAGCTCTGTGGGTATAGGCGCTTTAGTAAATCTCCTTTCTATTACCACTTCACCATTATGGTAACCTCTAATTACAGCATCCTCCCATTTCATTCCCCAAAGGCCTAGGATTTCCTCATCTACAACAGACTCATCTATTACTACTGGTGGATATGGAATACCCGCATAGGTTTCCCTATCAGGATATATCTTCCTAATAGGCTCATAATCTCCGTATTGGAAATCTATATAATCACAATTGGTGAAAATCACCAAGGGAATAACTCCGCCCATGCTTCTTTCCCCTCTAGACCAGAAGGTGACTGGCTCAAGTACTGGCTCAACCTCTGGGGAAACCTGAGACTTATAGGCATAGGCTGCAAACTTATGTATCCTAAACATATCCATAACGCCATGGTAGCATATACGGTCTCCGGAACCAAAATCCTTGTGGGTATTGTAATCAAAGGCTACCCAACCTATGGCACCTGAGATGCTATCATCCAAGTATGAAGCATTTTGTACCCTTAAGTGGCGCAAAGCATGTTCCATCTGCCTCTCTTCCTGGTCAAAACGCTTAGTAGGATACATATGTCCGTTATACTCTGTAACCATATAAGGTACATCATAATCAAGGCCTGTTACTTCCTGCTGTTTTCTAAGAGGACCTTTTACTCCATCATGTATAAAATCGTTCATGGTATAGACGTCTTCCAGAAAACTACTTTGTGTAATATATCTTACACCACCAGTTTGCCTTGTGCTGTCCAAGCTCCTGGCTATAGCGTTAGTGGCTGTATAGAGCTCATCATCATCTTGGGATTCATTTATACGAACTCCCCATAGGATAATGGATGGATGGTTCCAGTCCCTGACTATCATTTCTCTAACGTTTTGCTTGACAACCTCTTTCCATTCATCATCTCCAAGATACTGCCACCCGGGAATCTCTTCAAATACTAGCAGCCCTATTTCATCACATCTATTCAAAAAGTGCTTGGATTGGGGATAGTGGGATGTTCGAACCAGGTTTAGATGCAGATCGTTTTTTAAAATTTCAGCATCCTTCTCTTGAACCCTTTTAGGCATAGCATAGCCTACATAGGGGAAAGCCTGGTGCCTGTTTAAACCCCTAATCTTTAGACGTTTACCATTGAGGAAAAATCCTTTTGGAGTAAATTCCGCTTTTCTAAATCCAAACCTGTCCTTATGTTGGTCGGAGAAACCTCCACCAGTAACTTTAACAGACATTTCATATAAATTGGGATTGTCAATGTCCCAAAGCTTTATACCCTCTAGGTTATCTATATTGAACTCAAAGGTTTTATCTGCGCCTTCAAGCCTTCCCTTAAAGTTGCCGTTATAGACCTCTTCCCCTTGATACTCCTTTATGATAACTTCAAAGTCTAAATCACAGGTATGGGAGTTAACATTCTCTACCCACACTTTTAAATTAACTTTCTTTTTCTCTTCCAACACATCAGGAGTCTCAATCTTTATGTTGCTAATATAAACTTCATCATACACACCCAGAGAAACATCCCGGTAGATGCCTCCATAAGTAAGGTAGTCGATCTGGCCTCCAAAGGGAGGTATATCACTGCGCTCAGTAGAATCTACAATGACAGTTAAAATATTGTCTGAAGATGACCAATCATAATAAGGATCAATCCTGATATCAAAGGGCGTATAGCCTCCCTTATGCTCTCCTATAAATTCACCGTTTAAGTATACCTTTGCGTATGCCATTACTCCTTCAAAATGGATAATTACAACCTTGTCCTTATACTCATCTTTTAAATTAAGGGGATATTTGTAACAGGATACAAATTGAAAGTCTTCTTCATGAAAATAATTATAGGGCAACTCCACATTGGTATGGGGTAAATTAACCCTTTCAAAGCCCTCCAAGCTATTTGACTTTTCCATCCCGACCTTATATTCCTTGTTGTAATACCAATTGTTGCTCATCAATAGCACTTCTCTCAACTTTTATCCTCCTTATATGTTATTCTTCTCCCAACTTAATAGCTTGGTGAATCTTTATCTTGGATATAATCATACTTAGGACTCCTAAGCCTATAGCCAACATAAACGCTACCACAGAATAAATCTTTATATAATCTTGACTTGAAGCCACTACCTTAAAGGGCGGTACCTGTTCAGCTGCACTATATACCATCTGTAGTAAGGGTACAAATAGATCGCTAGTTAGTCCTCCTACTACAATTCCTATTATAATAGCTGTACCCGATATAAGCAGCTGCTCCCATGCCAACAAGCCCATAATTTTTCTTACAGACATACCCATAGCCCTAAATATACCAAACTGCAATACTCTTTGCCTAATGGATAAAATCCAATAAATCAAAAATCCAATGGTGCTTACTGACATGGTGACAACAAATCCTAAGGTTAAGGCTCCATTGGTTCCCTGGAGCATAGGATCGTTCTTGGCTTTTATGATCTCTTGACTAGTATCAGTCAAAGATTCAATCTTTAGCTCTTTTCTTTCTATATCCTCATATACCTGTTGGCTGGTAGCCCCAGGTTTTTTCTTAAGCCATACCTCATAGGGCTCTAATGCATTATTTGCTTGGATATAATCCAATTGAGCTACTACAAGGGTAGGCGGAAATTTCTCATTATCCTTGGCATTTGGATTAAAGGTGGGCCAATAATCAATAAATTCATATACAATTACCTCTAAATCTCCCTGGTCCCCCCAGCTTAGCCATAGGGAGTCACCTTTTTTTATATCATGGTTTTCCGCTAAGTTCTTAGACACCAGAGCAGCTCTGGGGTCATCCATGGCCAATAGATTTAGATAATGATACCAGTGGGTTTTTAACAGGTCACTTCTAAACCATGCCACCTTACCAAATTCGTCGGGAATAATACCAATAAGCTCTGTTTTGCCTCCCACTCTATCCCTAGTAGGTGTTTGAATGACAACATCTTTTTTCCTAAACACCTTGGTAGCCATTTCTATACCATCCAATTCAGTAAAGGGAGTAAAAGGGGGCTCCCTATACACTACAGGCTCCTGGAATGAACTGGTAGTTGACAAAGAAGGCCCATCGGGTCCTGTTGGCGGTCCGCTACTAATACTAAATGCTGGCTTATTACTATCCCAAACTGCCATTATATTTATATCCGCCCCATTAACATATTTTATCTTTTCCTCTATATTATTATTTAAGGTTCGGGCAGCATTGGCATTGAATATTCCAATGGACAGGGTTAGAATCAAAAACAGCATTAAGAAGCGATCCTGTCCTCCAGATCTGCCTACCTGTATAAAGGATGCATACAAAACTGGTGACCATAGATTTTTGCCTACTGTAAATATTAACCGAACTACATATGGATATATTCTCAAAATGACAAGCCCTACTCCCAATATAAACAAAGTAGATATTAGAAATAGCATGGGATCAATAACTAGCTGAGTACCACTAACTCCAGTGATCTCCAAAGTATGCTGACGCAAATTATAGCTATATAGCCCATACCCAGATATAGCTAGAAGTAGTATATCCAAGAAAAACTTTTCCCAAATGGGCTTTTTGTTTGGTCTTGTCTTTTTTCTCTTATGCTCTACTATTGTAGTCCTGGAGGAAATAAATGCAGGTATCAGCATAGTAATAATGGCCAGTGCTACTGCTGCCAGGGAGTAGAGGTAGGCTCTTAAATTTAAGGACACAGGCAGGGCAGTCCTTTGTACAAATTCCAAAAATCCGTTTGATGCTCCAAGTAAGGAACATATAAAAAGTCCTAGAGGCGGCCCGGCTAATAGGGCAATACCTCCTAAAATTAGACTTTCTACCAAATAACCAAAGAATACTTGGAAACTGCTAGCTCCCCTACTCTTTAGAACAGCTATTTCGTTTTGTTCCTGATCTATTATAAGTCGGGATACCATAAACAGGTAAAACCCTATCATCATAAGTATGGGAACTTGAACTACCCATAGGGTGATTTTTAATTGCTGCTCCCTATCATAATACTTTTCCAGCACTGAAATAGCAGGCATGTTAATTTCTACCCTACGGTCACTAAACCAACGATTATGGTTATTATATGCCTCTAATATCTCCGGTGTATTTTTTAAATCAATTTTATGATAATCAAAGGCATAATACCACTGTGCTTTAGTGATCATATTATTAAGTTCTCCATGGATAAACTCTTCCATAAAAAGAGTCTCATCCATCAAAAAGCATTTATTGTATGCAGATATCCCCTGAAACCAATAAGGATCATTGCCGTCCTTTATGGTAAATATACCTACTAATTTTACTTTTAAGGGTTTGTCGATCCTATTTATATAATCCTCTAAAACATATATCTCATCCAACCTCAGGTCCATTTCCTGCATAGTTTGTTCATTAACTATTACCTCGTAAACTCCATCCTTTTTTTCAGATGAATACATACGGCCCTTAACTATCTCTGCGTGCTCCTCCAAACCATGTAAGGTTTGTATGCTCATACTTCTTTTCATAGGCTCTTCTTCGCGCTGTACTTCAGGCTCAGCACTTAGGTATTCTACAGCAACATTTCGAGTATAGGCTCTAACAGGAAGTCCAATTTCAGCTGGTACTTCCTTTCTCATCTTTTCATCAAAGAGCCGAAAAGCTTTTAGCCTAGTATCTTTATTAAAGTTGGTGTAAATGTTGACACTGGTATGATACTTCCCTGGGAATTGCCCTGAAGATATCTGATAATTTTCCAAATCTCGAGTCAACATCCGCTGAAGCACACCGTCTGTATATATAGGTATGCTACTAACCATAGCTACTGCTAACACGAAACCAATAAGCAGGCAGAGGACCATCCATTTATTTTTCATCATCTTTCTTAATACCATAATTAACATAGCCAAGTCCCCTCCTTATTTAACAATGAGCAATTCTCCCTCTTCCAGTCCCTTCATAATCTCAGCCTCTGTAGCTGTCTCTAATCCAACCTCAACATCTCTCTCCACTTTCAGTCCATCTTCCAATACCAATACATATTTCCTTCCCATATAGTTTCGCACTAGATTTCTTGGTACTACAATAACATCCTCTCGCCTATCTAAAATAAGACTTACTTGAGCATTTTCCCCTAGTTTAACATCCTCGGGTAAATCTTCCACCTCTATGCGTACAATATCCCTAAGGTTTTCGGGAACATCTAAAGGTACATCTGCAGGCGTCATGACCACTTTTCCTTTGTAGGTCTCTTTTCTTACAGTTACATCGGCTTCCATACCTAGCTTGAAATCATCTGTATTGGAAGTTACTTGAAGCTGCAATTGAGTAGGATCTGCTATTCGAATGAGAGCCTGATAGGCATTTACATAATCACCCACATTTACGTTGTGATCTATATATACCACATTACCAGATATATCAGCAGTGAGTTTGCATTCATTCAGTTCCCGTTTTAGATTATCCAAAATCAATTGAGCAAGCTCTACATCATACTGAGCCATACTTCGCTCATATTTATCTCCAGAATGGGCCTTTACTTGTTGTAGTCTAGTTTTTGCTTTTTTTAGTTGAATCTCTTGCTGCTTGATCTGGTTTTCTAGATCCGCACTATCCAATTCTGCAATTAGCTGGCCCTTTTCCACATAGTCTCCTACCTTGACATGTATTTTCTTTAGGCGTCCGCCCCTATGCTTAAAAAACATGTTGGCCTGCTCTATAGACACAAAAGTACCAGACGCAGTAATCTTCTTCTCAATTACTCCCTTTTTAACTTCTTGTGTCTCATAGGTAATTTCAGGTGGTTCAACTAGCGGAGGAGCCAACACCTCTTCCTCTTTGGGAAATAGATAGCATCCTGAAAGGCTTGTCATAAGAAGTGTCACTATAATTAACAGCAGAACTCCCCTTGTTTTTGTCACATTACCGCCTCCAATTATTATAATGATTGATTGTCTTAATATTGCGAATGGACTGAAATACAATACAACTTCTATTATACTACATATTTTTTCACAATAAAAGGTATAATTGGATAGCAAGAAGTTCTATAGAAAGTCAAGGCGAAGAAATCTTCGCCTTGACTTTACTTCTATCTTGCTGGCCTCTTAAAAATCCTTAAGCCATATGCTGGTAATGTGACTTCTCCCTTGACCTGGCCTCCATTTATCATATCCTCTAGCTCCTGACTGCCTATATTAACAGTTCTTTCATCATGTGCAAAGTTCATCACAAAGACATAGTCATTCTCTCCATCAGTTCGCTTCTGGGCTGTAACCCCTTCCGGCAGCTCTGTATCCAGCACCTTTTGAATATTTAGATCTTCTATCAACCTGCCATAAAAATCAGAAAGGAAGTCATCACCACTTCTAAAGGCTATATAATAGCACTTACCCTTTCCAAGTTCATTGACTGTCAGTGCAGGTCTGCCTGCATAAAAATCCTTTTTGTAGGTAGCCAAAACCTTTGCAGTTTCTGCATGGATAAGATCGCACAATTCTACTGCCTTGTATTCCTTATCCAGCTTCAAAGGATTATTCTTGTTAAATACAGCATAGTTATAATCCTCATCATACAATGCATCTATCTCTTCGCTCCAAATGCCTGCCACCTTGCGTAGGGGTCCAGGAAATCCTCCTAGGAAGCATAGATCATTCTCATCAACAATTCCACTCCAATAGGTGAGCACTAAAGTACCCCCTGATGCTACAAATTCCTCCATGCGCTCCCCTACCCCTGGTCTTACCATATACAGCATAGGAGCAATTAACAGCTTATAGCTTGAAAAATCACAGTCCATATTTATAATATCAACCGGAATCCCACGCTTCCAAAATGCCTTATAGTGTCGCTGACATGTTAGCTGATAGTCCTTCTTTTCTTGACGTGGGCCTTGGGCATCTTCTATAGCCCAGCGATTCTCCCAGTCATATACAAGGGCCACTTCCGGTCTTACAGTGGTACCTACCACATCATCCAATTTCTCTAGAATCTTGCCTACATCAGCCACATCCCTAAATACTCTTGTGTTCTCATGGCCTACATGATCTACCACTGCTCCATGAAACTTTTCAGAACAACCACGGCTTTTACGCCACTGGAAATACTGTACCGAATCCGAACCGTGGGCTACAGCCTGGATTGATGATAAAACATGCATGCCTGGCCGCTTTAGCTTGGCTACCGGCTGCCAGTTGGTAGCACTGGGAGTACTCTCCATCAACATAAAAGGCTTTCCACCTTTTAATGAACGGTTTATGTCATGAAGGAAGGCAGTGCTACAGCCTACTTCCCAATCCTCCTGGCTATGCCACATGGGATAGCTGTCCCAGGATACTACATCCATATGCGGGGCCAGTTTCCAGTAATCTAGTCCGGGATAGGTTCCCATTAAATTAGCTGTTACAGGAATATCTGGAGTTATTTCCCTTAAGGGGGCAATTTCATTCTTAAAGAAATCTACTGTCTGGTGGGTAACAAATCTCTTCCAGTCCAGATTATGACCATGAACCAAGTGTTCACCATGAGGGGCCGGTGATTCTATCTGAGACCAGTCAGTATAAGTATGGCTCCAAAAAGCTGTCCACCAAGCGCGGTTTAATTTGTCCAGATCATCATCGTATTTTTCCCTTAGCCAATTTCTAAAGGCTTCTTGGCAAAGCTCACAGTGACATTCTCCACCGTACTCATTGGATACATGCCAGAGAACAAGGGCTGGATGATCCCCATATCGCTCTGCTAATTTGGTATTGATAATTCTGGTTTTTTCCCTGTACACAGGGGATGTATAACAATGATTATGACGAAGACCATGAAGATTTCTACGCCTGTTAGCCTGTACCCTCAAAACCTCAGGATACTTAGCAGACAGCCACGCAGGTCTGGCTCCTGAGGGCGTGGCTAGTATGACATAGGCATTGTTTTTATAAAGCTTGTCCATAATTTCATCCAACCAGCCAAACTCAAAGCGCCCTTCTTCAGGCTCTAAGGCTGCCCAAGCAAATATCCCTACAGACATACTGTTGGTATGGGCTAGTTTCATCAGGCGCATGTCCTCATCCCAAACTTCTGGGGTATCCATCCACTGATCTGGGTTATAATCTGCACCGTGAATCATATGCTTTACTCTGGGATGGATGGGAGGGTATTTTTTTACCATGGGTATTTCACCTCTTCCTTTTTATGTATTGCTTTAATAACATCTTTTAGTTTAAACACTTTCTTATATTATCTCGTCAGTACCATGATTTAAGGATAGTATTTTACTTTGGTCCCTTAGTATAAAATATATCTAGTCAACACTTTTACTGATCTGGTTAAGTAAACCTGCCTCTAAATTTTCCTAATACACCTTGAAATGATCATACAGTAAATATATGATTATATTGATATTATATTATATGGAATTATCCATATCAATCTTATTATATTGACATAGATATAAGTATATTGATATTATCATGCTGTTATATAATTCGGGAGGTTTAATTGAAAAATGATAAAAACCATATTTCCCATGGTTACAGAAAATCAGCATAAACTTCCCTTTGTAGTAAAGGGAATAGGAGTGCAAGACAATCAGGAACATATATTAAGACCCCATGGTTTTCCATACTATCATTGGGCTCATTGTGGTTCCGGTGAAGGTAAGCTAATAATTGGTGGAAATGAATATAAAATTACACCTGGTACCGGATTCTTTTTTAAACCTGGACTTCCTCATGAGTATTATTCAGTTAAAGAACCTTGGCAAATATATTGGCTCACCTTTGACGGGGCTGCTCTGCCTAAGCTATTTTCCTATATGAATTTTCCGGAATGGGGGATTGTAAATATAAAGGATATGAATACAATTAATAAGAGTCTTAGAGAAATATATATATACTTAAGCTCTGACCATCCTGATAAAATTTTGACTTCATCAACCCTTCTATACCAATTCTTAATAAAACTAAAAAACTCCACCCTTTGGTCAGGTGGAGTTCAAAACGAAAAAGCTCTACAGCTTTTACCCGTAATTTCATATATGGAAAGCAACTATGATAAATATACTTCCCTAGAAGATATGGCAAATATTATTGGTGTAACCCCATATCATCTATGCCGTTTGTTTAAACAAGCTTTTCAGCTAACCCCTTTTAAGTACCTTACCCGCCTTCGCATTCAGAAAGCAAAGGAGCTGCTGGTGTCTTCACCAAATATGCATATTAAAGACATAGCCAAAGCTACTGGCTACAGCGATGCCAGCTACTTTTGTTCTGTCTTTAAAGAGCATGAAAAGCTAACCCCTCTAGAGTTTAGAAAATTGCATGGTATTGTATGATTTCTACTTATAAGGGCTTTTCAGCAGCTTCCATGCGAGCAATAGCCTTTTCCTTCCAGGGGCCTTTTACGTAATAGCCTCCGGCTATAGCAAGGCCCAGTACCCATCCTATGGGATAGCTATAATAAAGATTAGCTCCTCCGAAATAGCGAGCTAAGATATAGGCAGCGGGTACTCTTGCCAACCACATGGATATTAAAGACCCTATCATGGGAACAAAGGTTTCTCCTGCACCCCTAAGGGCACCATTTAGAACAAATATTGTCCCCAACATGGCATAGAATGGCAAGACCCTGTTCATATATTGAACACCTGCGTCAATTACTGCAGGATCCTGACTAAACAACCTCATAAGCGTGCCCCCAAGAGGCATTAGCACAGCTGCAATTGCTATGGACACTCCTATAGTTAACATTAGGCCCGCTTTTACTCCTTTATTTACCCTATCTTTAAGTCCTGCTCCAACATTTTGACCCACATAAGTTGTAACAGCAGCAGAAAAACTTATCAAAGGAAGAAAAGCAAAAGCGTCAATCTTATTAGCTCCATTAAAGCCTGCCATGAAAACAGAACCATAACTATTTATTAGACCCTGCAAGGCTACAGAGGCAATGGAAAATAACAGATTCTGAATTCCTGTAGGTATTCCAATTCTAATAGCTTCCTTTAGAATGTAACTATCAAATTCTAAATCTCTTATAGATAATGTGAATATATCTCCCCTTTTATTTAAATAACGAACACCAAATAAAAAGGAGAATAACTGAGCAATGATAGTAGCCCAAGCTACACCGGCTACATCCCAATGAAAAACTATAACAAATACCAGGTCTAAAACAATATTTATTACAGTGGAAATAGCTAAAAATAATAAGGGACGTTTACTATCACCCAAACCCTGAAGTATACCACTGTTTATGTTGTAGCCAAAGCTAGCTAATATGCCTAGAAAAATAATTCGCATATAGGTCACAGCCATGGGCAAAGTTTCACTTGGAGTTTTCATAAATATTAGTATGGGACGGCTAATTAAAACACCTATTATGGTAATGGGAATAGATACAACAAATAAAAAAATATAGATAGTGTCTACAGCCCGTTTCACTCCGCGCATATCATTGGCACCATAATACTGTGAAATTAAAATAGTGGCTCCTTGAGCAACCCCATTAAAAAGAGATGTAATCATAAATATAACGGGAAAGGCTGTACCTACAGCTGCCAAAGCAGCAGTGCCATTGGCTGCGAAATTTCCTACCACCATACTGTCTACCATATTATATAGTTGTTGCAAAATATTACCCGCCAATAGAGGTAAAGCGAAATAAATTATAAGACGAGTAGGATTACCAGTGGTCATATCAACGCCTACTGTCCTATTATTTTCTTTCCTAGTAACCTGCGACATATCTTAGCTCCTTTCTGGTTAACTGGTATTAATAATGCTTTTAAAACTATTTTTTATTATAAGACAAGTATACATAAATAACAAGATAAGAAAAACTGCGCTCTATTGGTTTCACAGCTTAACTTAATTATGTTTTTTATATTTCCATAATTCAAAATTTACCACAATTGATAGCGCATTTTTATAACTTACCAAAACAGGACAAAACCCTGTAACCGTGATGGTTACAGGGTTTTTCTTTGGTGGAGATAAGGGGACTTGAACCCCTGACCTCTTGACTGCCAGTCAAGCGCTCTCCCAGCTGAGCTATATCCCCAGGTTATAATATCTATTCGCACTGACAAATGATATTATAACCTAAAAGGGGACATTTGTAAAGGGTAATTTTTAATTAATATGCTCTTGCGAAGTACACCATATGTTTAGCCTCTTCACCGCAGCATACGCAGTGGTCATATAAATGTTCTTGTTCAAAAGGCATACATCTTGCTGTAGCACTGGTTTGATCCTTGATTCTATCCTCACATTCCCTATTACCGCACCACATGGCCTTAATAAAACCTTTTTTGTTTTCTAAGATATCTTTAAATTCATCCATATTTTGTGCTACATGAGTATTAGCCTCTCTCATGGCTAAGGCTTTCTGGTAAAGACCCTCATGAACATCTTCCAGCATTGTCTTTATAGCCTCTACTAGATTTTCCATGGGCACAAAGGTCTTTTCATGGTTATCTCTTCGAACTAAGACCACCTGGTTTTTCTCAATATCTTTAGGACCGATCTCTAATCGAACTGGAACCCCTTTTAGCTCCCATTCATTAAACTTCCATCCAGGGCTATAAGTATCCCTATCATCTAGCTCTACTCTAAAGCCGGCAGCCTTTAATTCTTCAAAAATCTCCTGAGCCTTTTCCAATACTCCTTCCTTGTGGATGGCAATGGGCACCATTGCTACCTGAACAGGAGCTACCTTTGGAGGCAATACCAATCCTCTCTCGTCACCATGAACCATGATAAGGGCTCCTATTAGCCTAGTGGTTACTCCCCAAGAACTCTGCCATACATACTTTTGCTTTCCATCTTTGTCTAAGAACTGAATATCAAAGACCTTTGCAAAATGCTGGCCTAAATTATGGGAAGTTCCCGCCTGTAGGGCCTGACCATCCTGCATTAGGGCTTCTATAGTATAGGTTCTAAGAGCTCCCGCAAACTTTTCTTTTTCAGTTTTTTGACCTGCCACCATAGGGATAGCCAATACATTTCTGGCAAATTCCTCATAGACTCCCAGCATTTTTAAGGTTTCTTCCTGAGCCTCTTCCTCAGTTGCATGGGCTGTATGACCTTCTTGCCACAAAAATTCTAAAGTTCTCAAAAATGGCCTAGTAGTCTTTTCCCAGCGAACAACATTACACCATTGGTTATACAGTACAGGAAGATCTCTATAGGATTGAATCCATTTTGCATACATAGCGCAGATAATAGTTTCAGAGGTAGGACGAACTACCAAGCGCTCTGATAATTCCTCATCTCCCCCATGGGTTACCCAAGCTACTTCAGGAGCAAAACCTTCTACGTGTTCTTGCTCTTTCTTAAGTAAGCTCTCAGGAATAAATAGGGGGAAATAGGCATTTTTATGCCCTGTAGCCTTAAATCTTTGGTCCAACTCACTTTGGATATTCTCCCAAATCGCATAGCCATAGGGCTTAATTACCATAGAGCCCCTTACTGGAGAATAATCTATCAAGTCAGCTTTTAATATAACATCGGTATACCATCTAGAAAAATCTTCTTCTCTAGGTGTAATATGAGCCACGAATTCTTGCTTATTTTTGCTCATCCAAAGTCTCCTTTCCTAAAATTTACAATAAAATTAAAAATCCTCCATCCCTAAAGGACGGAGGTTATCCGCGGTACCACCTTAATTAGCTATAACAGCTCACTCATCCAAATAACGGCATGGTCTCCGGCAAGGAATACTTACATTTCATCCTTGCTGCTCCGGGGCGGGTTCGGAAAAGTCCTACTATTCCCCTTCATTGCATTATTAATATTTATTTTTCCACTATTTTATCATCAAAAGAATTATTATGCAATACCCATTACAAAATTCTTTAATATTCCTTCCTAATGAGTAGACTCATTCATTATAGCATAATACTCTACCAGCAACTGGTCCAATTGCTGGCTAACGAGTAATAATTCAGGACCCTTTTCATTCTTCTCTATAAGTTCATTTAAGTATCCCCTCAAAGCCTCTATGTTCTCATTTAACTTTTCTAAATGTCTCATTTAATCACCCTTGTTTAATGAAGTTTTTACTGCATATCTATATCAAATCAATTTGTGATAAGTTGTCGCAACCTGTTAGAATATACTATATATTGTATACGACATTTTTTTGTAATATCCTTCTTTTTTACCAAAAAATATGATAAATTAACAAATAATTCATAATAACTTCATAAAATGTACACAACTTTGGAATATTTATGCATATAATAGTGTCTTTAATATTCTCTTTTTTCTAGTTCTATTACCAGTTCCCTGAGATAATCCCTGGCTGGAATGTCTGGCAAGGCTTTGAGGTTGTTAATAGCTCTATTAATATAACGACGGGCCAACTTTTTAGAATGTTCCATAGCTCCACTCTCATGAACCCATCCTTGTACATATTTGAGTTCCTCATGGGAAAACTGCCCAGCTTCTATTATTTCCTCTAGCTTTTTCTTATACCTAGGGTCTTTTGCAGTATAAATTATGGGCAAGGTAAACACTCCACTAGCAAAATCCGCCATCAAAGGCTTGCCCACAACCTGAATATCCCCTACAAAATCTAAAATATCATCTACAATTTGAAAGGCCATGCCCACATTTTTTCCAAACTGCCAAAGATTCCAAGTATCCCTGGGCGAGCATTTAGACTCCTCAGCTCCAGCCCTACAGCTTAAGGCAAAAAGCAAGGCTGTCTTTCTGGCTATACGCTTTAAATAAGTAT